>WUUC01236999.1_pt1 | contig 17722 bp, 10 predicted proteins | sample 6278441 | NCBI WGS metagenome assembly WUUC01 (sample SAMN13675441, study PRJNA597444) | soil metagenome | isolation source: soil | place: USA: Washington | collected 2017-10 | reverse complement strand
AGTTGTAGTCGGTGAACCCGAGCTTGCGCAGCTCCAGGTCGATGCCGCCGGTGTCCAGCACCCGCAGCACGACCTTCTCGCCCCACACCGTGGGCAGGGTGGCCGCCCGCAGGTCGACGCTGCGCCCGCCCAGGTCCCGGGTGATCCGGCCGTTCTGCGGCACCCGGCGCTCGGTGATGTCCAGGCCGGACAGGATCTTCAGGCGCGAGATCAGCGCGGCCTGGATGCCGCGCGGAACGGCGTCGACCTCGTGCAGCACGCCGTCGATGCGCAGCCTGATCTTGAGGTCGAACTCGCTCGGCTCCAGGTGGATGTCCGAGGCCCGGGAGCTGATGGCGCGCTCCAGCAGCGAGTTGACGTAGCGAACGACCGGAGCGTCCTCGTTGACGGCGTTCAACCCGTCGGAGCGGACGCCGTCCTCGGCCTCGGCCTGGGCGGCCGCTTCGTCGAGGTCGGTGCTCTCACGGGTGTAGCGGTCCAGCAACCGGTTCAGGTCTTCTTTGGTGACCACCATGGGCCGGACCATCAGGCCGGTCGCGGCCCGGATGTCATCGAGGGCGAGCACGTCACCGGGATCGCCGACGGCCACCGTGATCGTGGTGTCGGTGACCGCGATCGGAAACATGTTGTGCCGGCGGGCCAGGGTCAGCGGGATCCGGGCCATCGCCAGCGGATCCACCGGAAAGGCGGACAGCTCGACGGCCTCGACGCCGTAGGCGTCGGCGGTGGCCAGCGCGAGCTGGAGGTCGGTGACGATCTGGTCGTCGACCAGCACCGCGCGCAGCGGGCGGCCACTGACCTTGGCGGTCTCAATGGCGCGGTCGAGCACGCCGTCGTCCATGCCACGCCCGCGCAGTGCGGTGACGATGGTTCGCAGTGCGGGGTCCATGGCTCCTCCGGAAAACTGGTGGTGGACCTACCTCACCCGAGGACCGGGGGGATTTATCGACGGGTGCGGTAGGACCACCTGGTTGTCCTATCGGGGGATTACCGGCAGATCTGAGAGGTCAGCGGAAATCACGTGAGGTGGTGCGCATCCCGAGTTGGAGCCGCTCGATCCGCTCGGCCAGCACGTTCAGCACGCCATCGGCGCGTTCCAGCATGCCGCGGATCAGCAGGCCGCCGGAGGAGACCGCGACCCGGTGATGGCGTTGCCAGACCACCGGGTCACAGATCACGTTGATCATCCCGAACTCGTCCTCGAGGTTGAGGAAGATGACGCCGCGAGCGGTCGCCGGCCGCTGCCGGTGCGTGACGATGCCGCCGACGGTGACCCTGGTCCGGTCAGCCAGCCCGCGCAGCTGATTCGAGGCGGTCACCCCCAGGGAGTCCAGCCGGTCCCTGATCACGGCGGTGGGATAGCGGTCCCGGGTGATGCCGGTGGCCCACAGATCCGCCATCAACTGCTCCGGCTCGCTCATCGTCGGCAGCTGCGGGATGCGCTGCTCGCTGGGCGAGGCCAGCTCCAGCTGGCCGGGCCGGTAGTCCGCGGCCGCGCCGGCCACCCAGAGCGCCTCGCGGCGGCTGACCCCCAGGGACTCGAACGCGCCGGCGGTGGCCAGCGCCTCGAGCTGGGTGGTGTTGAGGCCGACCCGGCGGGCCAGTTCGGTGATGCTGGTGTAGTCGGAGTCCGCGCGCTCGGCCACGATCCGCTGCGCCAGCTCATCGCTGATCGCCCGGACGCTGGACAGCCCCAGCCGCACCGCCGGCTGGGCCGGGCCGGGGCCGGCGTAACTGGACTCACCCGCCTCGGCGTCGGCCAGGCTGGCCTGCGCCAACGATGCGTTGATGTCCGGGCCGCGGACGGCGACCCCGTGCCGCTTGGCGTCGTGCACCAGGGACTGGGGCGAGTAGAAACCCATCGGCTGGGCGTTGAGCAGCGCCGCGCAGAACGCCGCCGGATAGTACAGCTTCAGCCAGGACGAGGCGTAGACCAGGTAGGCGAAGCTGATCGAGTGGCTCTCGGCGAAGCCGAAAGCGGCGAAGGCCTGGATCTTCTGGTAGATGTCGTCGGCCACCGCGCCGGTGATGCCGTTGGCCCGCATGCCGTCGAAGAGCCGGTCTCGCAGCCGCGCCATCTTCTCCTCGCTGCGCTTGGAACCCATCGCCCGGCGGACCTGGTCCGCTTCGGCCGGGGTGCAGCCGGCCCCGTCGATCGCCAGCCGCATCAGCTGCTCCTGGAACAGCGGGATTCCGAGGGTGCGCTCCAGCGCCGGGCGCAAGCTGGGGTGCGGGTAGCTGATCGGCTCCAGGCCGTTCCGGCGGCGCAGGTAGGGATGCACCGAGTCGCCCTGGATCGGGCCTGGCCGGATCAGCGCGATCTCGATGACCAGGTCGTAGAAGGTGCGGGGCTTGAGCCGGGGCAGCGTCGCCATCTGGGCCCGGGACTCGACCTGGAACACCCCGATGGTGTCAGCGGCGCACAACATGTCATAGACCAGAGGGTCCTCGGACGGGATCTCGTGCAGGTCGTAGGTGTGGCCGTGCCGGCTCTCGACGAACTCGAAGCAGTACTTCAACGCCGACAGCATGCCCAGGCCGAGCAGGTCGAACTTCACCAGGCCGGTGGCCGCGCAGTCATCCTTGTCCCACTGCAGGACGGTCCGGCCGGGCATCCGGCCCCATTCGACCGGGCACACCTCGATCACCGGGCGGTCGCAGATCACCATGCCGCCGGAGTGGATCCCGAGGTGCCGGGGCGCGTTGCGCAATTGCTCGGCCAGGGCCAGCACCTGCTCGGGCACCGCGTCGGCGGGCTGCTCGGAGCGGGGCTGCTCGGAGCCGGGCTGCTGCTGGGAGCGTGGCTGCTCGGAGCCGGGCGACCAGTAGCCGGACTCCACCTGCTTGCTCCAGGCGTCCTGCTGGCCCGGGGCGTAGCCGAGCGCCCGGGCGATGTCGCGGACCGCCGAGCGCGGCCGGTAGGTGATCACATTGGCGACCTGAGCGGCGTGCTGGCGGCCGTGCCGTTCGTAGACGTGCTGGATGACCTCTTCGCGCCGGTCGGACTCGATGTCGATGTCGATGTCGGGCGGGCCATCGCGTTCGGGTGCCAGGAACCGCTCGAACAGCAGGTTGTGCCCGACCGAGTCCACGGCGGTGATGCCGAGCGCGAAGCAGACCGCGGAGTTGGCGGCCGAGCCCCGTCCCTGGCAGAGGATCCGCCGCTCGGCGCAGAACTGGGTCAGCTCCCAGACCACCAGGAAGTACCCCGGAAAGCCGAGCTCGTCGATGACCGCCAGCTCATGCTCGAGCTGGCGGTAGGCCCGGTCGGTGGCCGGTCCGGGCGGGCCGTACCGGGTGCGGGCCCCCTCATAGGTCAGCTGCCGCAGGTAGCCCATCTCGTCGGCGACGCCGTCGGGCACCGGAAACGGCGGCAGCTTCGGCGCCACCAGTCGCAGGGGAAAGGCCAGCTCGCCGCCGAGCCGGGCCGCCGCCGCCACGGCTTGGGGATAGTGCCGCAGTCGGGCCGCGACCTCGGCCCCGGACCGCAGATGCTGGCCGGCCCAGCCGGGCAGCCAGCCGTCCAGGGCGTCCAGGCTGGTCCGGGCCCGCACCGCGGCCATCGCGGTGGCCAGGGGCCGGTTGCGCGGGGCGGCGTAGTGCGCGGCGGTGCTGGCCACCAACTGCAGCCGCTGCTCGCCGGCCAGTTCGGCAAGGGCCGCGTAGCGCTCGTCGGCCAGTGGTTCGAGGGCGTGGGTGAGCTCGACGGCGACGTTGTCACGGCCGAACCGGTCGATCAGCTCGGCCAGCGCGCGCCTGGCCGGATCGAGGGCGAAGCCGCCGCTGGCATCAGGCTCCAACGCCTGCCGGACGCTGCCCTTGCGGCAGCCGGTGAGGATCAGCCAGTTGTTATTCGAAAGGTCTGCTAATTCATCTAAGTCGTACACCGGCCGGCCTTTGGCGCCGCCGCGCAGGTTGGCCTGGCTGATCGCCCGGCACAGGCTGGCGTAGCCGGTGGGGTTGCGGGCCAGCACCAGCAGGTGGGTGCCGGGCGGGTCGGGCACGCCGGAGCGGGCGGCGATCGAGCGCTCGGTCCGGGTGCGGGGCAGCTCGATGCCGGTGTTGAGTTCGGCGCCGAACACCGTCGGCAGCCCGAGGGCGTCGGCGGCCTCGGCGAACCGGGCGACGCCGTACATGCCGTCGTGGTCGGTCAGCGCCAGGGCCTGCAGGCCCAGCGCGACCGCCTCCTCGACCAGCTGTTCGGGGTCTGAGGCGCCGTCGAGAAAGGAGAAGGAGGAGTGGGTGTGCAGCTCGGCGTACGGGACCGGGCTGGTGTCGGCCAGCGGGATCGGGGGAGCTTCGTAGGCCGGGCGCTTGCGGCTCCAGGCGGGGGAGTCGCCGCCGTCGGGCTCGCGGTCGCTGCGCTCGGGCCGTCCGGACAGCCGCCGTTCCAGCTCATGCCACGGCACCACCGGATTGTCGAAGCCCATAGACGAAGTGTACTGAACATATGTTCGATTAACTGCGGATCTTAGGGCCGACAGAAGGTCAGGGTGAGGTGGCGCTTACCAGCTGAGCGGACGGGTCCACCGCTGCCGGGTCTGCCACGGCGTGGGCCTGTGCCGCCGGCGGCGCGAGCTGAGCCGGCTGCGCGGGTTGCTGAGGCTGCGCGGGCTGCTGGGGCTGAGTCGGCTGCGCCACGGCGGGCGGGTTTGACCTGCTGAGCACCGCCAGCAGATCGTCGGAGGAGTCCAGGCCGAGCACCTTGACCCCACGCTTGCGCAGCTCCGCCCCGACCCGCCCCACGTGTGCCTGGCCGATCTGGACGAACAGCGGCCCGCCGCCGGCGGCGGCGGCGACGATCCGGTTCACCATCGCCTGCTCGCGCAGGGGGTTCACCGCGTCCAGAGCCTCCACCGGGCCCGTGACATCGTCGGTCTTGGCCGTGTCCGAGGCCAATTTCACGATCTTGTCGCGATCGGCGATCGGGTCCGCGCCGACCCGTTCGTTGCCCAGCACGGCGAGGAACTTCTTGGCCAGCGGACGGTCATCGATCAGGTCCAGCATCCGCAGCGCGCTTTCCTTCAGCAGCTTGCGGCCCGCCTTCACCTGCTTGGCGGTGGGGATCTTGGTCGGGTCCTTGGCCAGGTCCAGCAACGGCTGGAAGGCGTCGTTGCTCGGCACGACGAAGGCAAGCTCGCCGAACAGCTGGTACCGGGCGCTGGCCGTGAGGTCCGAGCCCTTCGGCTGGTTCTTCTGCCACTCCTTCGACACCGCGCGGTACTGCATCAAGCCGCGGATGAACTCCTCCAACTGCTCGCGGATCATGTCCACCGCCTGAGGAACTGATTGCAGGGTGTCGAAGTAACCCAGCAGCCGTTGCGCGGCGATGACGCGGGTCAGGAGGTAGGCGTGGTTGTCCTCCAGCGCGATCTCCGCACCGGGGGCGGGAATGGCGCCCCGCTCGGTGGCGTCGCGGCCTTCGAAGGACTTCAGGCCCTCACGAGCCTTGCGGATGTAGGACCACCGGCCGGTGCGGGCCTCCCAGGTGCCGTCGCCGTGCTGCTCGCCGAGCAGGTACACCCGCTCCTCGAGGAAGTAGATGGGGTCATCAGCCAGGCCAGGCTCGGGGTTGTCGGGCAGGTAGTACTTGTCGGCGGAGTTGATCCGGAAGCGGGCCGCCTCGCCGATCGGCTGCGCGTTGGGAATGAGGTCCTCGGCGGCGAGGTCCAGCGGCCCCAACTCATCGGTGTGATTGACCAGGATCCGGCTGACCGTCGAGCCCTGGCCTTGCAGCGTGTGGGCGAGCTCATGAGCAAGCAGATGCTGGCCGCCGGTGGTGCCCAGGTCGGGCAGCCCGTCGCGGAAGTAGACCTCCTGGCCGACGGTGAAGGCCGAGGCCTGCATGCTCCGGTTCAACTGGGCCGCCTTCGGGCCGGTGTGCACCCGGACCCGGCCCAGGTCCGCGCCCATCGCCTGCTGCATCACGGTGCGGTACTCGACCGGCAACGGTCGTCCGCTGCCCAGCGAGTCGAGATCGGCGGCGGCGGTCTCCGGTAGCGGGCCGCCCTCGGATCCGATGCTCGCGCCGGCGGTGGACGTGCTCTCCCGCCGCACGACCGGATGGGCCATCCGGCGCTGCAGGGTGGCCACCACCGAAGCCGGCTCAACGTGCTGCGGGTGGACGGCGTCCTGGTCGTGCCGGATGGCCTGGCGCCGCAACGCCCGGACGGCGTCGTGCGCCACCTGGTCGGCAGCTACCTCGGCGGCGTCATGCGCCGCTCCGACCTGCAGCGGCGCCGGCCCGATCGCCAGGCCCGCGACTGCGCTGGGGCGTGCCTGCTCAGCCTCATGGTGGGGTGCGGGGGCATGCTCGGCCCCGGTGTGCGAGCAGGTCGCCTCACTGGACCGGCGCAGGTGCGCCTGGCCGGGTTCGGCTGTCTTCGACCGGGTTGTTCGGGGCATCGGGGGTCATGCCTTTCCAGGGGTTCGGGCAACCCTAGCAAGAGTCGGCGCTAATGTGAGGTCGACGTGAAACAGCGGGTCATGGCGGGAAGTGAGCCGAGCAGACACGCTGCTGGCAGAATCTTCGGTTGTGGTGGTCACCTGGTCGGCGGCGGCCGGCGTGTTCCTGGTCGCGCTGGCCCTGGTGCTGACCCCCGGGCCGAACATGATGTACCTGGTCTCGCGCAGCATCACCCAGGGCCGGCGTGCCGGAGTGATCTCACTCGGCGGGGTGGCGGTCGGCTTTCTGGTGTACCTGACCGCCACCAATCTGGGGTTGTCCGCGATCTTCGTCGCCGTTCCTGAGCTCTACCTCGCGCTGCGGATCGCCGGCGCCTGCTACCTGGGCTGGCTGGCCTTCAACGTGCTGCGCCCGGGCGGCGCCGCCGTCTTCGCGCCGACCGCGATGGCGCCGGACTCGGACCGGCGGCTGTTCACCATGGGGATGATGACCAACCTGCTCAACCCCAAGATCGCGGTGCTGTACCTGTCGCTGATCCCGCAGTTCGTGCAGCCCGACGCCGGGCACGTGCTGCTGCAGGGCTTCGTGCTCGGCGGCGTGCAGATCGCGGTGGCGCTGACCGGCAACCTGCTGATCCTGCTAGCGGCCGGCACCCTCGCCTCGTTCTTCGCCCACCGGCCCGGCTGGCTGCGCGCGCAGCGCTATCTGATGGGCTCCGTGCTCGGGGTGCTCGCGGTCAAGATCGCCACCGACCAGGCCCGCCCGGTCAGCGGCTGAAGAGGCCCAGCCGCTCAGCAGGGGTAGGCCGAGCCGTTGTCATCGAGGTTGCCGTCGTACACCCAGCCGCTCCAATTCGTGCCGTCGATACGCAGGTGGGTCCAGGTGTTGCCGAAGGAATTTCTGCGGTAGCAGTGGTACCAGAGCTTCTTGCCCACGTCGGCGGCCGCGACGGGATTGCAGTCGGCATAGATTCCGTTGCGCAGCGGGATGGTGCCGGTGGCAGGCTTTCCGGTGCCCCAGCCGTTCGCGTCCTTGTCAGACCAGCTCTGATAGCAGGTCGCCGCCTCGGCCACCCCAGGTCACCGCACCCGAAACTGCTGTCACCAAGTTCGGTATTCGGGCTAATCGCGTATTCCGAAGCAGGGATCAGCTCAGCTGGCGGGCCAGAAAGTCCAGCACCTGCGGATAGGCGTCGAGCTGGTTGGCGCGCTTGGCCAGGCCGTGGCCCTCGTCCGGATAGACCAGCAGCTGGCATTCGACGCCGTTGGCGCGCACCGCGGCCACCACCTGCTCCGCCTCGGACAGCGGCACCCGCGGGTCGTTGGCGCCGTGGATCACCAGCAGCGGCGCGCGCACCCGGTCGATGATCGGCAGCGGCGAGGCAGCCTCAAGCACCGCCCGGTCCTCGTCCAACCGGCCGTACTCCCGCTCGCGGTAGGCCCGCCGGTAGGCCGAGGTGTTCTGCAGAAAGGTCACCAGCGACGAGATGCCGACGATGTCGACGCCGGCTGCCCACAGCCCGGGATGGAACGCCAGGCCGGCCAGCACCATGTAACCGCCGTAGGAACCGCCGTACAGCGCGACCCGGCCGGGATCGACTCCGACCGTCGGCAGCCAGTCGCGCACCGCCACCAGGTCTGTCACCGAGTCCAGCCGCTTGCCCACGTCATCGAGTGACAGCCAGCGCCGGCCGTAGCCCGAGGAGCCCCGGACGTTGGGCAGCACCACGGTGTGCCCGGCCAGCGTCAGGGCAGCGGCGACCGGATTCCAGCCGCGCACCGCGGCCGCCTCCGGGCCGCCGTGGATGATCAGCACCGCCGAACCGTCCGGCTCGGGCGGGGTCAGCACCAGCAGGGGGATCCGCTCACCGTCGGGCGCCAGAGCCCGCGCGAAGCGGGGCTGCGCCAGCCCCTGGGTGGCGGCCGCCGGGTTGCTGGTGGTGCGTCGCTCGGCGGTGTCGCCGGCCTGCCAGGTGTAGACCTCCGGCGGCTGCACCGGCGAGGCGAACGTCAGGCCGAGCACGCTGGAATCCGGCGCCCAGACCGGGACGGCATGGGAAGTCAGCACTCCGGGATGCGGAAAGCGCACCGGCTGGCCGGCGCTGAGCCCGGCGCCGTCCCAGTCCGAGATGGCGAGTTCGTCGGCCCCGTCGCGGGCGCTCAGCACCGCCACCCGCCGACCGTCCGGTGACGGCCAGCCGAACACGTCGCAGTCAGCGGCCTGCGCCACCGTCGACCAGCCCCGGCTGGCCAGCTCGAAGCGGCGCAGCGAGACGAACTCATCATTGGCGTCGGAGGAGGCCAGCAGCCCGGTCGAGTCCGGCAGCCACCGCAGGTTGGACCAGTCCCCGGGCACGGCAGGGTCGGTGATCTCTTCGGCCGGAACTGCTGCGGGCTGCCCTGCTGCGGGCGACCCCGCTTCGGGCTGCCCTGCTTCGACCTGTCCAGCGCCGACCTCGATCAGCAACAGCTGGGACGAGGCCGCCACCGTGGTCAGCCGGGACAGCGCCAGCCAGCGGCCGTCCGGTGACAGCCGGGCGTCGGAGAACCAGCCGCCGCCGTCCCACAGCACCTGCTCCTCCGCAGTGGCCAGCGTGTGCGAGACGATGTCGAAGTCCACGCCGTTGCGGCGGTTGGTGGCATAGATCAACCGGCCGGGCTGGACGTCGAGCAGGTTATGGATGAAGTCCGGGTCCGAGACCACCGGCTGCAGGCCGGTCGCCGTCCCGGCTGCGCCGTCCTGGTCCAAGCCGTCCTGGTCCAAGCCGTCCTGGTCCGAGCCGTCTTGATCCGAACTGTCCCGGTCCAGGCGCAGCAGCGACAGCTGGGTGCGTTCGGTGCCGCCGGTGTCAGCCGAGACCACCACCGCCCGCTCACCCGGCAGGTAGCGGCCGCTGCACGGCTCGCCCAGGTCGGTGAGCTGGGTCCAGCCGCCGTCGGAGGTCAGCTCGTAGAGCTGGGTGGAGCCGCTGTCGTCATTGCCCACCAGCAACCGCTGCTCGGAGTCGACGTCGAACAGGGTGCTTCGGCGCAGCTCGAGAAGTTCGATGAGCCGGTCGCGGGTGTGCTCCATTCCAGCATCGTCGCATCTGGCTGCTAGACATCAACCATGACCTTCCCAGCGCCGGTGGCGCGCCCCGTCGAGGATCGGGCGCAGCTGCGCGAGCAGGCCCAGGCGCAACTGCGGGCGCTGGCCGGCCCGGCCGCCGAGCTGCGCGCCGATCAGTGGCGAGCGATCGAGGCCCTGGTGGTGGACCGGCGCCGCGCCCTGGTCGTCCAGCGCACCGGGTGGGGCAAGTCGGCCGTGTACTTCGTGGCGACCGCTCTGCTGCGCGCCCGGGGCGCCGGCCCGACCGTGATCATCTCGCCGCTGCTGGCCTTGATGCGCAACCAGATCGCCGCCGCCGAGCAGGCCGGCATCCGAGCCGCGACGATCAACTCGACGAACCTGGAAGACTGGGCGGCCAGCTACGCGGCGGTGCACCGGGGCGAGCTCGACGTGCTGCTGCTGTCGCCGGAGCGGCTGAACAACCCCGAGTTCCGCGACCAGGTGCTGCCCCGGCTGGCCGCCACCTGCGGTCTGCTGGTGGTGGACGAGGCGCACTGCATCAGCGACTGGGGCCATGACTTCCGGCCGGACTTCCGGCGGCTGCGCACCCTGCTGCCCCAGCTGCCCGACGGCATCCCGGTGCTGGCCACCACGGCGACGGCCAACAGCCGGGTGGTGGCCGACGTGACCGAAGTGCTCGGACTTGGCAGCCCGTCCGACCAGTCAGCGGGCACTCAGCCGGCGGCCGATCAGCCAGCGGGCAACCAGCCGGCGGGCAGTCAGCCGGGCGCCAACCAGCGGACCGATGAGGTGCTGGTGCTGCGCGGCAGCCTGGACCGGGAGTCCCTGCAGCTGGGGGTGCTGTCGCTGCCCTCCAGCGCGCACCGGCTGGCCTGGCTGGCTGACCAGCTCGGCTCCCTCGCAGGCTCGGGCATCATCTACACCCTCACGGTGGCCGCGGCGCATGAGGTCGCCGGTTACCTGCGCGAGCGCGGTCACCCGGTGGCCGCTTACTCCGGCCAGACCGAGCAGACCGAACGGCTGGCCGCCGAGGACGACCTGATCAACAACCGGGTCAAGGCGCTGGTGGCCACCTCCGCGCTGGGCATGGGCTTTGACAAGCCCGACCTCGGCTTCGTGATCCACTTCGGCGCGCCGAACTCCGTGATCGCCTACTACCAGCAGGTCGGCCGGGCCGGCCGGCGGCTGGACCGCGCGCCGGTGATCCTGCTGCCCGGCCCTGAGGACCAGGCGGTCTGGGACTACTTCGCCTCGGTGGGCTTTCCGGGGCCCAACCAGGTGCGCCAGGCGCTGGAGGTGCTCGGCAGCAGCCCGGGCCCGATGAGCACCGCCGCGCTGGAGACCCGCATCGAGCTGTCCCGGGCCCGGCTGGAGACGATGCTGAAGGTGCTCGACGTCGACGGCGCGGCGCAGCGGGTCAGGGGCGGCTGGGTCGCGACCGGCCAGCCGTGGCATTACGACGCCGAGCGTTACGCCCGACTCAACGAGGTACGCCAGGCCGAGCAGCAGGCGATGCGCGACTACCTGCGCCTGACGTCCTGCCGGATGCGGTATCTGCGGACCCAGCTGGACGACCCCGCCACCGAGGACTGCGGCCGGTGTGACAACTGCGGCGGGCTGACGCTGACCGCCGCCGCCCCGGACGCCGCGGTCGCCGAAGCCAAGGCCAGCCTGCAACGGCCGGGCGTGGTGCTGGAGCCGCGCCGGCAATGGCCGTCGGCGATGGGTGCGCTCGGGGTGCAGGTCCGCGGCAAGATCGCCGCCGCCGAGTCTGCCGAGCCCGGCCGGGCGATCGCCCGGTTCACCGACCTCGGCTACGGCAGCCGGGTCAGGGCGGTGCTGGCCGCCCCAGCGGCAACCGAGAACCCAGAGAACTCAGAGAACTCAGCCAGCGCCGACGGCCCGGTGCCGCCAGAGCTGATCGCGGCCAGCATCGACGTGCTGGCGCACTGGGGATGGCAGAGCCGTCCGGTGGCGGTGTTGCACGTCGGCTCGCGGCGCCGGCCGCTGCTGGTCGCCGACCTTGCCGCTCAGCTGAGCCGGATCGGCCGGCTGGCTGACCTCGGCGTCGTCGAGCACCTCGGGCGGTCCTCCACCGGCCGGTCCAACAGCGCCCAGCGACTCAAGGCCTGCTGGGACGGCTACCGGTTGCCCGACCAGCTCAGCGACCAACTGGCCGGTGAGTACCAGGGGGCGCCGGTGCTGCTGGTCGATGACTTCTGCGACACCGGCTGGACGTTGACCGTGGTGGCCAGGCTGCTGCGGACAGCCGGCGCGGGGCAGGTGTATCCGTTCGTGCTGGGCCTGACCGGCTGAGCCGCCCACACGGTGCGCAATCGCAACAAAGTGACCGGACGCCGAGGGTGCCCAGGCCCTATCCTTGGCTCACCGGAGCGAGGGAGCGCGTTATGACGATGGTTCTGATGGTCATCGCAGCAGTGGTCATGCTGGCGGCGTTCGGCGCGCTCTACTGGTGGAGTCGCAAGTCCGAGCGTGACATCAGCTATGACCAGCCGGGGCTGTCCGACGAGCAGGCCAACGCGCTGCGGTTCGGCATCGCCGCCAGCAGCAGCCAGACCATGGGCGGTACCCGGTAGCGCGAGCCTTAGCTCGGGAGCAGGCAGCCGGCGGGCAGCTCGAACCACCGCAGGCCTTCGAAGTCCGTCGAGACGAACCGGGCCACCGGCTGTTGCGTCGCACCCTCCGTCGCTGACGCGGCGGCCGCCTCGGCTGCGGCGAACAGCGCGTCGGCCTCGTCGAGGTAGCGGCGCAGCTCGCTTTCTGGCGCCCTTTCCTGCTGATGCGGATAGCTCATCTCGCCGTGCTCGTCATAGCTGACCTGGCTGAGCCGCAGCGGCGGTTCGGCCGGGCCGCGGCGGTGGCGCCACAGCCCGGTCACCGGGTCGAACTGGTAGTCGCCGAGCAGCCGCCAGCCATGCCGGGCGACCCGCTGGACCGCCTCGACGATGTAGTCGAACACCGGTTCGGAGATGAAGTAGTTGAAGTTGACCCGAACCCAGCCCGGCTTGATCCCCTCGCAGCCGCCGGCGATCTCGCGCTCGAACGCGTGCGAGCGCTCCAGGTCGATGCCCAGCAGCCGGTGGCCGTAGGGCCCCGCGCACGAGCAGCCGCCGCGGGACTGGATGCCGAACAGGTCGTTGAGCAGCGCCACCACGAAGTTGTGGTGCAGGTAGGGCCGGGTGCTCGGCGCGCCGCTGCGCACCACGAAGGACAGGATCGACAGCCGCTCGGAGTCGAGGTTGCCCAGGATCTCGATGGCCGGCTCGCGAACCCAGGCCTGCACCGCGCGGCGCAGGTAGTGCTCCTCATGCGCCCGGATCACCGGCAGGCCCACGGCCTGCTGCAGCTGGAACACCAACCCGGCCCGGATCGACTCGACGATGGCCGGCGTGCCGCCCTCCTCACGCTGCGCGGGATCGCTGAGATAACGGTGCTCGGACGGGTTGACGTAGGCCACCGTGCCCCCGCCGGGCACCACCGGCACCCGGTTGGTGAGCAGCTCGCGGCGGGCGACCAGCACGCCGGGGGTGCTCGGCCCGCCGATGAACTTGTGCGGGCTGATGAAGACGGCGTCGAAGTAGGCCAGCGGGTCCCGGTCGGGGTCGGCGTACATCGAGATGCCGACGTAGGGCGCGGCGGCGGCGAAGTCCCAGAACGACAGCGCGCCGTGCGCGTGCAGCAGGGCGGCGATCCGGGCGGTGTCGGTGACGATGCCGGTCACGTTGCTGGCCGCGGAGAAGGAGCCGATCTTCAGCGTCCGGTCGGCGTAGTGCAGCAGTTGGCGTTCCAGCGCGTCGGCGTCGAGGTGGCCGTCGGCGTCCTGCTCGATCAGCACCACGTCGGCGATCGACTCCCGCCATGGCAGCTCGTTGGAGTGATGCTCGAACGGGCCGATGAACACCACCGGGCGCTCAGCGGCCGGGATGGCCTGGCTGAGCTGGTAGCGGTCCTCCAGGCCGGCCGGGATCCGCAGCCCCAGAACGCCGATCAGCTTGTCGATCGCGGCGGTGCAGCCGGAACCGGTGAAGATCACCACCGTCTCGTCGTCGCCGCCCACCGCGTCGCGGATGATGGCGCGAGCGTCTTCACGCAACCGGGTGGTCTGCAAGCCGGTGCCGCTGGACTCGGTGTGGGTGTTGGCGTAACGGGGCAACACCTCGTCGCGGATGAAGTCCTCGAGAAAGCCCAGCGCCCGCCCGGAGGCGGTGTAGTCGGCGTAGGTCACCCGCCGGGGCCCGTACGGGCCGGGCATCACCTGGTCATCACCGATCACCGAGTCCCGGATCCGGCGCAGCAACGCGGTCTCAGGCGGGGCGCTGCCGCTGCCGCTGCTCGGGACGGGGCCGTCGGTCTCGAGGGTGCTCATGCCCGTCAGGGTATGCCTGGCCGCGCGGCTGGCTAAGCCGCATTCGTGTTCAACTTCGCGGGCCGGGCCGGTTACTTCGCGGGCCGGGCCGGTTACCTCGCGGGCAGGGCCGGTTACCTCGCGGAGCTGCTGAGCCGGTCGTCCTGAGCCGTCGTCGGCAGCCAGACCGTGAGGGTGGTGCCGACGCCCAGCTCGGACTCGATGTCGACGGCGCCGCCGTGCCGGTGCACGATCTCTTGGACGATGGCAAGCCCGAGGCCGGTGCCCGGCAGCGCGGCCTCGGCGGCATTGGAGGCCCGGAAGAACCGGGTGAACAGGTTCGGGTACTCGTCCGGCGGGATGCCCATGCCGGTGTCGCGGACCTCGATGACCACGCCGTCCTCGTCAGCCGGGGACAGGGTGACCAGCACGCTCCCGCCGGCCGGGGTGAACTTCAGGGCGTTGGAGATCAGGTTGGTGAACACCTGCTCCAGCTGCTGCGGATCTGCCTGCACGCTGAGGCCGTCCTCGGCGCCGAGCTCGAGCTTGACGTCACTGGCCGCGGCCAACGGCGCCATCGCGGTCAGCACCGACTGCAGCAGCGGCCGCAGCCGAACAGTGGTCAGCTCCAGCCGCAGTCGGCCGGCGTCGATCCGGGACTGGGTGAGCAGGTCCTCGATCAGGTTGCGCAGCCGGGTCGCGTTGCGGTCGATGATGCTCAGCATCGCGGCCGCGTTGTCGGGCAGCTCGCCGGCGTCGCCGTCTTGCAGCATCTCCAGGTACCCGCTGATCGAGGTCAACGGCGTGCGCAGCTCGTGCGAGACGGTGGCGATGAAGTCGGCCTTGGCCTGGTCGAGTTCGCGCAGCAGCTGCACCGCCTGGTTCTGCCGCTCGATCACGTGCGCCTGCACCAGGCTGTGCGCCAGGTCGGCAGCCAGATGCTGGGCGATGCCGGTCTCGGTCAGCGACCAGTGCCTGGAATGCCCGGCCATCGACACCCACAGCAGGCCGAAGGCGCTGGCGCTGTCACCGATCGGCACCACCAGCGAGGCGCTGGCGCCGATCGCCTGGGCGAGGGTGAACGAGCTCCGCCCGGCGATGGTCGGCTCGTAGGTCCGGTGATCGTCGATCGTGATGATGTGCGCGGATTCCCAGAGCCTGTTGGCCAGCGCCCGGGTTATCTCCAGCTGCTCGGGCGCGGCCTCGGGCAACGGCTTCAACGGGTCGCGCTGCCACTGCGCGGTGAGCTGAGGCACCCGCTCGTCGGGGAAGATCTGCAGCCAGACCCGGTCGGCTTCCATCGCGTCGCCGAGGCCACGGACCAGCAGCTCGGCCATCTGGGCGCCGTTGGTGGTACGCCGGATGGTCGAGGCGATCAGCCTGGTGCGCTGGCGAAAGACCTCGGCGTCCCGGTCGACGATGGCTTCGGCCCGGGCCCGGCGGCCGACCGCGTTGACCGCCCGGGCCAGCGCCCGCACCTCCGACGGGCCGTCCTGCTCGTTGGCGCGGGCGCCGAGGTCGCCACGGTCCAGCCGGCCGACCACCGTGCGCAGCGCGCGGAGCGGGCGGCTGAGCCCGGCAGCGATCCGGAAGGACAGGATCGCGGCGATCAGCACCGCCAACGCGGTCGCGATGATCAGGACCGGGATGGCCAGGCTGCCCAACCGCTGGGAGTCCTCCCGCAGCCGGCGGCGGTTGTCGTCGAGGCTGGCGCCGACCACGGCGTCGGCCTTGCGGAAGCGGTCGAAGAGCTGCTTGGCGCCCTGCTGCTGGTACACCTCGACCGCGTTCGGCGGGCGGGGTTTGTCCGCGATCGGGGCGGCGTAGCTGTCCAGCCACTGCTTGGCCAGGCTGCGCTCGCTGGCGATCGCGGCGTCGAGGCTGTGCTCGTCGATCGCGTGCAGGTGAGCGAGGGTGGCGTCCAGTGTGGGCAGGATCCGGGTCCGCCCGTCCCGGTAGGGCTGCAGGAATTCGGCGTTGCCGGTGATCAGGTAGCCGCGGACACCGGTCTCGGCGTCGAGCATCAGGGTGAGCGCCGTCGAGTGCTCCTCACCGGCCGGTCCGTACCCCTTGGCCAGGTCAGAGACCTGGCCGGTGGCAGCCTGCAGGGCGAGCACACCGGCGGTGCCGACCGCGACCAGCAGCAGGAGCAGCAGCAGTACCAGTCTGCGCAATCGGGTGCCGACCGCGTCACGCGAGTCGGCAGAGACAGCGCTGTTGGTCACGCGGGCGTCCACCCGAGCACCGCATTGACGCGCGACACCAGATCCCGGGGGCTGAACGGCTTGACGATGTAGTCGGCGGCGCCCACGGCAAAGCCGGAGTTGATGTCGAACTCCTGGCTCTTAGCCGTCAGCAGGATGACGGGAATGGTGCGGGTGCCGGGGTCCTTCTGCAGCCGGGTGAGGATCTCGATGCCGGAGATGCCGGGCATCATCACGTCCAGCAGGGCGACGTCGGGCCGGTGCTTGTGCGTCGCTGCCAGCGCCTCGGGCCCGTTGCCGTAGGCAAGCACCTGGTAGCCGGCGGCGGTCAACTTGGCCTTCACCAACTCGCGGATATCGCGATCGTCCTCGGCGATGAGCGCGACCGGCAGCCGTTTGTCGGACGTCGGCTCGTTCGTCATGGCGGTGAGCCCTTCTCCACGTTGTGCGCAACCTGGTAGTTCTGGCCCCCGTCAGACCCCTTGAATCATCCCGCGGATAACTCTGGGCGCAAGCCGCAACGCAGTTGGACATGCATAGCAAATCTATCCGCTCCGCCCGAGGGGTCAATTCCTACCGCCTGCGTGGCCCTGCGCAACCGGTACCGGACGGTGGTGGGGTGCAGGTGCATCTGGGCCGCGACCCGGCCGACGTCTGAGCCTGCTTCGAGGTAATTCAGCAGCGTCCAGGCCCCGTCAGCGTCGGACTGGATCAACGAGCTGATTCTGGGGTCGAGCAGATGTGGTTGCCCAGCAAGGCAATTCTCGATCGCGGTGATCAGCAGCCGAGGCCGGGCGGTGTCGAAGCCGGAGACTGACTCTGCTGGGGAGCCGGCTCCGGCGAGGCTGAGCGCCAGTTCGGCGCCCCGGCGTGAGCGCGCCGCTGCCAGGGCCGAATCCACTACCGGGCCGATCGCCGCCCGGGCTTCAGGGTCCAGATGCCGGCGCACCGCGGTCATCGCCTGGCGCAGCATCGCCGTGGCGCCGGTCACGTTGTCCAGCGCCGGCAGCAGCAGGTAGACCCGGCCCGCCAACTGCTCGACCAGCGCGGCACGCCGGTAGGCGGCGGCGTGCACGGTGAGGATCGCGGCCAGCTCGTCCAGCTGCGACCCGGCGGTGGCGCCGTCGCGCGGCTCCGGGCCGAGCTCGGCCACCGCCACCGCGCACGGCTGCTGGGCCGCGCGCCCGAGCCGGGCCGGCAGGAGGTGCGATCCGGCGGGGGCGTCCGGGTCGGCGTTCAGCAGGCCGGTCAGCTCGGCGCCGGAGCCAGCCGGTTGCCTGCCCCGCGAGACCAGCTGGGCTGCGGTGATCCGGGCGGCGCCCAGCAGCGCCTGCTCGGCGTGCGGCTCGAACTCGCCGCTGCCCTGCTGCAGCCAGATGGTGGCCAGCTGCCGGTCACCGGCGAACACCCCGACGGCCAGCCGGCGGCGCACCCCGGACGCCGGATGCTCGGCGATCTCGACCACCTCCTCGGACGAGGCCAGCCGGTCATAGACGCCCCATTCGCGCAGCAGCGCCAGGTACTGCGACGGCCCGCTGCGCCCCAGGATCGACAGCCGCCGCAGCTCGTCGACCTCGTCAGTGGACCGGGAGTAGGCCAGCACCCGGGCCGAGGTGTCCTCGATGGTGACCAGGCCGCCGGTCAGGGTGGCGATCGTCTGCGCCAGCTCGGCCAGCT
>WUUC01126814.1_pt1 | contig 17723 bp, 21 predicted proteins | sample 6278441 | NCBI WGS metagenome assembly WUUC01 (sample SAMN13675441, study PRJNA597444) | soil metagenome | isolation source: soil | place: USA: Washington | collected 2017-10 | reverse complement strand
GAGCTCGAGCGCCATCGGCGAGTCCTGCAGCGTCGCCAGCGTGCCGTCGGCACGGGAGATGGCGTCCACCGCGCGCTCGATCGATGCCTTTGGCCGGGCCGAGGCCTGGCCCGGCGAACCCGCCGCGAACTTGTGTTCCGGGAGGCTATGGCGAGCTGCAAAGGCCTCGTGTGCCCGCTTGGCTCGACCCAGTGCCAGTTGGAGTGGTCGGAACAGCTCCTCCTCGAGCCTGTCCGCCGTGGGTTCGTCGAGCCGCTCGTAGGCCGCGCCCAGCGATGCAACTGCGATCGCCATCTCGTCGGTGGCCTCCACGATCGTGTCGAGCAACTCCTGCCGGCCTTCCGCCGACCCCCATGCCATTCGCGCAGAATAGGGCCCGCACCCGGCGAGCCCGCTGCTCGATAATGCGTGCACGTGCGCGAGCACCTGCAAATCGAGCGCGACGGCGTCCTGGACGAGGTGGCCGTGGAGGAGCCCCTCGAGATCAGGGTCGACGGTAGCCCGCTGGCCGTGACCATGCGTACTCCAGGCAGCGACGAGGAGCTGGCCGCAGGCTTCCTCCTCGGCGAGGGGCTCGTGGCAGCGGCCCCCGAGGTCTCCCTTACCGATGACCTGGCGGCGAACACCGTCGACGTGCGCGGCCCGCTGCTGAGGGACCCCGGCCCGCGCCGCTTCTACACCACCTCCTCCTGCGGTGTGTGTGGGAAAGGCGCGCTCGAGGAGGTCGCCGTCATCTCGAGCCCGCTGCCCTCCGGGCCAAGGGTGAGCCGGACGTTGCTGGCCGCGCTGCCGGATCGGCTGCGCCAGCCCGCCTTCGAGCGCACCGGCGCACTGCACGCCACCGGACTGTTCGACGCAGGCGGGCGGCTCCTCTGGGCGCGCGAGGACGTGGGCAGGCACAACGCCATGGACAAGGTGATCGGTCGCGCTCTGCTCGATGGTGTCGTGCCGCTCCACGACCACATCCTGTGCGTGAGCGGGCGGCTGTCCTTCGAGCTCGTGCAGAAGGCGGCGGTTGCAGGCTGCCCCGTGCTGGTGGGCGTGGGGGCCCCGACCTCGCTGGCTGTGGACGTGGCTCGCGAGCGAGGCATGACGCTCGGCGGCTTCGCCCGTCAGGGGCGTGTGAACGTTTACGCCGGAGGGGACCGCGTGGACGATTCGGGCGCGGACCCCAGCTAGGGGACTTTGCTGGCGGTTTGGAGAGGCGGGTGGCGGGATAGCCCCCGTGCGTGGTCGAGAGTTTGCTCGACGAGACTGCCGGGAACCCGCCGCTGCGGGTGCTCGCCCCACCCGGCGTCTTTCGGCCACGCAGCGACACGTGGCTGCTGGCGGAGGTGCTCCGCAGGAACGGAGAACTGCGCGGGTCAGCCGTGCTGGACATGTGCACCGGCAGCGGCGCCCTGGCGGTGGCGGCCGCGCGCGCGGGCGCGCGCGAGGTGACCGCGGTGGACGTATCGCGGCGCGCGGTGCTTGCCGCCAGGCTCAACGCACGGTTGAACGGCGTGCGCGTAAAGGTCCTCCGCGGCGACCTCTTCGGCCCCGTTCGAGGAGCGCGCTTCGACACGATCGTGAGCAATCCGCCCTACCTTCCAGCGGCCGAAGACGAGCTTCCGCGAAGCGGCCCCGCCCGCGCCTGGGACGCGGGACTCGATGGCAGGGTGCTGCTCGATCGAATCGCTGACGGCGCGCCCGCCGCGCTGCGCCCCGGCGGTGCACTGCTGCTCATCCATTCGTCGCTGATCGGAGTCTCCGAGACGCTCGAGCGGCTGCGAGACACAGGGCTTCAGGACGTAAAGGTCCTGGCCAGCAGACGCGGGCCGCTCGGCCCCCTGCTGGCTTCGAGGGCGACTGAGCTCGAGCGACGCGGGGTACTGCGTATGGGCCAGCGAGAGGAGGAGCTGGTGGTCATCCGGGGCCGACGGTCGAGGTTTGCCGTCTGAGGTCCGGGTAGCGAACGTCTCACACGAGAAAAGGAGTGATATGGCCGCGAAGGCACGCGACATCATGACGCCGGGCACCGAGTGCATCGGTGAGAACGACACCGTTGAGCAGGCCGCGCAGCGCCTGGCGGAACTGGACGTTGGCGCCATGCCCATCTGCGGCGAGGACGAACGCCTGAAGGGGATGCTGACGGACCGCGACATCGTGGTAAAGGTCTTGGCCCAGGGTAAGAACCCATCTGACGTCCGGGCCGGCGAGCTCGGCCAGGGCAAGCCCGTCACGATCGGCGCGGACGACTCCGTGGACGAAGCGCTCGCCACGATGAAGGACCACGGCGTCCGGCGCCTGCCAGTGATCGACGGCCACGACCTGGTCGGGATGGTCAGCCAGGCCGACGTGGCGCGGCACCTCGACGAGGAGAAGGTCGGAGACCTGGTGGAGGCAATCTCCGAGAGCCCGTAGTTCAAAGAGTGCCGCCGGCCGTCCGCGTGGGCGGCCGGCCGGTGACCCGGCCCTCCCGTTTCCGGCGCCCCCACGGGGGGTAGGCGACCTTCATGAGGAGCTGTGTGGCGGCGATCTGCGCAGTGGTGGTCGCGGCCGCAGCAGGCGGCTGTGGCGGGGGGGACGATCAGGCGGCGAGCAGGGTGGCTGAGCGGTTCTACGCCGCGGTGCAGGCCAAGGACGGGCAGGCAGCCTGCGCGCAACTCGAGGAGAGCACGCTGGAGGCCCTTGAGCACGAGGAGGAGTCGCCCTGTGCCGAAGCGGTGCTGTCGCTCAAGCTCTCCGGCTCGCGCGCGGACAGCGCAACGGTCTGGTTGACCTCCGCGCAGGTCCGCCTGCGCGCAGGCGACACCGTCTTCCTCGACGAGACGGAAGCCGGCTGGCGAGTTGCCGCAGCTGGATGTCAGCCGCAGGCGGGGGAAGAGCAGCCCTACCAGTGCGAGGTCGAGTCCTGATGCGCGCGATGTTCATTGCCTACCTGGTTCTGATCGCCTTCGGTCTCGCGCTCTACACGACGATCGGCTTGACGGGCCACTAACGATGAAGAGCTTCGCCCGCGCCAACGGACTGACGCTCTTCTTCACCGCCATCTTCCTGGCTGCTGTGGGTCTGCAAAGCCTGGCCGGCTGGCACGACTTCAACAACGACCAACTTCGCCACGGCGGGGAGAGTGTGTCCTACGGCCGCTTTCTCGTGTCCTCGGCGTTTGGCTCGGCGCTACTGGAGAACTGGCAATCGGAATACCTCCAGTTCACGCTCTACATCCTCGCCACCGTCTGGCTAATCCAGCGCGGCTCGCCCGAGTCCAAGGAACCGGAAAACCAGGGCCTTGAGTCCGACGAGCGCCAAAAGCTCGGGCGTCATTCGAGCGCGAAGTCGCCGCGCTGGGCGCGAGCCGCAGGCGCACGGAGGGCGATCTACTCGAACTCGCTGCTTCTGGTGATGGGCGGGATCTGGGTGCTCTCGTGGTTCGGGCAGTCGGTGACTGGGCGCAGCGCCTACAACGCCGACCTACTTGAGCACCAGGAGGACCCGATCTCCTACCTCAGCTACCTCGGCACCGCCGACTTTTGGGAGAGGACCTTTCAAAACTGGCAGTCGGAGTTCCTCGCCGTGGGCTCGATGGCCATCCTGGCCGTCTACCTGAGGCAGCGCGGCTCGCCGGAGAGCAAACCGGTGGGCGCGGCCCACGATGCGACCGGAGCCACCGGTTGAGATTGTGCTCAGGCGGTGCTCAGGCGCCCGATGGCGTTTGCGGCGGGAAATCGCCCCTCGCCCTCGCGCATAACTCTCTTGCGCCACTGGGTCGGAGCCACTCCGTAATAGCGCCGAAAGGCCTTAGCAAACTGGGCGGAGTGCCGGTAGCCGACGCTCCGCGTGATCTCGGAGACCGGCAGCGTGGTGTCACGCAGGAGCTCCGCGGCGTGCTGCATCCGCACGGCATGCAGTTGCTCCTGCACGCTGGTGCCGGCCTCGGTGAAGGCACGCTGCAGCTGGCGGCGCGACACGAACACCTTGTGCGAGAGCCCGTCGACGCTCAACCGTTGATCGCCATAGTTGCGCTCGATGACCGCGACGGCCTCTTCGTACACCACCCGCCGGCGGCTTCGCCCCCCCTTGTCCTTCGACCGTCCCTCTGCGAGTTGCCGCGTTGTGGGCAGCGGATTCATGGGCCCGACAATCTAGCACGACCGATCGTGCGTATGCCACGCTTCCCGCTGGTAGCCTCAGATTCATGGCGGCTCGGAGCACGGCCTTGAGAGGCGAGAGCACCCGCGCGACCATCCTGGGGGCCGCCGTCGAGCTCGGCTCCATGCGAGGGCTGGAATATCTCTCGATGGGCGGTCTCGCCTCGGCCGTCGAGATGAGCAAGAGCGGCCTCTTCGCGCATTTCGGGTCGAAGGAGGAGCTTCAGCTCGCCACGGTGGCGCGCGCCTGGGAGATCTTCAAGGCCGAGGTTCTGCCGGAGCCGCGCCTCGAGGCCGGGTTGGGCGGGCTACTCGAGCGCTGGTTGGCCTTCTTCGAGCGTGGCGTGTTCCCTGGTGGCTGCTTCTTCGTGGTCTCGGCCGTGGAGTTCGCCGCGCTTGACGGCGCTGTGCGCGATGCCCTTGCGGAGGCCCTCGAGCGGCAGATCGGAGCGCTCGAGGAGGCGGTCGACGCCGCCAACGGCACTGGCGAGCTGCCCACGCCGCGCGACCCGCGCGCCACGGCCTTCGCGCTGCATGCGCTGCTGACGAGCGCGAACTCGCTCTTCGTCGTGCAGAACGACCCCCGCGTGTTCGACCAGGCGCGCGCCGCGATCGGCGACCTTCTCCGCGAGCGGCGGCTTCCTCGCGAGCGCACCCCGGTCCAACCTGCGTAGCGCGTCAGCGATGACCGAACACATACGCGTCGGGCGCCGATCCGTGAGGATCACCAAGCCCGGCAAGGTGCTCTTTCCAGCTGCGGGAATCACCAAGCTCGACCTGGCCAGGCACTTCGAGCTGGTCGCCCCGGTGATGCTGCCGTACGTGAAGGGCCGTCCGCTGGCGCTGCAGGTCTTCCACGAAGGCATCGAGGGTGCGGGTTACTTCACCAAGGCCGTGCCCGACTACTTCCCCGAGTGGGTGCCGCGCTCCACCGTGCCAAAGCGCGGCGGCAGCGTGACCCACGCGCTGGCAAACGATGCCGCCACGCTCGTGTACCTCGCGGGACAGAACGCCGTGACGCCACACATCTGGCTGTCGCAGGCAGACGAGCCCCGCAAGCCGGATCGGCTCATCCTCGACTTCGACCCCTCGGGCGGCGGCTTCGCAGACGTGCGTGCGGCCGCGCGGGCCGCGGGCGAGCGCCTGAGGGACGCCGGATTGGTGCCGTTCGCGATGGTCACCGGCTCGCGTGGCATCCACGTGGTCTGCCCGCTGCGCCGGGGACCGAGCTTCGGTGAGGTCCACAAGTTCGCCCGCTCCCTGGCGGAGGAGATGGTGGAGGACGACCCCCGCCGGCTGACCCTCGAATGGAAGAAGGTCGACCGCGGCGAGAAGATCTACGTGGACGTGAACCGCAACAACTACGCCCAACACGCGGTGGCGCCCTACGCGCCGCGCGCCAAGCCGAAGGCGCCGGTGGCCGCGCCGGTGCGGTGGGATGAGCTGTCCGAGCGCTCACTCAAGCCCGACCGCTTCACCGTCGCCAACATCGGCGCGCGCATCGAGGCCGAGGGGGATCCCTGGAAGGGGATGGGGCGGCGGGCGCGGGCGCTGGCGGGGCTCTCGTGACCCGGGCCAGCGCCGGGCGCTACTCCTCGCTCGAGGCGGCCTGCAACTTGATGTTCAGCACGCGTGTGCCGGTGGCGCCCCAGAAGCGGAGCCACAGGGTCACGTAGGCCTCCATGCCGCGGGCGGCGGCGATGCTACCGAGGTCGAGTATGTCCTCGGCGGGCCAGCCGAAGTCCTGGAGCATCGCCTTGACCTGCGTCTTGGCCTCCGCGTCCTCTCCCCCGAGGAGCACCGTGTGGGAGCCGGGCACGAGGCTCGGTTCCACCATCACGTCCGCGGACATGGTGTTGAGGGTCTTGACCACCTTCACGTCCGGGAACTCCCGCTGGATTTGCTCGCCAAGGCTGTCGGTGTTGCCAACGGTGAGCGTGGGCGGCAGCCCGGCCGAGAAGTCGAGCGGGTTGGTCACGTCGATGAGGACCTTGCCCTCGAGGTTCTCCGCCCCGGCAGCCTTCAGCGCCTCCAGCGAGGCCGCCCCGTTCGTTGCGTTGATGACAGTCTCACCGAAGGCCGCGGCGTCCGAGAACGTGCCTTCGGAGGCGGATCCTGCGGCCGACTTGGTCCACGCCACCGCGACCTCGTTGCCGGCCTGGCGCGAGCCCATCTTCACCTCGTGGCCGAGGCTGATCAGTTTGCCTCCGAGCGTCTGCCCCACCGTGCCTGTGCCGAGCACACCGAATTTCATGCGCGGGAGTCTACGTTCCGGTGCCGCTCAGGACGTCCTTGGCTTTTTCTAGCGGCCCGCGGTTCGGATCGGGCAGCCGGTCGGTTACGCGCTGCACGTCGTCGTGGAGCTCACGGATGGTGCCGTGCAGGTCGCCAATCTGCCCTTTCAGTTCCTCGACGGCCTTGTTCAGGTGTGACTCGTCGCTCTCGAGCGCCGCGAGCACCTCCTGCATGCCCTCGAGCCGCTCAGCCGTGCTTTTCTCGAGGTGGTCGATCGCCGGGAGCATCTCTTCCAGCGGCTCCGCCTGGCGGCTGATGCGCTGGACCGTGGACAGCATCTCGGGCACTTGGTCGGTCTTGGTGTCGACGCTTTCGATCAGTTCGCGCACGCGCACGATCTCCGAGCGCATCGGCCCGAGGTGCTGCGCCGCTCCGGCGAGCGACTCGAGCGCGCGTAAGGCGCGCTCCGGCAGGCGCAGTGGTGCGAGCAGTGCGGACACAGCCCCAACATCCCCGGTTCGGCCGGACCGTACACTCGCACCAGGGTCCGAGTCCCCGTTTGGCGCCCTCACAACAGTGGCCATCCCCGCTCCCTCGCACGTCACATCCAACCCAGTCGCACGGGTCTACGCGGACCTGAGCGACGCGCGGCGCATCCACCACTACCCGCCGGGACCAACCAGCTTCAGCCTCCGTCGCACCCACCGTCTGTCCCACGATCCGCTCCCTCCCCTGTTGAAGTGGTACGAGGAGTACGGGCCCATCTTCACCGTGCGTGTCCTGCACGCCCCGCAGGTCTTCATGCTCGGGCCGGCCGCCAACCACTACGTGACCGTCTCCAATGCCGAGGACTTCCACTACCGGGAGGGCGCGTTCAAGGACCTGGTGCCACTGCTGGGCGATGCCCTGCTGACCACCGACGGTGAGCGCCACGATCGCGCGCGGCGCATTATGATGCCCGCTTTCCACCGCGAGCGGATCGAGTCGATGGTGGAGACCATGATCGAGGAGGCCCTCGGGGCCCTCGCCCCGTGGCGCGAGGGCATGGTCGTGGACATCTACGACTGGGCGCGCAAGCTTGCGATGCGGGTGGCCATGCGCACCCTCTTGGGGCTCGATCCGAACGAGACGGGCAAGGGAGGCGAGGCCGCAGAGCAGTTCGAGCGCGCACTCTCCTTCTACGGGAGGGACTTCGCACTCTGGCTCCTGAGGGGGCCCGGATCACCATGGCACACGCTCCAGGCCGGCCGCCGCCGGCTCGACGCGATCGTGCTCGAGGAGATACGGCGCCGCCGCACCCAGGACGCGGCGCCCGGCGGTGACGTGCTCAGCATGCTCATAGCTGCCGAGGACGAGGACGGCTCGCGGCTCTCGGACGACGAGATCCGCGACCAGATGACCACCCTGCTGTTCGCGGGGCACGACACGTCGACCTCGACGATCACCTTCCTGATGTACGAACTGGCACGACACCCGGCGGCGCTCGCGCGCCTGCGCGAGGAACAGGAGCGCGTACTGGGCGCCGAGCCGCCGAGCCCGGCGCACCTCTCCGGCGGACTGCCCGAGCTGGAGATGGCGATCGACGAGACGCTCCGCCTCTACCCGCCCGCCTGGATCGGCCCTCGGCTGGCCATGCGCACGTTCGAGTTCGCGGGGCATCGTGTGAACGCCGGCTCGTACGTGGCGTATTGCTCGTGGGCCAGCCACCGGCTGCCTGATGTGTGGGAGAACCCTGACGCCTTCGTGCCCGAACGCTTCACGCGCGAGCGGAAGGCGGCCCTTTCCAAGGGCGCATACGTGCCCTTCGGCGGCGGCTCGCGGATCTGCATCGGGAAGCGATTGGGGCAGACGTTGGTGAAGGTGGTGGCCACGCTCGTGCTGCAACGGGTTACCCCGGCGATCCTGCCCGCGTACGAGATGAGTATCAGGCAGATGCCCACGCTGAGCCCGCGCCGCGGACTGCCTGTGGCGCTGCAGGAGAGGGCGTAACGTTCAAGCCGTGAGCGAGGACGATCCGACCACCGAGGAGCTGCGGCTCTCGCAGCTCAGGCGCGAGCAGGCCGAGCGCCGCGAGGCGGAAAGTGCGGGGAAGGCCGGCGCCGAGCCCGAGGCCGAGCAGCACACCCGCCGCGCTGAGAAGGCGGATTACCTGCGCCGCAAGCTCGAGCAGCGAGCCGAGGCCGAACGGCGCGCGCAGGACGAGGACTAGGGACCGGGCTCAGCGCAGTGAGAGCGCATGGGGCTTGCGCATGAGGTTGCGCAGGCGGGCGCGCGCCGAGGAGGTCCGCGGACGGCCCTCGCCGCGTAGCTGCGCGGCCCGCAGCTCCAGCAGCTCGACAATCGCGGCCGTGCGCCTGAACGGGTCGGCGATCGCGCGTCCGCCGCTCACGGGGACGGCTGCGACCGTCTCTCCGTCCCGCACCGCCAAGAGCGTGGGGCGCGACGGGACAGCGGCGCTGTCGAGCGCCGCCAGGTTCAGGAGCGCGCGAGCGTCGGAGGCCTCGGAGAGCCGTACGGTCACATCTGAACCGTCGGATGTAGTGGTCCGTGCCTTGTTTGCCCGATACATAGCCCCGTCTCCTAGTAGTACAAGTTGCTAGATCCCGTCGCTATCGGTAGGATAAGTGCCGGTGATGGCACAAACAATGTCCTACAAGTCAGACTTGTTTCATCTCGACCGGGACTCGGGCGTCTCGATCACCCAGCAACTCGTGGACGGCTTCGCGAGCGCCATCGAGAAGGGGGCGCTCGCGCCCGGCGAGAAGCTGCCCCCGACTCGCGCGCTCGCCGCCGATGCGGGCGTGAACCACCTGACCGCGGCGCGGGTCTACCGGAAGCTCGCCGAGGCGGGCTACGTCACGGCCACCGTGGGGCGCGGCACGTTCGTGCGAGCGCTCGCGCCCGCGGCCGGGGACGCCCAGGGCGATGACTGGCAGACCTACGTGCTTCCCGACCGCCACGCCAGCTACCAGGAGGAGATCCTCTCCGACGCCTTCAGGCTGGCACGCCAGGAGGGCATGATCTCTCTGGCCACCGGCTTTCCTTCACCGCGCTTTCACCCGGTGAAGGAGCTGGCCCAGCATGCCGCCGAGGCGTTCGGCGAAGAGGGCCTCGACGTGATCGCCTACACCAATCCCGAAGGTTTGCCGGCGCTACGCGAACGGATCGCCGAAGGGGGTGCCAGCCGCGGTTTTGCCGACGGCGCCGAGGAGATCATCGTGACCTCCGGCGGACAGCAGGCGATCGACGTGGCGGTGCGCGCGATGGTGGAGCCTGACGACGTGGTGGTGGTGGAGTCACCCACCTTCGTCGGCACCCTCGCGGCGCTGCGGTCGACCGGCGCGCGCGTGATCGGCGTGCCGGTTGACGAGCACGGCCTCGACGTTGCGGCGCTCGAAAAGGTGCTGACCCGCCACGAGGTGAAGTTGTGCGCCGTTCAGCCCGCGTGCCACAACCCGACCGGCGCGGACCTGTCGCCGGAGCGCCGCGCGCGGCTGATCGAGCTGGCAAAGGAGCGCAATTTCTTCGTGCTCGAGGACGGGGTGTACGCGGACCTCCGCTACGACGGTGAACGCCTGCCGGCCCTTCGCCGTGACGCGCCAGGCCATGTCGTGCACGTGAACTCCCTTTCCAAGGTCGTGGGCGGCGGTCTGCGGATCGGCTGGCTCGCCGCCCGCGGTCCCGTGCTCGATCGCATGACCATGCTCAAGCAGGGCACCGACTTCCACACCTCAACCCCGATTCAGCACATTGCGGCCCGCTACCTCGCGACCGACGCCTATCGGCGCAACATCGAGCTCAGCCTGCCGTACTACCGCGAGCGACGCGACGTGCTGGTGGAGGCGCTCGACAAGCACCTCGCGGGCGAGGTGAGGGCTGCCGTGCCGCGGGGAGGACATCATCTCTGGGTCACGCTGAACCGGCCGGTCGAGGAGCGTGTCTTCTACTCAGAGGCGGTGCGCAGCGGCGTGTCGTTCACGCCCGGCGGCGCGGTGAGCGTGGACCGCCCTCACCGGACGAGCTTCCGGCTTTCCTTCTCCCTGCTCGAGCCGGAGGATCTCGAGGAAGGGGTGAAGCGGCTGGCGCGCGCGCTTCGCGAGGTCCGGCGTAGGGACCGGCCTACCGTGGCCGCGCCCTTCTCCTAGCTCCTAGGTCCTAGGAGGAGTCCCCACAGCCTGGTCGCGCTCGACACCCTCGAGGACGCGGTCCCAGTAGCTGCCAAGCAGACGCTGCTCTTCCACCGAGAAGTGCTCGAGGAAGAGGCGGCGCACACCCGAGAGGTGGGTCTTGCGCGCCTCGAGCAGGGCGGCGCGACCCGGCTCGGTCAACACCGCATTGAACCCGCGTAGGTCGTCGCTGCAGGTTTCGCGCTTCACCAGGCCGCCCTCTTCGAGGCGGTCCACCATCCGCGTGAGGCCACTTCGGCTTAGCAGCACAGAATCGGCCAGCTCAGCCATCCGCAGCTTGTTGTCGGGCGCGTTCTCAAGGAAGAGCAGCACCTCGTAGGAGCTGAGCGGCAGGTTGTGCGCGGCCACCAGCTCCGCGTCGAGTGCGCGCGTGACCCGCGCGTGGGTGCGCAGGAAGCTCCGCCAGGCGGAGAGCTCGTCCTCGTTCAGTTGTGCGCCGCTTGCGACCCGGTTTCGTGAAGTAGTTGTAGACACAAATTCCTTGGCGTTATAATTGCTTGAGCAATGATTCTATCCCGGGCAGACGGGAAAGGAAGCAGAACATGAGGCTCGAAGGCATCCATCACATCACCGCCATCACTGGCGATGCCCAGCGCAACGTGGACTTCTACGCGGGGGTCCTGGGACTGCGGATGGTGAAGAAAACAGTTAACCAAGACGACCCGAGCGTTTACCACCTATTTTATGCAGACGAGCAGGGTAGCCCAGGGGCCGACCTGACGTTTTTCGAGTATCCCGGCGCGGCTCCCGGCAGGGCTGGCGAGGGGATGGTCCACCGCATCGTCTGGCGGGTTGGATCCGACGACGCCATCGATTTCTGGGAGGCGAGACTAGCCGACCGCGACGTGACCACCACAAGCGTCGACCGCACTTTGCGCTTCGCCGATCCCGAGGGGCTCGAGCATGAGCTGAGGGTGGTGAGCACCGAAGACGCGCCGCTCATCGCCGACCATCCAGAGGTACCCGCCGAGGTGGCGCTCCAGGGTTTCCACGAGGCGCGGGCTTACGCTTCGAACCCGGCAGCCAGTACGAAGCTGCTCGAGTCACTCGATTTCACCTCAGTTGGCGAAAATGGGTGGGAGGCCCGCGGAGAGGAGCGCGGGGGCCTGTGGACCTACGACCCGCCTCCCGAGGCCCGGGGGCGTCCCGGTGGTGGCACCGTGCACCACATCGCCTGGGCGTCGCAGATGGACGAGCACGTGGCCTGGCAGCGACGGGCGCTGGAGGGCGGCGCAAGGCCGACCGAGGTGATTGACCGCTTCTGGTTTCGCTCGATCTACTTCCGCGAGCCCAGCGGCGTGCTGTTCGAAATCGCGACGATGGGGCCGGGCTTCGACACGGACGAGCCGCTCGAGCATTTGGGTGAAAAGCTGGTGCTGCCTCCGCGCTTCGAACCGGCACGTGCCGAAATCGAGGCGCGCCTGACACCCATTGAGAACCCGCGCACCGCCGTGCGGTGACAATAATCTGAGTCCGATGGCAGCCTTCACTCGGCACTTCGAGCACCACGGGCACCGGCTCGTCTTCGACGAATACGGCAGCGGAGACCGCACCGTGCTCCTTCTGCCTGGCCTCTTGCTGTCGCGCAGGATGCACGGACCGCTGGCCGAAACACTGGCCGGGAACGGGTACAGGGTCCTCTGTCTGGATCCGCTGGGCCACGGCGACTCCGATCGCCCCACGGAGATGTGGAACTACTCCATGGCGATCTTCGGCGCTCAGGCGGTGGCGTTGCTCGACCATCTCGAGATCGAGACGGCGGTGGTCGGCGGGACCTCGCTCGGGGCAAATGCGACCCTCGAGGCCGCCGTGATCGCCCAGGACCGCTTCCGCGGAATGTTGATCGAGATGCCAGTGCTGGACAACGCGCTGCTCGGCTGCGCGATGACGTTCACGCCGCTCCTCACCGGCCTGACCTTCGGCGCGCCGATAGCGCGGCTGGGCAGCTGGGCGGCGAGCCTCTTGCCTCGCCGCGGGCCGCTGCTGGCCCAGATCGTCCGCGACTGCGTCAGCCAGGATCCCAAGCCCTCCGCCTCGGTCCTCCAGGGCCTCTTCTTCGGAAGGATCGCGCCGCCGCCGCCGGAACGGGCGGCCCTCCGCCCGCCCACGCTGATCATCGGGCATCCCCGGGATCCCATCCATCCCTTCTCGGACTCCGACATGCTGATGCGTGAGCTGCCGAACGCACGCCTTCTCGAGGCGTCCTCGATTCTCGAGCTGCGGACCTCTCCGGAGCGCCTGACGGCGGAGATCAGTGCATTCATCGACGACTGCTGGGGCGGGTCCAGGCGAGGCGCGGCGCGGCGCCACGGGACTCGCGCGACGCGGCCGGCGGGGACGACCGCCGGCCGGCGTCCCCGCTGAGGGGTCGAGCGCTCACAGGTCACTACCCTTCCGCGTCGATGGCCAGTCGCAAGGAGAAGAAGGAGCAGCTGCGCCGGGAGCGCGAGCGACGTGAGGCCGAGGCCAAGGCCGCCGAGCGGCGCAAGCGAATGATCGGCTACGGCGTGGGCGGCGCGATTGTGGCCGCCGCCGCGGTGGTGCTCCTGATAGTGGTCGTGGCTGGAGGCGGCAGCGACGCCGGAGGGAGCAGTGGGGACGGATTCTACGGGGACGACGGCTCCGTACCTGAGCAGAAGATCACCGACCTCAACGAAGCGGTCAAGGCGGCCGGCTGCGAGCTGAAGAACGTGCCGGGCCGGTCGCGCGAGCACACCGGCGACCTGGCGGAGAACATCGAGTACTCCACCAACCCTCCGTCGAGCGGCAAGCACTATGAGGTACCCGCGGAGGATCAGGCATATGGGACCGCCCCGGACGCCAAGGAGCTCGTACATACGTTGGAACACGGCCGTGTGATCGTCTGGTTCAAGAAGAACCTCCCGGCGGAACAGCGCGACAATCTGAAGGCGCTCTATGACGAGGACGAGTACCAGATGGTCCTCACACCGAACGAGACCGGGATGAAGTACGCCGTGGCGGCCACCGCCTGGAACGCCGAGCCGGTGCCGAATGGCACCGGGCGCCTGCTCGGCTGCCCGAAGTTCAACGACCGCGTCTACGACGCGCTTCGCACCTTCAAGGACGAGCACCGCAGCAACGGCCCGGAAGCCGTTCCCTAGAGCCGCTCCTCGCCGCGCAACCAAGCAAGAGGGCAACCGCAGGCCGGACTCCTGCAGGGAACTCTGCACGCTTGCGAGCTGCAAGTTTTCTCCCAAGCGCGCAGCTGAGCGTCTGGCACCGTGTTCGGGTCTCTGTGAAGCGCTTCCTGATTCCCGCCGCGCTGGTCTGCGCCCTGCTGCTCGGGGCCGTGGCAGCGCCTGCCCTTTCGCTGCGGAAGTGGCGGGCGGAGCCCGTGGAGTTCTCGCTCGTCCCGCCCGCGGACGCGGTACTCGGGAAGGCCGGCAAGCGCGGCGCAGGCGTCGTGTCAGAGCCCCTGCGGGCCCCGAAGCGTTTCAACCTCGTCGGGCTCACCTGGACGGAGCCGGGTGCCGAACCCGGCATCGCCGTGCGCACGCGCTCTGAGGGCGGCGAGTGGTCACGCTGGGCCACCCTCTACGCAAACGCGGAGGACGGGCCGGACCCCGGCCGCGAGACGGGGGCGCGCGGCGCGTCCGCCCCGAGCTGGGTGGGCGAGGCGGACTGGGTGCAGTACCGGGTCAGCAAGCGGCCCCGCGGTTTCCGGATCCACTTCGTGAACGTGCGCGGTACGGCAACGGCGGCGGATCGCGCGCGCAACGCTATCCGTCGGATGGCAAACGCGGGCGTGGCGTCGGCGGCGGGGGCCCTGCGCGAAGCCGGGGCGCTGGCGGCGGAGCCCGCGCCTGCGATCGTGCCGCGATCTGCGTGGGGCGCTTCGGCGTGCACGCCCCGTGAGGCTCCCGAGCTCGGCGAGGTGCGCGCCGCCTTCGTCCACCACACGGTGAACACGAACGACTACACGCGCGAGGAAGCGCCAGCTGTGGTGCTCGGCATCTGCCGCTTCCACCGCAACACGAACGGCTGGAACGACATCGGCTACAACTTCCTGGTCGATCGCTTCGGCACGATCTACGAGGGACGCGCGGGCGGACCCGAGCAGCCAGTGATCGGCGCGCAGGCCCAGGGCTACAACGCGCAGTCGACCGGGATCGCGAACCTCGGCACGTTCTCGAGCGTGCGACAGACGGCCGAGGCGCTTCGCTCGATGGCCCGCCTGATCCGGTGGAAACTGCCGCTGCACGGCGTACCCACGGCGGGTACGACCACGCTGGTGAGCGCGGGTGGCTCGTCGAACAATTATCCGGCCGGGCGATCCGTGCGCCTGCAGCGCGTGATCGGGCACCGCGACACGGGCGCTACCTCCTGCCCCGGGGACGCCCTCTACTCGCAGCTCCCCGAGCTGCGCCGGCTGGTAGGCAACGTGGGGCCGAGCGGGGTGGCCACAAGCCTGCGGGCCAGGGCCGGCGCCCGCGCCGTGCGCTTCGGGCGCACCGTGGCGGTGGCCGGCCGCCTTGCCGTGAGCGGCGGCGCACCGCTGGCGACCCAGCCTGTGCTCGTGCAGGCCCTGATCGGGCGCCGCTGGCGCACCGTGGCCAACGCGTCCACCATCTCGACCGGCGATTTCTCCGCGCTCGTCAAGCCGATGCGCAATCGCAGGCTGCGGGTTCGATACGAGGGAAGCGGCGCCGTGCGGCCGGCCACATCACGCAGCTTCGTGGTCTACGTGCGCCCCCTTCTCTCGCTCTCCCGCCCCGCCGCACGAGCCGCGAGCGGCGCGCGCGTGGTGCTGCGCGGGCGGGTCAGGCCTCGCAAGGCGCGCGTGTACCAGGTGCTGCAGCAGAAGCGCGGCCGGCGCTTCCGCACCGTGGGCACGGTGGCGCTCAAGACGCGCCGCGACGGGCGCTTCCGGGGCTCTTTCGTACCCGCGCGCGCCGGCACCTACCGCTACTACATCGTGGCCCGCCGGGACCGCTCCACCGCGCGCGCGGCCACACCCAAGTTCGTCGTGGGAGTGGGGCGTTCTCGCAGCGGCGGGGCAGGGGCGCCCTAGCGCTCTTCTCCCCACCCCTGTTTGAGGTCCGAGCTGTAGAGGCCTTGCCCGGTGGCCAGCAGCTTGATCGTGCGCGCGAGGATCTTCAGGTCGAGCGTGAGCGAGCGATGGTCCACGTACCAGACGTCGAGCTCAATGCGCTGCGGCCAGGAGAGGGACGTGCGCCCGTTCACCTGTGCCCACCCGGTGATACCCGGCTTGACCTCGAGCCGTCGGCGCTGGTGTGGCGTGTAGCGCTCCACCTGGACCGCCACCGTGGGGCGCGGTCCAACCACGGACATCTCGCCTTGGAGCACGTTGAAGAGGTTCGGCAGCTCGTCGAGCGAGAAGCGGCGCAGGAAGCGTCCGACCCGCGTGATCCGCGGATCGCGATCTTCGATGTAGAGCCCCGCCCCCTGGTGCTCGGCTCCCTCCACCATCGTCCGCAGCTTCCACAGCTCGAATGGCACGCCGTCCTTGCCCACCCGCATCTGGCGATAGAAGACCGAACCGGGCGATTCGAGCCGGATCGCCACCGCCGCGACCAGCAGAACCGGGGAGGCCAGCAGGAGACCCGCCGCGGCCAGGATCACGTCGAGCGCGCGGTTCACGCCGATGGCGCTGGGCTACGGTGCGTGAAGTGCGAATCCTCTACCTGCATCAGTTCTTCCTGACTCGCGCGGGGTCGGGCGGCACCCGCTCGTATGAGTTCGCGCGCCATCTGGTGACCGCCGGGCACGAGGTGGTGATCGTAACCGCGGGATCCTCGGGACCCCCGGGACCTCGGATCGTGGAGGGCATCCGCGTGGTGGAGGTGGGCGCGGGTCATGGCGACTACGTTCAGGCGACTTCGATGACGCCGGCGCGCAGGACCGCTTCCTTTCTGCGCTTCGCGTTCGGCGCAACCCTCGCCGTCCTGCGTGAGGAGCGCCCTGACGTGGTGCTGGCCACCTCGCCGCCACTGACGATGGCCTTCCCCGCGATCGTGGCGTCGCGCCGTCACCGGACACCGCTCGTGTTCGAGGTGCGCGACCTGTGGCCCGAGGCGCCAATCCAGATGGGCGCGCTCGGCAGTCCCCTGGCGCAGCGCCTGGCGCGCGGACTCGAGCGTCTCGTGTACCGCGCGTCGGCCCATGTGGTGGCGCTCTCGCCGGGGATCCGGGAGGGGATCGTCGCCGCGGGGGTTCGCCCGCACGACGTGACGCTGATTCCCAACGCGGCGGACCTCGATCTCTTCTCGCCTTCGGTCGACCCCGACGACCTCCGTGCGCGGCTTGGACTCGAGGATCGCTTCGTCTGCTCCTACTTCGGCACGATGGGCGACGCAAACGACCTTTCGCAGGTGATCGAGGCCGCCGCCCTGCTGCGATCGAGGGGCGAGGAAACCATCACGTTCGTGCTTCAAGGCGACGGAAAGCACCGCCCGGCGCTGGAGGACGAGGTGCGCCGCCGGGATCTGAGCAACGTGGTGATGCTCCCCGCGGCCGAGAAGGAGGCCGTCGCGCGGCTTGCGGCGGCGTCTGACGCGTGCATGACGATCTTCAAGGACGTGCCCATCCTTGCCACCAACTCACCTAACAAGCTCTTCGACACGTTCGCCGCGGGGAGGCCCGCGATCGTGAACACGTCGGGTTGGCAGCGGGACCTCGTGGAACGCCACAGGGCCGGGCTGTTCGCGCGCCCAGGAGACGCCGCCGATCTGGCGGACCAGGTGCTGCGCCTTCGCGACGACCCCGGTCTGGCCGCCGAGCTCGGCCGCAACGCGCGGCGGCTGGCCGAGGGAGAGTTCGATCGGCGACTTCTGGCGGAGCGGCTGCGGGCGGTGCTCGAGGAAGCCGCCGGGCGGTGAGTGCTCCGCCCGTTCTGTCGTACTGCGTTGTGAACACGAACGGACGCGACCACCTGCTGGCCTGCCTCGAGGCCATCGAGCGAACGCACCCGGAAGGCGTGAGCCACGAGACGATCGTGCTCGATAACTGCTCGGACGACGGCTCGGTGGCGGCCGTAGAGGCTTCCGGTCGTGACGTGCGGATGATCGCGCTGGGAAAGCGCACCGGGAAGGCGGAGAACGACTCGACCCTCCTGCGAGAAGCCCGCGGCGACCTCTGCCTGCTGCTGAACGAGGATGCCGAGTTGCAGGAGGGCGCCACCGCCATGCTG
>WUUC01079369.1_pt1 | contig 17723 bp, 10 predicted proteins | sample 6278441 | NCBI WGS metagenome assembly WUUC01 (sample SAMN13675441, study PRJNA597444) | soil metagenome | isolation source: soil | place: USA: Washington | collected 2017-10 | reverse complement strand
GAAAGACAATCGTGGCATTTATTTGTGCCTTACTTGTGATCAGTGGCGGAGCACAGGTGGCACTAATGGCGCCCACGGAGATCCTGGCGCAACAACATTACCACAACCTGAAAAAATATGCGAGCAAGATGAAGATACACATCGCGCTCCTTACAGGTTCCACAAAGAAATCTGAAAGAAAGCCGCTTCATATTGCTCTCGAAGAAGGATTGCTTAAAATATTGATCGGTACCCACGCGCTTCTTGAAGAAGAAGTAAAGTTCAATAAGCTTGGGTTGGCAATCATTGATGAGCAACATCGCTTCGGCGTCGCACAGCGCTCACGATTATGGCAGAAGAATGACAGCGTTTACCCGCACGTGCTGGTGATGACAGCGACGCCCATTCCGCGCACGCTGGCGATGACGTTGTATGGCGATCTTGAAATATCGACCATCAACGAGATGCCGAAGGGACGAAAGCCGATCAAGACCACGCACAAGTTCGACTCACACAGGTTGGAAGTGAATGGTTTCTTAAAAAAACAGATCGAAGGGGGGCGACAGGTATATATAGTATATCCGTTGATAGAGGAGTCGGAGAAGCTCGATCTTAAACACCTGATGGATGGATACGAAAGTATTTCACGGGCATTTCCTGACTTCGCGATCAGTATAGTACACGGGAGGATGAAACCTGACGCCAAGGAATACGAGATGGCGAGATTCGTAAAAGGTGAAACGAAGATCATGGTAGCAACCACGGTGATCGAAGTCGGTGTGGATGTTCCGAATGCCTCTGTAATGGTGATAGAGAATGCTGAACGTTTTGGGCTATCGCAACTCCACCAGCTGAGAGGTCGTGTGGGTCGCGGGGCAGAGCAATCGTATTGCATACTAATGAGCGATTACAAGCTCTCGAATGATTCCCGTATTCGGCTCGATACGCTCGTTCGTACCAACGACGGTTTCGAGATTGCAGAGACTGACCTTAAACTTCGCGGCCCTGGCGACCTGATGGGTACCCAGCAAAGCGGTGCGCTCGATCTGTTGATAGCTGACCTGGGAAAGGACCAGTTAATTCTTCAACAGGCGCGACAAGCAGCAATCAACGTGCTTGAGGATGACCCGGAGCTCAAGAAGCCTCTCAATTCAGTGATACGGCAACAGATAGATTCGATAAAAAAAACGGTAGTGAACTGGAGCCGGATCTCATAGTCGCGACATTTTTATCCAGACTACTTACATTTTTGCGGTGAAACGCATTAAGAGTCTGTGAAGATGAGAAAGCCACTCGTTTCCGCTGAAAATGAGTTACTTTTATTACCCGATCAAGTCGGGTAATGACAACTTCCCCGATCTTACTCCGCCGACCGCGTGTCGCCTAAAGCTTTAGCGGTGGCGCAAGCGGCTACGCGAAGGCGAGGCAAGTCCGGGTAACATCCTAAAACTGTTTCTATGCGTGTAATTCTACTCGTCATAGCCGCCCTTGTAACGTCTGCGGCCTTTGCACAATCCGTCGTAATTAAGAAAGTGGAACTCGCCGGTGAACTGGTGATTGTTCATTACGAACTGGACGATTCCAATCCCAACAATGAGTATCTCATTAACCTGTACACATCGAAGGATAATTATTTCGCGCCGGTCACCAAAGTAACCGGTGACGTCGGCGTGGATATCAAGCCTGGAACGGATAAAAAAATATCCTGGAAGATCCGTGACGAATACGGGGCCTACAAAGGGAAGCTTGCTCTTGAGATCCGCGGTAAGGTGTATGTGCCATTTGTCAGGCTGCAGGGATTCGATGCTTCTAAAACTTTGAAGAGAGGGAAGACATATAACCTGAAATGGAAAGTAGCAGGATCAAATCCCATAAACATAGAGTTATACAAAGGTGGGCAGCGTATAAGTGGTGAAATAAATCAGCCGAACAATGGTGAGCATGCATTATTCATTCCGAAGCATGCAGGCAAAGGAGGAGACTACAGGTTGAGGTTTTCAGATGCGAGAAATCCTGAGGAAGTTGTGTATTCAGAATACTTCAAGGTTGGTCCGAAAATTCCGCTTTGGATGATAGCGGTGCCGGTGGTAGTTGTTGGCGGCGTTGTGGCTATCCTGGCTGCCGGCGGAGGGAAAGATCCTGAAACTAATACCGAGGAGAATAAGTTGCCGGCGGCACCTGATCCTAATTAATCGACACCTGATTCAAGAGCTACAGAAATTATGATGAGACGTTTTTACCTGGCATTGTTTTTTGTCGTGCCTGTTATCACTAATGCGCAAATATCTCTGCTGCGTGATATCAACCAGGGGGCTGCAACTACCGGAGCAAATCCAAACAGCATGATTGCGATGGGTGGTTATGTTTACTACGCAGCATCGGATGGCGTGAGGGGTACCGAACTTTGGAGAACCGATGGTTCAACAGCAGGTACCAGCATGGTTAAAGACATCAACCCCGGCGAGTCCAGTTACCCGGACTATATGGTCGTTGTTGGCTCGACTTTATACTTTACCGCCAATGATGGGGAAAATGGTTATGAACTTTGGAAGTCTGACGGGACTGCCGCCGGAACAGTCATAGTTGGCGACATTTATCCAGGGTTCACTGATTCCTATCCCGCGTACATTGTTGCCATCAACTCTACGACTTTATACTTCACTGCTACCGACGAAGATCACGGTAACGAATTGTTTAAACTCGACATCACCTCAGGAACTATTTCCCTGGTTGCCGACATCAACGTAGGCACGGCCAGCAGCTATCCATATATGCTGACCCTGGTGAGCGGGACAACTATATATTTCAATGCCGACGATGGGAACACCGGTGCTGAACTCTGGAAGTCGGACGGTACAGCAGTTGGCACAACGCGCGTAAAAGATATCTTCCCCGGTCCCAACGGCTCATATCCTGACTACATCGTTGCGGTTTCAGGAAACACTGCAGTCTTCCAGGCTGACGATGGAACTAATGGCGCCGAAGTTTGGCTTAGCTCGGGTACATCGGCTTCGACCAACATGTCGGCCAACATCAACCCTACTGCAGCAACCGGATCGTACCCTGTGGAGTTTAAGGTATTCGGAAGTTATATCTATTTCGGCGCCGACAATGGAACAACGGGCTATGAGCTTTGGCGAACAAACCTTAGCGGTACCAGCCCAGTCAGTGTGGATATAAACGCCTCCGGCCATTCTTACGCGAGCGGGTTCACGATAGTAGGATCGACCATGTATTTCAATGCACAAGATGCCACCAATGGTTATGAACTTTGGAAAACGACTTCAGGCGGAACACCGTCGGTGGTGACTATCAATTCAGGTACGGCCAGCGGTTACCCAAATAATTTTACTGCAGCCGGTGTCTATGTATATTTCACGGCGACAAACGCATTAACAGGAACAGAGATGTACAGGTATAATGGTACAACTCTTAATGTCTTTGACATGCTTCCTGGCACAGGATCATCCAATCCAAGGAACTACACCCAGTTAGGCACTAACCTCATTTTTTCGGCCAACGATGGAACTGGCCATGAGGTCTGGAAATATACCGGCTCCGCTTCGCCGGGGTTGGTGCTTGATGCGGTATCTGGCAGCGGCGGAAGTTACCCCGACCAATTTGTCTACAATGGTAACGGCACAACGTTCTTTGTTGCCGACGACGGCACAGGTAAAGAAATTTGGAAAACCGATGGCACCACTGTAGGCACCACGAAGCTCAAAGACATCAATGCCGCCGCGGCCGGAAGTTCTCCCGACTACCTTACAATGGTCGGCACGACATTGTATTTCAAGGCCAATGATGGAACAGATACTGAGCTCTGGAAGTCGGACGGTACCACAGTCGGTACTGTTAAAGTCGACGTCAATCCGACAGGATCATCGAGTCCGACGAGTCTTTTCGCGTTTAGTAATACCACGCTATTATTTTCGGCCACAAATGGAACATCCGGCGCGGAACTTTTTAAAGTTGTAAGCGGTGGTACCCCTACCCTGGTATCAGATTTATATTCAGGAGCAAACGGTTCGACGCCCACAGAATTTAGGGTCATGGGCGGTTTGGCTTACTTCCGTGCTAACCATCCGAGTTATGGTCTTGAACTGTTCAGAACCAATGCTGCTGCTAGTTCCATAACACTAGTGAAAGATATTTTCGCCGGGACAACGGGCACAGCTCCGAGTCAGCTTACTGTTGTGGGGAGCTATATCTATTTCAGAGCGTCCGGGTCATTAGGGAATTCAGCTAACTACGAACTTTACAGAACAGATGGAACTGATGCAGGAACAGTACTGGTGAAGGAGATCCGTTCCGGGACCCTTACATCAAACCCGCAAAATCTTTTCGCGTACAATGGAAATTTGTACTTCACGGCCAACGATGGTGTCAATGGCACAGAGATGTATAAATCAGATCCGACCGCTGCTATAGGAAGCACCAATTCAGTTATACTGTTTAAAGACATAGTATCTGGATCCGGAAGTTCAAACCCCACAAGCTTCTACCTGTTCAACGGAAAGTTATATTTCAGAGCCACGACTGTTGCAAGTGGATCGGAGCCATGGGTCACCGATGGCACGGTGGCAAACACGGTGCTCTTTAAAGAAATAGGACCGAGCGGATCTCATGGCGGATTCAGCTATCCGGTTACAATTGGCTCCAATATGTTCTTTGTCGCCAAAGACAACACTGGCAGTAATATTTGGGTTACAGACGGGCAGCAGTGCCGGACGATCGCACTTAGTCCATTCGCAGGTGCAGCAACAGCAAGTGCCGTGTTCCCGGCATTGGCCGGCGTAGGCGGAAGCAAGCTGGTATTCGCAATGTCAGCTGAAGGTACAGACAGGGAATTGTTCATTGCTGATCCTTCGCAAGTCGTATTTCCAGTTGCACCTGGTATTACGACACATCCGGCTACTCAGTCTATAACGGTAGGCAGCCCTGTTACCTTCAGTGTTGTTGCTACAGGTTCAGGCCTAAGTTATCAGTGGCAAAAGAATAATGTGAATATTAACAGCGCTACGTTGGCAAACTATACTATCGCAGCCGTAGCTGATACTGATGCCGGAGATTACAAGGTTATTGTTACCGGGACCTGCGGGCAGCTAACGTCGAATCCTGCAACGCTGACGGCGAACTCTACAACGCCAACGTCACAACCAACAGCCCTGGTATTGTCGAATCCTACACCGAATTCTTTATACGTCAAGTTCTCGGCAGCCTCCGGTTCCCCCTCCGGATACCTCGTCCTTCGCAAGAAGGGCTCGGCACCGACGGAAACGCCCGTTGATGGAACTGTTTATGCAGTGGGTGCGACCTTAGGATCGAGCGTCGTTGCCGCCGCGAGCTCTGCAACCGAAGGAGCTGATGTTGGATTAGATCCAGTGAGTGAACACTTCTATGCGATATTTGCATACAATGGAGGAGGTTCACTGATCAAATACCTTGTTGTATCACCCCTCACCGGCAGCGGATTTACTCTCGCCGCCGAACCGACTGAACAACCGACGGGTTTAACATTCTCAAATATTGACGGAACAACACTGTCCGGCTCGTTCGCGCCGGCTGCAACCGCTACCCGTTACATTGTTATTCGCGCAGCTGGTGCAGCACCAACTTCACCACCGATTGATGGAACTGCGCATGCTGCAGGTAATATGATCGGCGACGGCGTGGTTGCATACGTCGGCGATACGCCTTCATTTACCGACAGCAACCTCACGCCCGAAACACGCTACTACTACCAGGTATATTCGGCAAAGGGACCGGGGCCAACTGTCAACTACTACACCACATCCCCACTTCAAAATGATGTTACTACTCTTGCATCACAACCGGAAGCACCTACCAATCTCAGGTTCTCGAACGTGACACCGAATTCCTTCACGATTGTGTTCACTCCTCCCGCACAAGCTCCTGCCGGTTACGTTGTATTGCGAAACGCCGGAACGACTCTCACCGGAACACCTTCTGACGGTGCGACGTACACATTGGGACAAACTGTTGGGGATGCGCGCGTCGCATACGTTGGTGCCAATACTACCTTCGATGAAAGTCTTTCGTTGGCACAATTCACTTACTCGGTGTTTCCATACAACGGAACCGGTGTATCGATCAACTACCGGCAGGCCGCACCCCTTAGTGGACTTATCGCTCCTGATGATTCAGCGCCAGTGATCACGGATGAAACTCCTGCCGCTTCACCTTCAGGTTCGCCGATTAAAATAGTTGCGTCCGTTGCTGAGCCACAGAGTAGCATACAGGAAGTCAAGGTTGAATACCGTTCGGTAGCAGCGCCGGGAACGGCAACCAATACAGTTGTCATGGTATTGAACTCCGGGAAATATGAATTCTCGGTTCCTGCAACGGATATCGGGGACCTCGGAATAGAATACACGATTTCAGCAACGAACACGCTTTCATTGACGTCAACAAAGACGGGCAAATCAGCTCTTACATTTTCGAACCCGACAATGACTGTTGGTTCATTCGGTACTGCGGTTACCAACTACAGAATCGTAGCAGTTCCGCTGCACCTCACCTCCAAGACGGTGGCGGACGTATTTGGAGACGACCTCGACACATACGATGGTATTCACTGGAGAATGTATCGCTATGATAACGGGGCTACTACCGAGATGTCGTCCTCAAGCCAGATCGACGTAGGTAAGGGATACTGGCTCATTATAAAAGATGACAAGACTATCGACACAGGCCCTGGCACCACTACGGCCGTGACAAGCGCGACTCCCTTCGAGATCGATCTCAAAGAAGGTTGGAACCAGATCGGTAATCCTTATAATTTTAATATCGTTTGGAACGACGTCCTTACTGAAAGCGGCCTCAATCTCAAGCTTCGCGTTTACGTCGGTGGTTTTACCGACGGCGATAAACTAGCGAAGAACCAGGGGGGCTTCGTATTGTCGAATTCTGCGGCTAAACTCAAGTTCCCCGTTAAGGACAATAGTGCTGCCGGCCGGACTTCTGGCGAGCCCAAACTGTTAACCAACGCGATAGATCAGGGTGAGTGGGAAGTGATCCTCAATCTGAAGCATGGGGATACCAACAATCCTTTTGGAGGTGTGGGTATGAACCGTAGTGCAAAGCCACTTTACGATGAATTCGATGATTTCACTTTGCCCCGCTTCCTCGATTTCGTCGAGCTGAATCATGACAAGAAACTCCTGGATATCTCTTACACGAAAGACATCGTACCTACGACAGAAAACTATACCTGGGAATTCAAGGTTGAATCAAACTCCGACGGACCCACCGGGATCACATGGGATAATTCATACTTCGGCATCAGCGACAAGCAAATAGTATTGTGGGATGATGAAGAATCGATCCCTGTTGACATGCGCGAAGCTTCATCCTATTCGTTCAATCTGAAAGGCCCGAAAAGATTTAAAGTGTTTTACGGAAGTTCACAGTATGTGAATGAAAAATCTTCGAAGGATAAAGTTTTGATCCACAACATATCACCCAACCCTTCCGATAGAGAGGTCAATTTCACATTTACCATACCTGGTGTCGGGAAGTCGCAAGTGGAGGTGCGCGTGCTGAATTCATTGGGACAGCCCATCTCGCCTGTGTTTAATGGCTTGCTGGATGGAGGCTATCACCAGATGTCGTGGTCAGGTAAGGATATCAATGGACTGAGGCCCTCACAGGGAGTGTACCTGGTGGAGGTAATGTCCAATGGTCAGAGGTTAGCAAAGAGAGTTGTTTTAAAATAAAACTACTTATGAAAACTGCCACGCCCTTTGCGTGAACTTTGCGCCTTTGCGTGAACCTGCTATTTTTGTCGTCCGCTGATTTTTTGGGCCAGGGAGACGGCAGGTGTGGTTTTGAGGCGGGAACACCCTTTTGATGCGATAAGCTTACTTTCCCGACAGGGCGGGTATCAAAGCCATAACATATGAAAAACTACCGGAAGCTTTTTGTCGCGGTATTTTGTGCAGTCACCTCCGCCACGGGTTTTGCGCAGAACGTAAGCACACGCACAAATGAATTTGAGGTCGACTTCAGCGATCCAAATAAACTCGTATCGTCTACCATTCCTGTCATCAACTGGATCACGCCAGTCGCCGAAACGACCTACGCACAGGACAACAAGTACAAGATCAAATTCGAGATCGAATCAAGTACTCCAATAAAGAACATTACTATTTCAATCAAAGAAGGCGTGAATGCAGCTTCGAGAGGCACACAAACATTCCAGCCGGACGTATCCCAAAACCTGAATCCGGAAGTTGAACGCAGCGTTACATTGCTGCCCGGTGAGAATGTCCTGGAGATCATCGCTGAAAACCAGGACGGTATAAAAACAATAAGCTATAAAACTGTACACGTTGGATCCACCGGCCTCGCCGATGCTTCTAAACTCGACAGGACTGATTATGCGCTAGTGTTTGCGACCGACCAGTACGACAACTGGCCCGATCTTGTAAATCCTGTGTTCGATGCACGTACCATCGCTGAAGAACTCCGTAAGACTTACGGTTACAAAGTTGAAATCGTCGAGAATGCAACACAGGCGGTGATATTGACAAAACTTCGTGATTACATCGAAAAGAAATACAAACCTCTCGACCAGTTGTTCATCTTCTTTGCAGGTCACGGCAACTACGACGCTACTTTCGGTGAGGGTTATCTTGTGCCTAAAGAAGCATTGGCCAAAGACGAAGCGAAGACATCCTATCTCTCTTATAACCGCCTTCGTTCTGTTGTAAACAATATTCCTTGTGAACACGTGTTCTTAACGATGGACGTATGCTTCGGTGGAACATTCGACCAGGGTCTTGCCTCATCACGTGGTATGGAAGATGAGTATAAAGAAAAGAGCGCCGCTGAATTCATCACTCAGAAACTAACGTACAAAACACGTAAGTTCCTTACGTCCGGCGGAAAACAATATGTTTCGGACGGTATCCCCGGCAAACACTCTCCGTTTGCCCGTGCACTTATAGAAGCACTTCGTTCCAAGGGTGGACGCGATGGAATCCTCACTCTTAGTGAGATCACACCGTTTGTCGAAAAGCTGAAGATCACCCCTCGTTCGGGAGAATTCGGCGACAATGCACCCGGCAGTGACTTCATATTTGTTGTACGCTGATTTTCTTACATCCGGGGAATTTAGTGACACAGGCGGACTAACTTCACTACCTATATTTAAACTATGCCGCGTCTTATTCTTTGTTTGATCCTGACAGCAATCTCTTCCCTCGCGGTAGGACAGACAGGTAATTATTTGATGACTCACTATTCTCCCAAGAATGAAGAGATCGATCACGTAAGCTTCGACATTGCACAGGACAACCGCGGCGTTCTTTACTTTGCAAATAAAGCCGGTGTACTCGAGTTCGATGGACGCAGTTGGAACATGATCAAAACACCCGCGCCGATCTACACCATCTCCGTGACTTCAGACGGCGTTGTTTATGGTGCTGGTCTGTCAGGCTTCGGACGTGTACGCAGAGGCGAAACAGGGCGGGAGTATGAGTCATTGACATCTTCGCAGCCAAATGCCACAAATATATTTACAAGCGTCGCGGTTAAAGACCGCGTTTTCTTTTTATCCGGTAGCGCTCTCCACGTTGTCGACGGACCAACCGGTAGCATCGAGAAGAGTGTGTCTCCATCCGGTGAACAGGGAATGTTCAAGAACCTCTTCGAAGTCGACGGCGACGTGTATGTGAATACCGACAGCGACGAGATCCTCGCATGGAAAGACGGTAGTCTCGTTCGTTCACAGTTCAATCCTTCCGCCGGCGAAATACTCTTTAGCAATGCCCTTTCAGGAACCCGTAAGACCCTGATCGGTACTTCAGCCGATCGTGTTTTTATTTATGAAAGTGGATTCTTGACTGAAGTCACCATTAAAGACATCGAGTATGTTCAGAGTAACGTACTCGTCAGCGGCGCCTGGGTTAATGAATCTCTGATCAGTCTTGCCACCCTTCGCGGAGGAGTGATCTTCATCAACCCAACGACCGGCGAAACACAAGAGATCACTAATTATTATACAGGCCTTCCCGATAATGAAGTTTATGCGCTTCTCGGTGATAACAAAGAAAGCATCTGGGTTGCTCATGACTACGGATTCACACGCATCGCTCCGTTCCAACCGTTCCGTACATTCAATCACTATCCCGGCCTCGAAGGAAACCTTCTCTGCGCATACTCTGCTCCCGACGATGGCGTGTATGTCGGTACCTCGCTCGGTTTATTCAAGCTGGTGAAAGACGAAGTGTTCGAAGAGGAAGAATACTTCGTAACAAAAAAGAGGAAAGTAGCTGCTAACGAACCCGATGCCGTTAAGGAAGAAGTAGTTACGAACCAGGTCGAAAAGGCCCGTCGTGGATTGTTCGGTTTCGGAAAAAAGAAAGACAAGAAAAAAGAGGAAGCTTCGCCCGCTAAACCCGCGCCCGCTACTGCGAAATCCGCGAAGACCAAAATTGTCAACACCCGTGAACGGAGGACCCGTAAAGTGCTCAAGTCACTTCAGTACAAGTATGTAAAAGTCCAGGGCATCAACGGGAAAGTCACGCACCTCGTGGACGTCCAGGGCCAACTGATGGCTGCCGGCCTCGGCGGTGTGTTCGTCATCAACGATGTCAATTCAAGTGTACTGACAACCGACCCGGTCAGATCTATCTTCCTGTCACCGTCACTGAAGCAGTTGTTCATTAGTACATACAACGAGGAGATCAAATCGTACAATAACGAAGGGCAGAACTGGCGCGAGACACACATGCTCGACAGTCTGCAGGAATACGTCAGCTACATGTTCGAAGACAAGCTGCAGAACCTTTGGCTGTGTGGAAGGTCGGGTGTGATCAAGATCGAAATGATCGACAGCGAGATCACCAATACAGTGCATATTCCTTATCTGAAGCCCTCCATCGACGAAACCGTAGGTCTGGCTAAGGGATCTGATGTTTATGTTGTGAATGCCGGAGAGTTCCAGTTGTACAATCATGCCAACGACAAGTTTGCCAGGTATGATTCACTTCCGGGGACCCGCAAGTATTTCGCTTCTGCTGGTTCATTCTGGTTCCACGACGGACATCGTTGGAGAACGATTGACGACAGAGTAACGAAAGCCATGCAACTCGAATGGCTCGGGCTGTTTTCAGACATCCGTTTCCTTACCATGACGAGTGAAGGGAAAGGGCTATGGATCATTACCGCCGACAACGAGTTGTACCGTTTCACACCGATCGAAAAGGAAAGACCTACTGCGTTCCCACTATTCCTGAGGGGCGTTCGTGGTCCGGAATCGGGCCAGGCTGAAATGCGTCATTTGCGTATGGAGGAAGAGCAAGGTGCATTGACATTTGAGTTCGTGCAACCCGATTATAACGGCTTCGAAACAATTGAGTACCGGTATCTTCTTAGCGGACTTACAGACATTTGGTCTGCCTGGTCGAAGAACAATGAGATCACATTTCCTTTCCTTCCTTCCGGGGAATACGAGATCTCTGTTCAGTCGATGAACATCTTCGGAAAGGTCAGTGAAGTCGACAAGATATCGATCAGCGTTCTCCCACACTACTGGCGTCAGCCCTGGTTCTACGCTTTGGAGGTCGCATTCTTTAGTATGCTTGTTTTGCTGTCGGTTCGTCTCAGTGTGTCCAACGAGAAGTATCGCCCGATAAGCAGGGTTTTATCATTGCTGACTGTGATCCTGTTCATACAGTTGGTGCAGACCACGGCATATTCTTTCATCAAGCTCGAGAGCTCACCAGTTGTAGAATTCCTTATCCAGGTTTCGATAGCGCTACTGGTTCTTCCGTTGGAATTGCGACTCCGTAAATTCATGGAGCGAGCTTCCGAAGGCAAGTACGACCTCAGCAAGCTGTTTGGAGACAAACGCAAAGGGGATGAGCCGATCTTGTGAAAGGGAGCAAGCTGCAAGTCGCAAGGTGCAAGTCTCAAGTCGCAAGCATCAGGCGCAGTAAGTTTATTTGAAACATTCCCCCACCATTTGCCTGTTTATCCTGCGACCTGCATCCTGCGACCTGTGACCTGCGACCTGTTACGTGTAGCCTGCGACCTGTACCCTGCGACTTGCATTCACCCCTCATTTCCTCTAATATTCGGTCCGGCAGCATAAGTCACAGCCGCTATTATGCTCTTGAATCTCGAATCCGTCCCGCAGTTTTATAAAAACTACGTCAAGCAAGTCGATGAATCTGATGTCATCCAGGCGCTAAGACTTTCCGGTTTCCGCTCGCAGGTCCTCATCCACTCGATCCCTGTCGAAAGGGGCGACCATCGATACGCTGAAGGCAAATGGACGATACGTGAGCTTCTCTGTCATATTCTCGATGCCGAAAGGATCTTTGCCTACCGGGCTCTCCGCTTCGCAAGAAATGACAAAACAAACCTTCACCCGTTCGACGAAAATACCTATGCTCCCGAAGCTAACGCCGGCGGAAGAAGTCTCAAGAAAATAGCAGATGAATACACGCACCTCCGTGCGTCGACAGTAGATATGTTCGACGGATTCACAGAAGAAATGCTGCACCGGAAAGGCACTGCGAACAACAATGAGATCAGTGTACTCGCACTTGGTTTTGTCATCGCAGGCCACGAAGCCCATCACAGAAAAATCCTTACGGAAAGATACCTGTAACGTAACAGAGATGAAGTTCATAAAACACATAAGCGTTCTTGTTTTAGTTGTCATAACATCCATTACCTACGCACAAAAGCGCGACAGCCTCGACATCAAGATCGGCCAGATGCTTCTGATCGGATACCCCGGTCCTGAACTCGACAGCACGGTGCTTCAGGAAGTTCGTGACGGCAAGGTGGGCTCTATCATTCTCTTCGAGAAGAATGTTCCAAAGACATCTACAGCTTTCTATACGCTAAAAAAAGTACTGTGGACATACCAGAAGGCAGCCGCGATACCGTTGCTGATCACCATCGACCAGGAAGGCGGACGTGTGAACAGGTTGAAGGACAAATATGGTTTCCCGAAATCCATTACTGCACAAGCGTCCGGTAAAGCGAGATCACTCGACTCCGTTCGGTTCAATGCCGAATCCATTGCCTCGAATCTTGCCGGCCTGGGGTTCAATGTCAACTTCGCGCCGGTAGTGGATGTGGCCGTCAACCCCACTAACCCGGTTATCGTCAGGAGTGGTCGCTCGTTCTCCGCAAGCTCAGACTCTGTTACGATGCTGGCGAAGGAATACATTATACCCCATCGTAAATACGGTGTCATCACGGTACTCAAGCATTTCCCTGGTCATGGAAGTTCGCAGGACGACACACACTTCGGTGTCGCTGACGTAACACGTACATGGACAACCGATGAATTGAAACCTTACCGCGAATTACTGCAGGCTGGTTATGTCGATGCAATCATGAGCGCCCATATTGTGAACAAGAATCTCGATCCGAAGGGTTATCCCGGAACACTTTCGCACCGTATCCTCGATAGCCTTCTCAGAAAGGGTCTCGGGTACAATGGCGTGGTGTTCTCGGACGACATGCAGATGCATGCCATTAGCAAACAATACGGCCTCGAAGAATCGATTAAGCTCGCGATCAATGCCGGTATCGACGTCCTTTGTTTTTCAAATAACATACAGAATACCGAGCAACGGAACGTCGATATTGTTCATAGTATCATTCGTAAAATGGTACTTAGTGGCGAGATCAAACCTGAACGTATCGATCAGTCGTATCGGCGTGTGATGAAACTGAAGTCGAAACTCAGTAGCTCGCAATCGGCATTAGAGACCTATCAATTACTGGCTGCGAAAGAAAAACTGAGGGCAGATCAGCTTCAGATGAAACTCGATGAACAGAAGGCCGTTCCACCGCCGACTGACACAAAGAAAAAGAAGAAGAGAAAGAAGTCGTGAGTTCATTCCGATTTATTCAACCGACGGGGCCACAGGTCCCGATATTGCTTAGCATTCCTCATTGTGGCACAGAGTTTCCGCAGGAACTCAGGAATCAATATCGTTCCGATCTTATTAGTGCTCCCGACGATACCGACTGGTTCCTTCACCAACTTTATGATTTTGCGGCAGCGCTCGGAATCTCGGTGATCCACGCTACCATCAGCCGATGGGTGATCGACCTGAACCGCGATCCGCAGAGTAAGCCCTTGTATACAGATGGACGTATCATCACGCCACTTTGTCCAACAACGACGTTTACCGGAGAACCCCTCTACAACGACGGACGAAAGGACGTTGATCCCATGGAAGTAAGCAGACGCGTTGGGGTTTATTATACTCCATACCATGAACATCTCGCCAAGAAGCTTTTCGAGCTAAAGAGCAGGTTTGGAAAAGTGTTGTTGTGGGAGTGCCATTCTATTCGCCAGTTCGTACCAACTATCCATCCGGAGAAGTTCCCCGACCTCATCCTCGGGACGAACGATGGTCAGTCGGCGGATCAGCGCATGATCGATGCTGTGGTAAACCAATTGAGCAAAGGCAAGTATTCAGTAAGTGTGAATCATCCGTTCAAGGGAGGCTATATCACCAGGCATTTCGGAAGGCCTTTGGAGCAACAGCATGCGATGCAACTCGAAATGACCAAGGTGAACTATATGGATGCTTCTGAGAAAAATTACGATGCCAAAAGAGCGGAGGATGTTCGAACCTTGTTGAGGAAAGTGTTCATTGAACTCACCCGCAAATGGCTGGTATGAATCAAGCGCCAGTTCGCTATTTCCGTTTTACCGGTTTGTACACGAACAGCCCCGACTCCATCGGGACGGGCGGGTGGCTGATGCCTGCCTACGTGGGCGTTGATGAAGCCGGCCATATCAAATCCATTTCTTCTCAATCACCTGAACCGGGTATTGCAGCCGAGACCGTACAGGGATATGCATTGCCTGGTTTTCAGAATGCACACTCGCATGCGTTTCAGTACGCAATGACGGGAGAGGCTGAAACACACCCGGCCGGCATTGAAGATGACTTCTGGACGTGGCGCGAGGCGATGTACCGTTGTGCTTTGTCGGTGAACCCGGTACAGGCAGAATCGATAGCCGCGATGTTGTATGCGGAAATGCTGAGAAACGGATACACGCACGTGGCTGAATTCCATTACCTGCATCACGACAAAGACGGCAAGCCATATTCAAACATCGCGGAGATGGGTGAACGAATGCTCTCCGCCGCAAAAACAGCAGGTATCCGAATAACACTCGTCCCGGTTTTCTATCAAAAAGGAGGTTTTGGACAGCCACCGGCCGAACGGCAGAGACGCTTCATTTCCGGGAAAACGGACGACTATCTTAAACTCCTGGATAGAAGCATTCAGATATGCGGTTATTACCCGCTGGCGAAGGCAGGCTTCAGTGTTCATTCGCTGCGTGCTGTCGATGGCGACGATATTAAACGAACGTTCAATGAGGGCCCTAAACATCTTCCATTCCATTTACATGTTTCGGAACAAAAGAAGGAAGTCTCGGATTGTGTAGCACACACGGGAAAGCGGCCAATGCAATGGTTGCTGTCTAATCTCCCGGTGGACGAGAATTTCCATCTCGTTCATTCCACGCACCTCGACGACAATGAACTGAAGGATCTGGCGGCATCGAAGGCAAATGTTGTCCTATGTCCGTCTACTGAAGGAAACCTTGGCGATGGGATATTCAGGATGAAAGAGTATGCCCGGATGGCAGGAAAATGGTGCATAGGTACAGACAGCCACATTGGGTTGGATCCGTTGGAAGAGTTCAGGATGATAGACTATCGTCAACGGCTGATGACCAATCTTCGAAGCACATTCGAAGGAGATGCAGCGGGTTATCTCTTCGGCACAGCTCAAACGCAGGGCAGACTCGCGATGGGAATTAACACCACGGAATATTTTGCTGTCGGACAATCCTTTGATGCCGTTGTTTACAATGCACGTTCGCCGCGATTGAGTACTGCTCCGAAAGAGAACTTGTTATCGGTGTTGTTGTACCATGGGAATTCATCGATGGCAATGGGAACAATTGTGAATGGGAGGTGGGTTGTAAAGAATCAAAAACATATTGCATTCGAATCCATCCGCGCTGCATTTGTGAAAGCGATGAAAGAGATCAGCGCGTAAGGCTGGCCAAAGAAGGAGTCGTTAACCGCGATCAACGCATAAGACTGGCTAGAGATGGCGTACGATCGGAGTCATTATGATCAAAATCGTTAGCCGCGAACAACGAACAACCAACAACGAACAACTAAGGCAACGATATGAACACGCTCATCAGACCAATTCAACCTTCCGACAACGACGCTATAGCGGCTATTATCAGAACGGTGATGCCGGAGTTTGGTGCCGGGCGCAAGGGCACCGCGATCAACGATGCAGAAGTTGATTCGATCTATGAGGCGTATACGCAGCCCCGGAGTGCCTATTTTGTATGTGAGATCGATGGTAAGGTTGTGGGTGGTGGAGGTGTGGCGCCCTTACAGGACAGCAATGAAAACATCTGCGAGCTTCGCAAAATGTATTTTTTACCAGAAGGACGCGGCAAGGGATTAGGCAGAAAGATCCTGGACAGGTGCGTGCAGGCGGCGACGGATATTGGTTTTGATGTCTGTTATCTTGAAACTTTCAGTACGATGAATGAAGCCATGGCATTGTATGAAAAGAGAGGCTTCAAAAAGATCCCGGCTTCGTTAGGCAACACCGGGCATTTCGCGTGCGATCAGTTCTATACGATCAATCTGCGCTAAAGAAAACCTGACATATTCCCCATTGTCTAACCAGAAAATTGTAAGGTTTTCTGGTTTCGTTTTTTTTGGATAACGCTTGACCGCCACTCTACATTTGTGATATGACACGTGCTATTGAATATCCCGATCGATCGCCAAAGGCCATACAGGCCTGGAAACTGCTGCCTGAAGGTGTGCTGGCGGAAGTAATCGATGATGCCCTTTACTTTTTGTCCTCTCCAACTCCATATCATCAACGCGTGTGCGGCAAGCTATATGTTGATCTCGCAAATTATGTTTTAGCGAATCAACTTGGTGAGGTATTCCATTGTCCTGTCGATATCTATCTGGAAGGTGAAAAGTCGGTCGTAGTTCCCGACATCGCTTTCGTAGCCCGGGACAATAATCTGATTATTGACAATAGAGGGCTGCACGGGCCGCCAGACGTACTGATCGAGGTACTGTCACCGTCTACTTCAAGAAGAGATTTCACGATCAAAAAGGACCTCTATGAACGCACCGGGGTAAAGGAATATTGGTCGATAGATCCTACAACAAAAGATGCACGCGGATTTCTAAAGCTTCAAGGCAGATACGGTGAACCTATTCAACTCAAGTCCCACATAAACGTTCACGCTCTCGACAGGACTTTCGCTTTTTAATCTGCATCTTCTTCATCCTCGGCGACCAGAAATTGTAAGGTTTTCTGGTTTCGTTTTTTTTGGACAACGTGTTACTCATCAATCTACATTCGTTATATGGTCATTAAGTCTCAACGAATCGATTTCCCATCACCAATGGAGATATTTAAAAGTCTTCCGGAATCGAACCTGGCTGAAATAATTAATAATGTTTTGTACGTATCGGAACCCGCAACAGTGTACCACCAACGTGTTTCAGGCGACCTGACGTATGATCTGATGGCTCATGTCCGGAAGTACGACCTTGGTGAGGTGTTGGCGTGCCCCGGCATATATCACGGAAAGAACACCGTGGTAATCCCCGACATCGTCTTTGTATCAACCCAGAACAAACTGCGCATCCACAGAACAGGATTGT
>WUUC01031085.1_pt1 | contig 17723 bp, 12 predicted proteins | sample 6278441 | NCBI WGS metagenome assembly WUUC01 (sample SAMN13675441, study PRJNA597444) | soil metagenome | isolation source: soil | place: USA: Washington | collected 2017-10 | reverse complement strand
CCGCTCAAGACTTGATCGAGGCTGGCGTCATTCCGGCCAGCGCTCAGGGCCACACGCCTTTCGAACACATCCTCACCAGCGCAGTCGGCGGTGCGTCCTCGGCGTTTCGTTTGGATGTCCAAGAAACAAGCTTACAGAGCGGAGATGCCGTCCTTCTCTGCACGGACGGTCTTTACAACGAGCTGTCCGATGTGGAGCTTTGTAAGCACGTCAACGAAATGGGCAACGGCAAGACGGTCCACGAGATCGTCGGTGATCTGATCCAGGACGCCAAGACTCAGGGAGGCCGAGACAACATGACGGTCATCCTTTCGCGCTTTCCCTAGCTTCGGCGGAGCTTGGCACGAACCTCGCTTGGAAGCGGGTATGTGGTTACAAGCTCTCATCACCGCCGAAGATGTCACGGCCGCCTTGGCCGAAATTACGCCGCTGCGCATCGCCCTCGATGAAGAGTCGCCCGATCGCTATCTGTGGCTTACCCCTCCGACGGCGGTCACTTTCGTTCCTGAGCGCGGCATTCGCATCGTCGCGAGCGCTCGCCTGCAATGGGACGTGGTGGGCGTCACGGTGCCTCTCACGATCCGTGTCGCCGAGGTGTTGCTGCGCCCATTCGTCGAGCAAGTCGATGGCGAAGACGTGCTGCGGTTTCAGGGTGAAATCGAGCGCCTCGACCTGACTCACGTGCCTTCGCTGGTCGAAGCACCGATCATCGCGCGCCTGAATGCGAAGTTGGCGGAACCTTCGGCACTCATCAGCTGGAAGTTCATGGAGACGCTCGATTTCGCATTCAAGATGCCTACCAGCGTTGCGCCGCTCGAAAAGCTGCGTCTATTTGCCCGTTGGGGCGCGGTGCGGATTCAAGAAGATGGCCTCACGCTCGCGGTCGCGTTTGGACTCGAGGCGACACGCGACAACAGCTCGCTGCCTCTTCCGCCAGACTTGCCTGATGCCGAAGAAGCGCGGCCTACTGAGCCGGGCTGAGACGTCGCGTTACGCCTCGGTCGGGGCGGAGTGTCCCGCTTGCGCACGATCGACACAAATGGTTCATTTGGCGAGATGAACGTGCAGCCACGTGCACGGACGCGTCCTCAACCTGCATCCAAGCGCCAGAGCCATGACCGCAGAGCCGTCGCGATACGCTGAGGCTAAGCGCAACGCCGCGTGGCAAGCAGACGCACCTCAGTGGCACAACCCCTGCAACGTTGGTTGTCGGTGAAGCGCCGAGGAAGGTCGTGGATCGAGGCAAGCCTATTGCTCTTGATCGGATTGAGCAGTTGTACCTCGCTTCCAAAGCATCGCTACGGGGTCGACAGGGTGCGCGTGGAAGGCATGAAGCAGTTGGACGAAAAGCCGTTGCTCGCCTGCTTAGCGACCCGTCAACGGGAGAAGGTAAGTCTAGGCCTCGCTGCCCTGCGCGAACCTGAATGTGGAGTTCCCCCATTCGACAACTCGCGCGCCGCCGTCGACTTGTTTTCTCTGCCCTGGAAGGATTGGCCCGTCTACGACGAAGCGGTCTTCAAACTGGACCTCAAGCGCGTGGAGCGCTGGTACAACGCGCGCGGCTTCTATGGCGCGCACGTCGTAAAAGTGGACGTGGACCCGAAAGAGGCCGCCGATCCGAATGGACCCGGCTGTCAGGAGGAGCACTGCGAGGTTTCGCTCACCTTACACGTGGAGGAGGGCGAACCCGTTCGCATCCGGCGCGTGAAGATCGATCCCATGGCCGGGATCGACCCCAAGCTCTACGCGGAGCTCACCGAGGTCGCCGAAGATCTCAAGCCGCAAGAGCCTTTTGACGAGGCCATCTACGACCAAGTCAAAGAAAAGCTCGGCGCGACCATGCGTGAGGCTGGCTACGCTCGCGCAGAGGTAGCCGGTGACGTGTCGTTGCACCGGGGTCTGCTCTGGGCAGACGTGACCTTCCGCATCGAAGCTCACGAGCTCTGCAAGATCGGCGAAGTGCGGATTCGTAGTGCTTCACCGATCCCGTCGGAGCCAGTGCTCATTGCTGCCAAGCTGAAACGAGGCGCTCAGTATCGCGAGAGCGATCTCCAAGATGCCCAGCGAGCGATCTATGCGCTGGGCGCCTTCGCAGCCGTGAACATACGCGGTGAGCTCGAAGGGGAAGGAGATTCGATCGATATCGTGATCGAGATCGAGCCGCGCCGGCAGAGCGAAATCTCGCTCGGCATGGGCGTGATGAGCGGCGTGTTGTCTACGGGCCCCGCGGCCGACGAGTGGGTGAGCGTGCCGCAGTGGGATGCCCATCTGTTAGGGCGCTACGAGCATCGCAATTTCTTCGGCGGCTTGCGCCGCTTTCGCGTGGAGGAGCGCCCGCGTCTGATCTTTCTCGGTGCCTTTCCGCGCGTTCCCGACAACAGTCCACGCTTTGGTAACTCGATCACGGCCTCGTTCTCACAACCGGGCGTGCCCGAGGCACGTACCATTCTGTTTACCGAAACCAACTGGGACTATGGCCCCGATCCTTTCCTCTTGTTCTTCCGCCACGACTTCGGCTCGGCCGTGGGGCTCGAGCGCGGCTTCTTCAAGCAACGCCTCAACGTTCGCGTCGCCGTACATCAAGACGTCATGCAGGTGTCGCGACGACAACCGATCGTGGCCGACGACGAGATTCCATCGAGCTATCGCTTGCCATTCTTGGAGCAGCGCATCGCGCTCGATCTCCGCGACGACGCAGGCAATCCCAGCAAGGGCGCTTATTTTCGGCTGTCCGCGCACGAAGCCGTGCGCCTTTGGGATCCTTCTTGGAACTACGTCCGGCTGACGCCCGAGGCACGCGCCTACGCTCCACTGGGGCTGGGGCTGGTCCTCGCCGCGCGCTTCGCAGTCGGCTCGCTGCATGTGCTCGACGCTTCACCTCGCCTGGATGCGGATTCGAAGAAACTCGGACCGCAGAGCTATCGCCTACGCGGCGGTGGCGCCCAAAGCAATCGTGGTTTTGGCCCAGGTGAACTCGGCGATGGCATTTCAGGTGGTAGCCGGCGCTGGGAGAGCTCGCTCGAGTTGCGTATCCCGTTGACGAGTAGCTTTTCGCTGGCCGCCTTTTCGGACGTGGGAGATGTACATGCGGATCCCACGTTCCGTTTTGGCAATCTGAATACGGCAGTCGGTGGGGGCATGCGCTATCGGACGATCATTGGGCCCATCCGCTTGGATGTTGGCTACCGTCCGGATGCATTGCAGCGGGTACGGGGCGCAGCGCCTGAGGATGCGCCGCAGACCAACCTGCGCTTCGTCAAATTCAACGGAGCGATTCATCTGACCATCGGTGAGAGTTTCTGATGAGGCGCCGCTGGCCAAAGATCTTACTGCGCGCGTCAATCGGATTGATCGCAGCGACGCTCCTGCTCGTGTGCTTGCCCTTCATCCTGCTGACGATTCCATTCGTGCGCAGCTACGCCGTCCAGCGCGGCCTCGAGTATGCCAACCAACAGAGCTCGTATCAGATCCGGATTCAAAGCGTCGATCGCCTGGACCCGTGGGGGCTGGTTGCGACGGGCATCCGCGTGCAGAGCGAGGGCGAACTGGCCCTCGATGTAGGATTGGTGCGCGTCTCCATCGCGCCGTTTTCGTTGCTCCGCGGCCGATTGCATGTGCGTGAGGTGGAAGTTGCAGAAGTGCATGCGACTTTGTTGAGTTCCAAGCCGTCAGAACCGGAGCCAAAAGAAGAAGCGTCCGAGCAAAACGGCACGTTTCCCATTCGTGTGGACATGGTCCGCGTGCGTTCGGCGCAGATCGTTCTGCAAGGCATGGGGCCCGTCACGGCGGCTCGCGTGCGTCTGCTGGAGGCGGCTGGTGAGTGGAGCGACGTGCCTTGGGTCTTCTTGATGAAAGCCGATCTCGAGGCGGATGCGAACGGTCAGCGCGTGTTGTCGCTCTCCACCAAGCAAAATCGCTGGCAGCTGGAACGCGGCGGCAGCGTCCACATTGCTGGCGACCTCTCGGGAGCGCCGCTCACGCTGCGCGCGAATTTGGCCGGCGCGGATGCGGATCACCGTTTTCCCGCGGGGCAAGCTAGCCTCGAGCTGACGCAGCTGGGACCTGAGATTTGGTCCGCGTTCGGCTTATCTCAAGCGGAGGTGCGTTCCCCTCTGACCTTACGTATCGATGCGACGTCCACCGGCAACGACCTGAGCGCCACCTTGCACGCACGGGCCGCAGACACGGCGATCGATCTCGAAGCAAGCTTGAAGGACGAGCGCGCAACAGCCCGGCTCAACGCCGTCAGCCCCAACTTGCGAGCCGCGAGTGGTCTTTTGCCCGAGCTGGCCGTGAAGGTGAATCTACAGGCTGCCTACGACTACTCGTCCGCAGAGCCCACTGTCGACGCGCGTTGGCAAGCTGTAGAGATTGATCAGCAGTCCGTGCCCAACGGCGACTTGCACGCGATCGTTGGAGACCCGGTCATTCGCTTGGAACGGTTGAACCTGGACGCACTCGGCGACGCACTGAAGATCGAAGCTCGATGGAACCTCGAGCGGGAGGCAGGCGATGCCCAGGTGCTGTTCGACGAGCTCGTGCTCGCTAAGATTCCCGTAGAGCAACCGGCGCGCGGCGTGCTCGATGGTGAGGTGCGCGTCGCCTACGGTCCGAATGAACGCTTGAATGGCAATGCCGAGCTCAATCTGAGCTCGCTGAAAGTTGGCGGAGCGAGCGTTCAAAACGTGGACCTGCGGGCCAAAGTCAAAGGCAGTGCGGCGCGTCCCGAGTTCGTCGGCACCGTGGGCGTGCAGCACGTCGATGTCAGCGGGCGACATCTCGACACTCTCAACCTCGAGGCTTCTGCAGACAGCGCGCGTGTGCACGCCACCTTGGATGCAAGAGGTGAAGGTGCGTGGCTCGAGGCGGAGCTCGACGGTGAGGGCGTGGGCGCACCACAGCAGCGCTTGCGCGGTACGGGGCGTGGCGACTTACGCGGCATCCCGCTCACCTTCGCCACCGAGGTGAATCGCTCGCCGCTGGAAACGGCGCTTGAGCTCGACTTCTTTTCGGGCAAACAGTGCGTGCGCACCCACGCCGTGCTCGATGCCCGCGACCGCGTTCAGGCATTGGTAGAAATCGACCTGATCGAGCTCGAGCCGTGGTTGACGTGGTTGGGTACGCCGGGGATGGGCGGACAAGTGCGCGGTCGTATCGTTGCTGACGGTGCTCTGGACATGCCGGAAGTCAGCGCAGATCTGAGTCTGGCAAAGTTTTCGGCGCCGGGAGCTCCTGCACTCGAAGCGATGCTGCACGCCCGCGCTTCGCCCGCCAAGGGAGAAGCCGAGATCAAGGCCAACGCTTGGTCGACGACCGAGAAGGCGAGCTTGGAGTTGAGCGGCAAGGTTCGCGCCGAGAAAAAGCGCGGCGAGTACGACTTCGCCGGCGCTCAGTACGAATCACACTTGTTTGTGCGTAGCCCTGTTGCGCCGCTGACGAAGTTCGCTTCGGCCAAGCTCGAGGCACTGCAAGGCAACGTGGAACTGAGCGTCGACGGGTCCGGCACGCTCGACCATCCCGCCGCGGACGTAAGACTGGACGCGCTGCTTTCGCTTCCTGTCAACGAAGATTTGCCTCCAGAGCGGCTTTCGCTCGAAGCCCGCATCGATCGGGCCGCGGCTGCAATGAAAGCCAAGGTCGTGGATCAAGAAGGCGAGCTTCTGCGCGCCGAGGTCAACGTCAAACTGCCAGAAGGCGATCTAGGTCAGGCGTTTGCCGCGATGTCGCAAGACGGGCTTCCGGAGTCGAACGTTCACGTTCTGCTTTCGCCGCGGCGCCTCGATAAGATGCAAGGCGTAGTTGCCTACCTGTCGGGTATCTATGCCGTCGATGTGCCGGTTCGAGTTGGCGCTGAAATGAGCGCCAGCGCCAAGGGGCACGACTTGGACGGTAAGGCCCGCGCGAGCCTGCTCGTGTTCGGCGACGCGCTCGACACGCGTTGCGCACTCGGCGCACGTTCAGCCGTGGATATCGCATTCGATCTCGCGAAGAACGATATCCAAGGCCGCTTGTTCGTGAAGACCGACGGCGGCGGTAGTGTCAATGCCAAGCTGAGCACGCGTCTCTTGCTCGGCAAGGAAGCAGACCCTTCGAGCATGCTCTCTGCGGTCCGCTTAGAAGCGCAGGGGCGCGACATCGCGCTCTCGGAATTGCCGGGGCTGTGCGACCTCGAAGGCGGCACGGCGGCATTCAACCTGAACGCGCAGGCTCTGGGAGACCAGCCCATGTCTGCAAAGCTCGAGCTCGCCCTCGACAAACTGCGCTCGGCGCACGGCGGACCGGTCAGCATGAACCTCGTTTCGATGCTTACCAAGGACGCGGTGCACTTGGATGGTCAGCTACGAGCGAATGGTCAGCCCGCCGGCAAGGTGCAAGGAAAGCTGCCGATTCAGTACGAGGCGGACGCGACGATGCCGTCCATCGCCGCGCAGAAACCGCTCTCCTTCGATGTTCGCCTGTCGAAGTTGCCGCTCGGACCTTTCATGTCTTTCGGCGAAGGTCTGGGTCGACCCAAAGGCACAGCCTCGGGTTCCCTTTCACTAACGGGTACAATGGACAAACCCATTCCTGCCGCGTCGATTCAACTCGAGGAGGTCGCGTTCTCGATCGCCTCGATCGCACAGCCGTTTCGCGACATCAACGGGCGCATCGAATTACGCGATCGTCGGCTGCGGATCGTCAACCTCACGGCGCGTGACGGCGATGGCAAATTGCGCGTCGATGGGGAGGCCGCTGTGGCAGAGAACATGTCCGGAAGTGGCGAGCTGCGGCTCAAAGCCGAGGACTTTCCCTTGCGACGCCAGGGTGAGGTCATCGGAAAACTGAGCACCGGTTTCGTCATGCGCGCGAAGATCGACGGGCAGCAACGGCTGTGGACGGACGTCTCGATCGCCGGTGGCAGGCTCTGGCTTACGGGTGAAAAAGGTAAGAAGGTGCAATCGCTGGACGAGCATCCAGATGTAAGTTTCATCGACGCTCCCGAAGAGGACGAAGAGGCTTTGGAAGAGGGGCCCGAAGAGACGACCGTCAACGTGACGTTGGCGCAACTCAAGGTGCGCTCCCGCCAGAGCCTGTGGGTCATGCACAAGGATTTCACGGTTCAGGTGGGCATTGATGTACAGCTCGTCAACGAAGAGAGCATGTCACTCAAGGGCGAAGCTGCGATCGAACGCGGCAATCTCCAGCTGCTCGGCAAGTCGTTTCGCATTGAAAAAGGCGCGATACGGTTCACAGGCGATTTCCCGCCCGATCCTGAACTTGAATTGCACGCCATGTACGAGACGCCAACGGGTGAGGATCTGAAAGTGGACGTGACCGGACGTTCCAGTGCGCCGGTGCTTTCGTTCAGCGGAGCAGCCACCAATGCCGGGGAAGCCTTGGCGGTCTTGTCGGGCAGCGGTCGGGCTGGCGCCGAATCTCAGGCACAGACTGACGCACAAAATTTTGCGGCCGGTCTGACCGCCGGTTTGTTGAGTGTGGCGATTCGGGAAGAGTTCGGTGAATGGGTGCCCATCATCTCGATCGAGAACGATGCCTCGGGCGCGCCGGCTCGCGCGCGAGCGGGTTTCGACGCGAGCAAGCTGATCCCGCCTTTTCTCGAAGGCATTGCACGCGGTGCGTACGTCGAGGGAATCGTTGGTTCCTCGAATCAAACAGGCGGTAGCGTCGGACTAGGCGTTCGACTCGAAGTCGCTCTGCCTTACGATTTTGTCACGAGTGCCGGCTATGGTCCGGGTCCAACCTGGTCGTCGGACGTGACGTGGTCGCCGTGAAGGGACAGTGATGCCACAGAAAGAGTCTTCCCACGCAGCCGAGCACGGTCGTGACCGCCCCGAGCTGTTGCTGGGCATTGCGGTCAGTGTCGCGCTGGTATTTCTCGTCGACTGTACGACTCCCCTCGGCTGGGCGGAATGGATTCTGTATGTGGTGCCGGTCGGTTTGTGTCTGCTTGCCAACAGACCTTCGCTGGCTTTGGTCACAGGTGCGGCCTGTTCGGTGCTGCTCGTGGCTGGCTATGCCGTTTCTCCGCCAAGCAGCTTGGTCGATATCGCGATCGTCAATCGCGGGCTCGGCTTTGCCGTGCTGTGGTGCGTCGTCGTACTCACTCAGAGAGTCGTGGTCGCGCGCGGCGACCTGGCGCGCCAGAAGTGGCTCCGCGAAGCGCAGGCGGAGCTCTCCATGGGGGTGCGCGGCGAGCGCAGCATCGAACAACTTGGAGAACGCGTTCTCGAGCTACTGTGTCGCAAACTAGGTGCGGATGCGGGTGCGCTTTATGTACTCGAACAGACCACGCTGAAGCGGTGCGGTGCCTTCGCTTTGAATGCGGACGCGCCGGCGTCCTTTGCCGTCGGCGAAGGACTCGTCGGGCAGGTCATCAAGAGCGACAAGGCGCAGCGTATCACCGAGGTGCCGGACGACTACTTCCGCGTGCGAAGCGCGCTCGGTGAGCGCCGGCCACGTGAACTCGTACTCGCGCCAACCCGGACCGATGAGAAGGCGAATGGCGTCGTCGAACTCGGCTTTTTCAGCCCTCCAGACGAAGCCGACCTAGACCTCCTCACGCAGAGCGAAGAGCTGATAGGTGTTGCGCTGCGGAGTGCTCGCTATCGCAGCCAGCTCGAGGAGCTGCTGCTCCATACGCAGCGTCAGACCGAGGAGCTTCAGTCGCAGCAGGAAGAACTGCGCGTAAGCAACGAGGAGCTTGAGGAGCAAGGCAGGATTTTGCGCGAGCAGCAAGCAAGCCTCGAGCAACAGCAAGTCGACCTCGAGCAGGTGAACGTGCGCCTGGAAGAGCATGCCGAGCTCCTTACGCAGCGTCAGAGCGAGCTTCTGCGCGTCCAGCGCGAGCTGGCTGACAAAGCGACTGAACTCGAAGCTGCAAATCAGTACAAATCAGAGTTTCTCGCCAACATGTCTCACGAGTTGCGCACGCCGCTAAACAGCTCGCTGATTCTCGCCAAACTCTTGTCGGACAATGCCCAGGGCAACCTTACCGAGGAGCAGTGTCGCTTTGCGCGCAGTATTTATGCCGCTGGCAACGAGCTCCTCGCGCTCATCAACGACATTTTGGATCTATCCAAGATCGAAGCGGGCAAGATGGAGGTGCGCTTTGAGCCGGTGCGTATTACTCGTGTGTTCGAAGCCCTGGAATCCACGTTCCGTCCGCTCGCTGACAACAAGGGTATCGCGCTCGCGTTATCGCGCGACGCCACCGTCCCCGAGCTCATCACGACGGACGTGCAACGCTTGCAGCAGATCTTGAAGAACCTTTTGTCCAACGCCGTGAAGTTCACGGAGCGGGGCGAAGTGCGGGCCCACTTCTTTCTCACCGATGGGCGCCACCTCTCGATCGCAGTATCGGATACGGGCATCGGAATCCCCGAAAGCCAGCAGCGAGCGGTATTCGAAGCATTTCGCCAGGCCGATGGAACGACGAGTCGACGTTTTGGGGGTACGGGCCTTGGCCTTTCTATTTCGCGTGAGCTCGCAGCCTTGCTCGGCGGTAAGCTCAGCCTCGCGAGCGAGCCAGGTCGTGGCAGCACGTTCACGCTGAGCCTGCCACTGACGCCGCCCAACGCGAATGCAACGGACAGCCCCGGCGAGATGTTGATCGCGCCTGCCAGAACGGCGCCCTCCGAGCTCGCGGCCGCTGCGGCTGCTGCAGTGACGGCGCATGCGAGTGCGCGGCGCGAGGAGCGCGCAGGGCCGGCGGTCGAAGACGATCGCAACGGACTTGCCGCGTCCGATCGCACCTTGCTCATCATCGAGGACGATCCGGAATTTCAGCTCGTACTGCGCGATTTGGCGCGTGAACGCGGCTACAAGGCCGTGGTCGCGGGCAGTGCCGACGAGGGGCTGGAAGAGGCTTTGCTCCATCGTCCCCAGGCCATCGTGCTCGACCTTGGTTTGCCGGATCACTCCGGGTTGACGGTCCTCGACCGGCTCAAGCGCAGCCCGCTCACTCGCCACATTCCGGTGCAGGTCGTGTCAGGGCTCGAGCAAACGCGGACCGCCCTCGAAATGGGCGCCGCAGGCTACTTGCTGAAGCCGGTGCGACGCGAGGAGCTATTGGCTGCGCTCGATGCCCTCGAGACGCGCAGCAGTAGCCACATGCGCTCGGTGCTGGTGGTCGAGGACGACGAGCGGCAGCGCGAGAGCGTCTGCGCGTTGCTTACGACACCTGAGGTCTCCACTCTTGCCGTTCCCAACGTGGCGGCCGCCCTCGAGCAGCTGCGGCTCAAGACCTACGATTGTGTCGTTCTCGACTTGCAATTGCCCGACGGTTCTGGATTCGAGCTACTCGAGCAGATGTCCTCGAATGGTACGTACTCATTTCCACCGGTGATCGTTTATACGGGCAAAGACGTGACCCAAAGCGAGGAGAGCAAGCTTCGCCGCTACTCGAGCTCGATCATCATCAAAGGCGCGCGTTCACCGGAACGCTTGCTCGATGAAGTGACGCTTTTTCTCCACCAGGTGGAGATGCAGCTTCCGCCGGAAAGACAGCGCATGCTCGCCCAGGCGCGGAGTCGGGAAGCTATCTTCGAGGGCCGCGTGGTCATGCTCGTCGAAGACGACGTAAGAAACATATTTGCGCTGACGAGTGTTCTTGAGCCTCGTGGCTGCATCCTGCGCACCGCGCGCAATGGCAGGGAAGCAGTCGATGCCCTTTCGTCCGACCAGAAAGTCGACATCATCCTGATGGACATCATGATGCCTGAAATGGACGGTTACACGGCGATGCGCGAGCTGCGTCGCCGTGAGGGCTTTGCCAAGACGCCCATCATCGCGCTCACCGCCAAGGCGATGCGCGACGATCAGGAGCGCTGCATGGAAGCCGGCGCGAACGACTATATTTCCAAACCCATCAACGTCGACAAGCTGCTCTCGCTGCTTAGAGTCTGGATGCCGAAGCGTGCTGAGTAGCGACGTGACCACAGCCGGACAGGACGCGGAACTTCAGGGGCTTCTCGACGTGATACTCAACACGTATCACTACGATTTTCGCCACTACACCCCGGTCTCGCTGCGTCGCCGGGTTCGTTTGGGAGTTGAACGATTGGAGACTGGCTCAGTGCTCGGCTTGCAGAAGAGGATTGCAGATGATCCCATGGCGTTTGCCGAGCTACTGAACCTCCTTACCGTCCCCGTGAGCGACCTTTTTCGAGATGCGCTCTACTTCCGCGCCCTACGCGAGCATGTCATCCCAATTCTTCGTACTTACCCGTCGTTGAAAGTTTGGGTAGCGGGTTGCAGCACCGGCGAAGAGGTGTACTCCTTGGCGATCGTCCTCGAAGAGGAAGGGCTGCTCGCGCGCACCCTGCTGTACGCGACCGATATCAATCCCCACAGTTTGCGGACGGCCGAGGCCGGTGTGTACGGGCTGGAGCGATTCCAAAGGTTCTCCGAAAACTATCGACTGGCCGGGGGAAAGGGCTCGCTGTCGGATTACTATCAAGCATCGGACCGCGCGGCCGTGTTCGACCGCCGGCTCAAAAAGAACGTGGTTTTTTCCGATCACAGTCTCGCCACGGACAGCGTGTTCGCAGAGGTTCAACTCGTGTCGTGCCGCAACGTGCTCATCTATTTCGATCGGGTTCTTCAAGCGCGGGCCGTGGGGCTTTTCGCTGATTCGTTGTGCCGGCAAGGCTTTCTGGGACTCGGACTGCGTGAAACGCTGCGTTTCGGACCTCATGGAGCTACCTTCGAAGACGTCGTCGTCGAAGCTCGAGTGTTCCGGAGGCGCAGCTGATGTCGGGCAAGGTCACTCTCGATCGGGCGATTGAGGCCATGGTCGTCGGTGGCTCGGCGGGCGCTTTGAACGGGCTCAAGCGGCTGATGCCTTGCGCGAGCGAACCCAGCTGGCCCGCCACGCTCATCGTGGTTCATGTGCGGGAAGGGCGGCCCGCGGCCGTCGCTCAAGTTCTCTCTCGGATGACTTCTGCAACGGTGAAAGAGGCCGAGGACAAGGAACCCATCGAGCGCGGAACCATCTACGTCGCGCCAGCCGGCTATCACATGCTGGTTGCGGACGATCGGTCGATCGCGCTCTCTATCGACGCACCTGTGCACTTCTCGCGGCCAGCAATCGACGCTCTCTTCGAGTCCGCAGCCGACGTGTTCGGAAAAAATCTATTGGCCTTACTGTTGAGCGGAGCAAGTCGTGATGGCGCAAGTGGACTTCGGCACGTGCGGGACTGTGGTGGACTCACGCTTGTTCAAGATCCCGCTGAAGCCACCCATCCTGTCATGCCGCTCGCGGCCATCGAGACCGCCAGCCCCGACCACGTTCTCGAGCTATCTCATCTCGTGCAGCTATTTACCGCCATTGGTGAACAGGCCAAAGTCGGCGTTTCTCGGGGGCTCGTATGACTGACACGGTCAAGTTCCTCTTGGTCGACGATTTAGAGGAGAATCTCATCGCGCTCGAAGCGTTGCTGCAACGCGATGGACTCGAGCTGTATCAAGCCAGGTCTGGTACCGAGGCACTCGAACTTCTACTCCAGCACGAGTTCGCACTGGCGCTGATCGATGTTCATATGCCCGGCATGGACGGCTTCGAGCTTGCGGAGCTGATGCGCGGCACCGAACGTTGTAAGCATGTACCGATCATCTTCGCTACCGCCGCGCCGAGAGAGCAGCAGCGCCTCTTCAAAGGCTATGACGCCGGCGCGGTAGACTTCCTGTTCAAGCCAATCGAGCCGCAGATTCTCCGTCACAAAGCGGCCGTGTTTTCACAGCTCTACGTGCAACGCCGACAGCTGGCTGCGCAGGTGGAAGAGCGCGAACGTCTGCTCTCGGAAGTGCGCGAAACGCTGCGCCTCAACGAGATGTTCACCGCCGTGTTGGGGCATGACTTACGTACACCTCTGGGAGCGGTGTTGGCCGGTGCTTCGCTGCTCTCCGAGGATGATCGAGACGAGGGCACCGTCGCGGTGGCCAAGCGGATCAGTTCGAGCGCTTGGCGCATGTCGCGCATGATCGACCAGTTGCTCGATCTCGCACGCGCACGCCTCGCTGGCGGTATTCCCGTCGCGCTAACGCGAGCCAATCTCTCGCCGACGATCACGAGGATCGTGAACGAAGCTCAGGCCTCCCAGCAAACTCATCACGTGGCGCTCGAGATCCTCGGCGATGCGGTGGGGGATTGGGATGAAGAGCGCCTCGGGCAGGCGCTCTCGAACCTCGTGTCCAACGCGATGCGCTATGGAACACCCACGATGAACGTGAGAGTCAAGTTCGACGGTTGTGAGACTGACCAGGTTCTCCTTTCAGTGCACAACGGGGGGCACATCGCAGCGGAGAAGATGGATTGCCTGTTCGATCCCTTTAGGCGGGGAGACAATGCTCCGCGTCGTGACAGCCTCGGGCTTGGCCTCTACATCGTTGACCAGATTGTGCGTGCGCACGGCGGAACGACGCGCGTGGAGTCGTCAGAAGCCGCGGGCACGACCTTCACGATGGTGCTGCCCCGCCTTCGTAAGGTGGAGGCGATCGCGCAGCAGTGAGGCGTGCGGGCTTGGTTTTCGAGTCCGCGGGTCCACATACACGTGCTGGAACACTCCTTGCTGCTGTGCTGGCATGCGCGCCTCACGTCCCTCTATCTCGCCTCGCAATCCGGTCGTAGAGCGACGCTTGATTCTGGGGATCTTCATTGCCCTGGGGAGCGCAGCCGCGTACGTGCTGTTGCCTTTCTGGCCGGCGTTTTTACTGGCTCTGTGGACCGCAAGTCTGGCGCGGCCCACCGTCGAGCGGCTAGTGAGGCGCTTTCATCGCCGCCAGTGGGTTTCCGGCCTGGCCGTCATCATGCTCCTCGTCGTCCTTGTTTTGCCCGCGTCCCTGGCGATGATTTCGGTGTCAGGGGAAGCCTACGAGTTAGTCCGGCGTGCCTTCTCGTCCACATCCGGACGTGCGGCGCTTCTCAACCTGGTTTCTGAGTCGGCAGCAGGCGGATCGAGACGCGCCCTCGATTGGAGCGTTTTGATGGGCTTCTTTCGCACGCACGGCGTCGAAGCCTTTACTGCCGCAAGCACGGTAGCGGGCGCGGTCGGCGCCTTCACGCTCGGCACCTTCGTCTATCTCGTCGCGACATACGCTGCGCTCATGCATGGAGAACGGGCGTACCTTTGGTTCGAGTCACAGGTGCCGATGGCACCGGTGAGGCTGCGAAGGCTACGCGCGGCATTTACGGAAACGGGCCGCGGTCTCATCGTCAGCGTTGCAGCGACTGCTCTCGTTCAGGGAGCTTTGGCGGGTGTCACCTTTGTGATTCTGGGCGTTCCGCAAGCGGCGGCCCTCGGATTTGCGACGTTTCTGGCGTCATTGATACCCACCGTGGGCTCTGCGCTGGTCTGGGCTCCCGTCGCTCTCGGGCTGTGGATAGCAGGAAGTAACACGGAGGCCGTGGTCTTACTGTTGGTTGGACTTGGGGTAATCTCGAGCGCCGACAACGTGCTGCGGCCACTGCTCGCGCGCTGGGGAAACCTTACTTTGCATCCGTTCCTCGTGCTGTTCTCTATGCTCGGCGGCGTGCTTGCGATCGGCGGTTGGGGGATCGCGCTCGGCCCGCTTTTGCTTCGCATGGCGTTGGAAGCGATGGTTCTGCTGCGCGACGTGCAGCCGCCATCGATTCCTCGAACAGAACCGGGGCCTACGCCCCAAACGGGCTCCATGGCTGCTCGCCACGTTTGACATAGACGTTGCACGGCCGGCTGCTACCAGCCTTAACCAATCAGAAGACGGGCGTTGCAGCTCGCTGCACAGCCTCGATCAACGCCGCGCGATTGACGGGCTTCGGTAGAACGACGCTGGCTCCTGCGGCCTTCGCTTCGCGCAGCGTAGTAGGATCGCAGAACGCAGACACGAGCACGACCGGAGCCGTTGGGTCGAGCGAACGCACGCGCCGCGTGGCCTCTATGCCGTCGGTGTCCGGCATGCCAATGTCAGAGACCACGATGCAGACGTGGCTCGGATGCTCCTTGCGCAGATCAACGAACAACTCGACCAGCTGTCGACCGTCTGCGGCTTCGCGCACCTGGTAGCCGGCGTCGCGGAGTGTTTGGGCCACGAGGTCACGTGTATCGTCATCGTCGTCCGCGACCACGACATCGAAGACCGAAGAGTGGCCTTGTCCATCACCCACGGCTACCTCCTGTCCGCGGTAGCAACCAGGGTCGCTAGCGTCTCGCGATCGAGAGGTTTGAGCAGATGCGAGTCGAAACCTGCAGCCAAGCTGCGTCGGCGATCCTCGTCGCTCGCGTCACCGCTCACCACGACTGCGAGCGTCAGGTGGGCGGGTCGGCCTCCACGCAGCAGCTCCCTACCGTTGCCATCGGGCAAGCGCAGATCGGTGAGTAAGGCGCCGTACTGTTGAGAGTTGAGGGCTTGCTCTGCAGCTTGAAACGAACCAACGGCATCTACCTCTACGCCCTGACGTTCGAAGTAGAGACTCAACAGCTCTCGAGTATCAGAGTCGTCGTCGACGAGGAGGAGGCGCATTCACAAGCTGCTTTCAGGACGGTTTTGGCAAGTTGCCGCACGCTATCTTCCGAAACTCAACACCGCACGCGCTGAGGAAGCTTCGCTGGTCATGCGCAACGTTCCGCCGTGCAGCCTGGCGATCTCTTCCGAAAGCGCGATCGAGAGAGCCGAATCCTTCTGGGCGTGATTCTCCTGCCGCTTGGCACCATTCGCCCAAGCCGGCGCATCGTTGCTGATTTGCACAGTATCGGCGGCAGGCATCTCGACGCGCACGAACTCGCGCGCAGTGCGCAAGGCGGACCAAATTAGCTCGAGGATGGCTGTTTGTGCCCAGCCCTCGTCGAGCGCGACGATCGAAGCCGCACCGGGTAACTCGACTTCGACCTTGACGCCTTTGCGCGGCTCCAACGCCCGCGCATCCGCGAGAGCGCGCCGCGTCAGCTCGCATAGATCGGTGGGAGTAGGGTTCAAGACCAGACTACCGGCTTCAATCTGCGAAATACGAGACAGCCGATCGGCCGTGCGTAGGATTTTCAGCGCGCCACGCCGCGCCATGCCCAGGAGCAAGCGCTGCTGATTGTTGATGGCGTCGCCTTCGCGCTCGAGCTCCTCGAGCGCTCCCAAAGTGACTCCAGCCGGTCCGCGTAGTTCGTGAGCTACGCGCGCAAGAAAATCTTGGCCGGTCAACGACGGACGAGCCGGCGGTTCGCCAATAGATTCCGGTTCGATGCGAGTCGCTGGCTTCACGCGTGTCCCTCAACCATCTGAGGCGGTCTCTCGGAATTGGCCGCCGCGTCGTTCTGACGGTAGCGCTCGAGCTTGCGGTACAACGTGCGTCGATCGAGGCCGAGCAGCTGCGCGGCGTGCGACTTGTTGCCTTTGACGAGACGAATGACTCGCATGATGTACCGGCGCTCGAGCTCATCGAGCGAGACGATCTCGTCGGTTTGATCCGCCGAAAGTACGAATCGCTCTGGACGGAAGTTACGGATCTTCTCCGGCAAATCTTCCAAGGCCACTTGCTCGAAACGCGTGAGAGTGACGACGCGCTCCATGCAGTTCTCGAGTTCGCGCACGTTTCCGGGCCAATCGTAGGCGAGCAGACGTTCTGCCACCTGAGACGACAAACCGATACGCGGTCGATCGCTGCGATCCGTGAACGTGTTCAAAAAGTGCGTCGCGAGTTTGAGGATGTCGGTGCTGCGATCGCGCAGCGGTGGCACGTCGATGCGTACGACGTTGATGCGGTAGTACAAATCCTGCCGGAAGCGGTTATCGGAAATGTCTGCTTCCAGATCGCGATGAGTGGCTGCAAGAATTCGTGCGTCAAAGGGCACTTCTTGGTTTGCCCCCACGGGCCGCACCGTACGTTCCTGCAATGCACGCAACAACTTGGCTTGCATATCGAGCGGCATTTCGCCGATCTCGTCCAAAAATAAGGTGCCACCGGAGGCCTGAACAAACAGACCAGCCCGTTGCATCTTCGCGTCAGTGAAGGCACCCTTGGCGTGTCCGAATAGCTCGCTCTCTAACAGACTCGCAGGAACGGCTGCACAATTGATGGCGACGAACGGACCTTGCTTGCGTCCACTCGAAGTGTGGATGGCGCGTGCGATGAGCTCCTTGCCCGTGCCCGTCTCTCCTTGGATGAGGACGGACGCATCGCTTCCCGCTACGCGACTGATCAGCTCGTAAATGCGTCGCACTGGAGCGCTGTCGCCGATCAACGCTCCGGCGCTGGTGGTCCGGTGGTCCGCCTCTTCTCGCAGGCGTTTGACCTCGGCAGTCAGGTGAGCGTGCTGAGCTGCGCGCGCCACACTCAGCCCGAGCAGCTTGGCGTCTACCGGCTTTGTCAGGTAGTCGTATGCGCCCACGCGCATCGCGCTGATCGCGGTCTCCAAACTCGCGTGGCCCGTAATTACGATGACGGGTACGTTCGACGCCGTCGCGACGAGCCTTTCGCAGAGGGAGAGCCCAGACATCTCTTCCATCTCGAGGTCGGTGAGGACCGCTGAGTAAGAGGAATCCGATACACGACGAAGCGCATCGGTGGGAGATGTCGTGGTTTCTGCGGTGTACCCGAGCCGGCCGAGCACTGCCTCGAGCAACGCACACTGATCAGGATCGTCGTCGACAACGAGAATACGGTCGTTCATCTGCACACCCATGCCTCACCGCTATGCACATGTCGTGCCTCCAAAAAACCAAGTGATCTCAGCAATCAGAGGCTGGTGTGCAGATTG
>WUUC01210427.1_pt1 | contig 17728 bp, 16 predicted proteins | sample 6278441 | NCBI WGS metagenome assembly WUUC01 (sample SAMN13675441, study PRJNA597444) | soil metagenome | isolation source: soil | place: USA: Washington | collected 2017-10 | reverse complement strand
GGCGCTCCTGGTCGCCCTCGTGAGCATGATCTGGCCGTAGAACGTCAATCCGCCAGACGCGCCCCGTCTACCAGGTAGCGACGCACCAAGAAACCCTGCACGAATCCAGGATCAGTAGTCCGATGCGACTTGCGCGCATGATCGCGCATACCGAAGGAGGAACACGATGGCACCAACCCGAAGCGAGCTGCGAGAAGAGCGCCGCCTGATCGCGGCGAGCCACGATATCGACGAGCTGGAGCAGCTACGCGAACGCCTCAGGCGCCGTATCGCGCGTGGGCTGCGTCGGAAGGGCCACCCGGACGCGCGCCGACTCGCGGACTTCGCGTGCTGGGGGATGCACCACGAACTGCCCGCCGAGTTTCGCCACATCGGCGGGAAGGCGTACCAAACCGCTTTGGCGATCCTCCGCCTGTACTCGGAGGTTATCGTGGAGTGGGGCTTCTCCCACATTCGTCTGGAGCGCGACGGCGATTACTCTCCGATCCAGCTCTCTGCTCCAGACGGCAGGTTCCTGCCGTTCCTCACGCCGCACGAGGAGAGGTCTCCTGCGTCTCCCTTCCGTGACCAGCCGGACCTCAGGTTTCATCTGGAAGCGACGAGCACGTCTATTCGGGAAGGGATGCATCGCGTGTCAGCACCAAACGCATTGTGGCCAGACGTGGGCGAGGACCTGATCAGACAGATCAAGGCTCGCAATCTCCCCGCGAATCACGTCCTCACGTACGAGGACATCAGCGCCAGGTACAGGGTCTCACGCGGGGTCGCAGCCCGAGCGGTTCGCGAGTTGGTCGGCTCGGGATGGCTGATCAAGGTCGGGCGTACTCATCGCGTGCCGGGGCTTCTCGACCCCGAGCCCGCGTTCGGCGCGCTACGCGAGGCCATTCGCTCTCGGCGTCGCCTCCCCGGAACGCCACTGACCCAAGAGGCGGTGGCACTGCACCGCGATCCGAACCGCAGCGAACGAACGGTCCTGCAACGGGCAGGCGCCACGTTGCGCAGCCTCGCGCAATACGGCCTCGCAGCGAGGCGGCCCAGCGAGGAATACAAGGTCGCTGAAGGCGCCTCCGGCCGAATCCAGGCGCAGGACGAACTGCTCTACCAGGTCATCCGGGATATAGCTGCGGGACTGTCGCCGCATGCTGCGATGCGGCGACATGGGCTTGCACACGAGAGGGACTTGATGTACGTCCACGACCGTCTCGTCGCGCAGTGCCTGGATCCGACCGATCCCGAGAACGTACGCCGAACGAGCATGGTTGCCCGCCTTATGGTCCGCGATGCGGAGAGGCTGAGCTGGGTCCCGATCGAGCACCACGACCTGCAGATCATCTCCGTGATCCTGCAGGGCCTCGATCCGACAGAGCCTGCCTGACACTCGGCAAGCAAAGCGCGAGTCCGAGTGCGAGTGGCCCGACCTCGTCGCCGTCCGGCGGATGTTGACAGCGATCCGCCGGACGGGTGCGCCCCGATGAGCTCCACCACCCGCGGGGAAGTGGTGGAGGTCATGGGGCGTGAGCAACCGGGTCTGTCCTCGCATCAAAGGAGCGACCGCGTCGGCATCGCCGCCAGCGACAGCTCATGGGGAAGCCGTCCCCGTCAACCGGCACCACTGGCCGACCAACAGATCACCCCACCCGACATTGCATCCTGAAGGGAAGCAAGATGCACACCCTCGCGCTTGACCTGATCGGCGTGCTCGCGCTGTCGATCGTCCTGCTAGCCCTCGTCGCCTACGGCGTCGCGTTCTTCTGGCTGGCATCCCTCTGGCGGGATGCGAGGCACTCCATCACTGTCCTTGACGCGCGCTTGTCGGTCATCGTCGCTGCCCTGGCGGGCGCCGGCACCGCTGGGACGGTCCTGGTCGCCCTCGGATGGCGCTGGCTGGTCCTGGCTGTCATGCTCGCTCCGCTTGCCTTCCTCGTCGTCGGGTCGGCTACCGCGAATGCGTTGCGTGGCACCGGCGCAGGGTCGCATGGCAACGTCGCCGCGCCCAGGCTTCAACGACACTGAAGCACCACTCAACAAACTGAGGACGAGGGCGAGCGGCCGGAACAGCGACGGTCGACGTGACCGCGTCCTCGCTGCCACGTCGGTGTCGCGCCGTCGTCGGATGGATCTCAGTTCGGTCAGTAGTTCACGCCCGCAACTCTGGATCGCACAAGTACCAACTCGGGAAGCGGATCAGGCACAGGAGGAATCATGAGGATGAGTACGAGGCTGATGTGGAGCCGTCGGATCGCCGACGGTCGGTGGTCGGCTGCGTGGTGGTGCATCGCTGCCGGTGCGGTCTCGGCGATGCTGGCAGGGAGGGTGTACGAGAGGTCGGGCGGCGTCATCTGGTTGTCGCTCGAGGTCACAGCGGGTCTCGTGGCGGTCCTAGCGATGCACGTCGTCGTGCGCGCAGCGGCGCTTCGGAAGGCGGGAGTGAGGCCAACCCCATTGAGCCTCATCCCGGTCGTATCCACCCTGGTGCCGTATCGGGCTCTCAGGGACAAGGGTGCGAGAATCGAGGGCGCGGTTGGCATCGCGGCGCCGGCGGTCGGTGTCGCGGTCTGCTTCGTCCTGATCGCACTCGCCGATCTGACCGGGCATGACCCGCTCGCGCTGATAGCCGTCGGAGGCCTGGCAGCGAACGCCGCATGCATGCCTCCCATGTCATTCGTCGTGCCCGGCTTGGTGTTCTACGCTTTGTGGGCGCCTCCCTTGGCGGTATTCGTCCTCGGCGCTGGTCTCGTGATGACACACTGGCGCTCGCGGCGGGAAAATCTCGCTTCGCGCCGAGACCGTTATGGGCTCTTGGCCGTATACATGGCCATCCATGCCGCCATCGCAGGGGGCTTTGTTCTCTGCCTCGTTCTCATCTAGCCGATGCGCACCGAGAGCCCGCTCGACGACCTCGAGAGGGTTCATGAATGGAGGTGAACAAGGCGCTCGGGCGCGTCGAGTACGTGGAGGGGGTCTTCCCCCGCTCCGACGGGAGCGCGGTCATCCTTACCGGCCTCGGCGAGCCGAGGTTCGGCACACCCGGTCTGGTCCTCGTCGACGGAACAGGCACGGTGCTATCGGTGACGCGCCTTCCGGGTATCGAGTACGTCTCAGGCCTGCCGCTCGGCCAACAACCCAAGTCGGAAGACTCGAGAGAGGATTGATCATAGACCAGGCCTGGACGGGCGCTGTTCGATCCGCCCGCCCACGGTGCGAAGGACATCTGTCACCGCTTCGCCGATGACGCCGCTCAGCGGCTGTCGCCCATGCAGGCCGCGCGGAGGAGCGTAGTGGGTAAGGCACGATGACCGGACCGACAAAGGTAAGAGACAAGAAGACAAGGACAGAAATGAAACAAAAATTGAGGGAACTGCTACGCTCTCCCTCCGGTCTCGTTGAAGCCACCGAGGTCCCATGGTGGCTACAAGGGGGGACGATCGTCGAGGTGCCCTGGTATGCCATCCGGGACACGACGGGCAACGGGATCGGAGATCTTAAAGGTGCCGAGGAGAAAGTGCCGGTGTGGGCTGCTCAGGGCCACAAGGTCCAGTGGTACGGCCCCTGGTTCCCGTCGGGCGGCCAAGACAGGGGGTACGACGTCACGGAGTATCGCGACGTCGATGAGCTGGCCGGGACACTGGACGACGCCGTCTCGCTGGTAAATACGAGTCACCAGTACGACCAGAGGGTTATCCTCGACATCGTTCCGTGCCACACCTCGCGAAGGCACCGCTTCTTCGAGTCGTCGCGGTGGAACCCTACCGGTCCATACGGGGACTGGTACGTCTGGCGTCGAGAGGGCGATGTCTATCTCTCGTACACGGACGAAGAAGGCCGGAAGCGCGAGGTCGTGAACGTGCTGGAGGTGGACCCGGCTCCTAGAATGGTGCGTGACCGCGAGGGCCACCTCGTGGGCGCGCGGAACTGGACGTTCGACGACGTGAGGGGCGAGTACTACTATCGACCCTTCAAAGCGGGACAGCCGGCCCTGAACTGGCGCAATCCGGCAGTCCAGGATTGGATGCTGGATAACTTCCGGTTCTGGGCTGAGATCGGCGTCGACGGATTCCGGGTCGACGCGGTGCCCTATCCGTTGCAGGAGGAGGGCACGAAGAACTGGGACCTTCCCGCGGTCCATGAGGTCTGGCGGAGGCTCAATCAGATGTTGAGGGCCGAGTACCCCGACGTGCTGTTGCTGTGCGAGGCCGATGTCGAGGACGACACGAGTTACGCCGGTAGGGACGAGTTCCAGGCTGTGTTCGACTTCCGCGGTCGTGCGGCACTGTGGCTTTCGTGGGCAAAAAAGGACGCCTCCCGGCTGCTTGACACCGTGACCGATCGTCCGGCGATGCCGGAGGGCACGGTGCGGGTGAAGGGGTTGTCCACGCACGATGACGTCCGAGCCATGAACGAGCCGCGGGAGGAGCAGGAACTGCTCCAGTCCTACTACGGCAACGGGGAGCGGGGCGTACCGTTCGTCGACGACGCAGTCGTGGGCGGCTTCGCTGCGTTGCTGGACTTCGATCGCGCGGCGATGGAGATGATGCTGATGCGGGAAACCGCGTTGCCAGGGAAGCCCATGCGCTACCCCCGTGACCTCCTTGGGGTTGGCCACCATCGCGGTCTCGTCGCGGCCTCGGCTCCGGACAGCGATCCGCGGGATGGTGTCCGCACGCCTATGCACTGGTGCTCGCCCCTCCAAGCCCGCAACGCGGGGTTCAGCGACGCGGACCCGGCCGCCTTGTATCTCCCCTTCCCGGACGACCCCGAGTCGACGCCGGAGCGCCTCAACTACGAGGACGCTCTGCGGAACGAGCGTTCGTGGCTGCATTTCGAGCGTGCCGTCAACCTGATGGTGCGCGACAACCCGGTACTGGTCGCCGGCAGCTTCGATCCTTTGAAGGCCGACAGCTACCGGGAGACCTGGGGATGCCTCCGCGTCTTGGAGGGCGAGGCGGTCATGTTCGTGTTCAACGAGGCGCTGAGCGCACGAGCAGTTCACGGCGGGCTGCCCGATGATCACCGCAGGCGCTTGGCCTCCGCCGAGCTCACCGACCTCTTTGGAGGCGCGCCGCTGGGCCAACTGCGCGGCGACCACGTGGAGTTTCCATTGGCCACGCGTGGCTGGATGGCCCTGAAGCTCCTTCCCACGCGTCGGCGCGCCGTTTTCGACCTGGTACGTAGTCCAACAGCCAGGTAGAAGGGCGGCGGCGCACAAAGCACGGCGTCCCGCCCTCTGCGGGAGGCCAGTGCGGCTTGTGCCCTGATCGCCGACACCGAGGAACGTTCGCAAGAGGAGGTGATATCGCTAATCGATCGCAAGCCACGATGGAGCCATACCGGTAAGCGGAGCCTCGCGGAACCGCATACCGGGTGGCCAAATTCGCATGGGCCCCATGGCCCCCGAGCTGCTTAGGAGAAGCAGTGAGCAACATTCAATCGCCCGAACTCGAGCTCGCGGTGAACGCCATTTCCCGCGTGGCGGAGTATCTCGGGCTCTCGGACGGGGAAAAGGAGTTCCTGCTCCGTCCCGATGACGACACCACGTTCCAGGTTCCCTATCTGAGGGCGCGTAAAAGGGCATGGGCACCGGTGTCCATGATCTTCTTCTGGCCTCGCCCGAGCCGCAGCGGGTTGCAGATCCACCCGCACGTCAATCTCGAGGCGCTTCGTGGCCTCGGTCTCAATCTCAGGGCCAAGCACGCGCTGTGGGTCGATCCGGAGGTCGGCTACATCGAAGGCGGAGGCATGGTCGGGTTCACCCTCGACCGGTCCGGACTGACAAGAGACGAGGCCGACGAGGCCATCCGGTCGCTCGCCCGGGCTCTCGGCAACCGGGTGGGAGCGGGCGTCCACGTCTTGGCGCCAGACTTCGGCGCCGACCAGGACACGATGGCGATCATGATGGACGAGCGGGCGTTCACGACGGCATTTCAGCCCGATGCCTTCGCCGGCAAGCCCACGCTGTGGGGTGGACGAGGGATCCGGGAGCTCGCCGCTGGCTTCGGTACTGCGGTAGCCGCCGCCGTGGCCGCGGACCGCCTGGGGTTGAGCCTCGATGGCGCCACGGCCGCCGTCGTCGGCTTCGGCGCCGCGGGCGCGCCGGCGGCGAGATACCTCGCTGAGCAACGCGCTCGCGTCGTCGCGGCGATGAATATCCATGGGGCGGTCATCGGTCGGTCCTTGGACGTCCACGCGCTCGAGCAGTGGGTGCGCGAGGAACGCCGCGATCTCACTGCGTTCCCAACCGCGGATGCGGTACCACCCGACCAGGCCTGGGACGCGGTCGTGGCGAGCGACGTCGACGTCCTCGTCATGGCCGCCAAGTCGGGCATGATCACCGCGGAGGTCGCCAGGAGGATCAAGGCGCGCATCGTGGTGGAAGCCGTTCCTGCGTCCGTCACGCCGGACGGTGAGGCGGCCCTCATCGACCGTGAGAAGGTCGTCGTGCCCGAGCTCATCGCCGGTGCCCTCGGCGCCTACGCCGGCGCGCTCGAGCTCAGGGGCTACGACCCGGAGCACATCCGGAGACGGCTCGAGAACAAGGCGCGGGACATCAATCACCAGGTCTACCAAGTCGCCCAAGAGACTGGGTTGTCCCCGCGCACGGCCGCGTGGGCCATCGGTCTGAAGCGACTGCTCCAGCACGCCCGAGCATCCGGACGCATCTAGAGCCGGTGTCCGAGCTGGGGAGGCTCGTTCGCGAACCTCCCCAGCTCGCGCCCGGGAAGGGACGACCTCATGGAAAAAAACCCCGTGAGCCCAGCGAGCATGTCGCTCGCGAACCTCCAGCGACACGTCATGCGGCTCCACAAATCGGGCCAAACCGATGAGGCGTGGCGTCTGGCCGATGAGTCACGCGGCCGGTATACGCAGACGGCGATGTCGGCACTCTGGTTGGCCGAGCTGCGGTGGCGTCTCACATACGATGTGGAAGCGGCGTTTCAAGAGCTGGTCAGGGCTCAATCAAACGGTGACTGGTGGGCGCGCGAACTGCTCCTCGCCCAGCCATTCCTTGAAGCCTTGGCGGGGCGCGAGGACTTCGAGTCACTCGTCGCCGAGTGCGAGCGAATGAAGGAGACAGCTCAGGCAGAGGTGCGTGCCGAAAAGCCTCACGTGCACCCTCCGCGGGGCCGACCGCGCGGATTGTTGCTCGTGCTCCACGGTCGCAGCGGGCGCCTGCCCAACTCCGCCCGACCGTGGGAGGTGGCGGCCGAAGAGACGGGCATGGTCGTCGCCGCCCCACGCGGCAGCAGGCTCTCATCCTCGGACGCCACCTTTGACTGGCCCGACCCAGTGGATGCGATCGCCGAGGTGACGCACGACTACGCGTCGGTCGTCGCAGAGCATCGTCTGCAGGGCAAACCGGTGGTCATCGCCGGCTTCTCACGCGGCGCTAGGTTGGCCATAAGCTGGAGCTTGGCCGGCGATATCCCGACCCGAGGATTCATCGCCGTCTGCCCAGTCATGCGGAACACGGCGGACATCAGGCCACACATTCCCGCCGCCGTCGCGGATGGTACTCGTGGCGTGCTCCTCGCAGGCGAATGGGACTGGGCACACGACCGCACGATGACCTTCGCGGATGAGCTGAAGCGCGGCGGCCTCGAGGTCAAGTCCGCCATCATGAAAGGAGTCGACCACGGATACCCCGACGACTTCGCCGAGCGCCTGACCGACGCTCTCGACTTCGTCATGCGTAAGCGCGATCGCTCTCGGTGGCTATGCGCACTGACGGGAATCCGGAGTCGTGGAGGACCGTCACACGGTCCAACGCGTCCACATTGCTGAACGGCGCGTCGCATCACGACGGTTCGTCGCGAATCGAAGGTATCAGGGAGGAAGGTAATTAGGGCACAAAGCGCGTGAATGCGGGCTGCCGGTTCTCAAGACCTAGGTCAAGGAACCGGCAGCGCCGCAGAGTAGGCATCGCAAGTAAGACACGCCGGGTCGTTCCGCACCAATGTGACCGGCCCGCATGTGAAGGGATTCATTATGAAGCATCCGATCATCCGGATGTTCGTGCTGAGTCTTGTACTCAGCCTGTTGGCCCTGGGAAGCGCCAACTCCAGTCTGTCGATCGCCTCGACTTCCACGGCGATGACAACACAGGACAAGTCGAATGGCATTACGCAGGCGCCGCTCGCGGTTGTCGCGATGCCGGAACCCATACCTCCGACCCCGCCGGTCCGAGAGATCAAGTGTGGCCGCAAGCCGCTGCCGTCGATTCGGTGGACGACTCCGGCGCCGGCCATCGAATACACCCCTCCTCCCGGATACGGCTTCTGCCGACTAGCGGAGCTGTTCACCTCATTCGGCTGGGAGGTGGAGCCTGGGGTCCGCTTCACCGCTACGTATCTGTGGCAGATCAACTCGGACCGGATCAAGAACCCGGACAGGATCTGGTTCAACACACCGCTTCGGCTCCGTCCCGACGCGCGGCCCGTCTCGACTACGGTACGTCCCGCGGTCCGACTGCCGGATGCCGACCTCTTGCCTCCTCCGGGGTACCGCAGCCTCGAGCGCCTGGCTGAGTTGCTCACTCGGTTGAGCTGGGGGATCGACCGCGATTCGCACGTCACCCCCGGCTATCTGCACGAGATCAACAAAGATCGAGTCTCGGGTCGAAAGGCGACCTCCGGTGTCCCGCTGAGGCTGCGGCCCGCACCGGTGCCACCGAGAGTCGACGCCGGCCCTCGCGAGGAGAACCCCCCGCGCAACGAGCAGAGCCAGCGCCCTACCGGCGGCGGCGGTGTGCTGGCCGATGGTTTGCCGTGGGCGTCGCTGGCGATACTTGTCTTGCTGGGGCTGCTGACCGCTGCGATGATCGTCATGCGGCGACGGCGCCATCAAGGGCAGTATCAGTCCTACCGGGGAGGCGGAAGACCAGGTAGGCGCCCGCCGTCTCTGTGGATTCTCATCGCCAGCCTGCTGGTCATCGGCGAGTACCAGGCCACCCAGTCGATGTTCTGGATCGCGCCGGCGACCGAGGAGGTTTACGGTACTGGCTTCGCAGACCTCGCCGCATACGCTGGTTACGGCGTAACGGCCAGTCTCGTCCTCCTGAGCATTGTGGGCAAGCGTTGGCTCACGCTCCGGATCTCGATGTGGCTGTTCCTGCCCATGGGCATCGGCTACTTGTTCATGTTCGGCCTGCCCGCCTGGCCGATGGCACTGATGATCTTGATCGTGATCGGCCTGATGGCGGTCCAGATCGCCTACGTCCGCGGCAGCGCAAGCAACCTGGTGCCGAGAACGGGAAACCAGGAGCACGACGACGCGGAGCAGGAATACGTCCAGACCAGGATGACCGGCTGGATTCAGGGCATTCAGCCGATCGTCATCGTCGGGGAGCTCTACGTAGCCCAGTTGCTCGGGCCAAGGTGGGGATTCCTGTTCGTCGCGGCGTCGCTCTTCATCCTCTGCGTACTCGGCCTCGCATATACACGCCAAGTCCAGCGTGTGGAGCGAGCGGGCGCAGTGTCGAGCTCGCCCAGTCATCAATCGCAATCAACGCAAGCACCCACTAGTCGGGAACCGGCGGAACGGCGAACGTGGAATCGGCGCGTGGTAGCCGCCGCCTGGCTCAACTTCCTCCAGGCCGGGGCGATCGGGACCATCCTCATGCTCGTCACATACGTCCTGAAGCAGGAGCACTTCACCAACGCTGGGTGGGCAATCGTGACGACCGGGATGGGCTCGGTCGCTGGCATCGTCGTAAGCATCAAGCCGCGACAACAAAGCCTCCTCCGCCAGATCGTGGCAGTCGGCCTGGTGATTGGCGCACCGCTGATCGTCATCGTGGAACCGGCAAGCCTGCCATACGTCGTAATGGGAATTGTCGTCACGGCGGCTGTCCTGGGACTTCGCGTCGTGCAGGCAAGACTCAAGCCGCAGGGCCCAGCGAGCGCTCCCAAGCCCGCCGAGCGTCTGAAGATCGGTGCGGTCGTCGGCCTGCTGACGGGCATACCGCTGGCCGCCTCCACCGACGCGTCAGGCTGGCAGTTCCTCGCCATGTACAGCCTGAGCCTCGTAGTGATCTTCTTCGCATCGATCCACTTCGAGGGCGGCATTGGCGACCTCGGCCTCGGCATCAGGCGAGCAGGCGGATTGGTTCCGTGGACCGCACCGCAGTTCCTGGTGCTCAACGCCGGGCGGGCGCTGGGATTCACGGTAGGCGGTCACATCGTCCTCAAGCTGGCCGCCAGCAAGGTGGTGATTGGGCACGTCACACTGTCCTACCTGCACGCGTTCCTCGTGTTCGCAGGACTGACAGTCGTGTTCTCGCTCATCGGGCTGCCGAAGGCGCCGCAGTCGAGGCACCTCGGCGAAAACCAGGCCGCATCGACCTGAGCCTGCACTCCTGAGTAGGCCTGCACCGCCTCGGCCGCCACATGGTGGCCGAGGCGGATCGGGCCGCCGTCATGCCGGCCAGGCTCAGGGGCACGCTTTACGACTGGGACGTGCCCCTGCACGAGAAGTGAAACGTAACGAAGGAGGATGAGCCATGGAAGGCATCATCTGCAACACAGTGTCACACGGACCACCCGTCGCACGGTTCCTGCTGACGGAGCAGGCCATCGTCGCCGAGCGGCTGTCCGAGCACGGCACCTGGATCCCGACGGGCACGATCCCTCGGCCCGCGGGTCCGGTGGCTGGGTACATCGAGTTCCTGCGGGATGGACTGACGCGCCTGCCGCGGCCGATCCGTACGGTCGGCGCGCTCGTCGAGTCCGAGATCCCACGGGCCGGCATGCCCCCGGCGCGCGCGTTTCTGCGCTGTGATCGGAACGAGATCTACCGCGTCGACACACTGGACTCGTCAGACGACTACGCCCTGTTCGATGCGGCAATCGCGCAGTACCTCGTGTTGGTGGAAGCCGCCATCGAGGCTTCGCGCTCTGGCCGAGGAGGACAGGAGAAATGAAGAGACACGCCACGATCTTCGTCGCTGCCGCCAGTCTACTCGTGGCAGGCTGCACCGGCGGTGCCGGCGGCGGTGGAGCGACAGAACGGCCGCAGGCGTCACCGGATGCCTCCACGCACGCAACAGCAGGTGGTCCGCGCCGTAGGGCTGGGGCGACATTCGTCAGGGGCACCGAGATCTGCCTGCCCAAGGCGCTCGACGGCAAATCGAAGGCCGGCCCGTTTCATCTCTCGGCCGGCCGCCACACCGTGACTCGTCTCGAGACGGAGTCATATGTTGTCGACGGTAGGGTCACGGTGCCGTTCGACGAGCTCGAGCAGTCGGCGGAGCAGTTCAACATCATCGACGGCTGTCCGTAGCGCCTGCCGTCTACCGGATTTGGCTCCCGTGCCCCCGTGCGGCGCACGGGAGCCACCCGCATGTCCTGACGACACAACCTAGGGATTCCAAGGAGGAACCAGATGCACCGGCTCAAGTGGATCGTGGCACCGGCTGTCTTCACTCTCGCCGCACTGTTGGTGTTGACCTTCTGGCCCAACAACAACACCCCGCGTGACTTCCACGCCGGCGCCCTCGTCACCCTCTGCGGTGACGTAACCGGCGAGATCGCAAGCCCGCCACCGGGGCGCACTGGCACGTTCAAGGACGACTACAGTCCCTTCGTTCTGACGCTGCGGATCGAGTTCTCGTCGCAACGGGAGCTGATCCTGGCGGCGCACTACCCCCTCACCCGCGTGGAGGGGAGAGGTGACTCGACAATGCACGATGACGAGACCGTGCGCGTATCGATGACCGCGGTCCAGCAGGCAATCGAGCGCTGCAAGGAGGCATCATGAACCGCAAGACGCGGACAATCGTGCTCGCAACGGCCACCGCCGTCGCCGTGGTCGCGGCGTTGGTGGCCATGGCCGTGATCGTTCGCCACCGTGAGGCGGTACCGGCCGACCTGACCGTGGCCGCGGCGGCACCGCTTCCGGACGGCGGCGCTGTCGTCGCGGGCGAGACCCGCGACGACGACGTGGTCCTTGTGCGCTATCGAGCCGATGCGGCGCAAGACACCGGCTTTGGCGTCATGCGCACCCGGTTCGGCGCCGAGGCTTGGGAGCAGGTGCGCGTGCTGGGGCTCGCGTTCGCCGGCGGGCGTATCCGCGTGATCGTGAGCCGGTCGGAGCCCTACGAACATGAAACGCAAATCGTGGTCGCCGACTACCGCCTGGACGGTACCCCCGGCGCGGTGTTGGAGTATGGCGACCGCATCGTGAGCGACCGGTGTGGCGTACGGGATGTCGCGTTCCAGGGCGACAAGGTCATCGCGCTCACTGGGCGCTGGAGCCGGAACGGCCTCTGCCACGCAAGCGCGCTGGTTCGCCTCGGCGACCGCGGCGTGGACGACACCTTCGCCCGCGGCGGCCGGGCCGAGTTCAACGAGATCCTCGATCGGCTCGCGGTGTTCGACGACCAGTCGATCATGCTCGCAGGCGGCAGGCTCGGCGACGCCCGTGTGCGGCGCCTGGACGCCAACGGGGCCACGATGCCCGACTTCGGCGGGCGCGGCCTGGCCGACGACAAGGCGCTCGGGCGGGTCGACAGCGTCGAGGACGTCGTTTTCCGGTCCGACGGCGGCGCGGTCATCCTCGCCGATCTCGCGACGCCGGCGCTCGACTCGACAATCGGCCTGGTCCTCGTCGGCCCAACGGGCTCGGTCCTCGCCATGACGAGCCTCCCCGGCATCGAGTACGCCACGGACCCCAACGTCGTGGCGCTTGCGGACGGGTCGATCGCGGTGGTGGCGTCCGAAGGGATCCTGCACGCCGACTCCCGAGGCTCGCTCATCCCCTATCCGGGCGGCTCGCACCTGACCCGCTGGCGCCAGCCCGACGAGTTCACGGTCGACGCCGTGGTACCTCGTGGCAACCGACTCTGGGTGTTCGGGCATAGAGACGACACCCTCACCTTCGATCGCGTGGATCCCGCTCGGCCGAGCTGAGGGCATCCCAGGCGCGATCGGCTAGCCCGGGTTTCACCGCACGGGTCACCAAGTCCGCCCCTGCACCGCCTCTGCCGCTACAGGGTGGCTGAGGCGGTGCGGGCCCCGCCCCGCCATACCGACGAGTAGAACAGGAGAGATCATGTCCGTTCCATCAAGGCACGACGTGGCCGAGGCTGCGAATGCGCTCACCAGGTACTTGGCCTCGCTAGTGGATCACATGCGCGTACTCCAGGAGTACCCGAGCGAGCTCCCGGCGCAGGCAGGGCTTCACCTTGAAGGTGCGATTGCCGACACGCACGCGCTGTCCGAGCAGTTCGCCGAGTTCAACGCGAAGATCCGCGAGTTGGGAGCACTACGCTCGGAGGTGGTGACGCTGAATTTCGACGGACTCCAGCCGTCCCTCGCGGCTGAGAACGAGGTCAGCGAGGTCATCAAGCCGCTTGCTCGTATCCTCGCTTGGGAGCGGGCGCTGGACCACCGGCTGGCCGGGCGGGGCCTCGTGATCGGTGCTCGGTACGGTCGAATAAGCGCGTGCGTCCTCGAGCGCACGTGGCTCGAGCCGGTTGGGGACGAGCTCACCCTCGAACTCTATGGTGCGGCGCTGGGATTCCGCCGCGTCTACGCCCGGACCGACCTGACTGCCACCAGGTGGACGCTCAATATGGAGGAGTCGGTGGCTGCTTCGCCCGGTCTCCACCGGAACAACGCTGATGCGGAAGCCGCCGATCCCGGTGATCACAAACGCAACAAGAAAACGCGACAATCGAAGGACGAAGAATGAAACGATGGAGCCTTGCGGCACGCATCCTGACGGTGCTTGCCGCACAAGGCCCGACGAGTCCACCAAACATCTGCACCGCCATCGGCGCGCGGCGTATTCGCACGGTGGAGTCCATCCTCAAGCAGCTCGTCGCTGCGGAGCTCGTGGTGGAGCGTCCGCCGGACGCGTTGTTCCCGAACTACATGCTCACCGACTACGGCCAGTTGGTCGAGAACGCCCGCCCCCTGCTCCTCGGGCCGGACATGGGCGCGTCGTCCCTGACGAGGACGCTCGATGCCGTGATCTGCCGATCGGGCGAGGGCACGCGGGGGAGCTCGGTCCCGGCCGACAGGGTGACGTTCGCTGCCGAGGACGAGCAGCGCCGCGCCAATCCGATCCTCTGGGCGCGGCTCGAGTGGGCGCTGCGCGGACTGGTGGGCGCCGGCCTCTACGAGCGCCGCGACCACCCGGACATCGGTGAGCGGATCGTGGTGGGCCCGCTCGCCGGGCCTGTTCGGACGCCGAGCTCGCTGTGGTGGAACAGCGATTACCGGGCGAGTCGGTCCACGTGGCGCGAGGTCGCATCCGGTGACGACGCATGACACCGCGTCGAAGTTCCTGACGCCGTCCGTTGGACGGTGGCCGGCGCTCGTTTCTCGGTGCAGCAACCACCGTTGTGCGAGAGCCGCGTGGACGACCTTTCGGGTGGTTCACCAGGCGACCCCTCGACCGGCTCATCCGCGCCGTCCACTGAGAATCGAAGGAGGGTGATCACCGAGCCGGCCGCCTTCGTCGGCGCCCGGCTCGGTGCCGCCCAACACGAGAAAGGTCCAGCCATGAGAGAACCTACGAGGTCGACGTCGCTCGGTGGCGTGAAGACACCTTCGCGTCCTTACTCGCCCTTGAAGGAGTTGAACATGACCATGATGCAGGAGATCGACGCCGCGACCGCGCACCTTACGCAGAACGGCACGCTCGGCATGGTGCCCCCCAGCAAGTTGGAGCGGCTGCGCGGTGTGTGCTCCTTTCGCTACCTGCACCTGACAAACTTTCCAACCGTAGCCCCAGCGCAGGATACGGCATTGTCCAGGTACGCCAGTGACGAGCTCACCATGCTCTTGACGCGCTCCACGCGCCGGTGGAACCACCACCGCGACAATCAACCCACCATCGTAGTGGACGAAGTCCCATCCCTCATCGATTCGCAAGAGGTGCAGACGATACCGGTCGCCGACGAACACATCCTATCGGGTGAGTGCCCGATCACATGGCTCACCATCCTCGAGCGCGACGAACTGAGGCGTAATCACTCGGCGTGGGTCCGCGGCCTGCTCGAGGTGCGCAGCCTGGCCCTGAACGAGCTGACCGCACCGACGGGCGTGATGGTAGGTGCCTACGTGACGCCACCATCCAGTACGGTCGGACGGCAAACGTGGATCGCCGAGATCGCGCTGGTCGGCTGCCTGGATGAGGACCTTGAGGTGTGCGCCCGCGGGTTGGTCAAGGCATCGCTCCAGCCGGGCAACCCCTTCATGGCGGAGCGCACCAGGGTCGAATGGTTCACGCTGCGCGTGCGCTGGTCACGATCTGTCAAGGTGGACCGCCCAGCGCTACCGGCATCGACGGGATGCTTGGTCATCCAGGCAGCCGGTGACCCCGTCCTCAGAGGACTGGCGGAGGTCACCGCGATGAGGATCATTCGCACCGAGGCATGGCGCCACGAGCGCTGAGACTGGGCGAGTCCGAGGGAGGACGTGATGCCGATGTAACAGCGGAGCAGTCCGACGGCCGTGGTCGGCGTCTACCGGGACCCGACCTCAACGAGAAGTGAAAGAAGGAAGCATGAGGATCACACGAAGGCGAGTAGTTGTCGCCGGCTTGCTCGCCGCGACGCTCGGGGTGAGCTCGTTCGTAGTGTCGCGAGCTGGCGGCGCCGACGACACCCTTGACGACGGTCGGGTCGTCACTGAGCGCGTCGATGGTTGGCTGCGCGCCGCGGAGGTCATGCCGGACAACGGCGTGGTTGCCGTCGCCGCGTCCGCCTATGGCGGTCTTACGCTCGTCAAGTACAACGCGGATGGGACTCTGGACCGAGCGTTTGGTGGTGTGGTACGCCAGCTCGCGGGGCGCAACCTGAGCGTGCTTGACGTGACCCATTCGTACGCCGCGATCCGAGTCGTCGTCAGCGAGTCCGTGTCGCCGGATGCTCTGAGGGAGCGAGCCGCGGTCTTGACCATTCGTCTCGACGGGTCGATGGTGGAGGGAACCTGGACGGAACCCGGCCCCTGCGACATCAGGACGGCGCGGTTCGTTTCCACCCACCAGGCAGTGGCGGTGGTTGGGCGACGGGGCCACCTGGGGTGTCAGTACGACAGGCTGGTGCGGTTCGGTCCCAGCGGCCTCGACACCAGCTACGGCGCAGGAGGAAGCGTCTCGGTGTCGACCGACGCCCGCGCGCTGGGCGTGCAGCCTGACGATGGAGCGGTGCTGGTTCTTGGGGTCGGTCTAGCGGAGAACCGCTTCGACGAGGCCCCAGAGCTGCTTCGCGTCTCGCGGGACGGCGTCCTGGATCGCAGCTTCGGCGGGTCGGGCAAGGTCCACATCGTGCCGCCTGGTGGTCGTCTTGTGCCACACTTCGTCGACTCGACGCCCGGTGGCCGAATCATCATCGCAGGCGATCTACCTGGCGCTGCGGGTTGGACTCTCACTGGATCGCCCGCGATCGCTGGCCTGTGGCACGATGAGACCAGTGACCCGGCGTTCGGATCCTACGGCTGGGTCGAGCTGCCGGTGAAAGTGGGCGTCCACGACAGACTGAGCGCCTGGGATGTCGCTGTGCGACGCAACGGCACTATGACCCTCGCCGGGAAGGACTGGTTCGCGGAGGTCTCTTCAGCAGGCTACTCGATGACGCGGCCCTTCCCATTCCCTCAGGGGATGGACATACCTGTGGTCGAAAGCCGAGGCGCGGACACCCTCGTGCTCGGGGACCTCTCCAGCAGCGGACTCACGTCCGGGCTCTCGCTCGTCTGTGTCCGACACCGGACGATCGGCTGCCCGGCTGAGCGGAACTGACATCGAACGAGTTGACGCCTGTCGGCGGCACTTCCGCCGACAGGCGTCAACGCTGGGTGGACAAGCGAACGAGAGCTTGGCGCGGACGCCACGGCGTCGTGGCGCTCGGCGCGAGGAGCTCGATAACTTTCACGAGAGGAGTACCTCATGTCCCGAGAGGGACAAGCGCGGCAAAAGCTGCCGCGAACCACGCGGATCCTGCTCACCGCGGCTGCCGCGTTCGCCATTATGTTCGTAGCTCCCTGGTACCTCCAGGAGCCCATGGCGGCGAACTTCGGCCGCGAGGTCGAGGCCTTCTGGTGGGTCTCGGCGGTGCGCGATGGCTTCGGCCTGCTCGCCGCGTTCCTGGTCCAGGCCTTCGCCGATTACTTCAGTCGACGTGGACTCGTCGTGGGCCTCGGAAGCACGGTACTCGGGGCGGTCGCACTGATCGCTGTCGGCCTGAACCTGCCTGCCGAGTACGGGATCCCTCTCGTGGTGATCGGGCAGTCGTTGCTGTACCTCGGGGCGTTCCTGCCGGACTTCGTAGCCACCTCAGAGGGCCACACATTTCCGCACAACGATGACGAGAGCCGCATCATCGCGGAAGGCAAGGCACTGACGACCGCGTTCGCGGAGCTCGGCAAGCCGGTGGTGATCATCGCCGCCGTGGTGATCGGGGTGCGCAGCACATTCGGTGCGCTCGTCGTGGTGTCACTCGGCTGTCTCGTGCTCGTCGCCCAGATGCTGCGGACGACGCCACGGGTGGTGCAAGAGCACTGGCGACAGTTCCTGGCAGGTGCTCGTCGCTGGGCCGTGCAGCCGACGCTCGTGTTCGACGCGGCGATTGGAGGACTCGGACGTTGGTCCCAACAGGCGTTCTACGCGGCGGTGATCATATTGATGTCGAAGCGCGGTCACGTCGGGCCCGACCTCGCGATCCTCGCCGTGCTGGCCGCGCCCGCCGCGCTGGTTACGACGCACTGGTGGCGGATCGAGCGGCGCTCGC
>WUUC01098607.1_pt1 | contig 17729 bp, 16 predicted proteins | sample 6278441 | NCBI WGS metagenome assembly WUUC01 (sample SAMN13675441, study PRJNA597444) | soil metagenome | isolation source: soil | place: USA: Washington | collected 2017-10 | reverse complement strand
GTCCGACCCGCCGACGCTGGCCGAGGAAGTCGCCGCCGCCGACCTAGTGATCGGCGCCGTGCTCGTCCCTGGCCACCGCTCGCCGCACCTGATCGGCCACGAGATGCTGGCCGAGATGGCGACCGGCTCGGTGATCGTCGACGTCGCGATCGACCAGGGCGGCTGCTCGGAGGCCTCGCACCCGACCACACACGAGGACCCGGTCTTCAGCGTCGAGGGCGTGCTCCACTACTGCGTCGCCAACATGCCGGGGGCGGTTCCCGCGACCTCGACCAAGGCGCTCACCAACGCCACCCTCCCTTACGTTCTGCAGCTGGCCGACCGCGGCGTCGACGTCGCCCTGGAGACCAGTCCGGAGCTGGCCGCGGGGCTCAACGTGCGGGGCGGCGAGATCGTCCACCCGGATGTCGCGATCGCCTGCGAGCGGCCGACTCCGGCGCTCGCTCCGAACGCCTAGAGCCCTCCGGGCTTCCGACATCGAGCTCGCTTCGGCGGGCCGAAGCTCGGTAACGCGCGGCGCTCTTAGGCGTGCCTGAGGATAAGGGCAACCACGATTCCTGGTAAAGTGGTCACCAGGTGAACAACAGCGCCCAAACCCGCGACGCTTCCGAGCGCCTGGTCCCGCTCGGCAGCAGCGGTTACGAGCTGACCCGGGTCGGGCTCGGCGCCTGGGCGATCGGCGGGCCCTGGCAGAAAGGCTGGGGCAAGCAGGACGACGCCGACTCGATCGCGACGATCCAGTACGCGCTCGGCACCGGCATCAACTGGATCGACACCGCCGCGATCTACGGCCTCGGCCACGCCGAGGAGGTGATCGCGACCGCGCTCGAGGGGCTCGCCGAGGCCGAGCGGCCGTTCGTGTTCACCAAGTGCGGGCGCTTCGAGGACCGCGGCGGCAACGGCAAAGTCGGAACCCCCGAGCTGATCCGGCAGGGCTGCGAGGAATCGCTGGCGCGGCTGCGGGTCGAGCGCCTCGACATCCTGCAGCTGCACTGGCCGCCCGAGGACGGGACCCCGATCGAGCGCACCTGGGAGACGATGGCCGAGCTCGTCGCCGAGGGGCTGGTCTCCCACCTCGGCGCCTGCAACTGCAGCCCCGAGCAGTTGGAGACGATCGAGGCGATCGCCCACGTCGACGTCGTGCAGCCGCCGCTCTCGATGATCAAGCGCGGCGCTCTGGAGGCGATCGTGCCCTGGGCCGCCGCCCACGACAGCGGCGTGCTCGTCTACTCGCCGATGCAGGCCGGGCTCCTGACCGGCGGCTTCCACGAGCGCCTGGCCTCGATCGAGGCCGGCGACTGGCGCCTCGACGACCCCGAGTTCCAGGAACCGAAGCTTGCCCGCAACCTCGACCTGGTCGAGCGCCTGCGCCCGAGCGCCGAGCGGCTCGGCTGCTCCGTCTCCGAGCTGGCGATCGCCTGGGTGCTGGCTCGCGAGGGCGTCACCGCGGCGATCGTCGGCGCCCGCCGCCCGGCCCAGGTCGACGGCTGGCGCGGCGCCTCCAGGGTCGAGCTGGACGCCGGGGCGGAGGCCGAGATCGCCGCCGCGATCGAAACGAGCGGGGCGGGGGCGGGTCCACTCGGGACGATTTCGACCGCTCGGGAAGAAGACGAGTAGTGGGATCGATACTGTTGCCAGGAGAGCTGGTCACCCTGGTGACCAAGGGAAAAACCGGACGGAAAGAGCTTCTTGGCTGAGATCGAAGGCATCTCTGGGTTGGCTTCCGCGGACCTCAAGGTCCGCAAGGAGAACACGGCCGAGCGTGCCGCCGGCGTGCTCCGCAACCTGATCGTCCGTGGCGAGATCGAACCGGGCCAGCCGCTGCGGGAGATCGAGCTGGCGCCGGCGCTCGGCGTCTCCCGCAACACGATCCGCGAAGCGCTGCGGATCCTCGCCCGCGAGGCGCTGGTCGCCCCCAGCCACCGCAACGTCTACACCGTCGTCAAAGTCTCGGCCGCCGACGTGCCGGACATCTTCCGCGCCCGCAGCATGATCGAGTTCGCCGCCGTCGACGCGATCGTCGAAGACGACTCCGAGCTCGACCTGGGAGAGATGGAAGCCGCCGTCGAGGAGCTGAAGAAGCTCTCGCCCGACGTCGAGTGGTGGGAGGTCGTCGACGCCGACCTCGCCTTCCACACGGCCCTGGTCGCGCAGGGGCGCAGCTCCCGCCTGAGCGGTATGTACAAGCAGCTGGAGGGCGAGATCCGCCTCTGCCTCTGCGTCTCCACCCAATTCCAAGTGCCGCTAAAAGAGCTGGTCGGCGAACACGTCGAGCTGCTGGAGCTGCTGCAGAAGCGCAAATACGACCGCTTCGAGAAGCTCCTGCGCAAGGCGATGGACGCGGCCACCACGCGGGTCATCGCGATGCTCGGCACCGCCGCCGAGGCCAACGGCGACTCACCTTCGTAAGAAGGCAGTCCTAGGCGCGGCTGACCCGCGCCCCCACGGGCAGGTAGGGGTGCGGGTCAGCCGCGTTGGTTCAGGCGGGACGCCGTGGACGCGAGAATGCGTCGGACGTGTTCGGGCCTGTACTTGACCTGGTGGTGGGTGAAGCGAAGCGGGGTGAGACCGGAGGCGGTGTGGGTCTGGTCGCGCTCGATGTCACGGCCTTGAGCAAGGGGAGTGCGGTGATAGCGACGGCCGTCGGTCTCGACGACCAGAAGGACCAGCGGAACCCCTGGCTGGTCGCGGGCCGACCGCCGAAGGCCCCTAGAACTGGTTCCGGGCATCGCATGGTTCCTTTGTTACCTCAGGGGTGAAAAAGGAACCATGACTTTCCCGGAACCTTCGCGGCGGGTCGCTCCTACGGCCCGGCGGTCGCACCCGAGGGCCGTTGGTTGCCCTCGCGAGTTTCGCTAGCTCCTCCAAGACCTAGCGCGCGAGGGAAGAAGTCGACCCCGGCGACGGCGCGCCCGCGCCAAGCTTCGGGCCAGGGAGATTCGCGCTTCGGAGTTTGGTGGCCGCATAGGGGCACCAAAGTCGGGAGGGCGGCGCGGGTTCCTCGCTTGGACTGGATGCTCTTTATAGAGAGCCGATGACTACTACGCCGACCATGGCGATGGCGGTGGAGACGGCGATTGCGGTGGCGGTGACGCGGCGGTCGAGGCCGAACAGGGTGGCGACGATGAGGGCGTTGATGCCGGCTGGCGCCGCCGCCTGGATGAAGTAGGAGCTGGGGATGCCGCCGACGGCGGCGCAGGCGGCGAGGAAGAGGCCGGGGATGACCGCGAGGCGGACGCCGACCGCGACCGCGACCGGTGCCGCCAGTGATTCCTTGCCGGGTTCGCCGCTGCCGTGGGCGAGGTTGACGCCGAGCACGTAGAAGCCGACCGGCAGCAGCGCCACGAAGGCGAGGTGGGAGACCTCGAGCGTCCAGCCGGGGATCGCCGAGCCGGGGAAGAAGAGGGCCGGGACCAGCACCCAGAGCACCGGGTTGCGCCTGACGAAGTAACGCGCGCGCTCGCCGAAGCCGTCGCCGGAGTCCTCGCCGTAGACGGCGCCGACGGCGAAGCCGGCGAGGAAGGTGACCGGGCCGGTCAGCAGCGCGTCCCAGGCTGCCGCCCGGGCTACCGCGTCGGAGCCGAACACGATCAGCGTCGCCGGCAGCCCGTAGTAGCCGGTGTTGGCGACGATCGAGGCGCAGATCACGGCGCCGGCGGTGCGGTCGGGCAGGCGCAGGACGCGCGTGGCGAGGAACCAGGCGACGAGGCCGCCGACGAGCAGGCAGCCGAAGCCGAGGGCGAGGCCGAGGCCGGCGCTGGAGGCGATGTCGAAGTGGGCGACGTTGACGAAAACGCAGGGCGGCAGCACGACCCAGAGGACGAAGCGGATCAGGCGCTCGGCGAGCCGTTCGGCCGGCAGCGGCCAGCGCAGCCGCGAGTAGACGCCGGCCCCCGCGGAGACCGAGATCCCCAGCGCCAGAAGCAGCAGCGAGCTCACCCGCGAAGGCTTTCTTCATTGGTTGTCACGTAGAGAGCATTTCATGTGGTGACCACATCACGTGGTACCGCAGAATCCTGTAGGCTCCTCGCCCATGAACGTTCGTCCAGCCCCCGCAGAGCCCACTCAGCCCGCGACCCTCGTCGACAGTCCCGGCACCGATCCGGTCGCCGCGCTGGAGCTGATCGGGGTCTCCAAGAGCTACGGCGACGTGCTCGCCGTCGACGACCTCGACGTCGCGATCGCCCAGGGCGAGTTCTTCGCCCTGCTCGGCCCCTCCGGCTGCGGCAAGACCTCGACCCTGAAAATGATGGCCGGGTTCGAGCAGCCCAACGGGGGGGAGATCCGGCTCGAAGGCGAGGACGTGACGGCGACGCCGCCGTTCAGCCGCGACGTCAACCTCGTCTTCCAGGACTACGCGCTGTTCCCGCACCTGAACCTGCGCGACAACGTCGCCTTCGGGCTGAAAATCAAACGGGTCAGCCGCAGCGAGCGCCGCAGCCGCGCCGACGAGATGCTGGAACGGATGGCGCTGCCCGGGCTCGGCGACCGCCGCATCGGCGAGATCTCCGGCGGTCAGCAGCAGCGGGTGGCGCTGGCCCGGGCGCTGATCAACCACCCGAAGGTGCTGCTGCTCGACGAGCCGCTCGGCGCCCTCGACCTGAAGCTGCGGCGGGCGATGCAGCTGGAGCTGAAGGCGATCCAGCGCAACGTCGGGATCAGCTTCGTCTACGTCACCCACGATCAGGAGGAGGCGCTGGCGATGGCCGACCGGATCGCTGTGATGAGCGCCGGCAAAGCGCTGCAGATCGGCGGTCCGCGGGAGATCTACGACCACCCCGCCAACCGCTTCGTCGCCGACTTCATCGGCGAGTCGAGCTTCCTCAAGGGCGAGCGCGGCGCCGGCGACGGGGAGACGCTCGGGTTCCGGCTCGACGACGGCACCCAGATCGCCGCCAAGCCGGGCTTCGCCGCCGCGGCCGAGCTGGCGGTGGCGATGGTCCGGCCCGAGCACACCGAGCTGTACCCCGAGGACACGCCGGCCCCGGGCCAGGGCTGGAACCAGATCGGGGCGACCGTCGCCGAGCTCGAGTACGCCGGCTCCGACGTCCACTACTTCCTCGACACCCCGAGCGGCGACCGCGTGCAGTCGCGGATGCCGGCCTCGGCGCAGACCTTCGTCCCGGGCTCGCGGGTGCAGATCCGCTTCCCGGCCGCAAGAACCGTCCTCGTTCAAGCGGAGGCGGCCAGTTCCGACCAACAGCCCGACACAGGAGGCATTTCCGAAGATGAGATCTGAGAAACGACGTTCCGGGAGGCGCGCCGGCAGGGCGTTGCGCCTGTCCCTGCTGGCGGTGATGATCGCCGCCGCGGCCGCGTTCCTCGCCGCCTGCGGGGGCTCCGACGACAGCAGCAGCGCCAGCGGCGAGAGCACCGGCGGTGGCGAAGAGACCACCGCCTCGCTCTCCGGCGATCCCAAAGCCTGCAGCGCGCTGAACCTCTACACCTGGGAAGGCGAGGGCGGTCCGGAACTGGTCAAACCGTTCGAAGAAGAATGGGGCGTCCCGGTCAAGGTCTCGTACATGACCTCGGCCGCCGAGGCGATCGCGAAGCTCGCGGCCGGCGGCACGAAACAGTACGACCTGATCGTCGCCGGCTCGGAAATCTCGCAGCCGATGAAGGAAGCGGGCGTGATCAAACCGATCGACACCTCGCTGATCGAGGAATACGACGAGCTCTTCCCGTTCACCACCGAACCGTTCGAAATCGAAGGGGAGACCTGGGGCATCGCCGCCGACTGGGGCGTCAACCCGTTCATCTACTCAACCGAGCTGGTGAAAACCCCGCCGACCGAATGGGCCGACCTCTGGAAACCAGAAATGAAGGGCCTGGTCTCGCTCTGGGAAGACATCTCCCTGATCTGGGTCGGCGCGTCCGCCCTCGGGATGGACGACGACCCCGACCAGCTGTTCGAACTGAGCCAGGAGCAGCTCGACGAAATCCGCGACAAAATGCTCGAACTCAAAGGCAACGTCCGCAAGATGTGGAGCAGCGGCGGTGACCTGATCCAGCTCTACGCCAACGGCGAGGTCGGTGCCTCGATGGGCTGGAGCTACGTGATCAACGAACTCCGCGCCCAGAACGAGCCGGTCGAAGAAGGCAAGCTCAAGAGCATGGGCGCGCAGGCCTGGTCGGAGGGCCCGGCGATGTCGGTCGACATCGACCCGGACTGCGAAGCCGCGGCCTACGAGTGGATCAACTACGAGGTCTCGCCGAAAGGCCAGGCGGCTCTCGCAGCGGAAAGCACCTACACCCCGACCAACCCCGGGGCGGCCAAATTCATGGACAAAGACCTGATCGAACTGACCGGTCTTGACGATCCCAAAGGGTTCCTCGGCAGCGCCATCTTCAAGGAGGCGCCCGCCGATCCCGAGGCCTACAACCAGACCCTGCAGGAAATCATCGCCGGGCTGAGCTAGCCGGCGAGGAACCGACCGCCCGTGACCCTGATCCGCAGGCATAGATGGCTGCAGGCCCTGATCCTCTTCGGGCCTGCAGCCATCTGGGCGGTCGCTTTCATCATCTTCCCGATGGTCGAGGCCGTGAAAATGAGCCTCTCCCAGATCTCCTACTACCGGCTCGTCCACGACTGGACGCTGGAGAACTTCGACACCTTCTTCTCCAACCCGCTCTACACCGAAGGCCTCTGGCGCTCGGTGGAGCGGGGCCTGATCGTCGCCGCGATCAGCGTCGCGATCAGCCTGCCGCTCGCTCACTTCATCTCCTTCCGGGTGAAGAAGAACCAGTTCGCCTGGTTCGCCGCGGTGGTCGTCGCCCTCTGGCTCGGCTATCTGTTGCGGATCGTCGGCTGGCGCATCCTGCTCGGCAACGAGGGCGTGCTCAACGGGCTGCTGACCGGCGTCGGCATCCTCGACAAGCCGACCAAAGTCCTCGTCTTCAACCCCTTCGCGGTGATCCTCGTCCAGGTCCACCTGGCGATGTCCTTCACCTTCATCCCGATCTTCGTCGTCATGCAGCGGGTCCCGCACCGGCTGATGCAGGCGGCCGGCGACCTCGGCGCCCGCCGCTGGCGCCAGATCCTCGAGGTCGAGGCGCCGCTGATCGCCCCCGGCGTGGCGATCGGCTTCACCTTCGCCTTCGTCCTCTCCTTCGGTGACTACTTTGCCCCGACCCTGGTCGGCGACCCCGGCTCGATCGGGATCGCCAACCTCGCCTCCAGCCAGTTCCAACAGGGCCTCGCCTGGCCGCTCGGGGCGGCGATCGGCGTGGTCATGATCGTCACCGTCCTGGTCGCGCTGGCGTTGCCGAGCGTGCTCTTCCGGATCTACAAACGGGTGGTGCGGATGCGGGCCCGCCGCGGTGAGCGCCGCGCCGCCCAGCTCGCCCCGCCGGTCCCGGTCGGCGAGGGGGTGACCGCGCCGTGAGGGCGCGCCTCGGCAACCTCGGCATCGGCACCGGGATCTTCGCGATCTTCGCCTTCCTCTACCTGCCGGCGCTGGTGATCGCGGTCTACTCGTTCAACGACAGCCCGGTGATGACCTGGCCGCCGGAACCGGGAAGCCTGCAGTGGTACGACGCCGCCTTCAGCAACGAAGCGATGATGGAAGGGCTGAAGAACTCGGTGATCGTCGCCCTCGCCAGCGTCGCGATCGCGGTGATCCTCGGGATCCCGGCCGGGCTCGGCGTCGACCGCTTCGAGTTCCGCGGCAAGGTCGCCTTCCAGCGGCTGCTGATGCTGCCGTTCCTGATGCCGGGTCTGATCAGCGGCCTGACCCTGCTGACCGTGATCCTCGACTTCGAACTCGAGCTCTCGCTGACCACGGTGATCATCTCCCACGCGACGATGCTGATCGCGATCGTGGTGATCCAGATGGCGGTCGTGCTCGACCGCTGGGACCGCTCGCTGGAGCTCGCCGCCCAGGACCTCGGCGCCAACGAGATCCGCACCTTCTTCTACGTGATCTGGCCCAACATCCGGGCCGCGATCATCGGCGCCTCCCTGCTCGGGATCGCCGTCTCGCTCGACGAGACCGCGCGCACCGTCTTCGTCTCCGGCGAGGACAACACCCTCCCGGTCGTCGTCTTCTCCGGGCTCAAACAGACGATCACCCCGGAAATCAACGCGATCGGCACCGTCGTCCTCGTCTTCTCGCTGATCGCCGTCCTCGTCTGGTCGAAATTCGGCGCCGCCGATCTCGCCCGGGGGGACTGAGCGATGACCGGCCCCACACCTGCAAGCAAGCAAGCGATCGGAAAGGCAGCAAGTGCTACGCATCGGCATTGACATCGGAGGGACGTTCACCGACCTGACCGTGCTCGAGGAGTCGGGCAAGGCCCACCTCTGGAAGGAGCCGACGACCCCGGCCGAACCGATGTCGGCGATCGTCAGCGGGCTGGCCGGGATCGCCGGCAGCCTCGACACCACGGTCGAGGCCCTGCTCGGCGACGCCCGCCTGCTGGTCCACGGGACCACGATCGCGACCAACACGGTGATCCAGCGCAACGGCCCGCGGATCGGGCTGCTCGCGACCAAGGGCTTCCGCGACGTCCTCTACTTCCGCGACGCCTGGAAGCCGGAACGGTTCAACGTCCGCTTCGGCCCGCCGGAGCCGTTCGCCGACCGCTTTCTCCGCCTCGGCGTCCCCGGCCGGATCGGCTCCAAGGGCGAGGTGATCACCCCGCTCGACGAGGACGAGGTGCGCCGCGCGGTCACTTATATGGGTGAGCACGGGGTCGAGGCGGTCGCCGTCGCCTTCCTCTGGTCGGTGATGAACGACGAGCACGAGCACCGCGCCGCCGAGATCGTCAAGGAGGTCCTGCCCGACGTGCATGTGATCTGCTCGGCCGACGTGGTGCCGGAGATCCGCGAGTGGGAGCGCACCTCGGCTGCCGTCCTCAGCGCCTACATCCTGCCCGGGATCGACGGCTACTTCCGCCGCCTCAAGGGCGAGCTGACCAGCTCCGGGCTCGGCGAGGAACCGCTGATCATGCAGCTGAACGGCGGCTGCGCGCCGATCGACGACGTGCTCAAACGACCTGTCTACGCGCTGCACTCCGGTCCCGCCGCCGCCCCAGCGGCGGCCTCTTACCACGCCGGTCGCCGCGGTCTCGCCGACGTGATCACGATCGACATGGGCGGCACCAGCTTCGACGTCTGCCTGGTCCGCGACGGCGCCCCGGCGCGCTCGCGCAACATCCGCGTCAGCAGCCAGCCGGTCGGGGTCGAGGGCGTCGCGGTCCACTCGGTCGGCGCCGGCGGCGGCTCGATCGCCTTCGTCGACGAGGGCGGCGCCCTCAACGTCGGCCCGCGCAGCGCCGGCTCGGTTCCGGGGCCGGCGGCCTACGGGGCCGGCGGCACCGAGCCGACCGTGACCGACGCCAACATCGTCCTCGGCTACCTCGACCCCGAGACCTTCCTCGGCGGCCGCCGCGAGCTGCGCGCCGACCTCGCCACGCAGGCGATCGAGGAGAAGGTCGGGGCGCCGCTGGGCCTCGACGCGGCCGAGGCCGCGGCCGGCGTTATCCGCGTCGTCAACGCCAGCATGACCGCCGCCGTGCGCGCGGTCTCGGTCGAGCGCGGGCTCGACCCGCGCGCCTTCGCGCTCGTGGTCGGCGGCGGCGCCGGCGGCCTGCACGCGACGGCGCTGGCCCGCGACCTCGGCATCGAGCGGGTCGTGATCCCGCGCGAGGCGGGCACGCTCTGCGCCTTCGGGATGACCGTCACCGACGTCCGCCACGACTACGTCGGTGCCCTCCACACCTCCAGCGACAGCCTCGACCCGGCGGCGCTCGACGCGCTCTACGACGGCCTCGAGGGAACCGGTCGCTCGCGCTTGCTGGAGGACGGCTTCGCCGCGGAGGAGATCGCGGTCGAGCGCAGCGTCGACGCCCGCTACCCGGGCCAGGTCTACGAGCTCACCGTCCCGATTCCGACCGTCGACTCCTACGGGCCCGAGAGCCTGGCCGAGATCGTCAGCAGCTTCCACGACGAGCACGAGCGCCAGTTCGGCTACCGGCGCGAGTCGATGCCGGTCGAGTTCCTCCACTGGCGGGCGGCCGCGGTCGGCCACATCGCCCTCGGCACCCCGCCCGAGCCGGGCGGGGGTGGGGAGGAGACGGCGGCACCGCCGGTCGGCTCCCGCACCGTCTACGTCCCCTCCGAAGGCATGGTCGAGGTGCCGATGTACAAGGTCGAGAGCCTCGAGCTCGGCGCCCGCGTGGTCGGCCCGGCGATCATCGCCGGCGACACGACGACGATCCTGCTCGACGCCGGCGACGTGCTCAGCTGCGACGAGGAGGACAGCTTCCTGATCGTGGTGACCCCGGCTGGCGCCCGCGCCGCCGAGCCTGCCGGCACGAGCGCGGAGGTCGCCAAATGAGCGCCCCCGCGAGCGCTGCCCAGGCCGAGATCGACAACGTCACCTTCAGCGTGATGCTGCGGCGGCTGCAGAGCATCTCCCAGGAGATGGCGCAGGCGCTGGAGCGCAGCTCGGTCAGCGCGATCATCGCCCTCTGCCATGACTTCTCCTGCGTGATCTACGACGCCAAGGGGCGCCAGCTCTCGGTCCACGACCCGATCCCGGTCCACGTGACCGCGATGGAGCTGCAGATCGCGGCGATCGAGGAGATGTTCGGTGCCGACATCCACGACGGCGACGCCTTCCTCGCCAACGACCCATACAAAGGCAACACCCACGTCGGCGACATCGTCGTCGCCCGGCCGGTCTTCGTCGAGGGGATCCTCACCTTCTGGGTGATGATCAAGGCCCACCACGCCGACGTCGGCGCCTTCGAGCCGAGCTCCTGCACGACCGCCGCCCGCGACGTCTACCAGGAGGGTCTGCAGATCCCGCCGGTGCGGATCGTCGCCGCCGGCGTCCCCCGCCACGACGTGCTGGAACTGGTCTACGCCAACGTGCGCCTCCGCGACGTCGTCCAGGGGGACCTGCTGGCCCAGATCGGCGCCGCCGAGCGCGGCCACGCGCTGATCCTCGAGTTCTGCGAGGAGTTCGGGCTGGAGCGGGCGGAAGCGTACGCCGACCAGGTGATCGAGTACGCGTCGAAGCGGATGGGGTCGCTGATCGAGTCGATCCCCGACGGGACCTACGTCGGCAACGGCTGGGTCGACACCGACGGCTACGACGCCCGCGACATTCCGGTCTCGGCCGCGGTCAAGGTGGAGGGCGACCGGGTCGTGGTCGACTTCGAGGCCGGTCCCCAAGCCGAGGGCGGGCTCAACGGCACCCACGCGACCTCGCTGGCGGCGGGCCGGATCCCCTTCCTCTTCCTTGCCGATCCCGACATCCCGCACAACCAAGGCTGCTTCGACCACATCGACGTCAACGTCCCCAGCGGGACGATCGCTGAATCGCTGCATCCGGCCTCGACCTCCTGCGCGACGATGATCCCGACCGGAATGCTGCACGACGCCATCAACAAGGCGCTGGCGCCGGCGATCCCCGACCTCGTCGTCGCCGGCACCGCCCGCAGCAGCACCACGCCGCAGTTCTTCGGCTTCGACGAAGAGAGCGGCGAGGAGTGGGGGATGATGATCTTCAACTCCTGCGGCGGCGGCGGCGCCTGCAAGGAGGCCGACGGCTGGCCGCTGATGGAGACGACGGGCGCGATGGGCGGCCAGAAATGCGTCTCGATCGAGCAGATGGAGTTGCTCTACCCGGTCCGGGTCGAGCACATGGAGGTCGAGCCCGACTCGGTCGGCTTCGGAACCACGATCGGCGGCTTCGGGGTGCGCTTCACGCTGCGGCCGATGGCCGGGCCGATGGAATGCATCACCTTCGGCGACGGCGTCGCCAACCCGCCGCACGGCGTCCTCGGCGGCACCCCCGCGATCGGCGGCGGCCACTTCGTCGAGGCGGCGGAGAGCGGCAAGCGTGCCTACATCTCGGCCGCCGGCCGGGTGCGGGTCCCGCGCGGCGACACCTGGACCGCGGTCGCCACCGGCGGCGGTGGTTACGGCAGCCCGCTGGAGCGCGATGCCGAGCGGGTGCGGACGGAGGTCCGCGACGGGGTGATCAGCCCGGAGGCGGCCTTCGAGGTCTTCGGCGTGGTGCTCGGCGCGGGCGACGATCCGGCGCTCGACGAGGCGGCAACCGCCGCCCGCCGGGCCGAGCTGGCGGTGACCGAGGTCCCGATCGTGTTGCCCCAGGGGCCGAGCGCGGCCAACTGGGTCGACCAGAACCTGCGCGAGGGCGACGTCTACCTCGAGAACCCGACGCTCGCATGAGCGCCGCGACCCCGACGACGAAGATGGACCAGGTCACCTTCAGCGTGATGCTGCGGCGACTGGAGAGCATCTCGCTGGAGATGACGCAGGCGCTGGAGCGCTCGGCCTGGAGCTCGATCATCGCCCTCTGCCACGACTTCTCATGCGTGATCTACGACGCCAAAGGGCGTCAGCTCTCGGTCCACGACCCGATTCCGGCGCTGGTCACCTCGCTGGAGCTGGTCATCGACGCGATCGAGGACTCCTTCGGCGAGGACGTCAACGACGGCGACGCCTTCCTCGCCAACGACCCATATAAGGGCAACACCCACGTCGGCGACCTGGTGATCGCGCGGCCGGTCTTCGTCGAGGGGCGGCTGCTGTTCTGGATGATGATCAAGGCCCACCACATGGACATCGGCGCCTTCGAGCCGGCCTCCTGCACGACCGCCGCCCGCGACGTCTACCAGGAGGGGCTGCAGATCCCGCCGCTGCGGCTGGTCTCCGGCGACCGCATCCACCAAGACGTGCTGGAGCTGATCCTCGCCAACGTGCGGCTGCGCAACCTGGTCGAAGGCGACCTGTTGGCTCAGCTCGGCTCGGCCGAGCGCGGCCGCCGGCTGATCGTCGAGTTCTGCGAAGAGTTCGGGGTCGAGATGGTCGAGGCCTACGCGGAGGAGGTGATCGCCTACTCCGACCGGCGCATGGGTGCCGTGATCGACTCCTTCCCCGACGGCTCCTACACCGGCTCGGGCTGGGTCGACTCCGACGGCTACTCGGTCAAGGACGTGCCGATCGAGGTGACGGTGACGGTCGAGGGCGACCGCGTGCTGGTCGACTTCGAGGGCACCGGCCCGCAGGCCGAGGGTGGCCTCAACGGCTCGGTGGCGACGACGCTGACCGCCGGCCGCGTCCCCTTCCTCTTCTTCGCCGACGCCGACATCCCCCACAACCAGGGCTGCCTCGATCACATCGAGGTGCGGGCGCCGAAAGGGACGATCGCCAACCCCGAGTTCCCGGCCTCTACCTCCTGCGCCACGATCGTCCCCTCGGGGATGCTGCACGACGCCATCAACAAGGCGCTGGCCGAGGCGATCCCCCACCTGGTCCAGGCCGGCACCGCCCGCTGCAGCAACGTCCCCCAGTTCTTCGGGGTCGACACCGAGAGCGGCGAGGAGTGGGCGATGATGATCTTCAACAACTGCGGCGGCTCCGGCGCCTGCAAGGAGGCCGACGGCTGGGCCCTGCAGGAGAGCACCGCGGCGATGGGCGGCCAGAAAGCGCTGCCGATCGAGCAGATGGAGCTGCTGCACCCGGTGCTGGTCGAGGAGATGGAGATCGAGACCGACTCGATGGGCTTCGGGACCACGATCGGCGGCTTCGGCTGCCGCTTCACCCTGCGGCCGCTGCACGGCTCGATGGACTGCATCACCTTCGGCGACGGCACCGCCAACCCGCCGCACGGGATCCTCGGCGGCACCGCGGCGATCGGCGGCGGCCAGTACGTCGAGGACGCCGCCAGCGGCAAGCGCTCCTACGTCTCCGCCTCGGGCCGGATCCGGATCGACGAAGGCAACACCTGGACCGGCGTGGTCACCGGCGGCGGCGGTTACGGCAGCCCCCTGGAGCGGCCCGCCGAGCGGGTCCGCGCGGAGGTGCGCGACCGGGTGATCAGCCGCGAGGCCGCGCAGGAGATCTTCGGCGTGGTGGTCGGCGACGGCGAGGACCCGGCGCTCGACGAGGCGGCGACGGCGGCGCGCCGGGCCGAGCTGGTCAGCCGCGAGCTGCCGCTGGTCACCCCGACCGTCCCCGACGCCGCGACCTGGTTCGCCGACGACAGCCGCGACGGCGATGTCTACCTCGAAAACCCCACCGGCGAGTGATGGAGGCAGCGATGGCGGGTCCCGGCGATCCGGTGGCCTGGGAGTGGCCCGGCGGCGCCGCGGTCGCGGTCAGCTTCAGTTTCGACGTCGACGCCGAGTCCGGCTTCCTCGGCGAGGGGGAGGAGTACGCGCGGCGGATCACGGCGCTCTCGGAGGGCTCGTTCGGGGTTCGGCGCGGGGTGCCGCGGATCCTCGACCTGCTCGGCCGCCACGCCATCCCGGCCACCTTCTTCGTCCCCGGCGACACGGCGGAGCGCCACCCGGGCCTCTGCGAGCGCCTGCTCGCCGGCGGTCACGAGATCGGCCACCACGGCTACCTGCACCTGCGCAGCGACAAGGTCTCGGCGGCGGCGCAGGAGGAAGAGATCGAGCGCGGGCTGGAGGCGCTGGCGGCGGCTGGGGCGCCGGTCCCGCGCGGCTACCGCTCGACCTCCTGGGAGCTGACCCCGGAGACCTTCGAGCTGCTGCTCGCCCACGGCTTCGCCTACGACTCCAGCTGCATGGGCGACGATCGCCCTTATATGCAGCAGTGGGAGGGGCGGGAGATCCTTGAGCTGCCGGTGCATTGGTCGCTCGACGACTGGCCCCGCTTCGGCTGGATGATCGACGGCGGCGGCAACGTCGCCGACGTCGCCGAGCTGCACGGCTCCTGGCTGGCCGAGTACCGGGCGGCGCGGGCCGAGGGCCGCCACGTCACCTTCACCATGCACCCGGAGGTGATCGGCCGCGCCTACCGCTTCGCCGCTCTGGAGTCACTGGTGGCGGAGATCGCCGCCGACGGCGACGTCTGGTTCGCCCGCCTCGACCAGGTCGCCGACCACGTCGGCGCCCGGCTCACGGCCGCGGGCGCTTGACGGTGGGCTCGCGCCTGGTCCGCACCGAGGCGACCGCGCCGGGCGCGCGCGGGCGCGAGTTCGGTCGCCTGCGCGGAGCCCAGGTCGAGGCGACCTGGAGCGCCTACCTGCGGCACTTCGAGAACGGCGGCCTGGCGGGCCGGGCGGAGATCGAGGCCTGGGGCGAGGAGTCGCTGGCCGCGGTCGCCGCCTGGTCGCCGCCGCTGGCCGAGGAGATCGAGGGCATCGCCAGCGGCTCGGGCCTCCCGGTCGCCGCCGTGGCCGCGATCAACGCCCGCACCGAGCTGCTGGCGATGGTGTCGCGGCGCGGCCGCGGCGAGTGCTCGGTGATCACCGCGCTCGACCTCGCGGGCGGGTATCCGGTCGGCGCCCAGACCTGGGACTGGCATGACGACTTCGCCGCCTCCTGGCTGGTCTGGGGGCTGGCCGAGGAGTCGGGGATGCGGCTGCAGACGCTGACCGAGGCGGGGATGCTGGCCAAGCTCGGCGTCAACTCGGCCGGCCTCGCGGTCCTGATCAACGTGCTCCACCACGAGAGCGACGGCTCGGTCCCGCTGGCGGTTCCCGTCCACGTGCTGCTGCGGCGGCTGCTGGCCGAGTCGGAGTCGATCTTCGACGCGGTGCGGCTGCTGGCGGCGGCGCCGGTCTCGGCCTCGACCGCGGTCACCCTGATCGCCGCCGAGGGCGGCGAGGACACGGCCCTGACCGCCGAGCTGCGCCCCTCGGCGCCGCCCGGCTACGTGCTCCCCGACGAGCGCGGCCTGCTCGTCCACACCAACCACTTCCTCTCCCCGGCGGCGGTCCCCGGCGACCTCGAGCCGGCGATCGGCCCCGACTCGCTGTTCCGGCTGGAGATCCTGCGCCGGCGGGCGGCGCGGGTGCCCGGCGCCGAGCCGGCCGAGCTGCTGCAGGCGCTGAGCAGCCACCTCGGCGGCGGCGGCGCGATCTGCTGCCACCCGGAGCCGGGAGCGGCGCTCGGCGAGCGCTACGGGACTTTGACGACCGTCGTCGTCGATCCCGCCCGCGCCAGCCTGCGCTTCGTCGCCGGCGGCCCCTGCGAGGCCGAGGCGGCCGACTGGACCGAGGTCTTCGCAACCGATTCCCCAACCCAGGAGGTGTTCGATGTACGCGCGGATTGACAACGTCGACCTGCTCTGCGCCGACGTGCAGGCGATGGTCGACTTCTACCACGGCGTCTTCGGGCTGCCGTTCTTCCTCCCCTACGAGCCGGGCGAGGGCTGGGTCGCCCTCGACGCCGGCAACCTCACCCTCTACGTGTTCGAGACCACCAACGCCGAGCGCGAGCCCCGCCGCACCCCGGTCAACGAGGTCAACCGTCCCGGCTGGGACTCGCTCGCCTTCGAGACCGACGACCTCGACGCCGCGATCACCGAGCTCGACGACAAGGTCGAGTGGGCCGGGGACGTGATCAAGTGGGAGCACCCCAGCGGCACCTGGTACCGCTACCGCCCGATCTACGACCCCGAGGGCAACATGTTCTACGTGACGGAGCCGCACAAGGCGCCGAAGTAACCTCGTCTCGCCAACCGCGAGAGGAGAACCGATGACCACCAGTGCCGATTTCGCCCCCGACGAGTGGGAGACCGTCCGCGAGGCGCCGACCAGCGCCGGGATGATCGTCTCCAGCGCCGAGAAGGGCGGCAGCTTTCGCGAGGTGTTCGCGATGGCCAAGGCCTACACCGAGGCGCGCCAGCAGCACGGCGACTCCGAGCTGCTCGACGAGATCGTCTCCCAGAAGCCCGACGTCGACCGCACCAAGTCGCACTCGCCCGAGGAGCTGAAAGCGCACGGTCTGCAGCACATTCGCGACGCCGTCGCCCTGGTCGAGCAGAAGGCGAGTGCGGCCGAGCTCGGTGACTACCGCCTCTTCGTGATCTCGCTCTCCGAGCGCGTGGCCGAGGCCAAGAAGGGCGTCGGCGACGCCGAGCGCGCCGCGATCGAGGAGATCAAAGCGGCGCTGGGCGCCTAGCGCGAGGGGGCGGAAGTATGAGCGCGTGGGGACGAGCAGTCGCAGCAGTCTCCGAGTTCGCCAACACCCGTGGCATCTACCTCGGACGTCGATCGACTCGGCTGCACGTCGCCCTTTACCGATGGACCGGGGGGCGGTTCGCCAACCACATCCCAGGCTGGCCCGCTGCCAGAATCGCCCTGGTCGACCACGTCGGCGCCAAGAGCGGCCGCGAGCGGACCTCCCCGCTGATGTACCAAGAGGACGGCGACGCGATCGTCGTCATGGCATCGAAGGCAGGCCAACCGTCAAACCCTGGCTGGTTCTACAACCTCCGCGCCAACCCTGACACCACGGTCCAGATCGGGCCGGCGGTCAGGCGGGTCCGCGCCCGAGTCGCGGATGGTGACGAGCGCGACCGTTTGTGGGCGAAGTTCGTGGCGATGTATCCAGGGTCGGAGGCCTACCAGCGCAACGCCGGAGAGCGCCTGATCCCGATCGTGGTCCTGTCGCCGCGGTAGGCCCTGGTCAGCACCGCCGAGCGCCGTGATCGAGGAGATCCAAGGGGCACTGCGCGCCTGGGCGCGGCTTTCGCCCCCTTCGCGGGCGTGAATCGGCACGCGGGCGTCTTGTTCGGTGCGCCTGCCCCTTTGAGCATCTCCATCTCATTCGAAAAAGGGAGGGGAGATGCTCTACGCGTTGTTCGGATATCTGCACGCCGCCGTCGTCGACCGCGTCCGCCGCATCCACCGGCTCGCCGGTGGCGAGTCGGGGCAGGGGACGGTCGAGTACGTCGGCCTGATCCTGCTGGTCTCGCTGCTGATGGTGGGGATGGTCGC
>WUUC01029930.1_pt1 | contig 17753 bp, 15 predicted proteins | sample 6278441 | NCBI WGS metagenome assembly WUUC01 (sample SAMN13675441, study PRJNA597444) | soil metagenome | isolation source: soil | place: USA: Washington | collected 2017-10 | reverse complement strand
TGCCGGTGCCGGGCGTGACAAGGCCGGGGCAGTTGGGGCCGATGAGGCGCGTCTTCTTACCGGCGATCGCACGCTTCACGCGGATCATGTCTTTGATCGGAATGCCTTCAGTGATGGCGACAGCGAGGTCGAGGCCGGCATCGACGCATTCGAGGATGGCGTCGCCGGCGAACGGCGGTGGTACAAAGATAACGGATACCGTGGCGCCGGTGGCGGCGGCGGCTTCGTGGACGGAGTTGAAGATCGGCACCTTGCGGCCGGCATGTTCGAAGAACTGGCCGCCTTTGCCGGGTGTGACGCCGGCGACGAGCTGGGTGCCGTAGTCGAGCGAGAGCTTAGCGTGGCGTCCGCCGAAGTCTCCGGTGATGCCCTGGACGAGAATCTTGGTCTGTGGAGTGATGAGAATAGACATTTTGAAATGGGTTTAGTCGTTAAGACAGCGAAGTCGCTAAGGTCGGAGAGAAGCGTTGCTGTGCCGGCTGTGCTCTTTGCTGCTTAGCGCCTTTGCGATCCAAGGGCGGTTTTAGGCGACGAGTTTGACGATCTTCTGGGCGGCGTCGGCCATGGTGTCGCCGGAGACGATGGTGAGGCCCGAGTCGGCGAGGGTCTTCTTGCCGGCGGCGACGTTGTTGCCTTCGAGACGAACGACGAGCGGGAGCTTCAGGCCGACTTCTTTCACGGCTTCAACGATGCCGGTGGCGATGACGTTGCAGTCCATGATGCCGCCGAAAATGTTAACGAGAATGCCCTTCACGTTGGCATCGCCGAGGATGATTTTGAAGGCCGCCACGACCTGATCTTTCGAAGCGCCGCCGCCCACGTCGAGGAAGTTGGCGGGGGTGCCGCCGAAGTGTTGGATGATGTCCATCGTGGACATCGCGAGGCCGGCGCCGTTGACGAGACAGGCGATGCTGCCATCGAGCGCGATATAGCTGAGGGAGTATTTTGAAGCTTCGATCTCTTTGGGGTCCTCCTCGTTGAGGTCGCGCAGGGCGACGATCTCGGGGTGGCGATACAGGGCGTTGGAGTCGAAGGAGACCTTGGCGTCGAGCGCGAGGACTTCGCCCGTCGGCGTCGTGATGAGAGGATTGACCTCGATCATCGCGGCGTCGGTCTCCCAGTACATGCGGTAGAGATTCTGGATGAGCTTGCCGGCGTTCTTGGCTTCTGCGCCGGTGAGGCCGAGCGAAGCGACGACCTGGCGTACTTGGAAGTCGGCGACGCCGTAGGCCGGATCGATGAGGACCTTGGTGATTTTTTCGGGCGTGTCGTGGGCAACTTTTTCGATTTCGACGCCGCCTTCGGTCGACGCGACGATCACGGGTTTCGAGGAAGCGCGGTCGAGGAGGATGGCGAGGTAGTATTCCTTTTTGATGTCGCTCGCGACGGTGAAGTACACCGTCTGGACCTTGCGGCCGGCGGCGCCGGTTTGGACCGTGATGAGGGTGTTGTCGATCATCTTGCCGGCAACGTCCTTGGCCTCGGCCTTGGTTTTGTTGAACTTCACGCCGCCTTTGTAGCCATCGGTGAAGGTGCCTTTGCCGCGACCGCCGGCGTGAATTTGAGATTTCACCATGGTCGGCCCTTCCGGGAGTTGAGCGAGGGCGGAGTCGAACTCCGCCGCGGATTTGGCCGGCACGCCCTTGGGGACAGCGATGCCGAACTTCTCGAAAAGTGCTTTGGCCTGATACTCGTGAATGTTCATGACTGGTGACGATTTGCCACAAGGGCGCTGGATTAGGCACGCTTAAAAGCGGGCGCAGGCGCTGACGGTAAAGCAGCTGATGCAGGATTGCGTTCAACTTATGCGCTCGGCAGCGTCCCGCGGCATGCAATCGCACGAGCTGCTGAAGGAAGTTCTCAAGAAAACGAGCGCCAAACAGATCGCCGCCGACATGGGGTTGTCGCTTTCACTGATTTACAAATGGGCTGAGCCGCCCGCCGACGATAGCGGCAGTGGCGCCAACAATCCCCTCGACCGCATCGAGCAGCTTTTGCGCACGAGTAAGGATGACCGCGTGGCGCAATGGGTTTGTGAACGCGCGGGTGGTTTTTTCATCACAAACCCCGATGCGAAGCCGCACCCGTACTCATTGATTCCGGCGACTAACGACATCGTGCAGGAGTTCGCCGACATGCTTCAGGTCATCGCTCTCGCGGCATCCGACCAAAAAGTGACAAGAGACGAAGCGAAAAACATCCGCGCGCGCTGGGAGGAATTGAAGAGCGTCACCGAAGGATTCGTGCGCTCGGCCGAGAAGGGCAATTTCGCGGAGTTGGAGAAAGAGCTGCAAAGCAAAGCGGCGCCGTGACGCTCCCTGAGCATGGCTGAAGGGGAAACGACCTGCGGGCGAGCAGGACTCTTGCTGCTAGGCTAACTTGGGTATTCGAGGAGTGAACGGTCGGGAGCGGACCTGCGCAAAAGTGATCGGTGTTACGCCAGTTAATGTCTGTAGCACTGTATATTGATGCATCTCCTCCTGGATTTTTCGCGAAAAATTCAGGTTGAGCGCCGCTGGCAAGATACCTGCTGAATGCACGCGCTTCATATCTCACCGCCTCCAGCGAGTGATGTGATGGAGTTGGACCTATATAAAACACACACACCTATGCTTAAGCATGCCATTCAAATGAGCGGGGCGCTGTCGGCGCTCGCGCTGACTGCTTCCGCGCAGACAGAAGCCGTTGAATACGTCAAAATCGCCGATGTTCATATTAAGCCCAGCGGCTATGTGATCGGCTCTTATCAATACACCAAATCGGATGCAGAGTTCTCCGAGACCGGACAGCCCACGATGTCCTCAGACAACTCGTCAGACCGTTTCGATCTCGATGCCGCCAAGGTCCTTTTCAACATGGATTACAAGCCGGTCTCCGGTGCGGTGTCCGTGTTCCACGCGGGCGGTGACGATAGCGAAATCTATCTTCTGGATGCTTATGCCACCTACGATTTCGGAAACGGATCGACTCTGAGCGGCGGCAAGTTCCTGAGCTGGCTGGGCTACGAGGCGTTCGATATTCCTAACATGGCGCAGATCACCTATGCCTACGCCAACTTCAACCCGATCCCCGGCTACCACTCCGGTTTGAAATATAACTACACAACCGCCGAGTACTCCTTCGGTGTCGCTCTTCTAGACTCGCTTTATAGCCCGAGCGCTTTCAAAGGCGACGGCTCCCTCAAGACCGACTTCGCTGCCGAAGCGTTTGTTTCCTATACAGGCGTGCCTGGCCTGACTCTTTGGGCCGGCTTGGGCTATCAATCCGAAGATGACGAGACCCTGGATAATGACGGCGTTGCGGGTTCATTGTTTATCTTTAACACGTGGGCTTCCTACACTGTCGATAAATCGAACTTCGGTGCGGAGTTTGTTTTCTCCAGCAGGGAAGATGATCCGACGTTGGTCGCGCCCGAGCGCGGCGGCGGTTTTGACGCGATTAATCTGCTCGGCTTCTATAGCTACCAATTCACCGACAAGGTCTCCACGGCGTTTCGTGTCGGCTTCGATAGCATCGAGTATAATAGATACGTTTTCTCGCCCGGAGTCTTCACGACGCTTGAGGAAAACTCGCTTCGTCTGACGGTCGCTCCGTCGATCAAGGTCACGGACAATCTCAAGATCGTCTTCGAAGCATCCTACTCTAAAATCGATAGCGACGACGACCTCGTCGTGAGCGGTGTACGCAGTTTGTCGTCGGTCAAGTCCGACGATTTGTTCTTCGGCGTCCAAGGCCGTTTCACCTTCTAAGTCTCAAGTCTCTGCGCGTGTTCTGCGCGCGGTAGCGCTTTCCTTGGCGGCTTTGTGAAATCACTCGCCGCCAGTTCTCCGAGGGGCCGCGACTCGTTGAGTTCCAGCGCCCCTTTTCACCCCTCGCAACTATTAAAGACAGCGCGGTACCGCATCCGGGACCGCTCTGACTTGGTTTTCTCCAACTGTATATTTTTATGATCTCTCGTTTCACCACACTCGCTTCCGCTGGTGCCCTCGCTCTTGGCGCCATGCTCAGTTTGTCCCATGCCGCTGAAACCGTCAAAGTCGGGGTGCTCCACTCGCTCTCCGGCACCATGGCCATTTCGGAGGAATCTCTCCGCGACGTGCTGCTCTACACCTTTGACAAAGTGAACGCCGAAGGCGGCGTCCTCGGCCACAAGATCGAGCCCGTCGTCGTCGATGGCGCGTCCGATTGGCCGACCTTCGCCGAAAAGGCCAAACAGCTAACCGAGCAGGACAAGGTCGCCGTGACCTTCGGCTGCTGGACATCGGTGAGCCGCAAATACGTGCTCCCCGTTCTTGAGAAGAATAATGCGCTCCTGTTTTATCCCGTGCAGTACGAGGGCGAAGAGCAGTCGCCGAACGTTTTCTACACCGCCGAGGCTGTGAACCAGCAGGCCACGCCCGCCGTCGATTACCTCCTCGAGCAGGGCTACAAGAAATTCTATCTGCTGGGCTCCGACTACGTTTATCCACAGACGACCAATCTCGTGCTTCTGGAGTACCTCTTGAGCAAGGGCGTGCCGCTCGAGAACATTGGCGGCGGTTACAAGAAGGACGAGTCCGGTAAGATCATAGCCGCCGGCAAGTATACTCCTTTCGGCCACACCGATTATCAGCAGATCGTTTCCGAAATTAAGCAGTTCGCCGCCGGTGGTAAGGCTGCGGTCATTAATACGCTCAACGGCGACACCAACGTTCCTTTCTTCAAAGAGTACGCCGCCGCCGGCCTCACCTCCGAAACCTGCCCGGTCGTCTCGTTCTCGATTTCCGAAGATGAGTTCCGCGGTCTCCCGGCAAAAGATCTCGTCGGTCAGTTCGGGTGCTGGACCTACTTCCAGTCCATCAACACACCCGCGAATAAAGCCTTCGTGACGGATTTCAAAAAATGGCTCAAGACCGCTCCCGCCGAAGTGAAGAAAACCGGTCGCGTCACGTGCTCGCCCATGGTGCTCAGCTACGACGGTGTTTACCTCTGGAAAGCCGCGGTCGAAAAGGCGGGCTCCTTCGACGTGGACAAAGTTCGCGCCGCCTTGCAAAGCGGCCTGTCGTTCGACGGTCCCGGTGGCACGGTCAAGACGCAGAAAAACATGCACCTGACCAAGAATGTCTACATCGGCGAAACCAAGGCCGACGGTCAGTTCAAGATACTTAAGGAATTCAAGGATGTGTACGGCGAGCCCTGGTTGAAGGGCACCTATAAGGCCAAGTAAGCGGGTCGGCTCCGCGTTTCTCTGCGAAGAGCGACGGAGTCATGTTGGACCGTTCTGCCGCTGGTCTATCCGGAGGGGCGGGCTCCTCAATGAGCCTGTCCCTCCGGTTCGGTTGTCGGATGCATCTGAAAAATTCATAATCCCTCGCTCGTGTCTGTTTATTCATTTCCCCGCCTGCCTGCGCTGCTCGCCTTTTTCCTGGTCTGCGCGACTTCAGCGGCATCCGCCGATGCCGCGCGCGCGATCATCGTCAAAGCGATCCTCGCCGACTCAGTCTCGGAAAAGCGCGCGCTCGTCGGCACGCTCGCTGGACAAAGTGACGAGGCCATCCAGCCGCTGTTTGCGGCATGGCGCGAAAGCATGTTGTTCATTCACGAATCGCCTCAAGGCGTGAAAACCCCCGTGCTCTTGCGCGGAGAAAAAGACGATAGTGACGCCCAGGAGGCGGTCCGCGTCATCGACGGAGAACTTTTTGTCGACGCCGCGGGTAAGCCTATTCGTCTCGTGAGTGTGGAGCTGATCGAGGTCGAGCACGACGGAGCCCTGCGTCGTGCCATGCGTGGAGTCCTGGATATTATCGATCTTTCGACTCCCGACGTACCGAAGAGAAGGCGTGCCGTTGAGGAAGTCGGTCGCGCGCAAGACTTGGAAAAACTGCCCGCCTTGCAGGCGCGTATCCCACTTGAGACGGATCGGGACGTGCAAAAAACTCTTCGCGAAGCGATCGCCCTCACGCAGCTGAAGTCCACGGATGTGGCGACAAAACTAAGCGCGCTTCGGGAACTCAAGGAGCTGCACCCGCTGCCCGGTTATGATTTTCTCGTCGCGGCTCACCGCGAGGCGATCGCGGCCAAGCAGACGGAAATCGCCGAGGCCGCCCGACAGGCCGTCCGTGCGGTGGAGGATCACAGGACGACAGTGAATTTCCTCGGCACACTCTTTCGCGGGGTGAGTTCGGGAAGCGTTTTGCTGGTAGCGGCATTGGGGCTGGCGATTACGTTCGGCCTCATGCGCGTCATCAATATGGCGCACGGCGAGATGATCGCCGTGGGCGCATACACCACCTACGTGGTGCAAAATATCTTTGGCTCCGGCCTAGCGCTATCGCCTTTCGGCGTTTCGATTTCTTTGCCAGGCCTCAATGCGACAGGTTTTGGCTACCAGAGTTATTTTCTCTGCGCCTTGCCATTGAGTTTTCTGACGGCCGCAGCAGTCGGAATCATCCTCGAACGCAGCGTGATCCAGTTTTTGTACCGCCGTCCCCTGGAGAGTTTGCTCGCGACGTGGGGTGTGTCGCTAGTCCTCCAACAGCTATTCAAATTGATTTTTGGGTCCAACAACGTGCAGGTCTCGAGCCCGGTTTATCTCAGCGGTAACTGGACAGCATTCGACGTCGTCCTCGGTTGGAACCGCCTTTTCGTAATCGCATTTGCGATACTCATCGTGTTGGGCGTCTGGCTCGTGCTGACGAAGACGCCGCTCGGTCTGCTGATGCGCGCGGTGATGCAGAATCGCGGCATGGCCTCCTGCATGGGCGTCCGAACGGAGCGGGTGAACATGCTCACGTTCGGACTGGGCAGCGGCCTCGCGGGCCTGGCCGGCGCCTTTCTGAGCCAGCTCGGTAATGTCGGTCCGCTGCTCGGGCAAAATTACATCATCGACTGTTTTATGACGGTGGTGGTGGGCGGTGTCGGCAGCATCGCCGGTACGATCGTGGCGGCCTCGGGCATCGGCATGACCGATCAATCGCTGCAGCAGATCTTCGGCAATCCAGTGCTCGGCAAGATTCTCGTGCTCATTGCCATCATCCTCTTCCTCCAATGGCGACCGGCGGGACTCTTCGTCACCCGCAGCCGCAGTCTGGACGAATAACCGTTTCGTAAAATCGCCAGTGTCCCATGAATAATGACCAGTGATCTGACTGACTTTGCGCGCATGATTTTTTCTTGGAATGGTTCTCTTAATGCCAACGCCGCCAGGCTGACCTCCGACTCATCGGTCATGGGTCACTGGTCATCGGCGATTTTTTCCCTCGCGTCATGACCAAGCGGTTAAAAATCGAATTGGGCGCTGTCACCGTGCTCGGACTTTTTCTGATTGTTGTCTTCCCGCTGCTCAATGCGCACGGGTACGTGAGCAACTTCACGATCAATCTGTGGGGAAAATATCTCTGCTTCGCGATGCTCGCGATCTCCGTGGATCTGCTCTGGGGCTACACGGGACTGCTCAGCCTGGGGCAAGCGATGTTCTTCACTCTCGGAGGCTATATGCTGGGCATGCACCTGATGCTGATGATCGGTGAACTCGGTGTCTATGCGCAGGCAGGAAAAAATCCCACCGGACTTCCTGACTTCATGGTGTTTCTAGGCCACACATTCCTGCCGAGTTTTTGGAAGCCGTTTTATTCCTTCGGCTTTGCCGCGCTGATGGTCTTCGCGGTGCCCGGCCTGATCGCTTGGGCTTTCGGATACCTCGCGTTTCGCTCCCGCATTAAGGGCGTATATTTTTCCATCCTCACACAGGCGCTGACCTATTGCGCCTGGCTCATGTTTCAGCAAAACGACCTGCTGATGGGCGGTACCAATGGTTTTACGGATTACCGCAGAATCTTGGACGAGAGCCTTCGCGCCCCTGAAACGCAACGCATGCTTTTCGTCGTCACTGCGATCACGCTCCTCGTCGTCTACATCGGCTGCCGCATGCTTAGCCGCACGAAGTTCGGAATGGTCCAGCAGGCGATCCGCGATGGCGAGAACCGCGTCTTGTTCAGTGGCTACGCGGCCGCGCACTACAAGCTCTTCGTTTTCGTGTTGGCGGCGGTCATTGCGAGCGTTGGCGGCGCGCTTTATGTGCCTCAAGTGGGCGGCGTGAATCCGAGTGTGATGGCACCCGAAAAATCGCTCGAAGCTGTGGTCTGGGTCGCCGTCGGTGGACGCGCGACTTTGGTAGGCCCGATCATCGGAGCCGTGAGTGTCAACTGGCTCAAGAGCTGGGCGACGAAAGCGATTCCGGATTATTGGCTCATTCTACTCGGAGTACTCTTCGTTCTCGTCGTGCTCTTCTTGCCCGGAGGCATCGTCAGTCTTCCTGGGAAAATCGCCATGTTTTGGAAAAACCGTTTCGGAAAGAAAACCTGAGCCATGGCCCATCCCATTCTTAGCGTCGAAGACGTCTCCAAGACCTACGATGGCTTCAAGGCCATCACGAACCTCAACTTCTACCTCGATGAGGGCGAGCTGCGTACCGTCATCGGACCCAATGGCGCGGGCAAATCGACTTTCTTCGACCTCATCAGCGGACGCGCCAAGCCAAATCCCGGCGGTAAGATCCAGTTCGGCGACATCGATGTGACTTCGAAAAACGAATACGAAATCAACCGCCTCGGTGTCGGCCGTAAATTCCAGACGCCCAGCGTCTACGCCGAGCACACCGTGTGGGATAACCTGGTGTTGTCGCTCAAAGGACCGCGCGGCGTGTTCTCATCGCTTTTCAAACGGCTCAACTCCGGCGATCGCGACCGTCTCGACGATCTGCTGACGCTCGTCCGTCTCGGAGACAAACGCGGCTGGAAAGCCGGTCAGCTCGCGCACGGCGAAAAACAATGGCTCGAGATCGGCATGCTTCTCGCCTCCGAGCCGCAGCTTTTGCTGATCGACGAACCCGCCGCCGGCATGACTGACGACGAAACCCACCGCACGGGAGAATTGCTGCTTTCGCTCGCGGGCAGACACAGCTTGATCGTCGTCGAGCACGACATGGCTTTCGTGCGCCAAATCGCGCGCGACAATAAAGTCACGGTGCTTCATCAAGGCACTGTTCTTTGCGAAGGAAAATTCGACGAGGTGCAAAACAACCAGAAGGTTCGCGAGGTCTATCTCGGCCGCGGAAAGCACTGAAAACGTTCAACACTCAACGCGTAACTTTTAACTCTCCATGACTGGAAATCCCGCCGCGCCCGCTAGCATGAACGTCGCGCGTTCAGCGTTGAGCGTCGAACGTGCGCCCACACCGCTGCTCCAGCTTTCTCAGGTCGAGACCTACATCGGTGGCTCGCGTATCCTGCGCGGCGTCGATCTTGAGATTAGTGCGGGTGAAGTCGTCGCGCTTATGGGCCGCAACGGTGTCGGCAAGACGACCACACTCAAGTCGGTCACCGGCATGCTCCCGATCCGCTCTGGATCGATCCTGTTCGGCGGACAGCGTCTCGATAAAATGTCTCCTGATGCGCGAGCGCGCGCCGGAATCGGTTCGGTGCCGCAGGGACGCGATATTTTTCCGCACCTCACGGTGGAGGAAAACCTGCATGTCGGCCTCGTCGTCCACGGCCGCAAAGGCAAAGAGGCGAAGAACGCGCTCGATTACGTATACACACTTTTCCCGGTATTGAAGGAGATGCTTTCGCGTAAAGGCGGCGTACTCTCCGGCGGACAACAACAGCAACTCGCCATCGGCCGTGCACTTCTCACCGATCCGAAACTACTCATTCTCGATGAGCCGACCGAGGGTATCCAGCCGTCGATCATCGATCACATTGGCGACACTTTGAAGAAGCTGAAAAACGAAGGCGTTCCCAATGACGAGATCGCGGTTGAAAACGCGATCAAGACCATCGCAAAACAGGGGCGCCTCGCGATCTTGCTCGTCGAGCAATACGTCGATTTTTGCCGAGAAGTTTCTGATCGCTTCTACGCGATGGACCGCGGCGTGGTCGTCGTCTCCGGCGACATTTCCACGCTCACCGACGAGGTCGTGAAGAAGCATCTCCAGGTCTGACCGATCAAGAAAGTAGCGAGTAGTGGGGTTACGCGTAGCGAGCATTCGGGGCTTCGGAAAATCTGGGTCTACATTTTGCTCTTTGTCGCCACGTTCCGCTTGCGCCTCCTGCCTACTCGCTGCCCGCTACTATTTCCGCCCCATGCATCTCACGCCCCGCGAACGCGAAAAACTCCTGGTTGTCACCGCCGCCGATCTCGCCCGCCGCCGCCAGGCGCGTGGCTTGAAACTCAACTATCCTGAATCCATCGCGATCATCACCTACGAGATCATGGAAGGCGCACGCGATGGGAAGAGCGTCGCGGAACTCATGAGCTACGGTGCAACGCTGTTGAAACACGAAGACGTCATGGAAGGCGTGCCAGAGATGATCCGCGACGTGCAGGTCGAGGCCACTTTCCCCGATGGCACGAAACTCGTCACGGTCCACAACCCGATCAGGTGAGCGACTGCTTACCTAAAGCAATCACTGACCGAGCGGCCAATGCCCGCCGATAAATCCTCAGACTAATCCGCTATTCAACGCACATGACGATCTGCCCTCATTACCGCTATCCGTTATTGGCCGCTGGGCATTGTTCATGGGTCATTCTCTCATGATCCCCGGCGAAATCATCCCCGCGACCGACGCGGCTAAACTCGATGCGAACGTCGGCCTCGAAACGAAAACGATGGAGGTTTCCAATATCGGCGATCGCCCGATTCAGGTCGGCTCGCACTTTCATTTTTTCGAGACCAACGAAGCGCTGATCTTCAATCGCACCGAGTCGCGTGGTTTCCGTCTCAACATCCCGGCGGGCACTGCGGTGCGATTCGAAGCCGGTGACAAAAAAATCGTCGAGCTCGTCGCGCTCGCGGGCACCCGCGAAGTCTGGGGATTGAACGCGAAAATCAACGGCAAGCTCTGAGCCCGTTCAGTCCATGGGAATTAGCCACAGAGTTCGCAGAGCGCCGACACAAAGAACACAGAGTTCAAACCGCTAAGAGTAATCATCCTCCGATGCGGCCGCGCGCATTTCCCCCCTTACTCCTCCGACTTCAGGCTCCTATCTCTGTGTCCTCTGTGTCTGCGCTCTGTGTCCTCTGTGACCTAGGATCGAAATTCTTCACCTCGTCCTTCTCCTCTCATGTCTCTTAAACTTTCCCGCCGCCAATATGCCGAGATGTTTGGCCCGACCGTGGGCGACCGCGTGCGCCTCGCCGACACGGATCTGTTTGTGCAAGTCGAACGCGACCTCATCTCGGAGGGCGGCGGTTATGGGAATGAAATCAAATTCGGCGGCGGCAAAGTCATCCGCGACGGCATGGGGCAATCCTCAACCGCGCTCGACGCCGAATCGCTGGATCTGATCATTACCAACGCGCTGATCATCGATCCGATCCTCGGGGTGATCAAAGCCGACATCGGCATCAAACACGGTCTCATCGTAGGCGTCGGCCACGGCGGCAATCCCGGCATTCAGAGCGGTCTGGGGTCGGTCTACCTCGACCCGCGCACGAAGAAGAAAAATCCGATGATCGTCGGCGCGAGCACCGAAGTTATCGCAGGCGAGGGAAATATCGTCACCGCTGGCGGCATCGATACTCACATCCATTTCATCTGCCCGCAGCAGATCGACGAAGCGATCAGCTCGGGCATCACCACGATGCTCGGTGGCGGCACCGGCCCCGCGCACGGCACGTTTGCCACGACTTGCACGCCTGGCGAGTGGAACATCCATCGCATGCTCGAAGCGGCCGAGTCGTATCCGATGAACCTGGGTTTTCTTGGGAAAGGAAACTGCTCCACGCCGCAACCGCTTCGCGAGCAGATCGTCGCCGGCGCGATCGGGCTGAAACTCCATGAAGACTGGGGCACCACGCCGGCCGCGATCGACACATGCCTGGGCGTGGCCGACGAACTCGACGTGCAGGTCGCGATCCACACTGACACCCTCAACGAAGCTGGTTTCGTCGAAGAAACGTTGAAGGCTTTCAAGGGTCGCACGATTCACACGTTTCACTCCGAAGGAGCCGGCGGAGGGCACGCGCCGGATATTATCCGCGTTTGTGGCGAGGCCAACGTTCTGCCGTCTTCGACGAATCCGACTCGGCCCTACACAGTGAACACCATCGATGAGCATCTGGACATGTTGATGGTCTGTCATCACCTCGATTCAACAATTCCGGAGGATGTTTCTTTCGCCGAGTCGCGTATCCGCCCCGAGACCATCGCCGCCGAAGACCGCCTGCACGATTTAGGAGCGATCTCGATGATGTCGTCCGACTCGCAGGCGATGGGGCGCATCGGCGAAGTGATTATTCGCACCTGGCAGACCGCGCATAAGATGAAAACGCAGTTCGGCGCGCTCACCTCGCACGCGCACCCGGCCGCCGATAATTTCCGCGCTCTGCGTTACATCGCCAAGTATACGATCAATCCCGCGGTCGCTCACGGTATCAGCCACATCGTTGGCTCGATCGAAGTCGGCAAACTCGCGGACCTCGTGATTTTCAAACCCGCGCTCTTCGGCGTGAAACCCGAGACCGTGCTCAAAGGCGGTTTCATCGCGTGGGCTAACATGGGCGATCCGAATGCCTCGATTCCGACGCCGCAACCGACGTTCTATCGCCCACAGTTCGGCGCTTCCGCACGCGGCATCGGAAGCACGTGCCTGACGTTTGTTTCAGAGATTTCCCTCAGCAAAGGCCGCGTGAAAGATCTCAGCCTCAAGCGTCGTCTCGAGCCGGTGAAAAAATGCCGCAAGATCGGCAAGCGCGACATGGTTCATAACGACGCTTTGCCGAAGATCGAAGTCGATCCTGAGACATACACCGTGAAAGCCGATGGCGTGCATCTCACCTGCGAGCCGGCCCGGGTGCTGCCGATGGCGCAGCGGTATTTCTTATTCTGAGTGGAGCGGGCACTCCGCGCATGCTGAAAGCATGTTGCAAGCGCTCCGAACCGAAAGCGGGTGATCGCGAGCAAGGGGCGGGGACGGTACGTTCCCGCCTGCGGAAGTCACAGGATCAGCATCGCGTCGCCGTAGCTAAAGAAACGATACTCGCGTGCGATGGCGTCCGCATAGATCTGTTTCAACCAGGTAATGCCGTCCGTGGACCCAGGCGCGAGAAATGCCGAGACGAGGCAGAGCAGGGTGGAGCGCGGCTGATGGAAGTTCGTGATGAGCGCGTCGACGCCCGCGAATGTGCGCGGCGGGTAGATGAAGATGCCTGCTTCGGCGCAGTGGGGTGCGGGCCGCGGCGCGTCGTGATGACTGAGGAAGTCTTCGAGCGTACGCACGCTCGTGGTGCCAACTGCGATGCGCCGGCCGGTCGGGGCAAAGAGTGTTTTCTGGGTGGCGACGGGGAGTTCGTAGAGTTCGCGGTGGATGGCGTGCGCCTCCACGGTCTCGGTCATGATCGGCTTAAAAGTACCAAGACCGACGTGGAGCGTGATGTCGGCGGTGCTCACGCCGAGCGCGGAGAGTTGCGCGAAGAGCTCTGGCGTGAAATGGAGTCCGGCGGTCGGTGCGGCGACGGCAACTTGGCGGTCGCGGTTCGCATAGACGGTTTGATAGCGTTCGAGATCTTGCGCGCGTTTGGTGACGAGCTCGGTTTCGTTACGCGTGATATAGGGCGGCAACGGAACTTCGCCGAGGCGATTGGCAAGTGAGCTCACGACCTCGCCGGAAGGAATCGTGAAGCGGATGAGCGCGCCGCCCTCGGCGTTTTTTTCCACGACCTCCCCGGTGAAATCGTCGCCATGGGCGAAGGTGGCACCGACAGGCAGTTTCTTGCCGGGGCGGATAAGACACCACCAGGCGTTTTCGCCGCGCGCAGGTTCAGGGCGGGTGAGAAAACATTCGACGGCGCCGCCGGTGGGACGTTGCGCGTGGAGGCGGGCTGGAAGAACGGCGGCGTTGTTGCGAAAAAGAATATCTCCGGCGCGCAGAAATTGAGGCAGGTCGCTGAATAGGCGATGTGCGACGGTGCGGCTGGCGCGATCGACGACGAGCAGACGTGAGCTGTCGCGCCGTTCTGCGGGAGTTTGCGCGATGAGGCGCGCGGGCAAGTCGTAGTCGAAGAGGTGAGTCGGGAGAGGCACGGCGCGAAGCGGATGCGGAGGGAAATGGACGGAAACGGCGCGGATTTGAGGCTTGCTCCGGGGAGCAGGGCGAGTTTCTTCCGCTGTCCCCACCAGACGCCGAAGTAGCTCAGTGGTAGAGCAGCGGTATCGTAAACCGCTGGTCGCCGGTTCAATCCCGGCCTTCGGCTCCATTCACGCTCGTCTAAGAAAAACGGGTCCTGAGAGGTCTTCGACGCCTAACGTGTATCCTTCAGTAGAGCAGAGTCGGGATGGCGACGATCTCCGCAGTGGTCGAAATCGCCTTTCCATCCGGCGGTAAACTCGGTCCGTGCGCGGGAAAATTAGTTATTACTAATATGATCGTCCGGGAGGTGACCTTGGAGTTTGCGACGCAGTTTGATCGTTTCGATGTCGGTGCGCAGTTGTCGGGAAAAAAGCTGGAGGCGTGCATGGACATCGAGTGTTTCCAAGAGCTGCTGTTTGAGCGCGGAATCCTCGCACAGACTGAATGCCGCAAGATCCACGAAAGTCTCGGGGTCTTCGATGGTTTTGAGGAATTTCGCGAAGTCGGCCGGAACGGCGCCGCCGAGGCGTTGCTTGGTCACGATGAGTTTTGCGAGATCGGTGCGAAGGCGCAGATTTTCTGGATCACCGGCGCCTGGTTCGCTGGCCAAGGCTTGGATGCGAGCGATGCGGTAGGGATGTTCGCGAACGATTTCCGTGAAGGCCACGCGGGCGAGGCCTTGGAGGAGGAGATTGGACGTGCCGTTCTCGGCTTTTTGACAGGCCCGCACGATGCCTACGGTCGCGATGCGGTGAGCAGGTTCGAAGAGCGTGGCGTCCTCGGCGCGCTTGGGATCGATGCCGGCGATTGCGAATAGGCGGTGTGTGGCCAGCGCTTCTTTGAGCATCTGGCGATAACGCGGCTCGAAGATGTGCAAGGGCATCAACGCTTGGGGGAAAAACGCTGTATTGGGCAACGTCATTACCGAGATCTGACTCGGCAGCGTGATTTCCATTTCCATGAGGGCGACGCTATGCGCGCAAAATGGAAATTCAACAGGCGCTTAAGCTTTCGGCGTGTCGCAGATTTGGCTCTGACGCCCTGGAGGACGAAGCTGGCGATCTTCACGCGGCCGACGGGAATGCCAGCGAGGCGGGAAACGATTGCAGCCGAGTGACACAGATGCGCTCAGGATTTTCAAAGCCGGGCCATCAGTGTGACAGGCTGGCGCGCACAGGCTTGGAGAAAACAGATGCAGTAAGGCCCTGTAAATTTTTAACACGTTGAAGCACTGTCGTTAAATTCGGCTCGGTACTTCGAGGCACATGCATTGCTGAGAAGCGGGCATGAGCCGTATTTTAGGAATCGATCTAGGTACCACCAACTCGTGTATGTCGGTCATGGAGGGCGGCGAGCCTGTCGTTATCCCGAACGCCGAGGGCGCACGGACAACTCCGTCGGTCGTAGCGTTCACCAAGACCGGTGAGCGTCTGGTTGGTCAGGCGGCGAAACGCCAGGCGGTCACTAATCCACGCAACACCATTTTCTCTGCGAAGCGCCTGATCGGTCGCAAATTCTCCGAAGTCCAAAAAGAGATCGCGAGCTTTCCGTTCAAGGTCGTCGAAGGCAAAGGCGGCGATGCGTACATCGAAGCGCAGGTCGCCGACAAGACAGAGCAGTTTGCTCCACAGCAGATCGCGTCCTTTGTCCTCGCGAAGTTGAAAGCCGATGCCGAGGCCTATCTGGGCGAAAAAATCACCCAAGCGGTCATTACAGTCCCCGCTTACTTCAACGACGCCCAGCGTCAGGCCACCAAAGACGCGGGCAAAATCGCCGGTCTCGAAGTGATGCGTATCATCAACGAGCCTACGGCGGCCTCGCTCGCCTACGGTCTCGATAAGAAAAAGGACGAGAAGATCGCCGTCTTCGACTTGGGCGGCGGTACGTTCGACGTGTCGGTCCTCGAAATCGGTGATGGTGTTTTCGAAGTGAAAGCGACCAACGGCGACACGCACCTTGGCGGCGACAACTGGGACGAAGCCCTCATCGGTTGGCTCGTCGATACTTTCAAAAAAGAAAACGGCATCGATCTCCGCAAAGATCCGATGGCGCTTCAACGCCTCAAAGAAGAGGCCGAGAAAGCGAAGATCGCGCTCTCCTCGACACAGTCAGTCGACATCAATCTTCCGTTTATCACCGCCGACGCCTCCGGCCCGAAGCATCTCAACATCGCGCTCACCCGCGCGAAGATGGAGCAAATCTGCGAGCCGCTTTTCGAGCGCTGCATTCCTCCCTTCAAGAGCTGCTTGAAGGACGCGGAACTCAACTCCTCGCAGATCGACGAGCTCGTGCTCGTGGGCGGCATGACGCGCATGCCGAAGGTCGTTGAGATCGCTAAAAACCTCGGAGGCAAACCCCCGCACCAAGGTGTGAATCCCGATGAAGTCGTCGCCATCGGTGCCGCCGTTCAAGGAGGTGTCCTTAAGGGCGAGGTCCGTGATGTCCTCCTGCTCGACGTCACGCCGCTTACGCTCGGTATCGAGACCGCTGGCAATGTCGCCACGCCGATGATCCCACGTAACACGACGATTCCTTCAAAGAAGACCCAGGTTTTCTCCACGTATGCTGACAACCAGCCGGGGGTGGAAATCGTGGTTCTCCAAGGCGAGCGCCCCATGTCTCGCGACAACAAAACGATCGGTAACTTCAAACTCGACGGCATCCCGCCCGCGCCGCGTGGCACCCCGCAGATCGAAGTCACCTTCGACATCGACGCGAACGGTATTCTCCACGTTTCCGCCAAGGATCTGGGCACTGGCAAAGACCAGAAGATCACCATCTCGAATTCCTCCGGGCTCTCGAAGGAAGAGGTCGAGAAGATGACGAAGGAGGCCGAGCTCCACGCGACGGAAGACAAGAAACGCCGTGACGCTGTCGAGGCCCGCAACCAACTCGACAGCTCGATCTATCAGCTCGAAAAAGCACTGAAAGACGCGGGCGACAAAGTCCCAGCCGAACAGAAATCGAAACTCGAAGCCGCCATCGCGGACGCTAAGAAGGACCTCGAGTCCAACGACGCGGACAAGATCAAGGCCGCTTCCGATAACCTCACCAAACTCGGTGCCGAACTTTACGCTCAGGCCCAACAGGCTGCGGGCGCAACCGGCGCTCAACCCGGAGCTGACACAGGCACAGGCGACGCTCCTGAAACCGGCTCATCGAAGAAAACCGAGAAGAACGCCGACGTCGTGGACGCGGACTTCGAGGTCGTCGATGACGACAAGAACAAGAAATAACTTTTCCGAATTTGCGCGCGCCGCCCGGCTCTTCGTCGGACGGCGTGTGCGTTTCCTAAAAACACACACAACCTTCCTCAAACCCAAACCCACAACATATGGCCAAAGTTAAAATCAAGCCCATCGGCGATCGCGTCCTCGTGAAACATCTCGACGACAACAAAGAGCAAGTCCGCGGAGGCATCATCATCCCGGATTCCGCCAAGGAAAAACCACAGGAGGCTGAAGTCATCGCCATCGGCACCGGCAAGAAGGATGAAAAAGGCAACTCCGTCGCGTTCGAAGTCAAAGTCGGCGACAAAGTCCTCATCAGCAAGTACGGCGGCACTGAAGTAAAGCTCGACGACGTGAAGTACACGATCGTTCGCGAAGACGACATCCTCGGCGTCATCGGCTAAGCCGCGT
>WUUC01019261.1_pt1 | contig 17753 bp, 19 predicted proteins | sample 6278441 | NCBI WGS metagenome assembly WUUC01 (sample SAMN13675441, study PRJNA597444) | soil metagenome | isolation source: soil | place: USA: Washington | collected 2017-10 | reverse complement strand
CTCGACGGCGTCGAGCTTGCGCTCGTCGGTCATGTGCCGGGGTACCCAGTGCATCCGCGCGGCGTGTCCGTCGGAGGGCCGGCCCGTGCGGTGGCGGCCGGTGAGCAGGCCCATCGCCAGCGGGCTCCAAACGAGGGTGCCCATCCCGTAGCGCTGGCAGACCGGCAGCACCTCGCGTTCGATGGCGCGGTTGAGGATGGAGTAGGGCGGCTGCTCGGTGCGGAAGCGCTCCAGCCCGCGCCGCTCGGACACCCGCTGCGCCTCCACGATCTCCGAGGCCGGGAGGCTGGAGCAGCCGATGCTGCGTACCTTGCCGCTGCGCACGAGGTCGGTGAGCGCGGAGAGGGTCTCCTCGATGTCGGTGGCCGGGTCGGGGTGGTGGACCTGGTAGAGGTCGATGTGGTCGGTCTGCAGCCGGCGCAACGAGTGTTCGACCTCCGCGACGATCCAGCGCCGCGAGCTGCCGGAGCGGTTGGGGCCATCGGCCATTCGGCCATTGACCTTGGTGGCCAGGACGACGTCGGCGCGGATGCCCTCGAGGGCCTTGCCGACGATCTCCTCGGCCTCGCCACCCGAGTAGACGTCCGCGGTGTCGATGACGTTGATCCCCGCGTCGAGGGCGTGGTGGACCATCCGGATGCACTCGTCGTGGTCGGGGTTGCCCACGTGGCCGAACATCATCGTGCCGAGGCAGTAGGGGCTGACCTGGATGCCGGTCCGCCCCAGAGCGCGTGTCCTCATGGCTGAGCTGTTCCTCCGGATCTCAGAGTGCGCCGAGGACGAGCCCGGCGACGACGATGCCGACGAGGTGGTACGACCCGGTGACCAGGCCGTAGTACAGGGGTCGTGGCATGTTCGGGTTGATGGCGATGTTCACCGTGTTGGCGACGAGGTAGCCGACGCCGGCGACGAGCGCGAGCAGCACCGCGTCCCCGATGGTGTCGATCCCCAGCGCCGCCATCAGCAGCGCGGTCGTAAGGGTGACGACGAGGGTGCACACCGCGGGGCCTGCGACGAACAGTGCCCCGGTCGGCCGAGGGCGCTCCGTTCGGCCCAGCGCTGCGGCGTACCGGTCACCGAACAGCAGCGTGAACCACAGCGCGCCGAGCGCGGTGTAGACGAGCGCTGCCAACAGCACGGCGAGCCAGTTGATCGATCCGAAAGCGGCGAGCACGGTCATCTCCGGTCCCTTCTCGTATGCACCCACGCTCTCGACAGAAGAGGCCAGCCGCCGTCCGCTTCTGCAGGCAGGATCTATGCCATGCGTCACACGTCGAGCCGGCTGCTGTCGCTGCTGTCGTTGCTGCAGGCCCGTCGGGACTGGCCGGGGGCGCTGCTCGCCGAGCGCCTGAACGTCAGCCCCCGCACGGTGCGCCGCGACGTCGACCGGCTGCGGGAGCTGGGCTACCGGGTGCAGGCCGTGAAGGGCCCCGACGGGGGTTACCGGCTCGACGCGGGCTCGGACCTGCCGCCCTTGCTCTTCGACGACGACCAGGCCGTTGCGCTCGCGGTCGCGCTGCAGCTCGCCGGGACCTCCGGGGCGGACATCGGCGACGCAGCCGAGCGCGCGCTCGCGACCTTCCGCCAGGTCATGCCGTCCCGGCTGCGGCACCGGATCGACGCACTGGCCGTCGCGGCCGTGGACCACCCGTCGCCGCGGCGTCCGGGGGCCGACGCAGCGGTGCTCGTGGCGCTGGGCGCGGCCGTGCGTGCCCGCGACGTGCTGCGGTTCGACTACCGGTCCCGCGACCCGTCCGGCGAAGGCGACGCGCCGCCGCGCCGCGTGCAGCCGCACCACCTCGTCGCACGGGCCGGCCGCTGGTACCTCGTCGCCTGGGACCTCGACCGGGAGGACTGGCGGACCTTCCGCGCCGACCGGATCGTCCCGCGCACGCCCACCGGCCCGCGGTTCGCCCCGCGGGAGGTCCCCGGGGGTGACGTCGCGGCGTTCGTGGCAGGCCGGTTCCGCGGAGCGGACGGACCGGGAACCTGGCCGTGCCGCGGGGAAGCCGTCCTCGCCCTCCCCGCCGCCGACGTCATCCCGTTCGCCGGCGACGGCGTCGTCGAGCAGCTCGGACCGGACCGGTGCCGGGTCGTGCTCGGTTCCTGGTCGTGGGTGGGGCTCGCCGCCGGCCTCGGCCGGTTCGACGCCGACATCGAGGGTGTCCGCCCGGACGAGCTCAGGCGGGCCTGCGCCCGCCTGGCCCGCCGCTACACCGACGCTGCGAGCTGACCCAGCAGCGCCAAGGCCTGCGCATCCGGTGACCCGGGCTCGGCGTGGTACACGACGAGCTGCTGCCCCGGCGCCTCCCGGATGTCGAAGGTCTGCATGCGCAGGGTGACCCGGCCGACGTCGCGGTGGACGAACGTCTTGACCTCGGCGCTCTTGCCGCGGGCCTGGTTGTGCGTCCAGATCTCCCGGAACTCGGGGCTGGAGGCGCGCAGCTCCTCGACGATCTCGAGTGTCCGAGGGTCGTCCGGCACGGACCCGGTGGCCAGGCGGAACCCGGCCACGGTGTTGACGGCCGCGTACCGCCAGTCGGCGTAGAACGGGCGGGCCGCCGGATCGCGGAACATGTTGAGCAGCAGGTTGTCCGACCAGGTGAAGGCGTCGAACAGCGCGCTGCCCAGCCGGTTGCGGGCGAGCACGTCGTAGCAGCGGCTGAGCACGAGCGCGGGGTTGTCCGGCCAGCCGTCCATGAGCTGCAGCAGGTGCGGGGACACCTGTTCGGGGCGGGCCGCGAGCGGGCGGGGTGCGAGCCCGGCCAGCCGGAAGACGTGCTGGCGGGCGTCGCCGTCGAGCCGCAGTGCGTCCGCCAGTGCGTCGAGGACCTGGGCCGACGGGCTGCGTTCGCGTCCCTGTTCCAGCCGGACGTAGTAGTCGACGCTCACGCCGGCCAGCAGCGCGACCTCTTCACGGCGCAGCCCCGGCACCCGCCGGGCCCGGCCGGTGGGCAGGCCGACGTCGCCCGGACGCACCTCACCCCGCCTGCTGCGCAGGAACTCACCCAGGCCCGATGGCACCGTCCCACGGTAGCCCGCCGCGATCACGATCGCCGCCCCCTTGCGCCAAGACATCCTAATTATTAGGATAATAAGCCGAGTGGAGGTGGTGGTCATGACGAGCGCGGTACACCACGAGCGGCTGGTCTTCTTCCACGACGCGGACGTCGTGATCCGCTCACCGGCGGGGTTCGGTCGGCTCGGCGAGGACATCGAGGTCGTGGTCCCCGCCTATCCCGGCTTCGAGGGCAACTTCGAGGTGCTGGACCGCCGCTGGGAGTCGTGGGACGGCGCAGCCGACCTCGCGCACCACTTCCGGCAGACCCTGTTCGACGGCGAGCGCGATGGGTCGGTGCACCTGGCAGGTGCGGGGTTCGGTGGGTGGGTGGCGCTGGAGCTGGCGCTGATGATGGGGCGGTCGTTGGAGTCGCTGGTGCTGGTGGCGCCCTACGGGGTCAAGCTGTTCGGGCCGATGGACCGGGAGTTCTCCGACGTCCTGCTGCTGGACCCGCACGAGCAGGTCGACCTGGGCTGGGCGGATCCCGCGCGGTGCCACGGCATGCGGATGCCGGGCTTCCCCGCCGACCTCCCGGACTCCGAACAGGAGATCGCGTTCGCCGAGCGGGCGACGCTCGCGCGCTACATCTGGAAACCCTTCCTGCACAGCAGGCGGCTGAGCCGGTGGTTCCACACGATCGACGTGCCGACGCTCGTCGTCGTCGGGGCCCAGGACCGGATGCTGCGGGAGGGGCACAGCAGGGCGCTGGCCGACCGCATGCCGCAGGCCCGGCACGTCGAGATCCCCGACGCGGGTCACTACCCCTACCTCGAGCAGCCCGCGGCGTTCCAGGACGTGCTCGCCGACTTCTACGCCCAGACGAAGGGGGCGCGACGTTGAAGTTCTTCCACTTCAGTGAGATGCCTTACCCGTACGTTCCTCCGCAGGTGGAGGAGGCACACGGGGGTCTGAAGTACTTCATGCCCAACCGGTACTACGACCCGGTGCTCGGGCACGACCTCTACCGGCGCTACCTCGACGAGTACGAGCTGGCCGACCAGCTCGGGTTCAACCTGATGGTCAACGAGCACCACCAGTCCGCCGCGACGCTGCACGTCTCGGCGACGCTGAGCGCCGCGTCGGTCATCGCGCGCACCCGCCACGGTCGGGTCCTGGTGCTCGGTACGCCGCTCCCGCACCGCTCCAACCCGGTGCGGGTGGCCGAGGAGATCGCCTACCTGGACAACGTCAGCGGTGGCCGGATCGACTGCGGCTTCGTCCGCGGCGTGCAGGGCGAGACCTACCCGTCGAACGAGAACCCCGCGCGCAACATGGAGATGTTCGTCGAGGCCCACGACCTCATCAAGGAGGCGTGGCTGCAGCGCGACATCTTCTCCTGGGAGGGAGCGCACTACCACTACCGGTATGTCAGCATCTGGCCCCGCCCCTACCAGCAGCCCACCCCACCGGTGTGGGTCAGCGGGACCACGGCGCGGCTCGTGGAGTGGACCGCGCGTCAGGGCTACACCCTGTGCAACCTGCTGGGCACCTACGAGGACACCGCCAACTCCTTCCGCCTCTACCGGCGCACCGCACGCGCCGCGGGGCACCCGGAGCCGGGCCCGGACAAGTTCGCCTACCTGTCGCTCTGCCACGTCGCGGAGACCGAGGAGAAGGCGCGCGAGATCGGGCGGAAGCTGCTGTGGTACCTCAAGGCGGGCAAGCAGCGGCTCGGCGCCGCGATCCCGCCCGGGTACTCCTCGCCGGCCGCGGCCGTCGCCGCCCTGCGCGGCACCCTCGGTGCCATCCGCAAGCAGTCGTTCGAGCAGCTCGTCGACGAGGGCATCGCCCTCGTCGGCACCCCCGACCAGGTCGCGGACAAGATCCGGCACCTCTACGAGACGACCGGTGTCGGCAACCTGATCCTCATGAACCAGGCAGGCGACATGACCAGCAACGAGGTGCGGGACAGCCTGCTGCTGTTCCACGAGAAGGTCATGCCGAGCGTCCGCGACCTGGGCGCCAGCTGGGAGGACGACGACACCGGCTGGCGCACCGACACCGACACCCGACCCGTCGCGCCGGTCCTCGCCAGCGCGGTGTCCTGACCACGACATCATCCGAGCCACCCACCCGAGCCATCCACCCGAGCCATCCGCCCGACCCGAAGGAGAACCCGTGCCCCGCATCATCGTCCAGGCCGTCGAGGGCCGCACCGCCGAACAGAAGCGCGAGCTCGTCGAGTCGGTGACCGATGCCGTCGTCAACGCATACGGTTGCGAGCCGAAGACCGTCACGATCGTCATCGAGGACATCCCGCGCGGCAACTTCGCCAAGGCCGGCGTCCTCGCCTCCGAGAGCTGACCGGTGGTCGTGGGCGGTCCGGTGCGGGTGGCGCCCGCACCGGCCGCGTTCGACCCCGGCCTCGCCGGCCGCCGTGCCCTCGTCGTGGGCGCCGGGCAGGGCATCGGGCTGGAGACCGCGATGCTGCTGGCCGGTCTCGGCGCCGAGGTCGGTCTCGTCGACGTCGATGCGGAGCGCGCCGCCGCCGCCCGCTCCCGGCTGCCCGGCGACGGCCACCGCGCGTTCCGGGCCGACGTGCGGCGGCGCGACGATGTCGCGGTGCTCGCCGAGCAGGTGGCGAGCGAGCTCGGCGAGGTCGACGTGCTGGTCAACGTCGTCGGGATCGGCGGCCCCGCCTGTGAGTTCGCGGCGCTCGACGAGCCGCTGTGGGACGAGGTGCTCGACCTGAACCTCCGCCAGCAGTTCCTGGTGGCGCGGGTCTTCCTGCCCGGGATGCTCGCCCGGCGGCGGGGCAGCATCGTGGTCGTATCGTCGATCAACGCGACGATGTCGTCACCGCTGCGCGCGGCCTACGGCGTGGCCAAGGCCGGACTCGACTCGCTCGTCCGCACGGTCGCCATCGAGGCGGCGTCGGCCGGGGTCCGCGTGAACTCGGTGCGTCCGGGGGCGACGGCGAGCCCGCGGCGGCGCCACCTCGCGGAGGGGGAGCTCGGCGTGCTGTACCGGCGGGAGATCCCGCTCGGCCGGGTCGCCGAGCCCGTCGACGTCGCCAACGCCGTGGTCTTCCTGGCCTCCGACCTGGCCCGGCACATCACCGGGACCTCGCTCGTGATCGACGGCGGGTCGACGGTCAAGTACAGCCAGCCCGCCGGCAACTGAGCCGGCCGGGCGAAGCCGCGGATCACGAGGAGGGAGGATGGGGGAGTGACAGGCGTCGTAGCCCGGCATCGACCGCGGGCGGTGAAGCTGACGGAGGCCGTCGCACGGCTGATCGTCGACGACGTGGTCGCCCGCGACCTGCCGGCGGGGGCGGCGCTGCCGCGTGAGGCGCAGATGGCGGAGCTGTACGACGTCAGCAGGGCCACCGTCCGCGAGGCGTTGCGGATCCTGGAGACGAACGGGCTGGTGCGGGTCCGCCCCGGCCGGTACGGCGGGCCGCAGGTGGGCGAGGCGGACCCGATCGCGTTCGGCCGCTCGCTGACCTGGTTCCTGCAGCTGCGCCGCACCCGCTTCTGGGAGCTGCTGGAAGCGCGGGTGATCATGGAACCGATGATGGCCGCGCTGGCCGCCGAGCGTCGTCCGGGCGCGGCGATCGGCGAGCTGCGCGCCGCGATCGACGCCCACCGCGAGCTCGGGCCGGACGACAGGGCGGGCTATCTCGCGGCCACGCAGGAGTTCCACGGGTTGATCGCCGGGATCTCCGGCAACGGGGTGCTCGACCTGTTCGGCCGTGCGCTCAAGGAGATCTACACGGAGCGGGCGATCGCGGAGGACCGTCCGGCCACGCGCCGGGACGAGGTGCTGCGTGAGCACGCCGCGGTGGTCGACGCGATCCTCGAGGGTGACGCCGCGCGCGCCGAGCGCGTGATGCGCGAGCACATGGAGCAGCTCGCCGCCGGGTTCGCGGCGCAGTACTCGGACCTGCGGAACGAGATCGTCGGCTGGTAACGGCTCAGGCGCTGTCGGCCTGCTCGGCCATCGCGCGCTCCACCGCAAGGTAGGCACTGTGGATGTGCCGGCTCCAGGCCTCCTCGGCGGCGGCGGAGTCGCGTGCGACGACCTTCGCCACCACGTCGGCGATCTCGCGGATGCTCTGGCTCGGGCGTCCCCCGGTCGACAGCGACCGGGCGCGCAGCTGCGCCAGCCTGCCCTGCAGGACCCGCGCATGGTCGCTCAGGACGTCGTTGTCGGCGCCGCGGTAGAGCACGTCGTAGAAGGAGTGCTTGCGATGCAGCATCTCGCTGACGTCGCCACTGGCGTGGGCGACCTGGAGTGCCTCGAAGGCGCGCTCGAGCTCGGCCAGCTGGGTGCCGGTGGCCCGCTGGGTGAACAGCCGGATCGCGAGTCCCTCGAGCGCCTGGCGCAGCTCGTAGAGCGAGCGTGCCTCCTTGTCGGTGATCCGGCGGACCGTGGGCCCCTTGTGCGGCCGGATCTCGACGAACCCCTCCGCCTCGAGCTGGCGGTACGCCTCGCGCAGGGTGTTGCGGGAGACGTCGAGCTGTTCGCAGAGCGCGCGCTCCACGAGGCGCTGCCCCGGGCGCAGCACGCCTTCCATGATCTGGTTTCGGATCGCCACGACGGTCTGCGCGCGGATGGGCGAGGCGAGGTGCTGGACCCGGCTGAGACCGGGGCGCGTCGTCACGGAGAACACCTTACCAGAGTGTGGGGCAGTCCGATTGACCATTTGTAGGGCAATCGGATAGCGTCGAGCCACGACCGCACCCGCCCTCCCGAAGGAACAGAGGTCGTTCATGAGCCAGTCGAGCACGGTGGCCCCCGAGACGGACGCCGGTGCGCCCCCCGTGAAGGGGCTGTTCATCGACAACGAGATCGTGGCTGCGCGCTCAGGCGAGCACTTCGACGTCGTCGACCCCTCCTCCGGCACGTGCTGGATCCGCGCGGCGGACGCCTCCGCGCAGGACGTGGACGCAGCCGTCCGGAGCGCGCGCCGCGCGTTCGAGGGTGAGTGGGCGGACTACCGCGCGGCGGACCGGGCGGACTTCCTCATCAGGTTCGGGCAGGCCGTCGCGGAGCACGCCGAGGAGCTCGCCGACCTGCAGGTCCGCGAGAACGGCAAGCTGATGCGCGAGATGCACGGGCAGACCACGCTGCTGAGGGAGTACTTCAACTTCTACGCAGGCCTTGCCCAGATGCCGACCGGCACCACGAACGCCCTGCACGTGCGGGAGATGGTCAACTACACCGTCCGCGAGCCCATCGGCGTCGTGGCGGCGGTGACCCCCTGGAACTCCCCGCTGCTGCTGCTGACGTGGAAGCTCGGACCGGCGCTGGCCGCGGGCTGCACCGTGGTCGCCAAGCCGTCGGAGGTCACGCCGGTCTCCACGGTGCGGTTCGCACAGCTGGCCGCCGAGGTCGGGCTGCCGCCGGGCGTGTTCAACGTGGTCACCGGTCTCGGCGCCGCCGGCGCCGAGCTGACCGCCCACCCGGGCGTGGACAAGATCGCCTTCACCGGCTCGACGCCGACCGGCCGGGCCATCGCGGCCACCGCCGGCAGCCGCCTCACCCGGGTCTCCCTCGAGCTCGGCGGCAAGTCGCCCAACATCGTCTTCGCCGACGCCGATCTCGACGGTGCGGTGAACGGCGTGGTCGCCGGCATCTTCGGCGCCAGCGGGCAGACCTGCATGGCCGGCTCCCGGATCCTGGTCCAGGACGGTGCGTACGACGAGGTCGTCGACCGACTGGCGAAGGCGGCCGACGCGATCCGGGTGGGCGACCCGCGTTCGCCCGCCAGCGAGATGGGTGCCATCGCCTGCCGGACCCAGTACGACAAGGTCCTGCACTACGTCGACGTCGCGAAGGCCGACGGCGCCCGGCTCGTGGCAGGCGGTGTGCCTGCGCAGGTCGACGGGCTCCCGGACGGGCTGTTCGTACGCCCCACCGTCTACGCCGACGTCACCAACGACATGCGGATCGCGCGGGAAGAGGTCTTCGGCCCCGTGGCGTCGGTGCTGCGGTTCCGCGACGAGGCCGAGGCGGTCGCCGTCGCCAACGACACCGAGTTCGGCCTGGCCGCAGGCGTGTGGACCGGATCGGTGGCCCGCGCGCACCGGGTGGCGGCGCGCCTGAAGGCGGGAACGGTGTGGATCAACAACTACCGCAAGACGTCCTACGCCACCCCGTTCGGCGGGTTCAAGCAGAGCGGGCTCGGCCGCGAGAACGGGGCGGACGCCCTGCGCGAGTTCACCGAGGAGAAGAGCGTCTGGGTCGACACCGGACAGGGCATCAAGGACCCCTTCAACCCGCGCGCATGAACATCACGGCGGCCCCTCCGACCCCCGACGTCCGGCGCCACCCGTGCACGGTATTCGGCTGCGAGGTCGTGCTGGCGACCTGCGGCCGGCCGGCGACCCCGTTCGAGCGGGTGGAGGACGGGCTGCGGCAGCTGGAGCGGCGGTTCTCCCGCTTCGTGGACGGCAACGAGCTGGCGGCGCTCAACGCGTCGGCGGGCAGCTGGGTCGCGGTGAGCGCGGAGATGGAGCGGCTGCTGGGCCACGCGCTGCAGGTGGCGGTGGACAGCCACGGTCTGGTCAACATCGCGGTGACCGCGGCGCTGCGGCGCGCCGGCTACGTCTCGTCCTGGCCCGCACGGTGGCGCCCGTCCGGGCCCACCGGCGGAGCCGCGGCGGTCCCGGCGCTGACCGAGGTGCTGGAGCTGCGGTCAGGACGGGCCCGCCTGGCCCGCAGCACCAGCGTGGACTTCGGTGGGATCGCGAAGGGGCTCTGGGCCGACGACGTCGTCGCGCAGCTGGGCACCGACGCCGCCGCGAGCCTGGGCGGCGACGTCGCCGCCCGCGGCCCCGGGCCGACCGGCGAAGGATGGCCGGTGGGCCTGGCGAACGGGCGCACGCTCGTGCTGCGCGACGGCGGTGTCGCCACGAGCGGCACGTCCAAGCGCGCCCACGGCAGCGCACATCACCTCATCGATCCGCGGACGGGGCTGCCCGCCCGGTCGGGGCTGCAGGAGGTGACGGTGGTGGCCGGTTGCGCGACTACAGCGGAGTGGCTGGCCACCGCGGTGCTGGTGGCCGGGCCGGCAGTGCCCGCGGCTCGTCGCCAGGACGTCATCGCGTGCTTCACGACCCCCGAGGGGACGGCGGTGGGCCCGAATGGCTGACCGCATGCGAGCACCCGGGGCGAGCGGGCTGCTCGTCGCGCGCAGCGAGTTCGCGCGGGCGTTCCGGCACGTGCCGGGGCCGGTGGCGGTGGTGCTGGTGCGGACGGTCGGCGGACCGGTGCGCGGTATCACCTGCACCTCCGCCACCTCCCTGTCGGGTGCGCCGCCCATGGCCGTGTTCTCGGTGGACGCGAAGACGGCGTTCGCGGACGAGGTCCGCCGCGCCGGGCGCTACAGCATCAACTACCTCGCCGCGGATCGAGCGGGGTGGGCTAGTGCCTTCGCGTCCGGCGGTGCGTCGCTCGAGGCGCTCGGCCCGGTCGTGCGGGACGGAGCCGGCTCGGCGCCGACGCTCGCGACCGGTACCACGACGGTGCTGGAGTGCGAGGTCGCCGACGTCCACCCCGGTGGCGACCACTGGATCGTCACCGGACGGATCACCCACTCCCGGACCCAGTCCGATGCCCCGGCACTGGTGTACGTGGCAGGCCGCTACGGCAGGTTCGCCGAGGCGGCCGACGTGGTCCCGGCGGATGCCCCTGACCCGGGTGCGCCGCGAGGTTCCACCACCACCCTCCCCCCACCGACCTTCCAATGACCGAAAGGTACGGCGTGATGTTCCGATTCCCCGTCCGGGCGACGACCGCCGTTGCGGTGCTCTCGCTCCTGGCCGCCTGTGGCGGCGGCAGCAGCAGCGGATCCTCCTCGTCCGGTGAGCTCAGAGAGGTGACGTTCGGCAGTCAGCAGGTCGCCGCGGACGCCGGGCTGTTCATCGCCGACTCGCTCGGCTACTTCCGGGACGCGGGGATCGAGGTCACCTTCGAGCGCATGAACGACGCATCGGCGATCACGAACTCGCTGGCAACCGGTCACCTCGACGTCGCGGGCGCGACGGTGACGCCGGGGACGTTCCAGGCGGGTGCCAAGAACCTCGGGATCAAGATCGTGGGTGACAAGAACTTCATGGCGCCGCCGCGCGCGGCGCTGCCGGCGATGTCCGGGACGCGGATGGCCGCTCGCCCCGAGTTCGACAAGGGCGATCTGCGTGCCACCTTCGAGGCGCTGCGCGGCAGGAAGCTCGCCATCCACAGCGAGCTGTCGATCCAGGTCGTGTACCTCGACATGCTGCTGAAGAAGTACGGCTTCAGCCGCAGCGACTTCGAGATCACCCCGGTGCTGTCGCCGAACCAGACCGCCGCCCTGCAGAACGGCGCGATCGACGCCGCGGTGATGCAGGAGCCCTACTTCTCCCAGGCGATCGCCCGCGGCATCGTGAAGCCGGTCTCCGACATGACCGAGGAGCTCCCCCCGACCGGCGTGAGCACGACCGCCCTGCTGTTCGGCAAGCAGTTCCTGCAGGACAGGGACACCGCCCAGCGGTTCATGAACGCCTACGTGCGCGGCGTGCGCACCTACAACGACGCGATGTTCTTCGGCAAGGACAAGGACCGCATCGTCGCCATCGTCGCCGACGCGGTGGGCGCGCCGGTCGAGGACATCGCCACCACCAACCCCGCTGGGCTCGACCCGGACCAGGTGATCGACCAGGACTGGCTGAACACGTGCCAGGAGTTCTACCGCGCCAACGGGATGCTCGACGTCCAGGTGGACGTCGCGGACCTCGTCGACACCTCGTTCCGCGACGCGGCGATCAAGGAACTCGGCCCCTACGAGCCGCCCGCGGCCTGACCGACCGGCCCTGCCGACCCCCGACGCGAGGAGCAACTCGACGTGCACCGAGACGACGCCGTCCCGGCGGTCCGCATCTGCGGACTCCGCAAGACTTTCCTGAACCGCCGCGGCAAGGCGGTCGAGGCGATCGGCGACGTCACGATCGACGTCGGCCGGGGCGAGGTGGTCGCCGTGATCGGACCCAGCGGCTGCGGGAAGAGCACATTGCTGCGCATCCTCGCCGGACTGGACGGCACCTACGGCGGGGAGATGCGGCTCGACGTCCGGGACGGCGGCCACGCGGGCGAGGATGCGCGCCTCACCGCGGCGACCGTCTTCCAGGGCGACTCCACCCTGCCGTGGCTGACGGTCACGAAGAACATCACCGCCGTCGGGCTGGCGAAGCTGGGGCTCTCCGCGGCGGAGAAGTCCCGACGGGCGGAGGAGGTCCTGCGGCTGGTGGGGCTGCAGGAGTTCGCCCACGCCTACCCCTACGAGCTGTCGGGCGGCATGCGCCAGCGCGTCGCGATCGCCCGGGCGATCGCGACCAGGCCGCACCTGTTGCTGATGGACGAGCCGCTCGCGGCACTCGACGCACAGACCCGCCTGGTCATCCAGCAGGAGCTGCTGACGATCTGGTCGCGGACCCGCTCGACCGTCGTGTACATCACCCACGACATCGAGGAGGCGGTCACGCTGGCCGATCGCGTCGTCGTGCTGTCGGCACGACCCGGCCGCGTCCAGATGGTCCGCCAAGCGCCCCCGAAGGCCGGGATGAGCGTCGCCGAACTGCGTCGCGACAAGGCCTTCGGCGATCTCGTGGTCGAGCTGTGGCAGGCCATCGCCGGTTCGGTGGGGCAGAGCCTCACACCGGGCGGAGCCGAGATGGAGGTGGCGTCGTGACGACCCTCAGCACACCGGAGCCCCTGGTGCAGTCCGCCGACGACAGCGATCACACGGTCCAGCAGCTCGTACGCGGGCGCCAGCGGGAACGGCGGCGCAAACTGCTCTGGGGCGTCCTGACCCCGGTCGCGCTGTTCGCGGTCTGGGAGCTCGCGAGCCGGATCGGGCTTCTCGACCACAACTTCTTCCCGGCGCCCTCGACGGTCCTGCTCGAGTCGATCCGCTACGTCACCGACGCCGACCTGCGCAGCGACCTGCTGGACAACGTCAGCGCGTCCGGGATCCGGCTCGGGGTCGGGTTCGTGCTGGGCGCGCTGCTGGGCATCGTGGTCGGCCTGCTCATGGGCCTCGTCCCGGTGGTGCGCTACGCGCTCAACGCGATCATCACCGCCACCTACCCGCTGCCGAAGCTCGCGCTGTTCCCGTTGATGATCATATTCTTCGGGATCGGCAACACCAGCATGATCGCGCTGGTCACGCTCGGCGTGTTCTTCATGGTCTGCATCAACACCGTCGGCGGTGTCACCTACAGCCCGCCGATCTACCGGGACGTCGCGCAGGCGTTCCAGCTGCCGCCGGTGACGCGGCTGCTGCGGGTGACGATCCCCGCCGCCATCCCGTCGGTCATCGGCGGGCTGCGGCTGGGCTTCGGCCAGGCGCTGATCATCGTCGTGTCCACCGAGTTCGTCAGCGGGCAGGACGGGGTCGGTTACATCATCTGGAACTCGTGGCAGGTGCTGAACGTCTCGGCGATGTTCGTCGGGCTCACGATCGTCGGGCTCGTGGGCTGGCTCGGCTCCACCGCCATCAACGCCGTCGGTCGTCGGGTCGTGCCATGGCAGGACGACGACTAGCAGTGCACCGCACGCCACGAACGGAAGGACCATCGGTGCCCGATTCCCCCACCTCCCACGTCGTCCGGCACGACGGGGTGAGCACGTACTACCTCGACTCGGCGCCGGCGCGGTCCGCGCCGACGCTGCTGCTCGTGCACGACGGCTGGTTCGGGGCCGACGCGCGCACCCTGTGGTCGCGGCTGGTGCCCGAGCTCGCCGCCGAGTTCCGGATCATCGCGCCGGACATGCTCGGGTTCGGTCGCACCGACAAGCTCGTCTACTTCGATCGGTCGATGTACGCCTACCGCGCGGAACACCTCGGCTCGTTCGTGCGGGCGGTCTGCGGCCCGCAGGAGCGGGTCCACGCGGTGGGCACCTCCATGGGTGGCTCGATCCTGTTGCGCGACGTGGTCGCGGCCGAGCCCCGGATCCCGGTGCGCAGCGTGCTGAGCATCTCCGGATCGGGTGGACCGTGGCGCTCCGCGTTCGGCGCAGAGCAGCTGGGCAGCTACGCAGGAACCGTCGACGACATCGCCCGGGTGATGGACCACATGGCAGAGGACTTCGACGGCCGCGCCGAGGTCGTCGCCGCCCGGCAGGCCAACACCCGGATTCGCGGGCACGTGCAGTGCCTGCTCGCGAGCAGCGTCAAGCACCCGGCGGCCGCTGCCGCCCCACCCGCCGACGACTGGCCCGCGCCGCTGCGGGACCTCCCCGTGCCGGTCACGGTCGTCGCCGGGGCGCACGACCCGCTGCTCGAACCGGGCTGGCAGCGTCATCTCGACGGCCTCTCACCGCAGCTCACCACCCGGGTGGTCGAGGCGAGGCACGCACCCGGCCTCGACCGTCCGACGCTCGTCGCGGACATCGTCCGCGACCACGTGCGGCGCGCCGCCGAGCCGGCCCTCGCGCAGGAGGTGGGCCGGTGACGGCGCCGCAGCGGCAGGTGGACGTCGTCGTCGTCGGCGCCGGGGTGGCCGGGCTCGCGGCGGCCGCGTCCGCCGCCGAGCAGGTGGGCCCCTCGGGGTCGGTGCTGCTGCTGGAGAAGGCCCCGGCCGGCGAGGCCGGAGGCAACACCCGCTGGACGGACGCCTACTTCCGGCTCGAGGACGTGTACGAGCCGGCGGAGGGGTTCGTCGAGGACATGACCGGCTTCTCCCGCGGCCTGACCGACCGGGCCTACGTGGAGGCGCTCGTCGAGCGGCTTCCCGAGGCGATGGAGTGGGTGCAGAGCCACGGCGTGCGCTTCCAGCGGCGGGCGACCTACTTCGTCACGGCGTCGCGGCCGCGGATGATGCCGGTCGGCGGTGGCGAGTCGCTCGTGCGCAGGCTCACCGAGGCGTGCGAGAAGGGCCAGGTCGAGATCCGCTACGGCGCGCCGGTCAGCGGGATCGGCCGGACGGCGGGCGGTTACCACGTGAGCTGGGCCGAGGAGGGCACGGCCGGGGCCGTCGACTCCCGGACCGTCGTCGTGGCGTGCGGTGGGTTCGAGGGCGACCCCGAGCGACTGCGCCGCCACCTCGGCGACGCCGGGGCCGGCATGAAGCCGATCGCCCCCGGCGGCCGGTTCGACACCGGCGAGGTCATCGACCAGGTGCTCGCGCTGGGCGCAGGCAGCGGCGGCGAGTGGGCCAACTTCCACGGCGAGCCGGTCGACGCCCGCAGCTCCCAGCCCGAGGCCTCCGTGATGGTCTTCCCGTACGGCATCCTCGTCGACCGCGACGGCAGGCGCTTCCTCGACGAGGGCATCGGCACGGTGGACGAGACCTACGAGGACTGCGCCCGTGCGATCCTCGCGCTGCCCGGTTCCTGGGCCGCGCTGATCGCCGACGCGTCGTTCCTGCAGGTCCCGGGGATCGAGCGAGGCCTGCTCACGGACAAGGCGCCGATCCGGGCCGACACGCTCGACGAGCTCGCCGCCGAGCTCGGCATCGACGCCGGGGCGCTGCGCGCGACCGTCGGCGGGTACAACGCCGCGGTCGTCCCCGGCTCGTTCGACCCCAGCCGGCCCGACGGGCGGCACACCGACGGCCTGACGCCCCCGAAGTCGAACTGGGCGGTGCCGATCGAGACCCCACCGTTCCTCGGGATCCCGCTGGTCACCGACATCGTGTTCACCTACGGCGGGCTTGCGACGGACGCGGGCGCGCGCGTCCTCGACACGGCGGGGGACCCGATCCCCGGGTTGTACGCGGCCGGCGAGTGCACCGGGATCTACCACCACAAGTACCCGGGCGCGACCTCCGTGATGCGCGGTCTCGTCTTCGGCCGCGCGTCCGGGATCTCCGCGGCGCAGGAGGCAGGGGTCGCGCGTGCCTGACGACGAGCGGCTGCCCCGGGTGGGGCCCGACGGCCTCGACGACGAGCAGCGTCAGCTCTACGCGGTCTTCGTCGACGGCCCCCGCCAGAGCCAGGCCGGGTTCTTCCCGGTCGCCGACGCCGACGGCGTGTTGAGCGGCCCCTACCGGGCGATGCTGGAGAGCCCCGCCGCCGGGGGCCCGCTGGAACGGCTCGGCCGGGCCGTCCGCTACGAGGTCGGCCTGCCCGACCGCGCCCGTGAGCTGGCGATCCTGACCGTCGCGCGCCTGCAGGACAGCGAGGTGGAGTGGCAGGCCCACGAGCGGCTCGCGCTGTCGGTGGGCGTGCCGGAGGAGACGGTCACCTCGCTGTGGGCGGGTGCCCCGACCTTCACGGACGAGACCGACGCCGACGTCCACCGCTTTGCGCGCCAGCTGCTGCAGGACCACCGGGTCGACGACGCCGCGTTCGCCGCGGTGCAGCAGCGGTTCGGCCGGGACGGCCTCTTCGAGCTCGTCGTGACCATCGGCTACTACCAGATCGTCGCGCACGTCAACAACGCCTACGGGCTCCGGCCCGCCGGGCCGCTCGGCGCGGACCGGGGTCCGTCGTGAGCGACGCGGCCGGCGGCGGCGACCTGCGCGGCCGGGCCGTCGTGATCACCGGCAGCGGCCGCGGGCTGGGACGGGCGTACGCGCTGGACGTCGCCGAGGCGGGAGCCGCGGTCGTCGTCGACGACATCGACGGGGCCGCCGCCGACGAGGTCGTCGAGGCGATCCGCGACCGGGGCGGGCGCGCGATCGGCAGCACCCTCTCGGTGGCCGACCCGAGCGCCGCGGACGAGCTGATGGCCACCTGCGTCCGCGAGTTCGACCGCCTGGACGGTCTGGTCAACAACGCCGGTGTCCTCACCGAGGCGCCCGCGTGGGAGACCACGCCGGAGCAGTCCCGCGCGATGGTCGAGGTTAACCTCCTCGGAACGATCCACTGCGGGCACGCGGCCATCCGCCGGATGCGGGAACAGGGCACCGGCGGGTCGATCGTCAACGTCACCTCGGGAACGCACCTGGGGCAGCCGGGACTCGCCGTGTACGGCGCGACGAAGGGCGCCGTCGCGTCGCTGACCTACGGGTGGGCGCTGGACCTGCACGGCACCGGAATCCGGGTCAACGCGATCTCCCCGCTCGCCGTGACGCGGATGAAGCTGCCGCCCCACGACGGGCACGCCTCTGCCGAGGATGTCGCGGCGGTCGTGCGTTACCTGCTCGGCGACCTGTCGGCCGGGGTGACCGGCCAGGTCGTCCGCCGTGCTCGGACCGAGCTCGGACTCGTCCGGCACCCGAGCTTCGGGACGATGCTCAGCGGAACCTGGAGCCTCGACCGCATCACCGACGCGTTCGAGACCCGGCTGGCCGACGAGCTGGAACCGATCGGCTTCGGCAGCCATCTCGTGGATCCTCGCCGGAGCCGACCGCGCGACCCGCTCGTCGACACGCAGGCGCGGGGAAGGTGATCCGTCAGTCCCAGTCCAGCCCGCCCCCGGTGCGGTACTCGATCACCCGGGTCTCGAAGAAGTTCTTCTCCTTCTTCAGGTCCATCGCCTCCGACATCCAGGGGAACGGGTTCCCTGGCTCGCCGTGCAGCGGTGCGAGTCCGATCTGCCGGGCGCGGCGGTCGGTGATGAACCGCAGGTAGTCGGCGCAGGCATCCGCCGTCAGCCCGAGCATGCCGCGGGGCATGGTGTCGCGGGCGTAGGCGATCTCCAGCTCGCAGGCCTCGCCGAGCATCCGGCGGATCTCGTCGGCGAACCCGGGGGTCCACAGGTGCGGGTTCTCGAGCTTGATCTGGTTGATGCAGTCGATGCCGAAGTTCAGGTGGATCGACT
>WUUC01171597.1_pt1 | contig 17756 bp, 14 predicted proteins | sample 6278441 | NCBI WGS metagenome assembly WUUC01 (sample SAMN13675441, study PRJNA597444) | soil metagenome | isolation source: soil | place: USA: Washington | collected 2017-10 | reverse complement strand
CCAGCGTCGCCCACAGCCCCAGCACGGTCACGATAGCCAGCAGTTTGATGCCCAGCGGGCTGAACAACGGCCGCGAGGTGACCGCCCCGGTCACGCTGGTCGGGGCGCCCAGGCCGCGCGCCGCCACCAGAAACGGGTGCCGGGCCCGGCCGCCGAACAGCTGCGGCCGGCTCAGCGTCAGCCGGCCGCGCACCCGGGCGGAACCGCCGGGTGGCACCTCGAGCCGGCGCCGGCTCAGCCGCAAGTGGGCGCCGTGGGACACCTCGGACCGCAGCTCGACCCGGGCCAGGCTCTGACCGGTGTTGCGCAGCAGCACCTCGATCCGGCGGCCGAAGACCGCCGTCGAGTCGGTGGGCGAGACCTCCATGCTCAGCCGGCTCGGCTCGTCGACGACCAGCGCGCCCTCGGCCATGGTGGTGGCGGTGACACCGCCGATCGCCGGCGCTGCCGAGCACGCGGCCGCCGGGTGGCTGGCCTGCACGGCGACCACGAACGGGTAGCGGGCCGGCATGGTGCCCGACGGCGGGCGCAGCGCGAGCTCGACGACTCTGCTGGCGCCGACCGCGACCGGCCCGACGTGCAGCGGCAGCGGCAGCCAGGACGAGTCCAGCCCGAGCACCGACACCGTCAGCATCCGGGGCTGGTCGGCCTGGTTGACCAGGCTCAGCTCGACGACCACGGTGTCACCGGCGCCGGTTCGGCTGACGGAGTGCAGGGTCGCCAAGGGCGGCGGCTCAGCGCTCGGCATGCCGCGGCCTTGCATCGGAGGTCGGGTCATCTCACTCAGCCGCCTGGGTTCGGAACGGTGATGTCGACGACCAGCTGCTCGCTGGCGTTGATCTCACGGGTGACCGAGCCCTGCGCCGCGGCCGAGGCGGTCGGCCGGGCCTCGATCACATAGCTCTGGGGGGCATCGACGTCGGGCAGCACGTAGCGTCCGGCGCTGTCGGTGGTGACCGTCCGGGTGATGACCGTCGGGTACTGGCTGGCGAGGTAAAGCTGCACCTGCCAGCCAGGGCGCACCTGGCCATTGGCGGTGGAGACCACTCCGCTGATCTGAGCGGGCGCGGCCAGCACCGGGTTGTAGACCCGCACCTCGCCGGCGCCGAGGGTGACGATGGTCGAGGTCGGGCTGGTGCCCCGCCGGTTCACACTGAGGGTGTAGGTGCCCGGTGGCACCCCGCCGATCTCGAACTGGCCGAGCCGGTTGTCGGGCTTGCTGGCGCTGGTCACCGCGAAGCTCGAGGTGCCCGAGACCAGGTTGATCTGCACCTCTCCGGTGCGCACCGGGCTGCCCTGTTCGGCGAGGGCGCCACGCTGGGAGACGGTGCCGCGGACCACCGCGGTCGAGGACTGCATGCTCACGCCGATGCCCTCGGAGGTGATCCGCGCGCCCTGGGAGCCGGGGGTGATGGTGCCGGACTGGTCCAAGGACACCGACACGGTCTGGCCGGCCAGGTCCGGACGGGAGAAGGTCACCGTGTAGGTGCTGGGAATGGCCAACCCGCCGACCGTCCAGCTGCCGACGTTGCCGGTGCTCTGGGTGACGGTCTGCACGGTCAGCGCGCCGTTGGTGACCGTGACGGTGACGCCCTGGGCCGGATTGCCGCTGGGCAGCACGCTGACCTTGCCCGACAGGCTGCCCGCGGACTGGCCGAGGCTGACCGCGACCCCGGTCAGCTTCTGCCCAGCCGACAGCGCGATGGTCACGGTCTGGGACGCGTAGCCGGATTTGCTGATCACCACGGTGAAGCTGGCCGGAGTCGGCAGGCTGAGCAGCGTGAAGCCGCCCACCTTGTCCTGGGTCAGCGAGACGGTCCGGGCGACCGTGCTGCCCGAGGTGGCGGTGATGGTCGCGCCGCCGAGGGCGCCGCTCGGCCCGTTCACCTGGCCGCTGATCAGGCCGTCGCCCTTGCGCAGCCGCAGCTGGATTCCCTTGCGGTCCTCGCCGCCGCCGAGGTCGACCCGTTGCACGTCGTTGGCGTAGCCGGGCTTGACCACGACCAGGTCATAGACGCTGGGCGAGGGCACGTCGGCAATGCTGAACTGGCCGTCCGAGCCGACCGGGACGGTCCGCACGATCGCCTGGGTGGTGCCGGGCGGCGCGGCGCCGGACGGCGCGAGCGCGGAGAGGCCGGCAGCGCTCGGCAGTTCCAGGTACACCGAGGCCGCCGACACGTCGTCGCCGGTGACGGTTCCCGAGATGGTGGCCGGAACGCCGCCGAGCCGGACGTCCAAGCCTTGGCGGGCCTGGCCGGGCTGGATCGCGATGGTGCTGGCGTCGGCGTCGGTGGCCGCGTTGGGATACCAGAGCTGGACGAAGCCGGCTCCCCGGAACCGCAGCTTGTAACTGCCCTCGGGCAGGTTGGGCAGCGTGAAGGCGCCGGCCGGGTTGGTGGCGGTGGTGGCGATCGCGTTGGCCACGTCGGCGGTGCTGAACGCCTCGACGGCGACGCCGGGCACCGGGGTGCCCGAGGTCAGCAACCGGACGGTGCCCGACATCGCGGCGGTGCCGGTGCTGCTGGAGACGTTGCGGGCCTGGGCGACCTGCAGCGCCAGGTCGCGGTCAGCCGCCGATTGGCCCACCAGCCTGGCCAGCGCGACGGTGATCACGATGGCGAACACGGTCACCGCGGCCAGCAGGCCGAGCAGCGAGATCGGCCCGCGGGACAGCCAGGGCCGCTGCAGGAACGTCCCGGTGGCCAGCGGCGGCACGTCTGACTTCGGGGCGGCCGCGGGCGGCGCCGGCGGCTTGCCGCGCTGCTTGTCCAGCAACTGCCTGGCCAAGCCGGGTTTGCCGGGCCGGGCAGGTGATGCCGGGCCGTCCACGAGCGAGCGCTCGGCTCGTTCGTCCAAGTGCACGGTGAAGACCCGCACCATCGGAGAGCCCATCAGCGGCCGCCGGGCCCGGGTGGTGAGCTCGACGATCCGGTGCTCGCCGGGGGCCAGCTTGATGGCCTCGGGCGCGAAGCCGAACCGCAGCTTGTCCTCGGCGTCCGCGCCGCCGAGCCGGCCGCTGACGGTGGTGTTGCCCTTGTTCTCGATCACCGCGCCGAACGAGGCCCGCCGGCCGCCGTAGACGGTGACCGGGTCCAGTTGCAGGTGCACCGCGGGCGCGGCCGGCACGTGCAGCTCGATCTCTTCGACGGCGTTGGCGTACGGCGGAGTCAGCTCCCGGACCTGGATGGCGATCCGCCGGTCACCGGCGGCGATGCCTTCGGGGATGGTCAGGTTGATGAGCACGCTCTGCGAGGTGCCGGGGAACAGCGACAGCTGATCGGTGTCCAGCCGCACCCAGCTGGGGTCAGCGCCCAGCACCCGCAGCGTGTAGCCGCCGATCAGCTCGCCGGTGTTGGTGACCAGCACCGTGACCGGCAGGGTGCGGCCCGGCTCGATGACGCTGCTGCGGGGGGCGAGGTCGACGCGCATCTCAGCTGCCCGCCCCCAGCCGCAGGTTCTGGCTGGCGGTGGTGCCGGCGGTGACGCTGAGCAGCGCGGTCTGCTGGCTGAAGCCGGGCATGCTGGCGGTCACGGTGTAGGTCCCCGGCGCCAGGTCGGTCAGCAGATAGCCGCCGTTTCCCAGGCCGCCGCCGGCGCCGGTGGCCTGGGACTTCCAGCTCTGCTTGCCGTCGGTGGCGACCACGTTCGCGCCCGGCAGCGGGCTGCCGTCCGGGCCGGTGATCACGCCGCTGATCCGGCCCAGCGCGGTCGCCAGCACCGCCCGGACCCGAGGCGGGGCGCCTTCGGCGCTGAGCTGGATGGGCACGGTGGCGCCGGCGTGGCCGGGAAGGCTGAAGGTGAGGGTGTACGAGCCGGGGGCGGGCAGGGCGTTGAAGCTGAAGTAGCCGACCGCGCCGGTGGTCAGCGTGGTGGAGGTCATCACCGTCGGCGCCCCGCCCACCGTCACGCTCGCCCCGCCCAGGCCGTTGCCGGCCGAGTCGACGAGCGTGCCGCTGACGCTGCCGACGCCGGCGGCGAGGGAGACGTTGAGGCCGGAGCGGCTCTGCCCGGGGCCGAGCTGGACCACCGAGGTGTGCGCGCCGTAGCCGGGCGCGCTGAAGGTGATCACGTAGGTGCCCGGGGTCGGCAGCGCCGGAATCACGAAGCTGCCGACGGTGCCGGTGGTGGGAGTGCCGATGGTGACGTCCTTGCCGTTCACCGTGGTGGTGATCGCGACCCCGCCCAGCGGCTGCTGGCCGTCGGTCACCACCCCGCCGATCTGGCCGTTGCCGACACTGAGCCGGACGGTCGACTGGAACCGTTTCTGACCGCCGGCGACGGTGGTCACCACGGTGGTGGCCTGGTAATTCGGTGCCGTGAAGCTCAACTCGTAGGTTCCCGGAGCGGGCAGGTTGGTGAGCTGGTACCTGCCGCCGGTCAGGGTGATGGTGCTGGCGACCGGCTTGGTGACCTTGCCGATCAGCGAGGTGGCCCGCACGGTCGCGGTCACCGGCGTCAGCGTGTCACCGGCGTCGATGCTGCCCTGGATCGAGGCCGGCAGCCCGGTGATCACGGCGTTGATGCCGCCGGTCGCGGCTTCGGTGCTCGCGGTGACCAGCTTCGCGCCGGCCTGGTTTCCGGCGGCCGGATACCAGAGCGTCTTGTACCCGGTGGCGCTGAAGCGCAGCAGGTAGCGGGTCGGAAACAGCCCGGCGAGGGAGTAGGTGCCATCGGTCTGGCTGGCCGCCGAGCTGGCGACCTGCAGTCCCTTGTCGGTGGCGCGCAGCGCCTCCACCAGGATCCGGCCGGCCGGCAGCCGGTTGCTGGCCGCTGTCACGGTGCCGGTGATGACCGCGCCTACTCCCGGCGGCAGCGGGCCGGTCTTGGGCAGCGCCCCGGCCGGGGCGGCCCCGTCGGTCACCGACGCCGCGTTCGCGATGCCGCCGGCCGGTGCGCCGGCCGCCGCGAAGAACGAGGCCGGGGCCTGCTTGGTCATCGGCTCGCCCTTGAACGCCTGGCTCAGTCCGAGCAGGAACACCGAGGCCCACAGCCCGATGATGGTGAGCAGGACGAGCGCGGTCAGCAGCCCTCGGCTCAGCAGCGGCCGCTGCCGCAACCGGACGGCGGTGCTCTGCACCACCGGCGCCAGCGCCGCCGTCGGATCGGTGACGTCGGAGGCTGACCCGGCCGGGTCGGTGGCCTGGCCCGGCGCCGGAGCGCGCAGGTCCTCGAGCCAGAGGTCGTCCTCGTCGCGTCCGGTGTAGTGCGCCGTCGGCCCGTCGGGTTCTGCGCTCGGCAGCGGCACCGGCCCGGCGGCCACCGCGACTGCCTGCACGGTGAGGGTGCGGTCCAGCTCGGCGCCGGTGATCATCCGCGGCCCGCGCACCCTGAGCACGCAGACCGCGACGGTGCCGGCCTCGATTCGCAGCCGGGGCGGGGTGAAGGAGGTGCTGACCGCGCGGTCGGCGTCCACTGCGGTGAGCGAGATGTCCAGCGCCACGTTGCCGGCGTTGGCCAGCTCCAGCACGAACCGGGCCTGCCGGCGGGCTCGGGCGACCTGGGGCCGGCAGTTCAGGGACAGCTCCAGCCGCGGAGCCACCAGCATGTCCAGGTCGAGGTAGGCCGAGGGCAGGCCGGCTCCGACCGAGGCGACCTCGATGGTGACGGCGTGCCGGCCGGCCGGGTAGCTGGCGGGCACCCCGACCGAGAGGGTGACCTGCCCGCTGGCGTCGGGGAACAGCGGCAGCAGCATCGGCTTGCTGGTCACACCGGCCGCGGGCAGCCCGATGATCCGGGTGGTGACGCCGTCGATGATGGTGCTGGTGTTGCGGACGTCGAGCACCACCTCGGCGCTGCCGCCGGGCACGATGTCGATCAGTGTGGTGTCTGCGGTGACGAGCATGGCGGTCAGGGCGCCCCCGCCGACGTGGGAGCCGGCAAGGGGGCGGTGAGCGCCTGGATCCGCTGCACGCTGGGCGCGGCGTCGGCCCAGGCTCCGACGTCCAGGGCGGTGGTCAGCACGATCTCGAACGCCGCCCGCATCGAGCCCTCGATCGAGGCGAAGACGTCTTTCACACGGGGAGTATCGGCCGGTGCGAGCGCGATCTGCACGGTGGACAGCAGTCCCGGGGCGGCGAATTCGGCCGGCAGCGCCTGATGGGTGAGAAAGCAGCCCAGCACGTCGCCGAGCAACTCGTGCTCGTCGCGGACGTTGCCGGCCCAGGCGCTGACCAGGTAGTTCAGCTCGATCATGGGCAGCGGCCCGCGGCGCTGGACGCGGCCGTTGGCGTCGGTGCGCTCAGGCACCGGGCGGGGAGGCTGTGCGCTTCGCCCGACGCCGAACAGGAACATGCTGACGGTGATCCGGCTGAGCTGGGCAGACCAACTGCGTGACGGCGGGTCGAAGGACACCTCGCCCACCTGCTCGGGCAGTGGCAGCGCGGCTCGGACGAGCTTTTCCAGGCCTTGTTCGACAAGGGGGATCAGCACGGCCCATCCCCTCGAGTGCGCGAAACAAAGACTGATTGATGCCCCGTTTGTAGTGCCCCCGAGGACGTGGCAACCTGTACCAGCCTTGCACTGCGTCCGCGCGAATCATAACGCTGGGTTCGCAATTGTGGGGTCACTGTTAGCAGTTGTTTACCTGAGAAGAGCGTCACACGCGAGTTGAAATCCGCCCGCATGCGCCGAAAATGCCAGCGGTAGCGAGCCGCAGTGCCGGAGAGGACACCCATGCGACAGCGAATGGCTGAGCTGGTCGAGCGGATCGCGGTAGCCGGCCGACGCCGTTGCGAGGCGGGCGGCGGCCAGCCTCCGGCGGGCGCCCAAGCCGGCGCGCTGGCCGACCTGGAGTCGATCATCGCCGTGCTGCGAGCTGATTACGGCAGCCCGGGCGGCGGTGCTGGCCCGGACGGCGGTGCTGGCCCGGACGGCGGTGCTGGCCCGGACGGCGGCAAGCCGGACGTGCTGAGCGGCCTGAGCGAGGTGTTCGGCCTGGACCCGGTCGACGCGGGCCTGCTCACGATCGCATCCGCGGCCGACCTCGACGCGAACCTGAGCATGGCGTTCGGGCTGCTGCGCGGGCTGAACGCGCCGGCCCGGCCCAGCATCGCGCTGGCGCTGGAGCTGTCCGGCATCCCCACGCTGGGGCCGGACGGCTTCGACCGGCTCGGCCCGGACGCCCCGTTGCGCCGGCACCGGCTGGTCGAGGTGCTGGGCCCGGAGCCGTGGCTGGGGCGGCAACTGCGCGCGCCTGATCCGGTGGTGACCTTTCTCGCAGGGTCAGACCAGTCCGATCCGCCGGTGGCCGCGATGCGGAGTTTTCCGGTCCCGATCGAGCTGGCTGAGACCGCGACGGTGTCGGCCGCGATCAGTAACGGCGTGCCGCTGGTGTGGATCAGGTCCACCGCCGCCGCGGCTGGCAACTCACTTGCTGCCAGCGCGTTCGCCGCCCTCGGGCTGCAGTGCCTGGCGGTGGACCTGCACCGCTGCCCGGCTGACACCGACCTGCTCCCGGCGCTGGCCTCGGCTGCCCGCGAAGCCGGCCTGCGTGGCTGCGGCCTGGTGGTGATCGGCGCCGAGCTGCTCGGCGAGCCGGCCCATGTGGCCGGCCTGGAGCTGCTGGAGCGGGCGGCGGTGCCGGTCGTCGCGGTCGGCGCCCGGCCGTGGAATCCGAGCTGGCTGCGCCGGTTTCCGCTGGCGGTGGACGCTCGTCCGCTGGCGGTCACCGATCGCGCCGCGGTCTGGCACGCCGGTCTGGGTGACCTGGCCTCCTCCGATGACGAGCTGCGCCATGCCCTGCTCGGTATGCGGCTGACTCCGGAGGAGGTCCTGGAAACCGCCCGGTACGCGCGGATGCTGGCCGATTCCCAGCAGCAGCCGCTGTCGGCCGCGCTGGTGCGCGAGGCGGCCCGCCGGGTCGGCGGCTCAGGCGGCACCGGGGTGAACCGCATCGCGGCCGCGGCCCAGGCCGGCGCCGGGCCGGGCTTTGAGGACCTGGTGCTGCCCGAGCACGCCAAGCAGTCGCTGCACCAGCTGGTCAGCTGGGCCCGGGTTCGCGACCAGGTCACCGCCCGCGGCCCGCTGCGCGCCAAGGGCAGCGGGATCGCGGCGCTGTTCACCGGAAGCCCCGGCACCGGAAAGACCCTGGCCGCCAACGTGATCGCCGAGGAGCTGTCCATCGACCTGTTCCAGGTCGACCTGTCCGCGATCGTGGACAAGTACATCGGCGAGACGGAGAAGAACCTGGAGAAGGTGTTCCAGTCGGCCGAGGCGCTGGACGTGGTGCTGTTCTTCGACGAGGCCGACGCGCTGTTCGGCAGCCGGTCTGAGGTGCGCGACTCGCGTGACCGCTACGCCAACCAAGAAGTCGCCTACCTGCTGCAAAGGATGGAACAGTTCGACGGCATCACCATCCTGGCGACCAACCTGAGAGGCAACCTGGATCAGGCATTCTCGCGGCGCATGAGCTTCATCGTGCACTTTCCAGACCCCGATGCCGCCACCCGGCGCCGGCTGTGGCAGAGCCACCTCAAGCAGTTGCAGGCGCTGGACCCGCACGACCCGGTCGACCTCGACTTCCTCGCCGAGTCGGTGGAGTTGGCCGGCGGCGACATCCGCAACATCGTGCTGTCGGCGGCCTATGAGGCGATCAGCGCTGACCAGCCGATCGGCATGCGGCACCTCGCGGTGGCGACGGTCGGGGAGTACCGCAAGCTTGGCCGGCGGGTTCCCGAGCACGGGTTCATCCCGGCCTGACGGGCGGCGCGATCCCGGCTGGCGAAGTCAGGCCTTGCGGATCGGGCGGCGGCCGAGGTCGGCCGACCGGAAGACGTCGACCGGCTTGCGCAGCACGTCTTCGACGTCGGCGCCCTGCCAGATCCAGCCGCCGGCGAGCTTCATCGAGGCGATCAGCTCGTCGTCCTCGCCGTTTTGATACAGCTGCTCGCAGCCCTCGCAAAGCGTCCAGAAGCTGGGCGGTGTGTCGTCCTTGCCGAAGCTTCGAAACTGCACCCGGTCGGTCGCCAACGGGTGCATCCAGACCACGTTGACCCCGCCGCAGAACGCGCAGGTCTGGCCGGAGACCGCCTCGGGCAACTCGCGGGAGCAATCGTCGGGATCTTCGGGGCCCTCGTCTGCGCCGCCCGCGCCGGTGTCAGGAGAGGTGGCCACGGAGCGTAACTCTAGCTCCTGCCAGCAGAGAATCGCGCGTAGTTTGCAGCATAAACCCCGCCCAGTTCGGCCACGGGCTGTAGTTGGTCGGTAACTAATCTGCCGCTTGTGTGGTGAACATTCGGCTCGATATTCTTGCCTGGTACGGGGGTACACGAGGGAACGCAAGAGCATAGAAGCCCTGTTGCGACGGTACGGGGGTACCAGGTCGGGCAGGGCTTCTTTGCGTCTGCGCACGCCCCTTACCACCCGGTAGAAGAAGCGCCCACGCGACGGTGCAAAATCAGGCAGTTTGAAGGCATCCAAATCCCCCCAACCCGGTTTACCCTTGCCGGTATGACGGCGATGCGCTCGGAAGAGTTGACCGAAGGTCTCGATGACCAGTTGTGCCTGGCGCTGTACCTGGCGTCACGGGCGATGACCTCTACCTATCGACCGGTCCTCGACGAGCTGGGATTGACCTACCCGCAGTACCTGGTGCTGATGCTGCTGTGGGAGCAGGGGACGTCGTCGGTGGGCGAGATCGGCGCCCGCCTGCACCTGGAGTCCAACACCCTCTCGCCGCTGGTCAAGCGGCTGGAGGCCCTGGAGCTGGTCAGCAGGCATCGGCGGGCCGGCGACGAGCGGACCGTGGACGTGCAGCTGACCAGGCAGGGCAAGGCGATGCGCCGGCGGGCCGCCGGCGTGCCGGCGCAGATCTGCGAGGCGACCGAACTGGACGCAGCCGCGCGGGCCCGGTTGATCAAGAAGCTACGCCGGCTCACCGCCGACCTGGAGAAGAAGCACGCCTGAGCCGGCCGGGGATTCCCACTCTCCGGCTAGTCATCGCACTCCGTGGTCTAATAGGTCGTGCGCGATGTGATTGCACGCGACTGATAACTCGAATGCGGTGCTGCCCGCCCAGCGACCGGGGTGGGGGGCGCGGTCAGCCGGCGTCGACGGCCTGCCGCGCCATTGCCCGCAGGCCGGCGTCCTGGCTGTCCGAGCGGCCCTCGACGAAGGCCGCCTCGGCCACCAGCACCCGAAGGCCGTCCTGCCGTGACGCGAACCCAGCCGACGGCAACTTGCTCGGCGAGCTCGGATAGCGGGTGCCCTCGCGCAGCAGGTCGTTGATGTTGCCGGTGCCGTCCGCGGTCACCAGACGGAGGAAGTCGGCGGCCTTGCTGGGGCTGTCAAAGCTGACCGTGCTGGCTGCCACCACCACGGCGCGGCCGTTCCGCTCGGTGCTGAACAGGCTTCGGCGCACCGACGAGCACGGCGTCCGAGTGAAGAAGACCTGCACCTGCCCGTAGGAGTGGGCCACGCAGTCGGCCTGGTCATCGCTGGCGCGCAACACCCAGCCGGCCGCGACCAGGCCGGTCGGCGAGCTCGGGCTGGCGGGCGGGTTCGAGCCGGCGGCGGTCGAGCTGGCCGCCGCGTTCGGGGTGCCGGTCGTCGGCGAGCCTGCCGGCTGGTTCGGCCAGCGATGCCCGTCGAAGGTGAGCAACCCGATCAGCACGATCAGGCTGACCGCCAGCCAGCCGGCCAGCACGGTGATCGCCAGCTTCAGCCGGTTGCGCGGGGGTCGGTGCCGCTCGTCCCAGTCCGCATCCGGTTCGGTCAGCCAGCTCACCGGCACACCGTAACGCCTGGTGACCGCGTGGACGCGGCGTTGAACCTTGCCGGGCGAGCTCGGGACCGAGCATGCGACATCATGAAGGCTTGCGGCAGTCGAGCGTTGTGGGGAGTGACGGTATGAGCGACTACGACGTGATCGTCGTCGGATTGGGCGCGATGGGCTCGGCGGCGGCCTACTCGCTGGCCGCCCGGGGCCAGCGGGTGCTGGGGATCGAGCAGTTCACCCCCGCGCACTCGCTGGGGTCCTCGCACGGCGGCACCCGGATCGTGCGCAAGGCGTACTTCGAGAAGCCGGACTACGTGCCGCTGCTGGTCCGGGCCTACGAGCTGTGGGACGAGCTGTCGGCAGCGGCCGGCACCCAGCTGTTCACCCGGTGCGGCGCGCTGATGATCGGCCGGCCGGACAGCGCGGTGGTCGCGGGAACCCTGGCCTCGGCCCGGCGCTGGTCGCTGCCGCACGAGGTGCTCGACTCGGCCGGCCTGCGGGCCAAGTACCCGCAGTTCGCGCTCGCCGAGGACCAGCTGGCGGTGTTCGAGGCCGACGCCGGTTTCGTTCAGCCTGAGGCCACCGTGCTGGCCAACCTCGAGCTGGCCGCCGCCGCCGGAGCCGAGCTGCGGTTCGAGACCGCGGTCGAGCAGGTCGAGGTCGGGCTTGACGGGGTGCGCCTGATGGCTGGCGGCGAGCAACTGCAGGCGCCGCGGGTGGTGGTCGCCACCGGCGCCTGGGCCGGCCGGCTGGCCGACCTGGACAGGTATCAGATCAAGGTGCAGCGCCAGACGGTGCACTGGCTGCGGCCGCGCACCTCGACGACCGACTTCGACCCCGAGCGCTTTCCGGTGTACATGTGGAGCCTGCCGGTGCCCGCCGGGGCGGAGCGCCTTGAGCTGTACGGATTTCCGCACCAGCCCGGTGACGAGGGCGTCAAAGCCGCGCTGTACCACGACTGGCTGGAACCGGACGTCGACCCGGACACGCTGCGGCGGACGGTGCCGGAGTCGGAGTGCCGGACGGTTCAGCAGCTGCTGGCCCCGGTTCTGCCCGGCCTCGCCGGCGAGTGCGTGAGCAGCCAGGTGTGCATGTACCCCGGCGCCCCGGACGACGACTTCGTGCTCGGCGTCCATCCCGGCTCAGCGGGCCGGATGGTGCTCGCGCTCGGGTTCTCCGGGCACGGCTTCAAGTTCGTCCCGGTGGTGGGCGAGATCGTGGCCGACCTGGTGATCGACGGCTCCACCCGGCACGACATCGGCTTTCTGTCACCCGAGCGGTTCGCCGGCCGGCGATGAGGCTTCGGGTGCTGATCGCACCGGACAAGCTCAAGGGCAGCCTGGCTGCGCCGGCCGCCGCCGCGGCGCTGGCCCGGGGTTGGCGCTCGGTCCGGCCGGGCGATGAGCTGGTGGTGCTGCCGATGGCCGACGGCGGCGACGGCACGCTGGCCGTGCTGGCCGCCGCCCAGCCCGGCGCCCAGTGGGTGTCGGTGCCCACCGTGGACGCGGTCGGCAACCCCCGGCTCGGCCGTTATCTGCGCGTGGGGAACACCGCCGCCGTCGAGCTGGCCGAGATCTGCGGCATCGCCGGGTTGAGCGTGCTGGATCCGATGGGTGCGCACACCATCGGCCTGGGCATCGTGCTGGCGGCGGCGCTGCGCTCCGGCGCCCGCAGCATGGTGGTCGCGCTCGGCGGTTCAGCCTCGACCGACGGCGGAGCGGGCGCGCTGTCGGCGCTGGGAGCCCAGTTGGTGGGCGCCGATGGCCGGCTGCCGCCCGGCGGCCGAGGGCTGAGCCGGCTGGCAGCGGTGTGCGCTGACCGGCTGGTGCCGGTGCCAGCGGGCGGAGTCCAGGTGCTGGTCGACGTCCAGGCCCCGCTGTTCGGCCCCTGCGGAAGCGCCTTCGTGTTCGGTCCGCAGAAGGGCGCCGGCCAGGCTGAGGTGCTCGAACTCGACCGCGGGCTGCGCCGGCTGGCGGCGGTGCTAGGAGCTGATCCGGACCAGCCCGGCTGCGGGGCGGCCGGTGGCACCGGGTACGGGCTGGCGTACTGGGGCGCGCAGCTGACGCCCGGCGCCCGGACCATCGGCGAGCTGGTCGGGCTGCCGGAGGCGGTGCGGCGGGCTGACCTGGTGCTCACCGGCGAGGGGCGCTTCGACGCCGGCTCGCTGACCGGCAAGACCTGCGGGCACGTCCTGGGGCTGGCTGCCGGCGGTGGCGTTCCGGCGCTGGTGGTGGCCGGGTCGGTGGCCGGCGAGATGGCGGCCGCCGCGTCCGGGGTCGGCCTGCTCAGCCTGACCGAGCTGGCCGGCTCGGAACATGCGGCTCTGCGGGAACCGGCGCGTTGGCTGGCCGAGGCCGGCCGGCAGGCCGCCGAGGCAGCCGCCCGCTGACGGCAGCTCAGGCCTGGTCAGTCGCTGGAAACACCAGTTCACGCACCAGCACCCGCAGGATCAGCGCCAGCGGCACCCCGAACAGCGCGCCCGGAACGCCGAACACCGCGCCGCCGAGGATCACCGACGGCAACGTGATCACGCCGGGCAGCTGGACGGAGAACTTCATCACCCGCGGCTGGATCAGGTAGTCCTCGAACAGCCGGTAGCCGAGGTAGAAGACCAGGGTGGCGATCGCGGTGGGCAGGCTGACCGACAAGGACACCAGCGTCACCACCACCCCGCCGACCGTAGAGCCGATCACCGGGACAAGGGACAGTACCGTCACCAGCGCTCCGAGCATCACCGCGTACGGGATCCCCCAGGCCAGCGACCAGACCGCGGTGGCCAGCCCGCACAGCACCGCGATCATCACCGTCGACAGCATGAACCGCCCGACCTGCACGATCAGCTCGTCGAGGATGCGCGCGGTGCGGACCTGACGCGAGGCCGGGATGGCCTTGAGCGTCAGCTGCCGCAGGTGGGGCAGCCCGATGGCGAAGTACAGCGACAGGAACGCCACCACCACGATGTCGGTGACCGCGGTGAACAGCAGCGTCCCGCCGGTCACCACATAGTCCAGGAAGTTGGTGGGATTGACCGATCCGCTGGTCGAGGACTCGGTGGCGGCCGCGATCCGTTCTCCGATCGAGCCGAGATGGCTGCTGGCGTCACGGATCAGCTCCGGGCCGGACTCGATCAGCGCCGGCAACTGGGTGCTGGCGGCGTCCACGGCCAGCACGATGGGCGCGGTGAGCAGCACCACGACGGCTAGCCAGGTCAGCAGCGCGGCGGCCGATCGCCGCATTCCACGCCGCTGCAGAAAGCAGATCAGCGGATCGAGGGTCACGCCGATCAGCAGCGAGAACGCCAGCAGGTACAGGATCGTGCGGAGTTCGGCGATGACGCGGAAACCCAGGTAGGCGACCCCCACTCCGACGGCGAACCAGCACGCGAAAGCGATGACCGAGCGCGGCCGCCGGACGTTGACCACTTCCTCGACCGGCTGCGCGCCGAGGGGGATTGCGCCCTTAACGTCCATGCGCCAAAGGCTAGTGGAGGCAGGCCTCGATCAGGCGCTGCCGGCGACTACTGGAACTGCAGGCTGACCTCGGCGGTCACCGGGTGCGACTGGCAGGCCAGCACCAACCCGGCGGCCAGCTCTTCGGGCTCCAGGGCGTAGTTGCGTGACATCGAGACCGAGCCTGCGGTCACCATCGCCCGGCAGGTGCCGCACACGCCGCCCTTGCAGGCGTACGGCGCGTCCGGGCGGTTGGCCAGCACCGCGTCCAAGATGCTCTGGCCGGTGTAGCTGACTCCGACCGTCGAGGTGCGGCCAGACAGCGTGACCGTCACCTGGCTGCGGTCGGAGTCGGCATGCTCGGACGGCACGAGCACCGGCTCTGGCGGCTCGTCGCCGACGTAGAACAACTCCGAGTGCACGGCGGTGCTGGCCACCCCGCCGGCCACCAGCGCGCCGCGAGCGGTCGTCACCATGCCCAGCGGGCCGCACAGGTACCACTCGTCGGCGTCCTTGCACAGCCCGTCCAGCAGGATGTTGACCTTGTCCTCGTCGATCCGGCCGGTCAGCAGATCAGACAGCTGCGGTTCGGCCGACAGCACGTGCAGCAGCGTGAACCGGCTCGGGTAGCTGTTCTTCAGGTCAGCCAGCTCCTCCAGGAACATCACGTCGTTGGAGGTTCGGTTGCCATAGACCAGGGTGAGCCGGCTGGCGGGCTCGGTGCGCAGGATCGAGGCCACGATGGACAGCACCGGAGTGATCCCCGAGCCTGCGGCCAGGCAGCAGACGTGGCGCTCGTTGCCCGGCGCCACCGCGGTGCCGAACCGGCCGGCCGGGGTCATCACCTCGATCACGTCGCCGGGCCGCAACTGGCCGGTCAACCAGCCGGAGAACAACCCGTCGGCGATCCGCTTGACGCCGATTCGCAGCTCACCGCGGTCAGCCAGGTCCGCCGGCGTCGAGCAGATCGAATAGGTGCGGCGCTCTTCTGAGCCGGCGGGGGCGCCGACGGGGGCGCCGACGGGGGCGCCGACGGGGGCGCCGGTAGCGCTCCGGCGCAGCGTCAGATGCTGGCCCGGCGTGAACTCGTACTGCGGCCGCAGCTCAGGCGGCACCGTGAAGTGCACCGCGCAGGCCTCGTCGGTGAGCGGGTCGACGCGGGCGACGGTGAGCTCGAAGAAGCCGCCGCTCACAGCACGCCGTTCACAGTGACTTGAATTCGTCGAACGGCTCGGCGCAGCCGCGGCACCGGCGCAGTGACTTGCACGGCGTGGAACCGAACTGGCTGATGAGCTCGGTGTCGGCCGAGCCGCAGCGCGGGCAGTGGGCGGCCTCGTCCGGTTCGGCGGGAACGTGGCCGACCGGCCTGCTGCCGAGTTGGACGGCGACCGGGCCGGTTCGGGTGGGCCGCGGCGGGGCGATGCCGTAGTCGCGCAGCTTGGCCTTGCCGTCCTCGGTGATCCAGTCGGTGGTCCAGGCCGGCGCCAGCTCGATGATCACCCTGGTTCGCGGGTCGACGCCGCGAGCCTGGGCCAGCACGTCCTGCCGGATCGCCTCGGTCGCCGGGCAACCCGAGTAGGTCGGGGTCAACACGACCTCGGGCAGGCCGTCGGCGGCGAACCGGACATCGCGCAGGATGCCCAGGTCAGCGATGGTCAGCACCGGGATCTCAGGGTCGGGGACTTGCGCGGCGGCCAGCCGCAGCGCAGCCAGCCGCTGCAGGTCCGACTCGGTCCGCACCGTCTCAACCATGGTCACCACCGGGCGCCTGGGTGCGATCGGTGCAGGTGCTGCATCTCGGCCAGCAGGTAACCGAAGCCCTCGGTGTGCAGGCCGTTCCGGCCGCCCGAGGGCTTCCAGTCCTCGGCCGGCAGGCTCAGCGTCGCCTCGGTCAGGACTGCCTGGACCGAGGAGAGCCAGGCCGGGCGCAGCCCCGAGGGCAGCGGGCCCACCCCGAGGTCGGCGATCCGCCGGGCCAGCTCGTCGTCGCCGAACAGCTCGTGGCTGAACGGCCAGACCGTCTCAAGCGCGGCCTGGCTGCGCTGGTGGCTCAGCTCGGTGCCGTCGCCCAACCTGATCACCCAGGCGCGGGCATGCTCGATGTGGTAGGCCACCTCTTTGACCGCCTTGGCGGCGATCGCGGCCAGCTGGGCGTCCTGGGAGGACTGCAGGTCGCGGTAGAGCTCGTACTGGTAGCAGGAGAACAGCAGCTGGCGGATCATGGTGACGGCGAAGTCGCCGTTGTCGATCTCGGTCAGTTGCAGGTTGGTGAACTGGCGTTCCTCGCGCAGGTAGGCCAAGTCGTCTTCGGAGCGGCCGCTGAACGCGCCGCCGTAGGCAAGCAGCGTCCGGGCCTGGCCGAGTAGGTCGAGCGCGATGTTGGCCAGCGCCAGGTCCTCTTCGATCTGCGGTGAGTGGGCCGACCATTCCGCCAGCCGGTGCGACAGGATCAGCGCGTCGTCGCCGAGCCGGATCGCGTAAGCGGCGATGTCGGCGCTGGCCGGCGCGGCCCCGGCCTGGTCATCCGGGCCGCCGGCCGGTCGCGGCGCGCTGAAGTGCTCGCTCACGGGCTGCTCGCTCACAGGTGCTCGACCCCGTCGGGGATTTCGTAGAACGTCGGATGCCGGTAGGGCTTGTCCGCCGACGGCTCGAAGAAGGCGTCCTTTTCCTGCGGCGAACTGGCGGTGATGTCGGCCGAGGGCACCACCCAGATCGAGACGCCCTCGTTGCGGCGGGTGTAGAGGTCGCGGGCGTTCTGCAGAGCCAGCGTCGCGTCGGCGGCGTGCAGCGAGCCGACGTGGACGTGGTTGGTGCCGCGGGCGGGCCGCACGAACACCTCCCAGAGCGGGCTGAGCGGGGTGCTCACGCGGCCGCCGTCACCGCGGCTGCCTGGGTGACCGCGTGCTTCTTGGCATAAGCCGCGGCGGCCTCACGCACCCAGGCGCCGTCGGAGTGTGCCTGCAGCCGGGTGGCGATCCGCTGCCGGTTGCACGGGCCGTTGCCCTTGAGCACCTGCTGAAACTCGGTCCAGTCGATGACGCCGAAGTCGTAGTGGCCGCGCTCGGCGTTCCACTTCAGATCCGGATCGGGCAGCGTCAGCCCCAGCGTCTCGGCCTGCGGAACGCAGATGTCGACGAACCGCTGGCGCAGCTCGTCGTTGGAGAACCGCTTGATTCCCCACGCCGTGGACTGCGCGGAGTTGGGAGAGTCGTCATCGGGCGGGCCGAACATCATCAGCGAGGGCCACCACCACCGGTCGATCGCGTCCTGAGCCATCGCGTGCTGCTCGGCAGTGCCCTGTGACAGGTGCAGCAGCGACTCGAAGCCCTGACGCTGGTGAAAGGACTCCTCTTTGCAGATCCGGATCATGGCGCGGGCGTACGGGCCGTAGGAGCACCGGGTCAGCGGCACCTGGTTGGTGATCGCGGCGCCGTCGACCAGCCAGCCGATCGCGGCCACGTCGGCCCAGGTCGGCGTCGGGTAGTTGAAGATCGAGGAGTAACGCTGGCGGCCGGCGTGCAGTAGGTCCAGCATCTCTTCGCGGCTCATGCCCAGCGTCTCGGCGGCCGAGTACAGGTAGAGGCCGTGGCCGG
>WUUC01224310.1_pt1 | contig 17758 bp, 17 predicted proteins | sample 6278441 | NCBI WGS metagenome assembly WUUC01 (sample SAMN13675441, study PRJNA597444) | soil metagenome | isolation source: soil | place: USA: Washington | collected 2017-10 | reverse complement strand
GGCGTACGTCTCCCCGCGCCAGGGCGGCGGCCGCCGCCGGGCCAATCGGTTCGCACCTCGGGAGTAACCCGGTTGTTCCCGACCAAACCTAGTCAATCACGCTGGCATCCCAGTAGAGCTTCAGTAAACGTCCATTGTGGACACAACAGCCGCCGTTCGGCCGTCCCCATTGGTCCCTGTGGAACATCTCGGGCAGGTTTCGCCGGGTTACTCGAGCGGTTTTCGTTACGACGGTGGCGTCCGGATTGCTCCGCAAGCCCACTCACGCCGCGAGCCGGTCGGCCATCCCACCGAGCTGCCAGGAGATGGCCGCCGCGAGCGAGTCCACCTGCTCGGCGCGGTCACCGGCGTAGAGGCGCAGAAACGGTGGCTCTCCCTCGGCGAAGGCATCGGCCGCGGAGGCGCGGGGCGCGGAGAACCCGAAGCTCGCACCCTTGGTCAGCTGCACGCCGTAGCCGCGTGCGTTCACCAGGATCTCGTCGATCACCGCGTTGAGCCCGTCGCGGGTGTTGCGGTCCCGCTCGTGGAACTGGAACGTGACGAAGCCGCTCGCGTAGGGCAGGTTGCGCGCGATCAGCACGTCCGGATGGTCGCGCAGCAACGGATGGGTGATCGTGCCGGCGGCCCGCACCCGGGGATCGCCGTTCAGCAGGGTGGCCAGCCGCTCGGCGTTGGCGCAGATCCGCACCATCCGCCGGCGGATCACCGAGCGTTGGTAGCGCGGGAAGAGCTCGGCGCTGTGGCGGTACAGCACGAGGCCGCCGTTCCGCCGCACCCGCTCGAAGCGCTCCCGCGACTCCACCGGGTAGGCGACCAGGCCCGCCATGCCCTCGTCCAGCCCCAGCTGCAGGTACTTGGTGCAACTCTCGTAGTAGAGCACCTCGAGCCGCTCGTCGCTGGTGAGCAACTCCGCCGGCAGCGCGGCGGCGAGCATCGAGCCGTCCACCACGACGGTGAGCCGGCCGGTCGCTACCTCGCGTAGGCGCTTGAACAGCGTTGCCAGATCGACCATCCGCTGCTGCGCGGTGTTCGCCACCTGGTCGACGAACAGGCACTTCGGCTTGTGCTCGACGACGGCCGAGACGATGTCCTCGACCCCGTAGCCGCTCGCCCGCTCGATGCGAACGAAGGGCAGCGCGGTGAGCTGCTCCTCCGACTCGAAGTAGATGTAGGGCGCGAGCAGCACGGTGTCACCGGGGGAGAGACGGTCGCGGATGAGGAACGACTCGATCGCCGAGAACGACGCCATGCCCGACGAGGTCACGATCAGCCCGTGGGTCTTCGGCGACAGGTCGAGCACCTCAAGCAACTGCCGCTCGATCCGTTGCACCGCGCGGTGGTCGTAACGCTCGTAGTTGACCATCGGCGAGTCCTGCGCGCTGAGGTGGAAGAACTGCGTCGCTCCTGACTGCGCGTAGGACTGGGCGCACCACTCCAGCGCGCCGCGCACGTAGGCGAGCGTGGCCAGGCCGAAGCGCAGCACGTTCTCGCTCGCGGTCAGCAGCGTGGCCAGCTCTCCGGTGGCGTGCACCAAAAGCTGCCGTTGCTGGGAGAGCCGCCGCCCGGCCTGGTGCGCCGAGCCGGTCAGCGCCGTGATCACCTCCGCGTCCAACGGCAACCCGTTTCTGGTGCAGTAGTCCGCGTACTCCTCGACCTCGCGTCGGGCCCCGCGGAGCTCCGCCAAGCAGGTGTCGAGCTGCTCGGTCAACTCCGCGACTTGCTCAGTCATCGTTCGCTTCCGCCACCAATGAGCCGTCCGCGGTCTCGTACTGGCTCGCGAAGAGTTTGGGGTGCGCCGCGCGGATGCCCTCGACCACGAGCTCGTAGGGGAAGTCGTCGAACTCGCCGTGCTCGTGCAGGAACTCCATGTACCGGTTCCCCTTCTTGTCATAGGGGTGGTACAGGCTGTCAGCGGTGCCGTCGAACTCCAGCGGGGTGATGCCGTAGAGCCGGCACAGCGTCTTGTTGAACACCGGAGTGGCCTTGACCCACTTGTCCTGCAAGTGAACCCGGGTGAGCGCGTGGAAGCGGAACACGTCCCCGCCGACCAGCTCGCGCAGCCGTGCCGAGGCGAGGTGGTTGCGCACGTCGGTCATCACCAGCTTGCTGGGAATGCCAACGGCCCGGCAGGCCGCGACGTACACAATGGACTTGTGCACGCAGAAACCCCGGCCCTTGGTGAGAATCGCGCTTGCCTTCAGACCTTCGCGGCTCAGGTTCGCCCCGTAGACCTCGTAGAGGATCTCGTCGCGCACCGCGTAGTACAGCGCGATCGCGTTCTCGGTCGGTGTGCCCCAACGATCGCGCAGCGTGCGGTCCACGAACTCGCGCACCACCGGATGGTCGTGGTCGAGAAACTCGGTGGCGGCCACCAGATCAGACGTTGCGTCAACCGACATGCTCAATCACCCTTCCGTCAAGCGACTTTCAGCATCCGCGCGATCTTGTCCCGCTGGACTTCCGAGGTACCCGAGTAGATGGTGCCGCCGGTGGCGTCGCGAAGATCTTTTTCGAGGCCGAACTCGGTCAGATAGCCGCGGGCACCGAATATCTGCACGGCATCGGCCGCCGATTTGAGGTTGGCCTCGCTGGCGAGCAGTTTGGCCACCGCCATGTCCAGCGTGACGTTCTTGCCGGCCAGGAACAGCTCGGCCGCGTCGTATAGCCACTTGCTCGCGGTGTCGGCGCCGACCTTCATGTCGATGATCTTGCTGGAGATCGCCTGGAACCGGCCGATCGGCGAGCCGAACTGGGTGCGCGAGCGGACGAACTCCACACAGCGCTCCATCCGGTGGCGCATGGCGCCCGCGGAGATGATGAAGTTGAGCAGGATCTCCCACTTCATCACGTGGTCGAGGATCAGGAAACCCTTGCCGACATGGCCGACCACCCGTTCCTGCCGCACCACGCAGTTGTCGAACAGCAGGCTGCAGAAGGGCGAGGTGCGCATGCCCATCTTGTCCACCGCCGGCCCGACGGTGAGCCCCTGGGTGTCACGGTCAACGGCGAACACGGTCATCCCGAACGGACCGGAGCCCGGCGCGGTGCGCACGTAGACCAGGATCACGTCGGCCACCGGTCCGTTGCTGACAAAGCACTTCACGCCGTTGAGGATCCAGTGTTCGCCCTCCTGGACGGCGCTGGTCTTGGTCGCCGCCGCGTCGGATCCGCCCTGCGGTTCGGTGATCGCGTGTGCGCCGATCCACGAGCCGTCACAGATCCTTGGCAGGTAACGCTTCTTGAGGTACTCGGAGCCGAACTTGGAAACCGGGATGCCGACGCTGTTGATCTGCGTGGCCACCGAGAAGTTCAGCCCGCCGTCCCGGCAGGCGTAGCCGAGCCCCTCGAGGACGTACATGGTGGTGAGCAGGTCATGACCTTGCCCACCCCAGGCCTTGTCGAAAGGTAGGCCAAGCAGGCCGGACGCGCCGATGAGCTTCCACTGCTCGTAAGGGAAAACACCGTCCTGATCGCGCCGGAGGTGGTCCTCACCCCAGGCTGCGAAGCTGTCGGCGAAGCTGTCCCGCAGCGCCCGCTGCTCGTTCGTCCAGTCCCGCACGGCCCTACCTCCAACCGCGATCAGTAGACGGAGAACTCTTGGGAGAAGTCATGTGCTTCGTCGCCCTCAAGCGCCGGGGTGAACATGCACACCAGACGGAGGTCCTCGATCGGTGACGCGACCAGGAAGTGTGGGTCGTGCTTGTCAAGGGCGTAAAGGGTTCCCGGCACGATCGGGTACTCGTTCCCCTCGGAGTCGATCACCGAACCGCTGCCGGCGATGCAGTAGCACGCCTCGAGATGGTTCTTGTACTCGAGCGGGGAGCTGGTGCCGGCTCGTACGATCGTGTCGGTGACCGTGTACCCCATGCCGTCCTTGGCCGTCAGAAAGCGCCTGCTGACGCCGTTTCCCCATTCGACGGGTTCCACATCGGATAACTTGCGGATGATCATGATTCAGCGACCTTCCTACGCGGCCTTGGAAACCGATAAGTCCGGTGACCAGCGCTCAACGAAGCTCACGATCGCGGTCACGGTGACGAAGTCATGCTCGGCGATCTCGACGTCGTCGATCGGGATGTGGTACTCGTTCTCGAGCCAGCTGATCACCCGCAGCAGCCCAAGGCTGTCGATCACGCCGTTGGCGATGAGGTCGTAGTCGACCTCCAGGTCGTCGACCGGCACGTCCGGAATGAACTCGTCCACGATGAACTGCTTGACGATCTGTACGTTGTCCATTGTCAACTCCTGTTCAAAAGATCTCTGCGGATCGCCTGCCGGTCGACCTTCCCCGTTGACGTCCTCGGCAACGGTTCATTCACGATCTGAATGGCGGCCGGAATGGCGACCCGAGGAAGCCGGAGCCGGCAGTGGTTTCGCAGCGCCAGGCTGTTCGGCGAGCCGGGAGCGGTGCCCCGCACCACCGCGTGGATACGGATGCCAGCGAGCTCGTCCGGGATCCCGATGACGGCCGCTTCCACGATTTGCTCGTGGTCGAGAATGACGTGCTCGACCTCCTCGAGGTTCACCCGGGTACCGCGCACCTTCACCTGGAAGTCGTTGCGCCCCAACAGGGTGAACACGCCATCCGGGTCACGCTGGACGAGGTCGCCGGAGCGGAAGTAGACGTCCGGCAGGCCATCAAGGTGGACGAACTTCTCCGCTGCCACACTCGCGTCCAGGTAGCCGAGCGTCTGGAACGGTGTGCGGACGAACAACTCGCCGCTGGCCGGTCCATCGAGGACGGTGCCGTCCTCGCCGACCACGAGCGCCTCGACACCGGGAAGTGGCCGGCCGATCGGGACATCGGGGGAGTCACCGGCGTCGCGGGGGATCTCGTGCAGGAAGCTGTCGTTGGTTTCCGTGCAGCCGTAGAGGTTCCACACCCTGGACCAGGGGAACAGCTCCGGGATCTCCTTGAGCAGCCGGGCGGATACCTTGTCCCCGGTCAGGATCACGTTGCGCACCGCGACGTTCGGTTTGCCGTCCCAGGCGTCGGCCAGCAGGCGGAAGAGCATCGGCACCGACTGCACGAGATCGACGCGGTTGGTGCGGATCAGCTCGGCGAGGTGCTGACCGTTGGTGGCCTTGTCCTGCTCCACCAACACAACCGTGCCGCCGGCCTTGAGCGTGGCCCAGATGTCCAGCAGGCACAGGTCGAAGTTGAGCGGGGCGTAGTTGAGCACCGTGCTGTCCGGCCCGAGGTCGAACTGGTCGGCGGCCCAGTCGGTGAACCGCTCGACCGCCCCGGCGGTCAGCGGAACCACCTTCGGCAGCCCGGTCGAGCCGGAGGTGGTGAGCATAAAGGTCATGTCGCGTTGCTCCGGTTCGCCTGCCACCAACGCCTTCCCGGTCGACGGAGCGCAGTCGATCAGCTGCACCGTGCGGCCGGCCGCCTCAGCCGGCGCCTCGGTGGCCAGGAGGTCGGTGCACCCGGTCCGGTCGAGCAGCGCGGTGAACGTGCCGGCGCCCAACTCCGCGCTTGGCAGCAGGAACGGCAGCCGGGCCCGCAGGCAGGCGATGATCAGCGCGATGGTCCTCGGTGACTTGGCCGCGTGGATGGCGACCCGGCGATCCGGCGTCAGATTCAGCTCCGCCAGGCGCGCGCCCGCCGCTCGGGTCATCGCCCCCAGCTCGCCATAGGTGACCTGTTCCGTCCCCATGACCAGGGCGACCGCAGCCGGCCGGCTGTCGGCGTGCTCGGCCACGCGAGCCAACAGGGTGGACGCGTACGCCATTGGTTCTCCAACATCGCGTGAATGTTTAGCCAGAATGGCAGCGCAATTCTGGTGGTGAAAATTTCATGGTCTCGATGTGACAATCTTGAACGGAGTGGACAAACCCCGCATCTTCCAAAATGTTCGCATGCTACTGTCGCGTGTGGGCGAGCAGCTCATCCAGCGTCGGCATCGTCGAAGAGATCCTCGCGCCGGTGAAGGTGGCCACCCAGCCGTCCTCCTCCTGGAAGAACCGGATGGCACAGAGAACCGGCCGCTCGCCCATGTCGAACCAGTGCGTGGTGCCGGCCGGGACCGACATCAGGTCGCCCTCCTCGCACACCACGGCGTAGACCTTTCGGTCGAGGTGCAGATAGAAGCAACCGGTCCCGTCAACGAAGAAGCGCACCTCGTCCTCGTCGTGCTTGTGCTCATCGAGGAACTTCTCCCGCGCCGCCCTCGCCTTGTCCGGCCACTGTGGATCGCCGTCGTCCGGCGCGATCCGGATGACGTCCACGATGGGGTAGGGACCCTCCGCGCTCACCCGGTCCACCTCGGACCGGTAGGTCGCCAGCACCTCGTCCGGCGTCGCGTTCGCGGGCAGCGGCCTGGTCGCCCAGCGTTCCATCCGGATGCCGAACGGTGCCAGCTCGCGCGCGATCTCCTCGTGCACCGTGGTGCGAACCAGCACGGTGTTCCGGTCATCCTCCGGCATGACCACGAGTAGCGTCATCGTGCTTTCCTTTCAGCGCCTGTCAATCAGCAACGTCAGCTGGCAGAGCGTCTCCAGACACTCCATGCGGTTGCGGGCGATCTCCAGGGTCGGTCCCCAGCTGGTCGCCCCGTGCGAGCCGATCAGCATCACCGGCGGTGCGTTCTGGGGCAGCTGTGCCTCGATGTCCTCGGCGATCCTGGGCACGTCCACCCAGTTCTGGAACACCGGAACCGTGACGCTGCTGGGTTCTGGGACGCCGAGGCCCTTGATGATCTCCAGTTCGGTGAAGGTCACCGCGTCCTTGCCCTCGCGCGCGGCGATGGCCGCGATCGCGGTGGTGTGCGGCGGATGCGCGTGCACAACCGCCTGGCAGTCGGGGAACTTGCGGTACAGCACGGTATGGATCACCGTCTCGGCCGACGGGCGCGGCGCGTCCGGCCGCACCGCCCGCGCGTCGCTGACCCGCACCTCGACCATGTCCCGCCAGGTCATCGAGCCCTTGCTCAGCCCGCTCGCGGTGATCAGCGCGGTGCTGCCGGTCGGCAGGCGCTCCGAGAGGTTGCCGGCGGTGCCTTCCATCCAGCCGCGCCCGTAGAGCTGTGCGGCGACCTCCGCCAGACGCTGCCCTTCGGTCGCGGTCACGACGCCCTCCTGATCGCTCCCGAGGAGCCGATGATTCCGCGTTCGGTGACTACCGCGGTCACCAGGTCGGCCGGGGTCACGTCGAACGCCGGGTTGAACACGTCGGTGTTCGGCGGGGCGACCTCGACACCGCCGATCGAGGTAACCTCGGCACCACCGCGCTGCTCGATCTCCACTTCCGCGCCGGACTGGGTCGATTCGTCCACAGTGGACTCGGGAGCCACCACGATGAACGGCACCCCCGCCCGTTTCGCCGCGAGCGCCAGGGAGTACGTGCCGACCTTGTTCACCACGTCTCCGTTGGCGCACACGCGATCCGCGCCGACCAGCACGCAGTCGATCATGCCGGAGGCGAGCGCGACAGGGCCCGCCGTGTCCACGCAGAGCCGGTGCGGGATGCCGGCCTCGGCGAGTTCCCACGCGGTGAGCCGGGCGCCCTGCAGCAGCGGCCGGGTCTCCCCGAAGATCACCTCGGCCACCTGGCGAGCCTCGTGCAGCGCCCGGATGGTGCCGAGCGCGGTTCCCCATGCGACGGTCGCGAGGCGACCGGTGTTGCAGTGGGTCAGCAGCCGCAGCGGCGCGCCCCCGCAGAGCCGCAGTACCAGCGCGGCGGCGCGATCGGCGGCGGCGCGATTGATCCGCTCGTCCTCGGCGAGCATCGCCAATCCCTCGTCCAGCACGGCATCCGACCCGCCGGCGAGCCGGCCGAGCACCCGATGCACCGCGAAGCTCAGGTTCACCGCGGTCGGCCGCGCGTTCGCGATTCGCGTCGCGTCCGCCCGCACGGCGACCTCGTCGCAGACGCCGTCGCGGGTGTGCGAGCGGGCGGAGATCGCCACCGCGAGTGCCCCGACCACGCCGATCGCCGGCGCGCCCCGCACCGCGAGCGACTTGATCGCCTCGATCACCGCGTCGACAGTCTCCAGCCGCAGCTCGCGGTATTCACGCGGCAGAGCTCGCTGGTCGACGGTGGTTATCCCATCGTCCAGCCATTCCAGCGAACGCTTCATGGCTTCCTTTATCCTCGGCGCCCGGAACGTGAGATTTTCACCCCTGAATCGTGCGGTGCGGGCGCGACGAATGTCTTCTCGGAGCGTGCTCAGGCCTCATTCGACCTCCACCGCGTTGGCGTACCAGTCGACGATTTCGCGCATATCCTGTGCCAGACCCTCTTCGGTCTGTCCGGTCATGACGAGCCGTGCGGCACGGAAGTTGGACGCGAGCTTCGGATCCGGAATGGTGTCACCGCTCTTCAGGTTTGGCTCAACGGCAACGACTCCGGGTCGATTGCGGACGTCTTCCCAGCTGGGCATGGAGATCACGCGCCCAGGCCGGCCGATCAGCTGGATCCAGCCGAACGGGTCAGGGTGGGCGCGCCGGTCCTCGGACAGACCGGACGGCTTGCCGAGCACCGATCGGGTCCACTCGTCGTAGAGGTCCACCCGGAACTTGTTCCTTGTGGTCTCCAGCACCATGCCGCCGCCGATCCGGCCGGCACACTCGCTGAACACCAGCCGGTCGCCCTGCTCGAATGCCTCCAGGTGGAACACACCGTCGGTGTGCTCCAAGGCTTTGAGTGCGAGTGAGACCAGCTCGCCGGCCCGGTCGTGGAGTCCGGCGCTGGTGCCGGGGTCGACGGTGACCGAGCCCACCAGCCCACCGCTCTGGATCTCGATGACGTTCTGGATATACCGGGAGACCCCGTGGAACAGCACGGTGCCGTGCCGGACAACGCCGTCGATGTGCAGTTCCCGGCCGGCCATGAACTCCTCGACCAGCCACGGTCCATGCTGGCCGGACCGCGCGATGGTGGTCGTCGCGCTAGCGAGGGACTCCGTGTCGCGGACCACGAAGGTGAGCTGGGTGCTGACGCCGGCAAGGGGCTTCACCACGAAAGGAGGGGCGAGCTCGTCGAGCTCGGCGACCGTGGTCACCGTCCGGGACCCGGCGACCGGCAGCCCGGCGTCCCTGACCAGTCGCTTTTGGACGGCCTTGTCGCGCAACGCGACCGCGGTGGCGACGGGCAGTCCGGATCGCTGGTAGGCGGCGGCGAGCACCGCGGTCGGCACCAGGTTGGCCTCGAACTCGGTACAGACGACATCGAACTCGTGCACGTCGATCGACGCGCGTCGCAGGCCGGCGACCACGTCGTCGATGCGCTCGGGATCGGGCACTATCACGACCCGGCCGGTGAACCCGTGCCGCGCCGGGGCGTCCGCGTCGGCGGCGGCCACGACGAAGGTGGCATCGCACTGATGGTGGGCAAGCGAGGCGGCGATGTCGTTCCACCATCCCACGTGCAGGACGGCGGGGCGCGCGTTGTCCATTCGGTCGAGACCTTTCCGGGCGGCGACGCCATCAGTGTGACGGGGCGGGGCGCCACCCAAACTGGTCTGAGTGGAATCGAGCAATCGGCGAGTGATGAGCCCGGCTAAGCAAGATTGAGGATGAAACCGGACACGTCGTTGGGCAGGCTTGAGTGACCTCGTCATGATCCCGATGTGACCCGGTAACGCGGCCAAATTTGGATGGGAGTTCCGATGTCGAACACCATGCGAGGGATGTTGCCGCTGTTGGGTTACGTGATACTGATCGCGGCGACCGACGTCTATGCCGGCAACAAACTGCAGTCACTGAGCCCGGTCACGGTGGCCGCGGTCTCTTTCACGTTGGCGGCGCTGTGGTTTCTCGGGCTGGACATCCGCAGGCGCGGGGTCAGGAGCGCGTTTCGGCCGGTCCGCACCCATCGCCATGACGTGATCGCGATCAACGTGATGACCGCGACCGTATGGCTGACCCTGCTGTTCGCGTTGAAGTACCTCGAGCCCGCGGTCGTCAACGTGGTGGCCTTCGCGATCGGCCCCGCCCTCACCGTGCTGCTGAGTCCATTGCTGCGTAAGGGAAGCAAGGTACTGGTGACCGAGCTGGTGGTGGCTCTCGCGATCTTCGTGCTGATCGGCGTGTTGAGCTGGGGATCGGTCACCGGGTTGAGCGCGATCGGACACCTGAGCAGCGGGCAGGCCGTGCTCGGACTGATACTCGGCGTCGTCTGCGGCGTCGCCTGCGTCGGCAACACGATCTACTCGAAACGCTTGTCCGATGCCGGGCTTACCCCGGTGTCCACATTGGCCGTCCGGTACTTCCTGATGATCGTGGTGGCCTGGCCACTGGTGGTCGCGAGCGGCGATCCAGGCTTCGTCGAGACGCTTGTGCCCGGTGCGGTTATCGCGCTGATCGGCGTCGGGCTGCCGAACTACCTCGGCCAGGTCGGCATCAGGTACGTCGAGCCGATCACCGCGTCGCTTGTGGACACACTGTCGCCGGTGTTCGCCTTTACCTTGCAACTCCTCGACGGGCGGTTGTCGACGTCGGCGTTCTCGTTCGTCAGCATCCTCGGTATTACGATCATGGTCGGGCTCGGGGTGGTAGCCCGGAGCCGGTACGAGAAGCGGGAAACTGGCGCGGGAGTGGCCGAACTGCCCGTCGCCATCCCGGTCAAGAGCGGGTCCGAGTCTGGCGTCGCCCGCGCAGCATGAGGGAGAACCGATGCGCCGCGTCGTTGTCGTCGATCACACCGGCCGGGGACATGCCTTCGCCGACCTGTTCGTGCGGACCGATCCCACTGTTGAGGTGCATCTTGCTCCGGGATGCGGTGCTATCAAAGAGGATCGGATCGTACCAGTGTCCGGAGTGGACATCTACCATCCCGGACCGACCGTCGAGTACGCCAAGAAGATCGGCGCCGACCTGGCGTTGGTCGCGCACCCCCGCTCGCTGACCGAGGGTTTCATCGACGCGTTCCGGGCCGCCGGAATTCCTACCATCGGGCCGGATCGGGTGGCGACCCAGGTGGAGTCGAGCAAGAAGTTCACCAAGGAACTGTGCGTCAAATACGGCATTCCCACGGCCGGCTATGCCTATTTTGAGGACCCTGCGCTTGCCAAGGAATACGTTCGCTCGGCCGGCAGGCCGTTGGTGGTCAAGGGAAATGAGTCCTGCCAGGGCAACGGGGTGTTCGTCTGCGAGACCGCGGACGATGCGATCGTCGCCATCGAGCGGTTGATGGTCGCCAGGGATTTCGGCCCTGGTGGGCGCACAATCATCATCGAGGAGAAGCTCTCCGGCCGGGAGCTGCTGTTCTTCGCGCTGGTCGGCGGCGAGCACCACCTGATGCTGCCGATGGCCGTCGACTACCAGCGCTCGGACGACAACAATGAGGGCGTGATGTGCGGCGGCATGGGCGCGTTCTCCCCGGCGCCGAACGACACACGCGAGGAGATCGAGCGCTTCGAGGCACAGATGATGCGGCCACTGCTGCACGCGATGCACGCGGAGGGTCTCAACTACACCGGCGTGATCTACCTCGGCTGTTTCCTCTCCGGCGACCAGCTCAACCTCGTCGAGATCAACGCACGGATGGGCGACCCGGAGGCCGAGGTCGTGTTCCCCCGGATCACCAGCAACTTCGTCGAGGTCTGCCAGGCGATCCTGGACAACCGGCTTGGTGAGCACCCGCCGCTGACCATTACCGACGAGTGCTTCGTCAACGTCGTCGCCGGACAGGGGCCGACCAGGGAGTGGGTTGACGGTCAGCTGAAGTCCTTCCCCGGCTGGCCGTACGGCGAGTACGGCAGGGGCTACCCGATCACCGGCCTTGGCTCGATCGACCCGGCCAAGGCCCGCCTGTTCTACGGCGCCACTCGCACGTTGCCGGACGGTCAGGTCGTCACCGATGGTGGCAAGTGCCTCAACCTGGTCGGCCGCGGCCGTACGTTGGAGGAGGCCGCCGACCACGCCTACCAGGCGATCGCGGAGATCGACTTCTACGGCATCAGGTACCGCAACGACATCGCTAAGGTCATGCCATGGGACTGACACCAGGAGGATCGTGATGACCGCCACACCGGTGGGCGTGATCGGCGGCAGCGGGCTGTACTCGCTGCTCGACGACGCCGAGCAGGTCAGTGTGACAACGCCGTACGGGGATCCGTCCGACGAGTTGGTGCGCGGCACGGTCGGCGGCCGCGAGGTTGTCTTCCTGCCTCGCCACGGCCGGGGTCACAAGCATCCGGCTCACATGATCAACTACCGGGCCAACCTGTGGGCGCTGCGCTCGCTCGGGGTGCGGCAGGTATTCGGCCCCTGCGCGGTCGGCTCGCTTCGGCCGGAGCTCGGTCCAGGCACGTTCGTGCTGCCGGACCAGTTGGTTGACCGCACGAGTGGCCGGGTGGCGACGTACTTCGACACCGGTGCGGTGCATGTGGCCTTCGCCGACCCGTACTGCCCGGACGGCCGGGATGTCGTGCTGAAGACGGCGGCTCGCCTCAGTCAGTCCATTGTGGACGGTGGCACCATGGTCGTGATCAACGGCCCGCGCTTCTCCACCCGCGCCGAGTCCCAGTACTACGCCGCCCAGGGCTGGTCGCTGATCAACATGACGGGTCTGCCGGAGGCGTCCCTGGCCCGCGAGCTCGCTCTCTGCTACACCTCGCTCGCTTTGGTTACCGACCTCGACGCGGGGTTGGATGAGGAGTCGTCGGTGGCGCAGGACGAGGTGTTCAAGGTGTTCGCCGAGAACACCGAGCGGCTCCGGCAGCTGGTCCTGGCCGCCGTTGGGGCGTTGGGCGAGCAAGGCGACTGCCGGTGTGCGCACGCCCACGACGGCCTGGAGATTCCGTTCGAGTTGCCCTAAAGGCTCTGTCCTGCTGTATTTTCTGCCCGCGCTCGTTCCTCGCGCGGGCGGGCGACGGGCCTTGATCCGACGGCTTCCCTCGTCGCCACGCGGGCCGCTCGGCCCTGGCGGGCCTCCCGACCCGCGTGGCTCCTCAGTCCAGCCGTCGGCGGCCCGCCGCCGGGGGTGTGCGCCGGAGTCGAGGTTGTGTGAGGGGTGCACAGGGGGCCGTGCGTTAGCAGCCTGCGCACAGTGGCGCGAGTCGGGCCGTCCGGTGTCTGGACTGAGGAGCCGGGTGCGCCACGAGGCCCGCCAGGGCCGAGCGGCGTGCCCGGCGACGAGGGAAGACACCGGGTAAAGGCCCGCGAGCCGCCCGGGCGAGCTTGCGAGCGAGGGCAGAAAAATACAGCTTAAGCCGCGGCGATCGCTTCGATCTCGAGTAGCCAGGACTCGTCCCACATGCCGCAGATGTAGATGCCGAGGGACGGCAGGTGGCCTTCGAGGATTTCTTGCCGCAGCTTGGAGTTGGTCTCGCGGTGTTCGCGGCTGGTCAGGAACGTGGTCACCTTGACCAGGTTCTTTACCGTCATGCCGGCTTCGGCGAGGATTTTGAGGACGTTGCCCCAGACGATCCGGGCTTGGGTTTCGAAGTCCTGCGGGGGGGTTTCGTACACGTCGTCGCCGGAGATCGGTGGCTGGCCGGTGATGAACAGCAGTTTTGAGGCCCCGGTGACCAGCGCACCCTGAGTGAGGCCTTCGTGCTTCATGTTTGGCGGGTCTACCTGGGTGATGTCCATGCCAGCGATGCTATTGACGACCGATTCGCGCCGTCTTCCGCTGACGTGCTCAGTTTCCGCTGGTGATCGCTTCGTCGACGGTGTCGTAGACGGTGAGCAGGGAGAGCAGGCCGGTCGCTTCGAGTGGTCGCAGCACGGCTCGGTTCGTGGCGACGAGGACCAGGCGGATTCCGCCGTCGGTACCGGCCTGGGAGGCCGAGACGATCTCGGCAAGGCCCGCGCTGCCGAGGAAGTCGACGTCGCTCAGGTCGAGCACGAGCGTGTTGTTGGCGGGTATCAGCTGCTCACGGATCCGCTCGCCGAGCACGTTGGCCGTCAGCAGGTCGATCTCGCCGGAGACGTGGAGTATCGCGACCTGGTCGGCAGGGTTCTCGACCACGATCTTGACCTGCTGCGTGGCCGAGCCGACCTCGATCCCGCCGGCGCGATCGGACGCGCCGTCGGAGTTTCCTGGCGTCTGCACCGTCTGCCTCCTGCGCCACATGGTCGAACACGGGTCGGGTGCCCAACATAGACGTCTACCCTAGAGCCGCCCCCTTTGGCCACAGCGTGGCGGGTCTGGCGATCAGTCGGTTTCGACGACCATCTGCCGGGTACTCGGCGGCTGACGTGTGACTCTTTGCCCTGGTGCCGATCGGAGCGCGGTGGATCAGAGCGGGTTGTTCGAGGCCGATCAGCGGTCGGTCGCCGAGCGGGAGGTGATGCTCGAGCTGCAGCGCGCGCTGCTCCCGAGCACCCTTCCGGTGCTGCCCGACCTGAACCTCGCCGCCAGCTATCAGGCCGCTGACCAGCTTGAATCCGCCGGGGGCGACTGGTTCGACGTGGTCGCGATGCCGGCCGGCCGGTTCGGGTTGGTGGTCGGCGACGTGGTCGGGCACGGACCGCCGGCCTGCGCGGTGATGGGTCAGCTACGCACCGTGGCAGCCGAGGCGTTGCAGCGGGGGAGCGAGCTGGACGAGGTGCTCGACGCGCTTGACGCGTTCGCCAGCAGCGTCCCGGACGGCCGGGGCGGCACCGTCTGCCTGGCAGTGCTCGATCGCGGCAGCGGCCAGCTGCGCTACGCCGTACGTGGGCAGTCGGCTCCGCTGGTGGTCTCCGCCGACGGCACGGCGAGGTTCCTCAGCGGGGCCTATGGTCCCCCGCTCGCCTTGCTCGGTAACGAGTTCCGGCTGGGCGAAGACGCCTTGACGGCCGGCGAGACGCTCGTGCTCTACACCGACGGCGCGGTGCTGCGCCCTCAGCGAACCCTCGGGCAGGGCCTCGCCGAGCTCGCCGCGCTCGTCGTCGGGGTCGCCGTCCGGACGCCGGAGCGCAGGGTGGCCGAGGAGGTCTGCGCGGCGGTGACCGCCGGCGAGGACACCGGTCGCGACGACGTCTGCGTGCTGGCCGCCACGATGCTGTCCACCCGGCCGGAGCCCCTGCACGTCTCGATGCCGGCCAACGCCGAGGAACTCGGCGGCGTGCGCAAGCGTCTCGCCGGCTGGCTCGCCGGCTTCCGGGTCAGCGAGGACGACCAGGTGGCGCTCGAGCTCAGCGTGGTGGAGGCGGTTACCAACTCGATCGAACACGCGTTCACCGGTCCGCCCGGCACGGTCAGGGTGACCGCGGAGCTGGGTGATGACGGCACGGTCGGGGTGGTGATCAGCGACGACGGGCTCTGGAAGCCGCCGGCCGCCGACCCGGGGTTCCGCGGCCGGGGCCTGATGATGATGCGCGAGTTCAGCGACACGTTCCGGCTGCACACCTCCACCTCAGGCACCACCGTCACGCTGGCCAGGGCGCTGCACCGGCCGGTGCCGATGAACGGCCACCTCCCGGTGGATACCGGCTGGCCACCCGCCCCACTCGAGGTCGACGTCGCGGTCGAGCCGGCCGCCGTGATCATCTCGCTGACCGGGGTGCTCGACTACAACAGTGTCGAGATGCTGCGTGCCTCGCTGCTCGACGTCGAGCGGATGGGCGCCCTACCGTTGATCATCGTGCTGGACGGCCTCACCCTGCTGGCCAGCGTCGGCCTGCGCGCCCTCTACGAGCACGCCGGCCGCCTGCTGTCCACGCGGCGGACGCTTCGCCTCGTGGTCGCCGACTCCAGCCCTGCCCGCGATGTCCTCGCGGTCAGTGGGCTGGACCAACTCGTCGACGTCGTCCCCAATCGGGAGTCTCGTCCGTGAACCCCGAGCACCGCCGGCCCGTGGGCCGGCGGTGCAGCGCGGTCAGCTCGCCGGAAGCCGGTCTAACCGGGTGACGATGCGGTGGATCACGGCGCAGAGCAGTACCACGAAGACACCGCCTGCGGCGCCCCACACCGCGAGGACGCCGGCCAGTCCGGTGGCCAGGATGACCACCACGAGGATGGCCGTGCGCAGGGTCGGCGCCCAGCCTCCGAGGACCTTCTCGGCCCGGCGCGGCCAGGCCGAACGGGACCGTCTCGATGGCCGAGCCGAGCGGCGATGCCGGCCGCGGCCTCCCGGCCGGACTTTCGCGGGCCCGTCCAACAGATCGTCGAGACTGGCCGAACTCTTGTCATCATCTGGCGGTTCGTGCGGCCATGGTTGTAATGTCACGCCGTTCGTTCCTTTCTGCACGTGCATATGGGAGGCCTATTCGGGCTAGCCCGGCGTCTTGCTCTCGCAGCGGCACCGGCCGGCGGAACTTGGCGCCGGGCGACGTCTGAATAGGCCTCATCGGGACGGACGCCTCAACGCGGCTCCTCGTGCTGGCGGGGAGCCGCGTTCTCCGTTGCCTGGTGCGGCACCAGTCATCTTGTCGACGCGCCGTCGGGTCAAAACGGGTGATAGCGATGAATGGCCGCTGCCGTGCGATTAGCGGACACACTCCAACAGTGCGTCGGTTTCAATTCGGCTGTTCCGCCAAAGACCCACTCCAAATGGCGCTTTCACCCATTCGTGTGATGCCCCAACGGTGTGGCCGCCGCGCACGCCCCTCGCCTGGGTGGGTTCTGCCGACGGTCAGGGCGTCCCGTCCCGGTGACGGGGTTCGCGGCCATACGGCTGGCGAGGCGTGGGGTGGTTGGGCGCCGGCGGGATGGCGAGCGTGACCGGCTCGGCTTCGGTGATCGTGATGGGCTCGCCGTGGTGGGCCGTCTGCACGTCGGCGCCCCTGATCAGGCGGTACGTGGCGGTCTCCGGCTCGATCGAGACGGCGAACTGGCTGCCGAGGTAGCTCAGCCGGAAGGTCACCCGCGACAGCGCCGCCGGCAGCCGGGGGGCGAAGGTGAGCTTCGACCCGTAGTCGCGCATGCCGCCGAACCCGGCCACCGTGGCGATCCACGCACCGGCCAGCGACGCGATGTGCAGGCCGTTGCGGACGTTGTTGTGCACGTCCTGCAGGTCGGTGAGGGCGGCCTCGGCGAAGTAGTCGAACGCCAGGTCCAGGTGCCCGACCTCGGCCGCCAGCACCGCCTGGGTGCACGCCGAGAGCGAGGAGTCCCGCACGGTCAACCGCTCGTAGTAGGCGAAGTTGCGGGCCTTCTCGTCCGCGGTGAAGGCGTCCCCGCGCAGGTGCATGGCGAGCACCAGGTCGGCCTGCTTGACCACCTGATGGCGGTAGAGGTCGAAGTACGGGTAGTTCAGCAACAGCGGGTAGGACTCCGGCGGGGACGCGGTGAAGTCCCACTCGGCGTGCTCGGTGAACCGCTCCGACTGCGGGTGCACGTCGAGCACCTCGTCGTAGGGGATCACCATCTTGTCCGCCGCGGTGCGCCACGCGGTCGGCTCGTCGCCGTCGACCTTGAGCTGCTCGGCCACCTCGGGATGCCGCTCGCACGCCCGCGCCGCGCCGCGCAGGTTCCGTTGCGCCATCAGGTTGGTGTAGACGTTGTTGTCCACGATCGCGGTGTACTCGTCCGGCCCGGTGACCCCGTCGATCCGAAATCCGCCGTGCACGTCGTGGTGGCCGAGCGACATCCACAGCCGCGCGGTCTCCACCAGCAGCTCGGTGCCGTGGTGCGCCTCGAACTCCTTGTCGGCGGTGGCATCCAGGTAGCGCAGTGCGGCGTCGGCGATGTCGGCGTTGACGTGGAAGGCGGCGGTGCCGGCCGGCCAGTACGCCGAGCACTCCGCGCCGTTGATCGACCGCCACGGGAACGCCGCGCCACGCAACCCAAGCGCCCCGGCACGTTCCCGCGCGGTGTCCACAGTGGAGTGTCGCCAGCGCAGCGCGTCGCGGGCCGCCTCCGGGATCGTGTAGGTGAGCACCG
>WUUC01028155.1_pt1 | contig 17761 bp, 16 predicted proteins | sample 6278441 | NCBI WGS metagenome assembly WUUC01 (sample SAMN13675441, study PRJNA597444) | soil metagenome | isolation source: soil | place: USA: Washington | collected 2017-10 | reverse complement strand
GTCCAAAACTTTAGCAATGTTCTTACCGCATTTTGCTCATCGCCCATCGTAAAAACTCAGTTTGATCCTAACAACTTAAATGAGTCGACGCGTTGACGAATGGCCGCGCCTTCAAGTCACCGGAGGATGGTTTTTCGTTCGCGGACCCCTGTCGAATGCGTCCCGGAGTGCGGGCCCCCGGCCCCTCGACTTACAGTTGAAGAATTAGCCAGCGCGCAGGATTCTGTCTCTCCGATTCGGCCGGAAACACGATGTCGGGTGTGGCCCCCCGGACCTCCAATCTCATCCGCCACTGCTTTCCGGTAAAGCGGGACCGGAGTAGTTGGAACTCCTTTCCTTCATACGGGAATACTTTTTCCTTATCCGGCAGGCTCCTGTCTTTGGTCGGGTCATACTTCGTCTCGTTGGCTATCCACCCGACGTGATTGCCCCACCTCCAGGGCGGTTCCCCGTCCGTCCACGCCTTTCCGGTGAGGGTCCGCTCCCCTATCTGCATGGAGGCGTGAAGGTTGTAAAGCTCGTTCGCCCCGGCCAGGATAAACATGTCAACGTAAGCCGGGTAAGTCGTAGCGGTTTTCACTCCGATAAAGACGTGGCCTCGAAACTGCTTGAAGTAGAGCGTGACGGAATCGTTGACCTTGACGGTCGCCGCGTCCTGCCATTCATCCCGGGAGAACATCCCGTCTATCAATACCGGGTTGCCGCGACCTTCGGGCACTTTGACTGTCTGTTGCGCGCTCGCACTGTGTAGCGCACACACAACCATCAACACCAAGGCGCCGATAAAACTTCTCATCTTTCGCTTGTCACCTGCCGGCCGTAAGGCTATGACGAATCGGCGAAGGCCGTAATTGCTTGATGTCATTCGCTTAACGCCTCTTAACCGATTTAGTTTTAGTTACTTTGGTGCTGCGACGGGAGAAGTCTTCTTTCTTCTGATCTACCGAGAGCTTATCCGGCAAATCAAGATCGTCGTCGATGAGCACGTCCGTAGAAATACCCGCCCGGCGGGCGTAAGCCAAAAGCACCGGTAAGGGGGGTTCCCGCGTCCCCAGTTCATAGCCGGAAATGCTTCCCTGAAACAGATCTTCCTTCAATCCCAGGAGTTGAAGCATCCCGTTTTGGGACACGCCGAGGGCGAGCCTCACCCGTAAGAGCTTCTCCGCGAGCCTCTTAGGCTTCGGTCGTGAGGCACGCCCCATCAGGATTGACCTCCCGATGCGAGGACCTGAAAATTTCTCTTGCGTCCGAACCTATTTAGTTTTATTATCCCGCCCTGTCGAATTGTTGCCGGAAGCGTTCTACGCACCTCTCGGACGGGGCACTTCACGCCTGTTGCCGGGACGGGTCAGCCACTGGTCTCATTTAGTCATTCAGTAAGGCACCAAAAAACCTGTAATTGTATAGACATCTCACGAGATGATTTCAAGCTATTTCTGCGAACTCTATCTTACCTAAGTCTGCGAACTCTGGCTTACCTAAGAGTGAAAGCTGATTTACGGGAGCATTCAGATATGGAACTATTCATGTCGCCCAATTATCCGAGGTTCTGACCCTGTAGGATACCCGGAATGACACTTTGCTACCGGATAATAACCACAGAATGTTCGAATGAAGAAATAAAGCTTCTCCTTGTTCGGTGCCGCTTGCGTTAAAAGAAGTTCCTGTTACCTCCTCTCCGGAGGATACCGAATGTTATCTGAAATATTGCGCTGTAGCCCTTAGAGGCCGCCGTGTATCCATCTGCATGCTCAAGGGAGATGTCTGGTCATAGTCTCCTGTATAACGAGACGCATCTGCGGTCACAGTCTCGAGGTTAGGACTACGCGTCGAGAGATTCTGGTGGATCGTGGGTTTAACTGCATACCAAGCCAGGTAAGTTAATGGCGGACTGTGGTCAACATGGCCGTAGAAAAAAGAAGAGCCAGGGTCCTGCACGTTGAAAACAATATCTATGTTTTCAGGACTCTCAAGGGGTTGATGAGTCTTTACGAATTCGCAAATATTCACAACGTGTTTTGCCCTGACCAGAAGACGGCTATTAAGGTTCTAGAGTCGAGCCGGCATTTCGATCTAATCATGACCGATCACTATCCTCCGACAGTTGACGGCATCGAGCTGATCAGAATTGCGCGCTCGCTCCCCCACCGAAAAAATACTCCTGTACTTATGGTGGCAACAATTTTCGGGAATGTCAGTCCTTTGGCAGCAGGCGCTGATGCGTTTCTGAGTAAACCGCCGGATTTCATTGTGTTCAAGGAGACCATCGAGAGGCTTCTGAGTTCAACGCCCCTTCAGTGAAGTCATCAGCAACGAGTATGGAAGCCATTTTGACGGTGTATTTTAATCTTGATTCAAGCCGCGGCAACCTTATCGAATCGTCTAACGGTTAGCCGTCGCAGGGTGTGTGAAAATCCAACCTGAACAGTTAGAGAGAATACGCGAGCGCGCCAGTGCCGATGATGTGCCGACGTTAATCACGGCACTTCAGCATGCATATAAGGTATTGGATGCCCAAGGGGACGTCGTCAAGGCGTATGAGGAACACAGGAACAAGTGCCACGAGTTTTACCGCACCCGCGCCAGTCTCATGGAAGCAATTGTAAATCGCGACGACGCAATGCGGGAGGCGTTGGAATTTGAGAGGCAGCTTCGGTAGCAGTAGCCACAGGCTAAACCCTTAAAAATTGTTTGAGCTTAAACACTGATATTGCCATTAGGCCGGGCGGTCGCAATTTTATCTTCCCCTGCTTGTGGCTATTAACAAGTATTTATTACGCCACATTCAAGCCTCCCATGGCCTTGGTGCCCCTTTATTATTGGGCTTCAATTCCCTTGACGTTCCTCCTCTACCCGGCACTGGGAAAGACTATTAAAAACAAAATTGCTATAAGGTAATAGGGTCCATGCTATGACATTCAAAACGACAATTGCTTATGGAAAAAATTTCCACTTCTACTACGAGGCCGTCGATAAAAAACAGGTATTCCTAGAGCTCGAAGACGTGATTTATGATGCCGGTTACAGACGTGTCATGATTGCTATTCCCATAGACATTTGGGAAACAATTAGAGGCCTCGCAGCGGCAAATTTTTCACTGGTAAACAGTTCTGACGAAGAATTACAAAGATTGGCGGAAAAACTCGTAGATTCTAGAATTTCAATGTACCAGAAAATATTAAAGATGAAGCCGGAAGAGGCTGATGCAGCCCGTTTCGAAAACGCTATTATTTTCGGTGGCGCTGATGAACCGAAAGATAAGCAGATAGTACGTGGTTTGAACTATTATAAAACTGAACGCGCCGCACAACTCTCCATTTTAAGTAGGATGGCTCAGCATAAAATATTAAACATTCGCAGCGAAGATACTGCTAACGGATTGAAGTAGCATGATAAAGCAATCTACTTTCATGGTGATTTCTACGTACATCTTCTTGCGTCTAAATGTAATAATGCAACTGGGGACCGGTCCCCCTATTAGTGTTTCGTTCCGCGGTTGCATATATAGTGGACATTTGGACATTCATTCAAGATCTCCGAGAAAAGGGGCTGATCAAACAGTCGCGCTTCTACGAATTTCGCTCCACGGCCAAACTATTCGCACGGGCGCTGGATTACCCTGACCCGGCATCTTGCCCTCTGGAGGAACTGGGCAGGGATCCGGGGTCGAGAAGTCAAATTATTGAAGAGTTGCTGAAGGAGAGATCTCCCTACGCGCGTCGGAACGCCAAGTCAAATCTTAGTTATCTGGCCAGAGCGGCGGCCGACTTAGGGTTGCTGAATAACACCTCGGTAGCGGAAATCAGCGACACACATCACGTCGGGAAAAAAAGTTGGAAGCCGCTCCCATCGCTGGTACCAAAGGAAGGCATCGGCCTATACAGAAAGCCCTATAGCCTCCCCCTCAACCTGTGGCCTGAGAAGTTGGGCGAACAATATGCCACTTGGAAAGCCCAAGTCACAGCCGATGTCTCTCCGAAGGCTAGTGCCTACCAGAAATACAGACGCGCCACTGTCGAAGCCAAGACACGCCAGTTACAGAATTTCTTCGGCTATCTTTATTACGTTCGTGGTCTAAGAGATCTAGACTTGATGATGATCACGGACGTAGCCGTGCCGAAACCGGGGGACGATGGTGATATATCAGAATTTGTGAACCTACGGAATGAACCTAGTAAGGGTCTCCTCGAAGAGTACATCGACTGGTATAAAGAACGCGCCGGGGGGGAGAGTGTCCAAGCCCGTGAGATTGTTGTATTAGCTTCGAGTCTGTGTAACCGTTATTTCTTTCCCAAAGCTCTTGCCCTCTGCGACACCGCAGAGTTAGCGCGTGTGAAACTGCAGGCAACAGCTCTGAGGAGATTGCGCGCCCGATTACCTTCCCTACCATCACGATTATCACCGGATGAGAGAACAGTCACGATGAAAGAACTCTGGGAAGCCGCCAACTTGGAATTCCCAAATAAAAACGGGGCTGGGGTATTGTCCTCCGGCACCAAGAAAGCAGCACGGGCCGGAAGGGCCCTTTCGTTGATGTTGCTTTTATCTTATCCGTTACGACCTCAAAACTATCGTGGAGCCAAGGTTGGAAAGCACCTGTTGAATGTGGGCGGGCGCTGGTTCCTGCACTTCACAGGCGAAGACGAAGAGGCGGGTCTCAAGAGCCTTTCAAGGATGGGAGAACGCAATGTTTACCATGAAGAGGTTACCGGCCAAGTCCTCCCTTACCTTCGGGAATACTTGGAGGTGTGGCGGCCGCTCCTCTTAGGATCAAAAAACAGAAGACAAAGTAAGGTGAAGCCGAGCACCTTAAGAGGGACCAATGCAGAGGCCAATATTGGTCAAGAGTATCTACTGTTAAATGCATTGGGGCAGCCACTCACGGCTGCAGTTTACACAATGTGGATTGAGTCAGTTACTTATAATTGGTTAGGTAAAAGAATTAACCCTGGGACGATAAGAAAGATTGTCGCCAGGTGGCTTGTGGGGCAGACTCGGGATATTGAGCTTGTTGCCAGACTTATGAACAATTCCCCTGAGACAGTACGTCGAGAATATGCTTAGAATTAAGCCCACAGAATAACCATCAATTTTTCTCCAACAGAATTGCCGTAAGTCATATAAAGGTGCCATATAGATTTGAGTGAAGCGCTTCTTATGAAGAGACAGATTTGCCTTCCTCAGTGTGGTGAATTTCTTGGAAATGTACCAAGAACGTGGTATTAGTTAGATTGTGAGAAAACCGAACGGACATCTCGGCCAAGAATGAATTCTCGTTATATACACCTAAACCACTGAATAGGAGAAACTTATGAATATCAAGATGGATTTGGGAAAAGACATCACCAGTCAGTCGGATAATTTGGTAGTTAGTGAAGCGGAAGAGCCGAATGTCAGTCTCATGGTCACAAACGGGCTGTCGTCACTACCATTTCCTGAGAATCCAAACTTACCGGCCCAAATTCTTGGGGAGAGGTGTATCAGCGGGAATAGAGAATTATCGGGCCTCGAACTAACTGTAGGTGCTGAGTGGCTTGAGCGGAATGGATCAATGATTAGTTTATACCTGAAGGTTCTTCAGGAAAATGGCCTTACACTCCCAGAAGCCCCAACAGGTAATGAGATTTTCTTCAGACAGGCTGAAATTGAAGCTGGAGTGGGAGTTAATACCCTGTGCTTAACTCCAAAAGACCAAAATGAAGATAAGCTGCGACTGCGACTGATGGTGGAAAATTCCTTGCAGGTTTTAGGAATGGAGCGACGTGTACTAGCGTTGCCGCTTCTTGCTCCTTACACATGGGAGGATCTCTTTCAAGATGGAACGGCTGCTCGGAAGCACGAATTTGCCAAGCACGAAAATCCAAGACAACAGATTTATAACACCCGATACGCTCTTAAAAAGGCGATTGGAGAACTCGGTTTAGATATGTGCACTCCTGTTGATGAGACGCTAACAACAGGTTTTGAGGAGAAGATAGTCAACATAGCGAAGTCCATCGAGGTCAAATCGAAGAAAAGCGCTATCAAGTTTTTAAGCGAGATGGGATGGTGGAAGAACTTTTATGTAAGCGAGGTTGTTATAAGAGACCTACCTAAAAATATTAACGAAGCTATCGCCAAGTTAGTGACTCGGTCTCAATTGCCTTGGAACATTATCGCAAAGTTAGCTGACATTCCGGGACACACTTTTAGACGATGGTACCTCGGAAAAGGGAGTCCTTCTGGCGACGGCCTGGGATACTTGGTGAGTTTGGAAAAACTTTTCAAATTGCGACCGGGAGCGTTGACATCATTGCTCTCACCTGTAAATCGAAAAAAACTATTTTGTCGCGCTAATTTCCCTGAATTTCTCCGAGAAAACAAATGTCTCACTAGAAAATTAGTTCCGCATTTGCCAGATGATTTTTGCGAGCGCCCTCTGAATGAGCAGGAGCAGATTGTCCATTACATTCAAAACAAAATTATCAGGAATTCTGACCCGAATATTAAAAGAAGTCAGGAGTTGACGAACCTCTATTACGGTCTGACCGAAAGCAAGAATCCACGCGAAGGCCAAAAGAAATGGCCTGAGAGGTTATCCAAAGAAATCAAGGCTTTAATTAAGTTTAAGACAGGTAGTCGGGCTCCGATTGGGATGAAGAGGAATAAATCTTGGCGCAAAACTACGGCGAAGATGAGGAAAGGCTGGCTCGCTTTATTCTTTGGCTCTCTCGCTTTACCCCATAATGCAGCCGACGTTAGATTATGCGGGTTAGGGTTGTCAGACGACTATCTCACTCTTGGATTGGTTGTTAGCCCAAATATAGTTGATTGGTATATCAGGTTCAAGTGCGAGAAACGTACTCAATATACTGAGGAGGCTACGGTTTTCATCTCTTTTATAATTAGCTTGTTAGGAGAGAATGGGTGGGTTCGACAGACACCACAACTGGCTGATTTGTTGAGGCCAATCACTTATTATGAAGTCGAAAGTGAAGATGGTGTTGTCCTTTTGTCTGAAGAATTAGTTAAGAGGGCTAAACAGGATTGGGACACTGTATGCATAGATGCAATTAAAAGGTATCGCCAGCTAGTTAAAGATATAAAGCCGAAGATTAAACAATCTCGTGACCCTTTCCAGCCAATTGAGGGTTTAAGTGAATTAGATGAGCCAATAACTGCAATTGGAAGGCTTGTTGATTCGATGAAGGCAGAACTACCAGACAAAGCAACCAGACCTGTCAAATACCATACCAAGATACGTGATATAGCTTTAGTAACAGCATTTGGTTTAACAGGTCTTCGAAGGGGAACAATGTGTCAACTCACTACTGAACACTTTTTTTCCGAAGGCGGAAATTGGCACCAAAAAATCTCACGTGAGCTATTCAAGAATCCGGAGAGTCCCTTTTTTGGCCCGCCAAACAAGAAGGTTGACTATTTCGAAAATCAACTTCCGGATGTTTATGGCTCTAACGATATATTTAACGAGTACATGGAAGAATCGCGTCCATTTATCATGAATCGATTTCACCCAAACAGCACGGAACAACCCCTCTTCCCCTCAACAAACTATAAGGGCGCCACAGCATTACAGGCAGATCTAATGTCTGGGATATATCGAAAGGCGTTTTCTAATCATCTCGTGCACAATGAGTATAAAGGCACTGGCATTGAGAATGTCAGAGCTACCGGACCCAATGCTTCGCGTCACCTCCGAGGTCAGACAGCAATGAAGAAGACCGGGGGTAATTATCAAGCTGCTGGTGATGTAAACCAGAACTCCCCTGATATGGCGAAAAAGCACTATACGAACTACAACACTAAGGATCGAAACCGTTCTTCAAACAAGTTATTGTTTGGAAAGCATGTAGAATAAATTAACTTAGCACAGTGAACTGCTTCAGTTTCTCGTTAGTCAACTTCGCTATGGTTGCATTAACTACATCGATTTCCAACAGCCACTCAAGGTCGAAAACCTAGGTGAAGCTTACTTCTATAGAACCTTAGTGAAATAAATATGGTTGTTTGACAAAATTTATCTAACTAAAAGGTGATTACGCCCATCCCGACGATGTGCATAATCTTCATTCCAATGAAACATTGCTAACATTAGAGTTACAGTCGCTTAGAGTTAGAAATAAAAATGATGGCAATTGTCGAGTTATATAAGTCCTTTTCTTATAGAAAACAGATGTCGTGAGTAATAGGATAGATAATGTATGTAATTTACTTTCAGGATAGACCTTGCTCAAACTCTCAACGGTTGCCGAGCCCCAGTAGACGGGCGCGGCGATCTTCGGACAAACTTGTGTCTACCCGTACTACCTCCAGAAAATCTCGCGGCTCCGGCGGCCTGACCGCCTCACTGTCATCGTCTGCGTAGGCAACCGCCGTCTGGACAGGACCGCCCTGAAGATAGAGAGACACCTGCTCGGCGCTCCTACTGATCGCCGCGGCTACGTCTTTGATGACCTGCGGGGGGATGGTGGCGTAACGGGCCAGCCGCATGTCCAGCAACTTCACGAGGGATGGGCTGAGGCCCGCGACTTCTGACAGCTTCGTGACCGACAGTCCACGTTTCTTCGCCTCTGAAATCAATCCTTTCAAGGGAGCATCCCCGACCTCAGGCTGCAGGGCAGCGGCATCCGCGGACGCTTCGAATTCGCTCCGCACTGAGCGGAGGTGTTGGATAAACCCCAGTTCTTCCGCCTCGGCGTCAGAGTTCAGATTCAGGAGGATTGACTGGAGGTCTTCGGCCGGGGTTCCATCCAGGTTCTCGAGAATCGAGCACAATCGGTCGGCGGCGTCTCTGGTGTCCTTTCGCCTTCTCATATTAGTGTGACGCTCGCTGCTCAGCGCCCCCCTCCTTCTTAGCAGCTTCTGTTTTTACGCCCGCGCCGAACAGTTCTCTCTGGATGTCCGCCGTGCGCCGGTCGAATGTCTTTCGCAGAGCATAAACCCTCTTCACGTCAGTGTTCATCCTCCCGGCGATTTCCGCCGGCTTCAGCCCCTCCGAGAGAAGGTCGTAAAGCTCGACCAGGTCAGGCCGGTCCGAGATCGCGGAGCGTACGCGCTCTTCCATTTCCTCGAAATAGATCTTCTCGTCCGGCGCGAGGGGGGCGGATTGGCGAAATCCCGATCCGTTCTCCAGGCGGTCAAAATTCTGATCATGATTTTCATCGCCGGACCCGGATCCACCCGTTTCGAGGTGCGCAACGCGCGCGTGCTCGGCGCCGCTGAGGAGGGCCCAGATGAGGCTGTCGATGACGGATTTCAAAAAAGGGACGGGGCTCGGCCCCGGGTATTGTTCATGGTTCCAGACTCTTGTCCCGTCGTAAAGCCGCGTCACGGCCTCTCGTACTATCGAGTCCGGCGAGTGGCCTTCCGGCAAATTCTCCCGGTTGCCCGAGCGCCACAGCCACCGCCGGCAGCGCGCGTGGGCGAAGAGCACCAGCCCGCGGTAGTAGCCGCGCCACTCTTCTTCCGAAATGTCAGAGAGTAATTGCCGTGTTTCGGGGTTCACCCCGCCCGTCCTTCCCGCTGCCCCGAGGTGACCCGCCGAACGGGCGGTCGCCTCTTTAACAGGTTGCTGACAAGATCGCAGAATTCGTCACGCGTATATTACAACAACCGGCCCTGACGCCCGTCACTTTGACCGGGGCCACAAGGTTTATTCCTCATGGCCTGTCGAATAACCCGGCGTCGCCAGCAAATAATATGTGGAGGCTGATTTGAGCAAGCGCGGGTAGAAACGCGGGGCATAGATACGGGTGGTAGACGTGAGAGCGCAATTCATTGGAAGTGAATGATCGGTTGTGTTAAAAGAGCGAGCGACTGTTTACACAGCTCGTTCGACGGGCACTCACCGGCTGTTCCCAGACACCGCGTCGAACTACCAGACACACAGGAGGGTACGTGGCCAAACGTGATTCATTAGTAGCCGATCAGCAGACGCTCGAGACGGCGCGGGAGTACAAGTCAGAGCTGTTCCTCAAGATGTTCGCCGGCGCCCAGAATGTGCGCGCGAGGGGGGCCTCGGCGGCGCAGGTGCAGTCACCGCTGTCTATTCTACCGCTACATCACAATGTCGTCGGGGTCGGCTACGGCTCGAAGATCAGCTACGGAGCGGGCGGGGCGGTCATCGAGAATGAGCTTGCGGTACGTGTCTACGTAAGGTCGAAGCTGCCGCCATCTCAAGTCCCGTCTGGCAGCAAAGTGCCGGCCAAGATAAACGGTATGCCGACCGACGTCATCGCAGTGGGTGACATCACGGCACTCGCGCGGCCGGTTAAGTGCGGCGCGTCTGTTGGTCACCATGCCGTGAACGCAGGGACACTGGGCTGCCTGGTCAAGCGGGTCACCGACACGACGGATGAGAGGTTCATCCTCTCTAACAATCACATCCTCGCGAAGACCAATAAGGCGAGGAAAGGCGACTCGATCTTGGAACCCGGCCCGAAGGACGGCGGGACAGTGCCGATAGCAGAGTTGACGGATTACGAGCCGATCAGTTTCACCGAGCCCAATGTCATCGACGCCGCCATCGCACGGGTGCTTGACCCCGGCGACGTCCTGCCGGAGATCTACGACATCGGGTACGTAGAACCGGACCTCAAGACAGCGGTGCTTTACCAGTCTGTCCGCAAGTACGGGCGTACCACCAAGCACACGGTGGGGGTGGTGATGGACATTGCCGCCGACATTTGGGTCGGGTACGGAACGGAATCGGCGGGTTTCGAAAACCAGTTGGCGATCCACGGCGTAAACGGCGACTTTAGCGACCCCGGCGACTCGGGATCGCTCGTAGTCGACGCTGTCGAAAGGCGTGCGGTGGCGCTGCTCTTCTCCGGGGGCATCGGAATCACCTATGCTAACCCCATCGAGCCGGTACTGGGTCATTTCGGGGTGGAAATTATTTCAAAGCCATGATGACATTAAGGCATATAAACAACACGGTACGCGCCGGCGTACGTCACAATAGAAAGGGGCGGACCATGAACCACAGCGGCGACTCCGGAAACCCCAAGCCGGACATGCGTGCTATCAAAGCTGCCGCGAAGAGCCAGTTCGGCGGTATGAGGGGGGTCGAAGGTATAGGCATCGGCGACCGCGCCTTACGTGTCTACGTGCGGTCGCAGGACGTGGCCGACGACCTGCCCAAAGAGTTCCAGGGGGTCAGGGTTGATTTTGTCGTGACCGGGCCCATCACCGCTTACGACAACGAGAGGGACGGGCAGTAACACCCCCCGGACGGATCTTCTTCCCCAGCTAAGGACCACAGCAAAACGGCGTATCTGTCCCGTCACCCGCTCAGGCGCGAATCCTCGTTCGAGTCCGGATCAAGTTCCTGACCTCGGTGTAGACCTCCGTCGATCTCATCCTGTCTTCGAGCCGCACCACAACGGCGAGCGGCACCGGCGGCGGGTTAATGCGCTGCCACCTCTCGTGGGACTCGATGGCCAGAGTGTAGAAGTTCTCGCTGTAATGCTCCTGGTGTGTTGTCCACTCGTAAACGTCATGCTGAACCGTTCCCCGCGATCGGCGGGTGATGCCTATCTCGAACTGGAGGTCTTTGGGGCCATCGGCGTTCTCTTCGTCCGCGCCGTTTGACTCTGAACCCGCGGTGTTCTTTTCGGCCTCCTCGTCATAGGACATAGCGCTGGATACGTCGTCCGGGGAGATGTCCCCCCGGAACAGTTTCCACTTCAACCTTGTCCCCAGGTACTCATCCAGCCCCCACCGTTGTACTTCGGGGGCGTAGGTGACAGTCACGGTCAACCGCTTCTTACCACGCAGCGTCTGGCATAAGATCTTAGGCACCGGAATCGGAAAGTAGATGATACCTTTGGCTTCAATCTGCCCTTGGTAGAAGAAGAGCGCGGAGTAACGGTCGCAGGTAGTTGCGCGGTCGCCGTCCGGCACGCCGTAGCCGAGGATGTTGAGCCAGTGGTTAGAGTCGGCCGCGTTCAGGGCCGCCTTGAACGCCGTCAACTCCTCTCCCAGGTAGTACTGGGCCGAGTTGACTAAAAAGGCCTTCAGCAACGGGGCACTCACGGGATTGACACCGCCCGCCCGGAGGTCGCGTAGCACCAGTGCGAGTTTGTGGGCGGCGCGCGGGGCCGCGAGACTCGTCCCGGCGTCATAAGCCAGCGCGGGACTCAACTGGGCGCTCGCCACGGGAATGCTCGTGCCCGGATTGGCGCGTACCCGACCCCCTCCCGGGTCAATGAGGTAATTGCCGCTTAGTTCTACTAGCTCCGGCTTGATCTCCCGGTTGATGCCGGGCCCGCAGCGCGTAAAAGGCGCGGGCTGGTTTAGCTCGGCGATAGCCTGCGCAGTGCCGACGTTACCGACCGCCTTCGTAGTGCGAGCCAGTGCCCCGACCGTCAGGGCGAGGGCTGCCTGTCCCGGGTCAAGTATTCGTGTCTCCTCTTCCATCAGGTAAGCCGGATATTCTTTGCCCTCGTCGTGGAACTCCGCGACCTGCCATGTCTCGATGTTGCCCGTGCTTACGACGAACACCACGTCGTACTCGCGCGACAGCCGGTCTAAAGTCCGCGCGACCCAGGAGCGGCGCTCCACAGTGCGCTTTGACTCGGCACTCCACCGTCGGTTGGTGATATTGACCGACAGGTTGAAGATCCTCACCCCGAGCGGCGCGAAAGTCTTCACCACGTCCTCAAGGACTAACGATAGAAGGCCCTCGTCCGCTCGGTTATAGCGGTCGAGGATACGGGCGCCGGCCACCCACACTTTACCCGAGTTTTCAGCCCCTTCAGTCGTCTTGAGGGCGTAGTAGGCGGCTAAAGAAGCCACGCCGGAGCCGTGACCGTTTTCATCGGCGGGATCACCCGATGCCTGTTTGAGGAATGAGAGCAGCATATCTTCGCGCGTCACCGGTGTCAGGAAGGGATTACCCGCCGTGACGCCGGAGTCGACGATGCAGACCACCGGCGCGTCGCCGTCCGGAGGAGTGATGGGGCCGAGTTTGTTGACGGTGAATCCATCCGTGATCGCCTGGAACGACTCAAACTCGGGGCGCGCCTCAAACCTGAAGATCTGCTGCTGCCACTCGGAGTCCTCCACCAGCCTCTTGAACATTTGTCCGGTGCACCTGACCACTGCACGGATCGTTCCTTTAGCCTCCTCATGCTCCAAGATCTCGCCTTGGTCACCCTCATCGAACGCCGCCTCTAGTTCATCCTTGATGCGGTGCACGTCGGCACGCTGCTTGTTCTTGCCTACTTCGTAGGAGATCATTTCCAGCTCGCACATCACCCAGTCGCTTCTTACGAGCTCCTCGTAGGCTTCGAACAACTCCTCGCTGAGGCGGTCGCTCGGCGCGCCGCGAACGACAGACTCGATCGCGGTCACGAGTCGCTCGTTTGGGACGCGGCCATCATCTCTCGGCTCTCCGCCGCCGTAGTCTTCGACTTTTTTCAGGAGCTTCTCCAGGTCGTCGGACTTAGGGATGACGAGCGTGAAGTTCTCACCCGGCGCGGTCATGGGCTTTAAATCCGTGCCGGTGAAAGAGCGGATGTCGAGCTTCGCCGCTCCCGAATGTTCGATCTTGTAAAAGACAGCCTTGCGCTCGTCGTCGGACATGGCGTGTAGCGAGTTTGAGAGGGGCGCAATCTGTAGTTTGAGGTTGTCAGCAATCTCGCGTCGCACGGCGCGTCGTGCGACGATCTCACTCGACGCAGGAACATTATGCCTGGCGTTCCGCCGCCGGGCGGTCTCCGGCGGCGGCAGTGAAAACGGCGGATAATCAGGATCCATTGTGAGGGCGTCTCTTTCTCGCGGCCGGCTTCGCCTGCGCCTTAAGAATGTCTTCCTTAAAGTAGTCAGTCTGTCGGTCCATATCCTCTGAGCTTAAGCCCTGCCTGTCGGCGAGAATGGAGGTCTTCACGGCTTCGACGACTACACGCTTGATGTCGGCAAACGATAAACCGTTCATCTTCCGCGCCAGTTCGGGCTGTGACCCCTCGAACGCTATCCCGTCGAGCAGCCGACGCAAGTACAGTTCGCGCTCGGCCTTCCCCGGCAGAGGGAATCTGACGAGGTCGTCGAAGCGGCGCCATAAGGCATCGTCTAACATGTACTGGTGGTTGCTGGCGGCGATGACCACGCTCGCGTTGGGCTCGAAGTTGTCGAGGGCCTGGAGAAGGCTGTTGACCACTCGCTTGAGTTCGCCCACGTCATTACTATCATCTCTATCCTTCCCGATAGCGTCTACCTCGTCGAGCAGGAGGACCATCGGGTTGGAGCTCGCGAAATCAAAAATCCTTTGCAGGTGGGAGGCGGTGTCGCCGAGGAAACTCGAGACCAGCGCGTTGAGTCGCACGACGCCGACCGGTAGTCCCAGTTCGTAAGCTAGGTGATAGGCGGTGTAGGTCTTGCCGCACCCCGGCGCTCCCCAGAACAACAACTTCGACTTCGGCTGGTAACCGAACATCATCAACTGGCTTCGCTTACGGTGCTCGGCGAGCGTGCGCCTGATTTTCGAGCCCGTCTCCTTCGTGAGTACGATCTTCGTCGCGTCCACCGTGCTCTTCTGGAGGCGCACGAGATCTTCGCCCACATGACGGTCTTTGGGGAGCGCGACGAGCTCGTCACGACGAGCGGGTTTAAGATTCCGCCCGTTTCCGAGCGCCCTTTTCAACTCGCTGGCGAACCCCTGGTGGTTGGCCGTCAATTCTTCGGCGATGATGGCTTCGGCGACTTTGAGAAACGTCGCGTCGTTGCCGTCGCGGTAGGATTCGAAGAGTTTTATTAACTGTTTATTAGCGATCGTCATTCTTAATTATGAGGGTCACCCGAGCGGCCCGCGGCTCGGTAGAATTATCGGCGCCCGCTCGGGTGGCCGGGCGGCTACATGATTTATACATTGACGGGCTGTACGCCGCCAAATGTATCAGGCCACAAAAGAATACCTTGAATACGGTTACGCCGCCGTCCATCACCCTTTATTCTTTCTTATTATGATTCCTTATTATTATGCTGGTCAGCGCCGACGCTTAGACGAGAGGTGATCGAGCGGCTATGTTTATCGCGCTTGACTGCGATCCTACCTATGTACACGCGCGTCGTCGCCAGGTTCTTGTGCCCCAACGCATCCTGCGTCTCGACGATGCTGCCCGTCTCTTCAGAAATTATCCGCGCGAACGTGTGCCGCGTCTGGTGAATATGAATCTTCTCGATGCCGGCGGCGCGCGCGTAGCCCTTCAGGTTTTTTGAGAACGAGTGCGAAGAGAGCGGCGCGCCCGCTCGTCCCGCCCTGTCGTGCCGCGTCCAGACCGGGCGGTCGCTCCCAAGCGCGTTCATTCGGTTACATGAGGTCAGATAGTCAAGAAGCGTCTGTCGCACCAGAGGCTCATTAACCGCGCGGCCGACATAGTCTCCGCCCTTCACCCGGCACCGAACGACGATGTCATCTTTCCGCAATTCGATGTCAGAGCCGCGCAGTCCGATTACCTCCTGCCGGCGCATGCCGGTCGTAATGAACATCAGCAGCAGCGCGTAGTCGCGCTTTCCGACTACGTCTCCCGCTGCGGCCCTCTGCCTGACGACGCGAACGAGCGCGCTGATCTGTTCATCGTCGAGAGCCTTTGAGCTTTCGGTCTGGTAAGGCTTCGGACATTTGGGCCGGGCATTCTGAGCTGGGTTGCTGGTGATGAATTGGCCAAGTGCAGGGTCGCGCAACACCCAGGCATAAAATGATGAGAGGCGGGAAATGCGGGCGTAGACGGTAGCCGACTTGAACCCCTTCCCTTCCAGAGCGTCGCGCCAGCTCTTCACGTCGAGCGCGGTCACCTCGCTTGGGTGCTTGCCGCAGTGCGCGAAGAATGAAGAAACGGCCTGGCGTTTACTTCGGAGGAGGTCCTGGCAGCAGGCGCTCTCGGCGTCCGTCGTGGCCGCGGCCCAGAGATGGATGGCGTTCTGAAGTGCCAGATCGACGGTTTGACCTACCGAGATTAGGGCTTGCGGCCCCTCGCCCTGAGTTTGTTCGGTCTCTTCTGCACTCATAGCGGGGCATCATAGCATAATCTGCAAGGTTACAGTTCTCTTAAAGTCTGGTAACCAAGCCACACCCATATCACAATTATTACCCTTTTGATTGGCATAAATGCGGTATCATACCTCGTTCGTGAAACATCATCTGTTTGAAAGATCATCTAAGCCCCATGCGCGCTACTCGTCGCCGTCATCGCACTCTCGACCCGCTTGCTTCACCCGAAGGTGTTCGCGCAATTTGCCATCAACTACGTGAGCGTCTGACCGAACCTGTCCCTACTTCTGAAAAGCAATTATCTCGTTTTCTTTTTGCGGTGCGGCACATTGAGCGGCGGCCTGCGACCGATACTAAAAGGGGCAGGCCCTCCCGCTGGCCGCGCGAAAAGCTCATTGAAGCTGCCGCACTGCTTCGATCCATCCTTGAGCGTGAAACATCCGGCAGAGTCTCTCTCAATAGCTTCATCGGACAGTACCTACCCATCCTTGAATTTCCTGCCGACGTGGTCCAAGCCCTTTCTGCCGGACAGGTTAATCTCCAGGAAGCGGCCCAACTCTCGCGCCTGACCCCAGAACGCCTGCAATGCTCGCCCGCAGGAGCGCGGTCGCAACGTCAGGAGATTTTAAGGTCTCACGTGGCCGTACAAGGCTCACAGACCCGGCTGCAAGCTCGGGTTAAGGAAATCCTTGGCGAGAGCGATACACAAGCCATTACATCAGAAAATATGGCTTCGGTAGTCGTGCAGGTAGATGAATTACTGGAGATTGATCCGCAGGATACCCGTCATCTGTTCTGGGAGGAGATGAAGAGAATATTCTATGCGATGCGCGAAGTAGAGCAGGAAGATCTGGATGACGAAATTATGGGGCAGTTTCTCGCGGCGATGGACGGGGTGTCGAATGTTTTATACCGACTCGAGAAGCGGCGGAGAGAACGGCAAAAGGCGGGGAGAATCGGCGCATAAGAGATGCTTAAAGTCCCGGTTCGGTGTTGACCCTGTATTTAGCTTTCTCGCGATTTTCAAAGTCGTAGCCTTCAAGCAGCACGAGCCAGCCGTTTTTCTTCAATCTTCGGAGATTATCTCTGACTCGCCTCTCGAGCATCCCCGTTGATTTAACTAACTCTGAAACCACGAACGAGCACTCAGTCTTTCCGAGCGCATGAGTCATTAAATAAAGTTCTCTGTACAGAGAAAACTCACCGCTATTCAATCTGTATTTTTTCCTGATATTGCTTAGGGTCTCTTCTGCCCTGCTTAAATCGGGAACACTGTCGCTAAATTCTTTTCTTGTCTTTGCAGTGCCCGCCCGTTCCGCGCCTTTTGCTGTGTCTAGATCTTCGGTGTTACCTGCTCGCAGATTTTGCACCGGCTCAACCAACTCGCTTCCGCCGCCGGAGCCACTCTTCAGATGACTAATTGTATCGGTATTTGAAGCGCTCAGTTCTTCGGTGATCTGTGGCGTGAGTTCGGTCTGCTCTGGCGCGGCGGGTACGCTTGTGCTTGTCGGAGCTTCCGCTCGAAGAGTGGCATCGGATTGAATTTCTTCAATTTTATCCGCATTTTCACGCAAAAGGGTGCGAACCGGATGCTCCCCGATGACTGGCCGGGGAGTCGGCGGCGGCCCGAGCGCCTTCTTTCCCGCGATACGCTGTAAGAATTTACTGTTACCGGAATCCTTAGTTTTAGTCTTGCTGTTGGTCAAGCTTTTTCACCCCCGGCCAGCAATCGCAATGAGTTTTCTCGATTGAGCGCTAAACCGAGGCGTT
>WUUC01031264.1_pt1 | contig 17766 bp, 19 predicted proteins | sample 6278441 | NCBI WGS metagenome assembly WUUC01 (sample SAMN13675441, study PRJNA597444) | soil metagenome | isolation source: soil | place: USA: Washington | collected 2017-10 | reverse complement strand
GCAGCTTGTACGCCTTCTCGAAGTACTCCATCAGGTCGATGCCGGGACCGGCGCCGGTGAACTGTCGACCCAGCTGACCAGCGCGCAGGAACGAGGAGTGGACGTGGTCGAAGTGGTTGGCGGTGACGCTGCCCCGGTCCTCCATCTGCTTCCACGCGGTGCCCTCGTTGATCCGCTGCTTCCAGATCAAATACTTCACCAGCAAGCGGCGGGAGTTCGCTTGCAGGTATCGAGCGACCCGGTCACCGAGCGCCGCATTGGACATGGTCATGAAGTCCAATGCGTGCCCCGACGGGTGGTCAGAGGCGTTCGGTCGGGAGCCCACGCCACCAATGCCACCGGGCATGGGGCCAAACCGCTGTTCGATCTCCTGGCCGGCGCGGGCAACATGAGGCTGAACACCGCCGTAGGCGAAGCCCAAACCGTCCGAGGGGATGGTGCGCATCAGCTTCAACTTGGCTAGCGCGTCACCTCTGGTTTTACCCAGTTCGTTTAGCTCGGCGTTGCCTGCGCGGGCGCGGCGACGGAATTGCTCAACCTGGTTGACGCCGCCCAGATTCGCAATGGACAGCTTGTCGAACACGATCTCGCCGGGCATCAGCTTGGCGTCAACCTTGTCCTTATTCCCGAAGCCGGGAACGGGGCCGCCCACCCGGAACGGAATGGGCACCCGGGATACCGGCTTTTTCAGCGCGAAGTCCTTGTTGAGCCTCGCCCACGCCCCGATGAGGCCAGCATTGATCGGGTTGGCCAGGATCCAGCGGATCGGATCGGCCGCCGCAGGTCGCATACGCCCGAATTGGCTGACCGCCGCATTCGCCATGCTGGTCATCGCGGTGCGGCTGGCGGTCATCCCGCCACGCAGCGACCCCAGATAGCTGCCCACGCGGCTGACACTGTTGCCGGACGTCGACACGATCCGAGACCACGTCTGCCCACTCACCGCGGCCGTACGGTTGAACTGGGCCTGCAACGGTGGCATCAGCGAGTTGAGCCGGTTGATTGCGGCCGGCGCCAACTTCCCCGCGTGAAGCTCCATCGACGCCATGGCCGGCGCCGTGGTCATGTTGACCTCGTTGGCCAGTGGAGCCAACCCGGCGCCAACCAGCTCCTGCACGGACGTCGTGAACGCATCCACGGCAACGGGCTGAAGGTCGAGCGCGGCCGGGTCGCTGTCCACTTTCTTTGGCTGGCCGCCAGGCGTGGCCATGCCACCGTTGGCCATCCGCAGCAGGCCGCCCAGCGCCATGGGGGTCAGCGTGAAGCCCATGCGCTCGGCGGCCTGCGCGAGGATCGCCAGGGAACGGGCCGACTTGTCGAGCGGGATGTACGCTTCGTCGCCGCGCATGCGGTCGCCGATGAGGCGCATCGAGTTGGGCGGCACAATGGTGGCCGAGGCGCCCGACATGGGACGCATGCCACCGTTGGCGTACGGGGTGACGATGCCGCCTTCGGCGAGGAACAGCTTGCCGCCGACGCCCCGCTTGGTGACCACACCGGACGACAGGTACCCGTGGAGTCCGCGCTTCTCCCAGTCCTGTAGCCGTTTCTTGGCCAGCTTGTCGTCAAAGTTGACGTTGATCTTGTACACGCCCGGCGCGTTCCGGACCATCTTGATCCACTTGCCCGTTTCGTCACGGGCATAGCCCAGCTCAGTCAAATACTGCTGCAACGCCTTCGGCAGCTTGCTGCCGTACTGCTTCGCCAAGATCAACGCCGCGTCGATCGAGGCTTTGGTGGCGTCGGTTTGCTTCCCCTCCTGTGTGGTCGCGTTCGAGTTCGCGAACGCCAGCGCACCCTTCGCCGTGATGACCTGGATGATCGCCGACTCTTCCTGCTGGCGAGCGGCGATAGCCTCACGGGAATTCTTTCCGTGCTCCGCTTCGGCCGCCGAAACCGCGAGCTGCGCATCTTTCAGCGCCGTGACGGCCTGGCGGTACGCGAGCGCCTTGTTGACCGACTCCAGGGCGGCATTGTTCAGGTCCCGCAGCGCAGCGGCATGCCTCTCGGCGGCAGTGGCTGCGTTGTTATTCGCATCCTTCAGGTCGTTGAAGCCGGCCCGTGCACCCTGGAAATCGCCCTTAGCGCCGTTATACCCGAATACGAGGTCCCGCAGCGCGGTCAACTGGCCGACGAGCGCCTCCTTCTGCTCATCGGTGAGATTCTTAGCACTACGGATGTCGAGAGAGAAGCCCGCGAGTTGCGCCTGAAATTCATTGGCCGACACCTTGCCGGAAAGAAACTGGTCCACAAGGCCGTCAAGGGCATTGCCCCAAGCGTTGGACATGCCCGCCTGGCCGCCCATCTCGCTGCCCAAGCTCCTGACTTTGCCCTCGAAGTCGCTGGCGGCACTCCCTCCCTCGGCGATAGCCCGCGCCATCTGCCCGACATTGAGACCGAGCGTCTTAGCCCGACTCGACGTGCCCTCTGTCGTCAGTTGCTGGATGATCGACTTTTTGACGTTCTGGTCGATGACGCCGTTGCTCGCGGTAAGCGCATCGGTCAACGTCTGGATGCGCGCCTTGTGTTCGGCCGCCGCCTGCGCGGCCCGCGCCTGCGCGTCCACCAGGAACCCGAGGCCAACCGTGGCGCCAACAAGCGCGAGACCGAACGGCCCACCGAGGGCGCCAACCAGGCCCGTCACAGCGCCGCCGACACCTCGGGCAAGGGCGCGCCCCGTACCGCCAGCCACCCGGGACACGTTGGTCAACGCGTTGATCGCACCCGTCTGGAACCGGGTAAACCCGGTGACCGAGTTCGCGACCTTCGTGGACATGCCAAACAGTTCGGTGCTGACCCGCCGCGAGGCCCCCACGACCGCGGTTGTCGTGCGGCCCGCCCACTCGCCAGCCCCGGCCGCGCCGGCCCGGTAGGCGCCGGCCAAACTATGGAACCCCGCAGTCGCCTTGCCGACCACGCCGGTACCGGTCTGCGTGGCCTGCTGCCATTTGCCCGTCGCCTGCGTGTGCTGGTTGAGCGCCCCCGTGGCCTCCTTCGTGACGTCCTTCTGACGGGACGTACCAAAGATGAGCTGGTCGAACACGCCCCTCGCGGTCCTGATCGCCTGCGACAGTCCGCCGAGGGTGCGGAAGAACGACACGAATCCGCTGCCCAGCAACAAAACCAGGCCGATGATCGTGGTGAGCACCGGGTTGGCCTCGGCGAACTGGCCGATCATTTCGACTAGCGGCGCGACGATGTGCAGGATGGCGCGGCCGAGTGGTGCGAGCGCCTCGATCGTGTTCCACACGCCGCCCACGAGCTGCGACAACACTTCCCACAGCTCGTGGATGCGGACACCCATTTCGCGGAACCAGACCTGTAGCTCGCCGCTGTCCCGCTTGCCCTGGATCCACACGGCGAAGTGCTCGGACCACGCCGACGTGCTCGCCAGGATGCCCTCGGTGAGCGGTCCACTGGCGACGGTGATGTTCCGGAATGCGTCCAGAAGGGACAGTCCGGCGTCGCCCATGGACGCGAGCATGCGGTTGTTGCGGCTGGCGATGGTCACGAAGTCCGCGCGCCACGGCCCGGACGTCACCATCTTCGCGCCCTTGACGGCCAAATCACCCAGCACGTTGCCGGTGTCGGCCAACGCCGCCTTCAGCAACGGCGACAACGTCAGCAGCTGCTTGAACGCCACCTGCACCTTGGGCAGCAACGAACCCTGCGCTGCGGCACCCAGCTCCTGAAGCGCCGGCTTGGCTTCGTCCTGAAGGAACCGGGCGAACGCTCGGCCCTCGGGCGTGAGCTTTTTCATCGCCAGGTCGAGCTTGTCCATGGCGGCAGAACCCGCGGTGCCCGCAGACACGGAGGCTTGCGCCATCGCACGCTGCGCCTCGGTCACCTGGCGGGAGGCGTCCGCAGCGGCGAAGCTGGCGTCCTGTCGGGTTCGACGCAGCGCCTGCTCCGCCTTGGCGACACGACGATCGCCGTCGATACGAGCCTGGGTCAGCGCCCGCTCGGCCGCGTGCACCTGGCTGGTGGCGTCACCCACCTGGCGTTGGGCGGCCACGACCTCTCGGCTGCCGTTGACGCCGGCCTTGTTCGCCGCAGTGGACTCGGTTTTCAGGTCCTTGAACCGCTCTCGGACCTCGACGAGTCGCTGCGCGGCCTGCCGGTAGGCCAGGTCAACCTCTTGCAGATCCCGGCCTTTGAGCCCGGACTTTTTCGCGGCCTCCAGCTTTTCGCGGGCCTTGTCGACGGCGAGCGACGCGGCTTCCTCGTCCAAGGCGGCGCCGGCCACGGAGATCCGAAGATCCTCCAGCCGCTCCTTCGCCTCTTTCCGCGCGTCGTTGAGCGCCTGCTGCGCGTACTTCGCCGACAGTTGCGCCGCCGCCAGGTTGTCCTCGGCGTCCCGAACCCGCGACGCCGCCTCGGTGTGCGCGTCCGCCAAGCTCTCCCGAGCGTCCTGAAGCTGGCGGGAACTCTGGATCGCGGACCGGTCAGCGTTGATCAGCGCAGCGTTCAGCGCGGACTGTGCACCTGCGACACGGTTGGCCGCCGAAACCCGTTTCTGCGAGTTCGTGTCGGACTTGGTGGCGGCCTCGTCCTCGACGGCTTGAAGCGCGCCCACGGCGTCGCCGATGCCGCTAAACGCGGCGCCGATCGTGCCCACCGCCTGACCCATCGCGAGAATGGCGTTGGGTACCGCGGCCAATGCGGCAGCCGCCGCCGGGGCCGCGTAGGACACGGCGCTGAGGCCGGCCACCAGCAACCCGAGGATGGCGACCGCGCGGGAGGCGTCGGAGGCCTCCATGTTGATATCGGTCTGGTTGTTTCCGATCCGCGTCAGGTGGTTGTCGAGCTGATTCAACTTCTGCTCGGCCCGCGCCGTATCAGCGTCGGCTTGCACGGTCACGGTATGGCGCTGCGCCTCCAACGTGCGGATCTTCGCTTCAGCCCCGGCGATCTCCGCGTCCACATTGATCTTCAGGTCGTCGCGGTGCCGGTTCAGATCGGCGATCTTCTCGCGCAGCTTGGACAGATCCAGATCGATGCCCAGCAGTTTTTCGTCACGCTTGGCGAGAATCGCGGCGATCTGCGCGTTCAGCTTCCGCGCATCCACCTCCAACGGCACCTTGACCGGGTGCTTGACCAAGCGGGACTCGATGGCCTTGGCGGCAGCCTGCGCCTTCCTGGTGTCCAAGTCCATCTGGGCCGGAATGTTGACGTCGCCGACCTTGGCGAGTTCGGCCGCCATCTTCCGGTGGAACTGCTGGAACCGGGGGTGAACCTGCACAAACGCGTTGCCGACTTGGTAGCCGACCGGTCCTGGCATGGGTTCACCTCCCGCCCGTCATGCGTTCCTCAATGGACTTCAGCTTGTTCATGGATGCCGCGCGCTTCACCCGCTCCTGAGCGGTGATCGGACGCGGCGCGCGGGTTGGCTGGCGCCGGCCAGCGCCTTTCTTGGAGTAGACCGCCATCAACGTTTCGTTGACCGCGTTGACCGCGTCGAACACGTTGTCCAGCCGCAGGACGGTCTCGTCGTAGCCGACCAGCGGCACGCGTGGCGTATCCGGCAGGTTGAGCTGTGCAACGAGTTCGGCGAGCTGTTCGTCGTTCTGTAGTGCGGCCTTGTAGTGGCTATGCGTCGGCAGCCGCGCAATCAGCCGCTCCAGCTGCGCCCACGGGCGACGGCCACGGAAATAATCATGGATGTCGATACCGAACTCGCCGAGCAAGTCGTATTCGACATCGGGTCCGAACTGGTCAACCAGGTCGATACGACGGACAAGCAGCCCGGCAAGGTCGAAAGCGTCGGACGGGAGGCGGGCGACACGCCAAATCAGCGCTTGCTGGTGGTAGCCCTGGTTGTTGCCTTCCGCCTGGCCGGCGCTTTTCCCGGCGCCTTCCGGCCGTTGACAGCCGCGCCGTTTCTCGTTGACTTGGCCGCCGGAGCAGGCTCCTCGTTGTCCTTATCCCCGGTGTCGTCTTCGTCCTCGGGGAGCATCCCGAACTTTTTCATGACGTCTTCCAGGAACGCGTCGAGTACGAACGCCGGCCAGTTCTCGGACAACTCCTTGACCCGCTCGCCGGCGGCTTCGCCCAGCATCGCGATGAGCAGGTCGTCGGTGTTGCCTCGGAGCTGCGCATCCGCGATCTTGCGGCCCTGCGCCCGCGTCGGGTAGGTGATCACATAGCTTTCGTCCTCCGTCAGCGGAAGCTCGATGCTACGGTCACCATCCTTCATGGCCTCCTTGACGTAGGTGTCCCACGTAGACAGCCGCTTCACGGGGTACCCTCCGTCGGCTTCTGCTTCGCGGGCGTCTGCGCCTTCGGCTTCTCAGCGTCCTTCTCGCGGTAACCGCCGCCGTACTTCAGGTCGTTGTACTCACGCGGCGACGTGGCCGTGGCAACGCGACCATCCGGCGACACCATCTCAACGGGAAACTCGGTCATCTGTCATGTCCTCTCACACGAGAAAGCGGCGGTGAGGGGAACCGCACATCCCCTCACCGCCTTGAGTCTGATTAAGCGCCGAAGCCCATGTCGTCGATGAGCGCGGCAATACCCGGGCCACCCCACATTTCACGAATGCTGTACCCGAGCGTGTCGTCCACGAACGCGGTGAACGTCAGCGGCCACCGCAGCTCGTCACCCTTCGTCCACGGCTGGTCCGCATATTCCGAAATGGACGCTCGGGGACAGAACCGCGCGAAGTAGATTTCGTCCGCGCCGCCACCATCGGAGGCGAGCGCCAGAAGCCTGTAGTACCGGGTGGCCGGCTGAGACGAACGGTTGAACCCGATCTCACTGGTGGTCGCGTCCGGAGTCACCGTCGAAAGATCGACATTGTGATACATCTCCATCGTGTTCATCTTGGATTCCTGCGCCAGCACAACGAGTCCGGTCACATCGGAGGTGATGTCACGACGTGTTGGCTCGGCCGAACCGTGCGACCGCACATCCGCCGTATCGACCTCGCGGGACCAGTTGATGCCGTCATCCTCGGTGTGGTGGCCAAGGGTGACGTACCCAGCAGGCAAGGCAACGAGCGTGGCCCCCGCGCCCGTCGTGATCGCTGTGATCGCCGTGGCGGTGGACGGCCCCGCGAACACGACCGCGTCCTGCGCCTTGCGGATCAGCTTGGACTGGCGGTCGGCCAGTGTCCCAATAGGCATTGCAGCCCCTTTCTAGTGGGCATGGGAGATCAGCCCCACGGTGGGGCACAACGGAAACTCAGAGAAAGAGGATGCCGATCAGGCTGGCGATGCCTATTCCGAACCCGATGGCCCCCACGCAACCGAGCACACCGTAAACAACACCACTGACGCGTGTGGTGCTGTGCTCGATTGCACGATTCGCGAGAACAATAATGATCGTGCCGCCCACGATATTCGACAAGCTAGCGAATAGTGGATTCATTACCGTGGACGCCGATACTCGACGCGGTACACGGCGATGTAACGGTGGATACCCGGCTGTCCATAGTCGACAAACGACGGCGCTTGCTCGGTGGCCGCATAGTCGATGCTGATGCCGGCCACCGGTTCGCCAGGCGAGGCCAGAACGATCTGCCGGGTGTCCTCGGCCAGATCTCGTGCCTCGACCCGGGTGTTGCCGTAGGACTGGATTTGAAGCCGCGGCCGGTTGGTGATCTTGTCGTCGCTGCCGCCGATGCAACGCACCACGGTCAGCGGCGGCTGTAGATCCACCGGCGTAGCCAGAACCACAGTGCCCAGCGAGTCCAGGAGAGCCAGGCCGACATCTTCTGCGTCAGTCCAGCCGGCCAGCAGTTCCACGTCACGTCACCGCGAAGCGTTGCAGCGTCCGGAGCATCGGCTGCGGCGGGTTCTTGATGTTCCACGACCCCACCTCTAGCGCCGTCGCGTACCGCGAGTCGTTGACCACAAACGCCGCACGACGGTCCTCTTTGGCAAGGTCCAAGCCAGTTTCAACCGAGAAGTTGTCAGCATACCGTTGTCCAGCCATCTTGGGCTCGGAGCCGCGTGGCGCGGAAATCCTCATCTCGGCGGCGAGCTGGTTGGCCACGTTGACCACGAGGTCCCCCATCTCGTCGCCCATCATCATGCGGCCAAAGCCCACCCGGTCAGGTTCATAGGTGGCCATGTCCTCACCCCGTCATACGTCGCAAAGGGACAACAGCACCCGGCATCCAGCCCACGGAGAACGCGCCCCGCCACCGCTCAACCGCGCCGGACGCCTCCCACCGCGAACCGTCCTCGAACTCGATGACGTCCGTGGCCACGATGTCCGCGCCGAACGGCACGTACAGCTCGGCGTCGGACACGACCGTGTCCGCCCTGTCGGTGAACTCCCGGCTGCCGCGTCCCATTTCGTTGGGACGTGGCGCGAACGCGGTGCGCTGGACGGTGTGCCGAGACACCTCAACGCGATCGCCGTAGCGGTCGGTCTCCATGCGGTGCACGATCACTGGGCGGCCTGTGACACTCATGGCTCACTCACGGTCCTGGCCACGCGCCGTCGTCGAGCGACGCCCACGGGAACAACTCCGAGCCCACCGACACCGGGTACCAAATCGTGCCGTCTTCGTCGCCGTCACGTTCGGTCCGCAGTGTCCACAGCTCGCCGCCACTCGGGCGGAATCGACGCACAATGTCCAGCTCAGCTTTGGTGAGATAGACGCCGGTGTCGTTTTCGTTGAGGCGACGGGAAAAAGGTCCCGCCGTCTCCTGGATGGCCGCGTCCGGGTTGGACCAGTTGCGCAGGGCGGCACCCAGAACCACGCGGGCGATGGCGTCGGGAACTGCGATCAGTGCACCGTCATCATCGACCCACGTGGTTCTAGCCTCCATGCGGACCAACGCGGAAGCGTCCTGGAGGGCCGCCCACGCCCGCCCCAGATCGGGGCCCGCCAAGGAATCGGGGTCGAGACCAAGGCGAGCCTCCAAGTCGGGCACCGAGGCAAGCGGAGGCAACATCGTGCTACCTAGGCGTTGTCGACGATCTTGATGGCGCGCACGAACGTCTTCGTCGAGCTGCCAGCCTGAACCACCGCCACAGTGACATCCGGGGTGGTGCCACCAGTAAGCCCGGTGTTGTCCGTGGTCATCGCCGCAACATCCGTGCCCCGAAGGGAGCCGGTGAACATCACGGTGTACGGACCGCCATCGGCACCTGACACGATCACGTCGCCAGTGCGGATGTTCGACAGGTCGTTGAGGGCACCCTGAACAACCGCGGCACTGGCGTTGTAGGGAATATCCGCCGTGGTCTGGCCCGAATAGGTCAAAGTGAAGTCGCCACCCGTGGGAGCGCCCGTCACAGTCACCGACTGGGTTTCGTTGGTGTCTCCGTCCGCGACAATGTTTGTCCCGGCGTAAACGTCGACCAGGCAGCGGTCGAGCACGTTGCGGAAGTCGTAGTCGCGGAGCATCCGCATGGCCAAACCCTGGAAACTCTGAGAAGCACCAAAAGTGGCGCCCGACGGAACAACCGGGGCCTGCATGGACAGCACATACGCGGTCCTGTGAAACACGAAACCGACATTAGGCGGAAGCGCATTGCTCACATAGACAGGACCGAAGCCGGCCACTCGGCCGATCGCGGCGTCGCGCAGCGCATTGTTGTCGCCCGCCTTATCCGCCATCGACAGGTGCTCGGACTTCAGGAACTTCCCCTCCAGGTCGGCGCCGACCACGCAGGTCCGCTCGCTCATGGGGATATTGTCCTTATTCATCTGCACGCGAGCGTCGACCAACGTCTTGTACGGGTCGGTGTTGTCCAGCTCCAGAGTGGTCGCATAGGTGGCGCCGATCATTTCCGCCGCCAGCTTGTTCTCCAGCGCCTCGGCAACGGCCCGAACCTGCGGACGCAGAATCTGGTCACCAAAGCTGCGGATATCGAGCGTCAATTCCTCGTCCGTGATCGGCACCGCGGAATAGAGATCCTCATCCAGGGTGACATCGATCTTGGTCTCGACGAGGGTGTCCATCGTAATGATGCCCTCGCCCTCGGACGCGGTAGGCCGCGCACCGCGCAGCGTCCGCGTACGCGCCGTGGTCCGCGCCGGGACACGGATCGAGATTGTGTCCCCTGCGGCGCCAGCAAAGCTGCCACCCGCGTCCCTCCATACGAGACCCGGCAGGATGATCTCCCGCTCCAGGAGCCCCAGTGCCGCAGCGGCAATCCGTTCGGCCTTCAGAAACGTTGAAGCCACGGTCAACCTCCTTGATGGTCAACTACTGACCGCCAACGGCCTTCCGTGGCTGGCCGAGCGGTATTGATTTACGGCCGCCCGATGAGATCCGCCAGCTTGCGCGGATCCATTTCCTCGGGCGGATCATCGGGATCGCCGCCACCGCGAAGGGTTTCGCGGGGCTTCCCGTTGGGGGCCTTCGTCTTCGCGGGCGCCATCAGCGCGAACAGCTCATCCGCGTCGGATGCCAGCTCGTCCTCGGAGTCGCCGGCAATGCGCTTCGCGACCGCCTTGATCTGCGTGAACGTGGCACCCTCGGGCGCACGATCGATCGCGGTTTGCAACTTGCGCTGAGCCGACTCCGCCTTCTCCGCGCGTGACTGCGCTTCCTGTGCGGCCTCGGTCAGACGTTGGCTCTCGGACTTGTCCTTGTCTTCGAATTCCTTGACGCGGTTGCGAAACTTGGCGGCCTCCTGGTTGGCGGCCTTCAACGCCTGTTGGATCCGCTTGAACTCCTTGGGGTCAACGGAGTCGGTCTCACCATCTCGGTTCGACTCGCCACCCTTGTCGCCTTCGGCGTTCTCGGTACCAGCTTTGTCGTTCTCGTTCTCGGCACCTTCATTCTCGTTTTCGGTGCCTTCGGTTTCGTTCTCGTCGGCCATCTCGGCCACAACCTTTCCCATCTCGGGATAAAGAACCAGCGCGCCCCCATCTCGGGTGCGTGCCAGCGTGAAACACTCAGAATGTGCCGCTACACATCAATGGCAATCGCGGCGACCTTCACGTCGGTGTCGTCCGCCACGAAGGTCAACGTGCGACCAAAGGCGTCGCCGGAAAACCCGGACAGCGTCTTTTTGGCGCTCGCCGCGAGCGTCAACGTGAAGTCCTCGACGTCGAAGCCCGCGTGCTCGACGGGAGTCGTAAACACCACGTCGTGCGGAGCCGCTACATCGGCGTTCTCGAAGAGAAGGATCAGGCCCGGCGAATTGGGCACGGTATTGCCCGTCAGGTCGCAGGCGGCGGGAACGGGGGTGTTGACGCCGGCACGACTAGGAACTGAAGGGACGATGGCGGTGGCCATGGGCGAGAACCTTTCGTTTACGCGTCGGGGCCGAACGCCGCGTCGCGAGCCTTTCGAAGTGCACGAATTGCGCGGTTGCAACCGTCACGGTCCAACGTGACGAACCAGCCGTTGAATGGTTCCCCGATGCTTCCGGGGTCACTCGACGGATCAAACGTGAACGGGGACTTCTCGTTCGTCGTCGCCACCTGGACGTGGCCACTGATGTCGCTATGCGAAGCCCACGTGACCTCCACGCGGAAACCGTCAGTGGTGCTGTCAATAACGTTGACTTTGGGCATCACGCCCTCCTTATCCATCCTGGATTTCTTGGTGCCTCATCCTGAGGACTTGAGCGCACGCCGAAAGGCGTTCAGCGCATGCTTGCCGGACAACCCGGCGGTGGAGTCTTTCCAGAGCTGCTCGAAACCGCGGTTCCGCGACGGCCAATCCGTGTCGCGGCTAAAGGACGGCTCAGCTGTGCATCCGCAGTTGTCGTGGTACTGCTCGCCCGGCCCACGCTTGGACCGCTCCGTCGTTAGGGACGCGGTCGCACGGGATTTATACACCGGCCCACGCGACGCGGCCATAGCACAAAAACTGCAGGGATCCCCGTCGGTCACCCGGGAAAACCCGACCGCCATTTCGTCCGCGTTCGCGGTGCCGATCAGCTGTCGCCGGCCACCGTCAAGAACATGCCGACTCGCCGCACCCGAGACCGCGGTGAACGTGGTCGTGCGCGCCATGGTTGGCGTGAACCCTTTGGCGATACGAGATCGGTAGCCGATGGGGCCGGTCACCAGCAGCGAGGTGCGGATCTGCGGCATGCTGGGCACGGCCAAGCCCAGATACCGGGCCGGGTCAAACGCGGGCTCGATGGCGTCAGGCCGCGCAACGGGCAGTTCGGCCCGGCGAAACGCCTCGTAGTAGGCCAATGCCCGCTGGGCGGACTCGGCCCGCCAGTCGGCGATCAGGCCGGACACGATGTTGATCCACTCGGCGGTGGTTTCGTCGAGGCGGTCCATGTCGAGCAGCGGCCACATCCGCATGAACTCGCGGAGGAACCGGGCGCGGATGCGTAGCTGCGCCAGGCGATGCCGTTCGGTCAGCCGCTCGCCTGCCGCGGTCGCAGCCATTACGACACGAGCCCCGCGTTTGACACACTAGAAACCGTGGCCGACACTAAGAACATGAACATTTCCACGAAGCCCGGCCCTATCGAAGTGCGGCTATCACAGCCGAATTTACAAGTCCGATGCCAAATCGCCTTCGACGATGAATCCACAACCGAGCTTGACGTGCAGTCGCTGTCGTTGCGTGGCGCGCAGCGGGAGGTCACAGGCATCCTCCTTCGGCAGGGTTACAGGGCTGCCGGAAGATGGATGTACACCGATGCGCAGGGATGCATCCGCAGATTCCAACTCAGCCCGTGAAGCCGCCGACTCACTCGGTGTCCTCGCTGCCGCCGGCCTGCCGGTTCAAGGTGGCGGCGAGTTGCTCCACCGGGTCCAGTTGGGCGGCGAGCTGGCGCCAGTCGTCCACATCGGACTTTTCGACGCCTGGAATCCTTTGCCACAGAGCGGGAAGCGGAACCTGAAGCATGGTCGCGGCCTTCCCGAGGGCGTCCACGGCTTGGCTGAAGCTGCGGATCTCCATGTCCTGCCAGGTGACTCGCGCCATCACGTCGTTCGCGTGCGCCTCGTCCCCTTCCAGGGCGGCAGACAAGCGCAGCGACTGCACATGGCTGTCTCCGAAGTTCTTCTGGCGCTCCGTGGCTTTCTGCATGAAGGACGCGCGCATGGCAGCCAAGCCTTCGGCCGAAACGTTGATCAACTGTCCAGTCAAGGCATGCGTCGGCGTCTGCGATACCGCGGCCAACGCCTCAATATCCGACCGCCACGCGTCAATAAAGCCATTGAGCGGGGTTTCGTCCAGCGTCCCGAATTTGGTGTCCGGGTCCTCGCTGACCAGCATGTCGTCCTGGCGCAGCTGGAGCTTTTTCCGATTCGCCTCTTCCTGCGTATCCGGTTCCGCCAAGCCCACGACCGTGCGAATCTTCCAGCTGGAGAAATGCTGGGTGAGTAGCCTGTCGTAGCTCGTCTTGTTGATCCGGGCGGCCAATGCGATAAACGGCTCCACCTCGCCGTCGCAGCGGCCGTCCAGGTCGAGCTGGTTGGCGTAGCGGACGAACGGGCAGACCGAGGCGCCGTGGACTTCCCGCTTGACGAATACGGGCTTCGCGTCGGTGGAGCCCAGCCGGAAGTGCAGCACCTCTTCGTCGTCGTACAACGCCAGGTCGTAGCCCTCGCCCGCGCCTCGGCTGGCCACTTGCAACATGTACCGCGGCCACTCGTCCTCGGCGGGGTCGCGGTACACGGCGTAACACTTGCGTGGGCTGACCCCGCGCATCACCGACCGCTTGCCTTCGAAGTCCTCGCCCGGAGTAACCCGTACGAACGCGTAGCCGTAGTTCAGGGCGGCGCGGTGGACTGAGATCTGCCGTTGCGGCATGCCGTTCGCATGCCACGTCTTCCACGGCCCTGTCGGCTCCCCGGCGTCCTCGGGCTCGATCTCCAGGTCATCCACGCTGGACCGGTAGCCGTCCACGTACAAGCACTGTGAGATCGAGCTGACCACCAGGGATAGCCACGGCACCTTGGACATCTCGACCAGCTTGCGCAGCTCCCTCGTCGCGCCCTTGGGCAGCTTGATGTCCTCGTGGGTCCAGCGAGACCAGCAGTCGATGCGCTCCAGGCGCTCGTTCTCCTTGCGCCAGCCCGGCATCAGAGTGTCCACGATCAGGTCGACGGCCGTGCTGTTGCTCAGTCCTGCCACGGCCGTCCTCTCTCTGTCATGGCGTGATATCGTGCCGCCCAACTCACGCAGGATCCCTGTGAACGGCTGACTGGCAGGAGGCAACAATGCCCCCACGAATCCCTGACCACATTCGGCAGGCGATCATCGACGACTACGTGAAAAACCCCGTCGCATATCTCACGCTCGCCAACCGACATGACGTCTCACAAGCCACAGTCGGCAAAATCCTGCATGACGCCGGAGTAATCGATCCTGTAAAAGCCAGAAGGCGCAGGGCACGAGGCTTCCTGGCGCATCCAGGTCCGCTCGGCGCCGCAAGCATCAAAGCCACCCCGAAACCAATTTCGGAGTATGACCGCGTGCTCCTCCGATTCCTCGCCGACGGATTGAAAAGCTGGGAGATCGCCCGCGAGGTCGCCCGCCGGAAACTCCGCCCCGCCACTGAAGATCGTCAAGTACACGCACGATTCATGGGTGCGGTCAACCCTGAAGTGATCGACAAAGACCTAGGTCGCTTGTACAAGCGCCTGGGGGCCCGGGATCGTGCGCACGCTGTGGGTATCGCCTACCAGAAAGGCATCCTCGGCGTCGCGTGCAAGGAGTGCGGCCACGATCCCGCTACCACACCTTCCCCGTCCGGCGACGCTTCCGATTCGGGTTATTAAGCACCAACCGACGAACCATGAGCGCGCCCACCATGCACACGGCCAAATCGATCTTGCGCGGTGATTCGCGATGTCCCTTCCACAGCGACACCCCGTACTTGGTCGGGTAGCGCCGGGCATTCCGCACGTGCGTCCGTAGGCGGGGGTCGCCGTCGTGGACGACGTAGTGCTCGCCGATGTCGGTGGCTGTGCGCTCCGCTGCGGCGGCGAACTGCGCCAGCCGGGCCGGCGACGTCATGTCCCACATAATCGAGTGACCCTGCTTTTCGCCGCGGTCCGCCCATAGCTCCAACTTGGCGCCATACTTTCGATGCCACGAATCGATCACCGCGTCCCAGTAGCGTTCGCCACTTTCGTCTTCGAACGTGTGGCTCGGGTCAGCCCAAAACGCAGCCACCCGATACGCGTCGAATGCCGTGGCCACCGTGTGGTCGACATCGGAGCGAGGGGCCGTCCACTCGCCCGCCCGCATCGTCGGTGGACGCTGCCACACACCGAGCGGCACCACCAGGCCATCGCTCAACCTCGCCGCAACCAGGCCCGTCGCGTCGTCGCTTTTCGACATGTCGCCGAACAGCACGATTTCGTCCTTCGGAGACAGCGGCGGCACGCCCTCGTTCGCCTTGCACAGGTCCCAGTCCTTGGAGTCCACCCACGCGTCTTCCGGGCTGACGATCTGATTCAGCCAGAACCGACGACTACGAGATGGTGGGTTACGAGGATCGAGGATCGTGTTCGTGATCCGCTCGATGTCGAGCCACGTCGAATCCCCGCGCACAGCTTCCAGCACCGCGGGGAGTTCCTCGGCGGCCAACGGTGCGCCCGGCGGCGCCTCCAACGAGTCGTAGAGCATGCCCGTGGCAATGCTGCGGCCCGACTCCATCGCCTCGAACGCCTCACGTTCCAACTGCGCCACCGACTCCTCGGAGGGGTCGAACGCGTTCGTGAGAGACAGTGCCCGAGACTGACCGCCAGCTGACTTCGCCGAGTTCCTGTCGATCACCTCGGCCATGGCATGACCATCGTTGTTGGACAGCCAGTGATGCGTTTCATTGCGAATGGTCAGCGAGGGCCGACCACCCTCCAGGGCTCGCGGCGACGAGGTCACCGCCTCGATCATTCGGTCGCCGTGGTAGGCGTAGATCAGCTCGCGACCGACCTGGATCTGAAACTCACGCTGCGCCCGCTTCGAAATCAGCTGCGGAAACAGGCGCATCGTCGTCCTGGTCTGATCCTTCGACACCGCCGCGATCTGAATCCACGCCGACGGGTTATCCACGACGATCGGCTCGCCGTCCTCCCAGCCACCGAACCGGCACGGGCCGACCAGTTCGATCACGGACAGCGTTGCCGCCAACGGGTCCTTGCCGTGGCCCTTCAGGCGCTGGAAAACACCGTCGCGATACACGAACCTTCCGCGATGATCCACGGCGTACCAATGCAAAACGAACCGGGCCTGCTCCGGCGTATACATCCACGGCGAACCGTCCGGATTTTGCAGCCACTCCGCCGTCCAGCCCAACACCGCCCAGCCCAACGTCTTCTCGGGCAGGATGAACTTGCCATCGTCACCACGACGCCACGTAGGACCCAGCGAAACCGGCTCGTACGAACGCATCGCAGTGGACATGGCTTACCCGTCGCCGGCCACCACGAGCGTCAGCACCGCGGAGGCCGCAAACAGCGCCAAGGCGAACGCCGACAGCACGCGGGGATACCGCGGATTGTCGACCAAGGCGCCGAGCGATAACAGGACGCCGCCGAGCGCGGCCAACAGCACGGCCCACAGGGGCAGATTCACGATTCCTCCTAGGCAGCGAGCTTCGCGCGGTAGTCGGCGATCGCGATGGTCGACCTGGACTGCCCCTTGATCGACTCGCGCTCCAGCTCCAAGTGAAGCCGGCGCCGAGAAGCCTCCGTGGTCATCAGATCGTTCATCGCAGTCCACACCGACGAGAACAACTGGGCGCTGAACCGGCTGGCAGCGAGGTTCTCCGTCATCACGCCAGCCAGGTACCGCGCCGCCGCCCAATCCGACGGCTCGAAGTAGACCGCCTGCCCCGAGGCAGCCAGCGCCACATACCAGTCGTGGGCTACCGGATGCCACGCGCTGTCGGCTGGCGGCTGAGCGACAAGCGGCGCATCCAGGGCGACCTTCTCGGTGGCCGCCCTCTGCGCCTTAGTCCTGTGCCCCATGCGCTCGCTCGAACGCTTGGGGACCGGGCCACGCTGACCCATGGGGAACCTCCTTACCGGTCACCTTTTAGGGAGTTGCAGATAAAATGCGCCGCCTGCACATTTGCCATTTCGTGCGTGCCACCGGCGGCCAGCGCGAGAACATGGTCAATCGTCGGCGCCATGGGGTGCGGCACCACCTCGTCTCGCGCAAGTGCAATGCCGCAAAGCTGGCAGGTCCATGCGTCTCGCTCGAAGACGCGGTACGGCGAAACCGCCCCAACGTACGCGGTGCGTTTCCTCGCCCTGCGGCGATCCCGCACCAGCCGCTTCGCGCAACGCCGGGAGCATGTTCGATCCGTTCCGTTGCTATATGCGAGTCGGTCTGCGACAAACCGCTCGCCACACGACTCGCATAGACCGGCGGTAAAACGCACCCGTGGGCGTGCGAGACGCGCCGGGTGCGTTTCGGGCAAAGGACTAGACCGAATCGGATGCTTGGCGGGAATCTCCGAGGCGGCACCCACGTTTTGCGTTCCCGCATAGCACAGCATGTTGCATGTTTTTGCGGTCCGTTTCGTCGTGCGCCACCCTCGCCCACACCACTCGCACGTAACCGCGTATGTAGTCTCGCGAAAGCGGCTGCGGTACCTCACGCCGTCCTCTTCGCGTCTCCGCCGCATGAACTCACGCATCCGCGTGGCGTTGAAAGCGCGCCTACATTCGTCCGCCGAACAACGAGTGGCCTGCGGATTCGTGCTGGTGATGGGGTCCCCGCAAAACCGACAGGTACGGGTCGCGTCCACTGTGGACACGGGAGAGTCCATTGTAGACGCAGCTCCCTTTTCGCGAATTCCAAACCCGGGAGGGGCCTTTTTTGCTAAGCGAACCGACGCCCTGACCTTGAGGAGGAGGTACCCCCC
>WUUC01125956.1_pt1 | contig 17777 bp, 21 predicted proteins | sample 6278441 | NCBI WGS metagenome assembly WUUC01 (sample SAMN13675441, study PRJNA597444) | soil metagenome | isolation source: soil | place: USA: Washington | collected 2017-10 | reverse complement strand
TCACCGGGTCCGAGCGTCTTTGCAAGATCGCGGCACACCTCTTCGGTCGGATCACCGTGCGGGACATAGACAAGAACGACGCGGGGGCTCGTGAGCCTGGAGGCGAGGTCCTCGAGCGAGTCCGACGGATTCCCCGCAGATTTCTCACGCTTGGTCGCGAACCAGATTTCGTGCCGTACGCGAAGCGAGGCTGACGGTCAACTTCATCGCCCAGGAAAGCTAGGGTCCAATACGTTCGACGAGACCTCCCGAATGTCGCGCAACCGCCCCTCATTGGGCACTCCATTGCCCTCCACCTGGCACTCAACCCAAACCCAGCTGCCATCGATCGGCTTTCCCTTTTGTAACAGCATCGCTCCGATTATCCGGGGCAGTCCGACGTGGCAGGCAGCACGGCTACTCATGGCCGCCGGGCAAACACGCGTGGTTGTAGTAGCGGAAGCCGACTTGGGCCCAATGGCGATCGGAATCAGGGGGGGCGAATACCTCCACCGGCCTCCCACGGCAGCCGGGGGCTCGTGACGGATGTGCTACGTGGGGCCGGCAAGCCACTTCCTAGATCTGTGCAGGGCGACCGCGGGTTTCGGGGCCTCGGTTGATGATTGCCGGCACCCTCGAGGTTCCCGGTCCGTCTGGGCAGGTCGATGAAGGCGATCTACCAGACCTCTATCTGATTTCCATCCCTGATCTATCTAGCATCTTCAAGCGCAGACGGACCTGTTCGAATCCGTCCGCGCTAAGGAGCGCCTCTGCCGGAGCGACCCTTCCGGGTATTGAAAAGACTGGCCCGTCGACTTACTCGACCGGGCCGAACATGATCGGCGGCCCCGCCGTCTTGCAGCGGCCGGTCGTCCGCAGCAAGAAGTGCACGATCCCGCCCGAGCCCACCATCAGGTCAGCGGCGGGCAACACCGGGTCCTCTGCCAGCCACACCGAGCGCCCGTCGGACGTCTCCGCGCGCAACGCGAGGATCGTCTTCACGACCTGCTCCGCCCGCTGCCCCCATTCCGGCTCTCCGAGGACCCGCGCCGCCTCGAGATACGCCTCGCCCAAACCCGACAGTCCGTGGCACTGCGTCAGATTGGGATGACGCACGTCGGGCGGCTGCACTTTGAGCGCGGCGCGCGCCACCTCGGCGGACTCCTCGTCGCCGGTTACCTCGTGGCGTCTCAAGAAGGTGAGCGCGATCCCGGGTGAGCCGTGGCACCACCACCTCCACCGGTCCTCGCGCTCGAGGCTGTAAGGCCACACGAGCGCGCCGGTGTCCGAGTCGCGGATCGACCGGCGCAGCAACCATTCCAACCCCCGGTCGGCGGCAGCGCGCGCGGGTTGGTCGCCGGTCAGGCGCGCCACCTCGTCGAGGAAGTAGACGATGCCTGCGGCGCCGTGGGCGAACCCGGTGAGCGTCTCACCCGACATTCCCGTGACGCCGTCCGGCATCGTCCAGCTGCCATCGTCGCGCTGCTCCCGGACGAGGTAGGAGGCATGTCGCAACGCCACGTCGCGACAGAACGGTCCTTCTGCGTAGTCGGCGCACAGCAACGCCGCCGTCCCCTGACCCGCCGAGCCGTGTGTGACGTCGGGCCAGTCCGGTGCCCCGTCGAGGGACTGGCGGACGAAGTTCCGCAGAGCGGAGGAGTCGTCGACGATCCCCGCCCGGACGGCCTCGACCAACGCGACCGCGATCCCGGCGCGCCCGAAATGGAGCCCTGGCAGGGAGGCGTCGGGCGTGACGGACGCCTTCGTCGTCAACCACTCAATTGCGTGTCCCACACGTTCAGGCGCGGGAAGGTCGAAGCCGCTGAGGGCCGCGCGAGCCGCGGTGTAGACGATGCCCGCGACGCCGCGGTTCGCGCTGCACCTCAGCTCCCATGCAGCCGCGCCAGCTGCCGAGGACGAGCGTTCGAGCGCGACGGAGAGCCACATCCCGGAGCCCTCATCCACTGCGGGGTAACGCACGATGCCTTCGAGCCCCTGTGCCAGAGCGGTCTCCACGTCGTGGGCATGGAGGGGGAGCGCGCCCCGGAAACGCCCCTTAGAGGCCGGTTCGTCCGCGAGGCGGGCCAGCTCGCCCGCGATCTCGGCAACCGACGGCCGTTCGTGAGCGACCCTGCTGGTGCATGCCGCCGCCAGCTCGAGGAGACGGACGTCACAGCCGCCGGTGAGCTGCCGGAGCTGTCCCGCGCGGTCGTGCCGCCGGAACAGGACGCGCCTGGGATCGAGCCCGGTGAGGACGAGGATCAGGACACACCCGAGCCCGAAGGAGTCGTCCGCGAAAGCGGGAGCCTCACGCGCCTCCTGCTGGGGCGACATGAACCCGGCGGTCCCGAGCCCGTACGCGGGCTCGTCGTCGCCGATCTCGTGCGCGAGCTCCAAGTCGAGAAGGCGGATGCCGCACTCTTCGGTGACCCATACGTTCGAGGCGGTCAGGTCGCGGTGCACGAATCCGGCCTCGTGCAGCGCGAGTGTCGCCCGCGCTGCCTCCGCCACGTACCCCACGAGGCGGCCCGTCGCGTCCTCGGCCTCGCTCCAGGAGCGCCCCGCGAGCGTCTCGACGACGACCGACTCGATCGTCCTCCCGGGGAGCCACTCGAGCGGCAGGTAGCCGTGACCGTCCGCCTCGAAGTACGTGAACGCGAACGGTGCTACGCCGAGGCTCTGCAGGCGCTCGTGGAGCTGTTGCTGCCGGCGGAGACGCGTGCGCATGTCGCGAGCGTGCTCGTCCGACAGGCAGAAGCGGCGACCTTGCTTCAGCACGACCAGGTGGGCGTCCTCCTGCGTGCGGAGGTCCATCGCCAGGTAGACCGAACCTTTGGCGTGAGCCCGGATCACCTGCAGGGGCAGGTAGCCCGGGCCCAGCAGCTTGGAACCGCCGTCGGGGGCGGTGGTGGTCTCGACGAGGTCGGCGAAGGGATTGTCGACGTCGTCCGGGGGGACGAACGGCACCGAGTAGGCGTCTCTCCTGAGACGCCCGTTGCCGTCGTGGAGGTTCGAGATCGCCTGACCGAGGCGGTCTCGCGTGATCAACGGGTTGACCCCGCCGTAGCGCGCGTACACGGTCCCGCCGACGTGGAGGTCGGTCACGACCTCGGGTCCGTCGACGGCGGCCGTCTTGGCGGCAAGCCTGAGACCGAGCTCGCGCGCCGCGGCCGGGTCGGGGGGGTACACGGTCATGAACTTGCCGACCTGCGTCGCCCCGAGCTCGCCCTCGTTCATCTGGTGCAGGATCTGCGCGCTGCGCGCGGCCTTGAACGGGACACGTTCCGCCACCAGCATGGGAACGACCTCGTGCAGCACGTCGACCGCCTGGGTCGGGACGGACGAAACGTGGAGCTTCCATCCTTGGACGAGGGGGGAAGTCCCGACCGAGGCCCAGGGACCCCGAATCGTGACCGCGCAACCGAGTCGGCGGAGGATCTCCGAATAGTCGAGCTCGAGGGCGGCCCGCTCGCCAGCGATCATGCGATGGGCTTGGTCACTCCGTGGCTCTGCGATCACGTCCAGCGAGCCGGCCGGGCCTCCGGCAAGGTCAGGTTCGTCGTCCACCCGCAGCTGTCACCGCAGGTCGACCAGCAGCTCTCGCCGCTGCACGTCACCATGCACGTGCTCCCCCCGCAGGTCCCGTGGCACGTCCACGACGTGCAGGAGCACGTGTACTCCGGCCCACAGGCGGACTGTTCGAACCCGGGCCAGTCCAGCGATTCGTCGATCCACTCGGCCATGTCGCCGACAGCGAGGGCTACGATCGCCGCCGGGTCGACGCGACGGCGCGTCCGCTGCGCGTCCTCGCCCAGGTAATCGAGCCTACCGAGCGCCTCCTTGGGGTTGAAGACCAGCGCGTGAAAGAGCTGCTCGTCGTTTCTCACGTCCTCGAGAAGCCTCTTGAAGGTGGCGGCGTCCATCGTCTCCCCTCTTCCGTGATCACCGGGGAGACAGCCCCCGCGCCGCCTCCCCATGATCCTGGCGTCTACCGCATTCCCCAGAAGCGCTCCTGCGCGGTGAGGTTCGTCGTGTAGCCACAGCTGACGCCGCAGGTGTTGTCGCAGCTGCTCGAGCACGTGTTCCCGCACCACTCGAGCTCGCCGACGTCGCGCGCGTAGTAGGAGACGATGGCGCGCTCCTGCGCGGTGAGGTTCGTCGTGTAGCCACAGCTGCCGCCGCAGGTGTTGTCGCAGCTGCTCGAGCACGTGTTCCCGCACGCGGCGAGGACGCCGACCGTCCTGGCGACGATCTCGCCGGGGTCGCTGGCCAGCAGGCGCCCCTTCGCGGAACGGTCGAGGAAGTCGAGGCGGCCGAGCGTGCTCTCGGGGTCGAACACCAGTGAGTGAAAGAGGTCCTTGTCCTCCTTGACCATCTCGAGCAGGCGCTTGAAGCCTTCGCCGTCACCTTTCAATGGATGCCTCCGTTCGACGCAGAGCCGGATGAACTCAGCCGAGCGGCCTGGGACGGCGGGGCGCGTGAGTCGAGGTACCGCAGAGGCGCCGAGCGGGCGGACGAGCGACGCCGCCGAACGTCAAACCCGGTCCGTTGAAGAGACATTCGTCCACCCCCGCGCGCTGCGCGTATCGAGTAAACAACCCCGATCCGCCAGAGTCAAGAGGATGGTCTAGATGCAGGGGCGAAGAGGACAAGCGCGCGCGGTGGCAAATAGAAGCACGGCGTCACGCAGACGACCGAGGCGAAACGACGACCAAGGTGGCTGACCGCACGGGATGATGGCTAGTCCTGGGAAGTGTTTCTGGGTGCTCGAATCCTTCACCGGCGAGCTCTCGAGTTGGGGCCGGATCCTTGTTGTAACCGACGACGCCGTGACCCTTCTCGATAGCAAGACGCGCAAGATTGGCTCCCATGCGTCCCAGCCCAACGATCCCGAATCTCATGTCTGCCTCCCAGCTCAGCAAAGAGGCGCTCCCGAGTTTCTTGCGCCAACACACTTTAGTGTTAGATTACCCTCATGGAGTCGTTCGAACACGCTCTCGAAGCGGTCGGGACTCTGGCGGACGATCTTCGTCGCCGTATGTATCTGTTCATCCGGGAACAGGCCCGTCCGGTAAGTCGTGACGAGGCGGCAGAGGCGGTCGGGATCTCGCGCAAGCTAGCCGCTTTCCACCTCGACAAGCTGATCGAAAAAGGACTATTGAAGGCCCATTACGCGCGTCTCACCGGCCGCAGCGGGCCTGGGGCGGGGCGACCATCGAAGGTTTATGAACCGACCGAGGTCGAGGTCGCGGTTTCGATCCCCTCGCGCTCATACGACCTCGCCGGCAGGATCCTCGTATCCGCTCTCGAGCGCTCATCCGCCAAGTCACGCGACGCGGTACGGCGTGCGGCTTGGGACGAGGGACTGGCTCTCGGCAAGCAGGCGAGGCGTGAGAAGGGCCTCCGCTCGGTCTCTTCGAAGAAGGCATTGGAAGTCATGCGCGAACTTCTCTACGAACGCGGTTATGAGCCCTTCGTCGACGACAGCGGTGAGATGCAGCTGCGCAACTGTCCCTTCCACACTCTCGCGCAGCAGTCTGTCGAGATCGTTTGCGGCCTGAATCAAGCGTTCATCTCCGGAGTTCTCTCGGGCATTGGCAGCAACGAGCTCAACGCTGCCCTCGATCCTCAACCCGGTCAATGCTGCGTGCGCGTTCAATCTTCAGGAGCGGTGGCATGAGGAAGCCTCATCGGAAACTGAAAGGAGATCGGCATGTGTTCTAACTGCGGCTGCGGCATCCCCGAGAACAAGCACGACGACGAGCGCAACATCAATTGGAGCGAGATCGTCGCCTCCGCTGAGGCGAACGACATCTCCCCGGGTGAGGCCGTCAAGAACATCATCGAGATGGCGCGCGCCCAGGGCGAGGAGGTTTAGCGATGCGGAGATTCTCGTTCCGACCGGCACTTGAATTCCGGGGAAGAGAATTCAAGGGACTACGAGGGTTCGCGGGTAAGCCGTTCCATCCACCTCTGACCGACCTAACCACCGGCGCCTACATCATCGCCCCGATCCTGCTCATCGTCGCGTTCCTGTTCAAAGAATCGAGTTGGGCTCAAGACGCCAACAAAGCCGGCGCGTGGGTCCTGTTGATTGGGGGCATCAGCTCGCTCGCCACCGCGCTTACCGGCTATGCCGACTGGCTCAACACTCAGAAAGGAACGCAGATCCGCCGCATGGCAAATGCTCATGCATGGACGATGATCACCCTCACCGTCATCGTGCTGTTCAGCCTCTGGTACATCTTCCTAGCCGAAGATGGTGAGTACTTCTCTGAACCGTCCGGCCTGACCGCGATCCTTGCTCTTGTCATCGCCGGTCTCGTCACGATCGGCGGCACGATGGGTGGGTCGCTGGTCTATGACTGGGGATTCAACATCGAAACCGCCAAGGACCATCCTGTGTGGCATCCAAGCGAGCGAGACATCATCCACCCCCACGACATCCCCACCGAGAACGATCCATCCTAGAAAGGAGTTCTTCATGCAAGCAGGCACCACGAGAACACCCGGACAGCTCTACGCCCTCGTCATCGGAGCCGTTTATCTGCTAGTGGGCGTTGTTGGCTTCTTCTTCGCCAGTGAGTTCACGAAGGGCACCGGCGACGATCAGTTCATCGTCTTCCGGCTCAACCACCTACATAACCTGATCCATATCGTGCTCGGCGTTGGCTGGTTGGCCGCATCTAGGACCGCGGCGCTGTCCAAGACCGTCAATACGCTTTTCGGAGTCGTGTTGCTACTCGTCGCGATCCTCGGGTTCACTGGTATCGATCTGATGCACACGCTGTTGAACATCACCGAGTCGACCGACCCCGATAATTTCCTGCATGTCGTTACCGGTGGCCTCGCCCTGTACCTAGGGACCGCGGGCGCCGGCGATCGACGCGTCGTGACTACTTGAGCGTCCAATGGATAAGCGCCGAGTCTCGAGGGCGCTGGGAAAGTACGTCGTAAACCCGGTCGTCAAACTCGTTGCGGGCTACGTGCCGTGGTGGGCGCTACTCGAGACAACAGGCAGAAAGAGCGGGCAGCCCAGGCGCAACCCAGTTGGCAATGGCCTCGACGGCAACACCTTCTGGATCGTGGCCGAGCACGGCCACGAAGCTGGCTACGTTAAGAACATCAAGGCCAACCCTCGCGTCCAGGTCCGAGTCGGTGGGCGCTGGCGCCACGGCACAGCCCACGTATTAGAGGATGACGACCCGCGCCTTCGTCAGCGCCAACTCGGCTCCGTCAACGCGGCATTCGTTCGCCTCATGGGTACCGACCTCGTTACCGTGCGGATAGACCTAGAGGACTAACGGTTGACACCCCCGGCGCGCCATCACAACGTCGGCGACGGTTTGCGCGCTGGGCTCGTTGCCGGGCTCGTGAGTGGTGCGCCGTCGACCGTTTATTCCCTCGCGGCCGGGCGTGATCCCTTGGAAGCGACTCTCGCGGCGGGATCGATGATCCTTCGCCACGAGCATCGAAGAGGACGCCTTTTAGCCGCAGCCATCCCAGTCCACTTCTTCCTCTCCGCCATGTGGGGAGTTGTGCTGGCTGCGCTTCTGCCTCGACAGCGTCCTTTGGTGGCTGGGACTGCAGCGGGGTTGGCCATCGGCACTTTCGATCTCATCGTCGTGGGCCGGTTGTTCCCTCGGATCAGATCCTTGCCCGTGGCTCCACAGTTTGCCGATCACGTCGCCTACGGAATCGCGGCCGCGGCCTGTCTCCAGGACTCTCAACGATGACCCGCGTGGAACCACCCATCTCGGACTATGCATTGATAGGCGACACGCGCACGGCGGCGCTCGTTTCGACGGCTGGCTCGATCGACTGGATGTGCGTGCCCAACTTCGACCGAGAACCGATCTTCGGGTCACTTGTCGGCGGCGCCGACTCGGGATCTTTCGCTTTTTCCATCGACGGACTTCAAGAATCTCAGCGCCGCTACCGGGAGAACTCGGCCTTGGTGGAAACGCTCATCAGCTCCGACACCGGCCGGGGCCAACGCACGGATGGCATGGTTGTTGAGGTTTCGGGACACCTCCTTCCTCAGCTCATTCTCGTTCGCACGGTGTACTGCGAGCAGGGATCACTCATCGTCCGGGTCAACTTCGATCCCAGGTTGGGGCTGCCGGGACGGGAGCCAAGGGCCTCGAAACGAGCCGGGGTGCTCGTGTGTGAGTGGGGATCTATCGCGGTCGGACTTCAGACATCGCCCGAGCTTGATCTCGCTCCGGGAACCGAGACGGTTGTCGAATTGACGGCCGGATCAATTGTGACGCTGGTCATGTCCCTGTCGGACCGAGCCCCGGTCGTGTTCGTCCCGTCCGAGCGAGCAGCGACGCTGCTCGAGGGCACCGATGGTTGGTGGCGTACGTGGGTCGCTTCTACGAACTACGAGGGACCCTTCCCAGAGTCCGTCATGCGGAGTCTCATCACCCTTCAGCTCCTGACCTTCGCGCCGTCCGGAGCCCCGGTTGCGGCTCCCACGACTTCACTGCCAGAGGTGGTTGGTGGATCCCGAAATTGGGACTACCGATTCTCGTGGCCGCGCGATGCGAGCATCGGTCTCGGAGCATTCCTCGGACTCGGGAAAGATGATCTCGCCCACTCCTATATGCACTGGTTGCTCCACGCCAGCCGTCTCAAGAGACCTCGTCTCCAGGTCCTCTACACGCTGTATGGAAAACCGAGCCCCAAGGAACGTGAGATCGACGGCGTCTCCGGCTATCGCGGAAGCCTGCCCGTTCGGGTGGGCAATGCGGCCTCCACCCAACACCAACTCGATGTCTACGGCTGGGTCCTCGATGCAGCCTGGTTGTTGACCAAAGAAGGGCGACACCTCCATGGCGAGTTCTGGAGGGCGCTTTCCGGCTTCGCCGATTTCGCGGCCAAGCACTGGAAAGAGCCAGATGCCGGTATCTGGGAACGGCGCGGCGACCCCGAACACCACGTCCACTCCAAGCTGATGGCGTGGCTCTGTCTGGATCGCGCAGTGAGAATCGCCTCCACGCAACGAACCCGTGCAAGGCGACTCCAACGTTGGGAAAGCGAACGCAAGGCACTGGCGGATGAGATCAAGCAGCGCGGCTTTGACTCGTCACGATCTGCTTACGTTCGAAGCTACGGGTCGAAGGACTCCGACGCGGCACTTCTAATCCTGCCCGTGCTGGCATTCGAAAGCGATCCCTCCAAGCTCACCGGGACGATCGCGACCATCCGTCAGGAACTCGCCGCCGGCGACGGGCTCCTTTATCGATACCTCCCAGAGAGCGATGATCTCAACGGGCGAGAAGGAGCGTTCCTGCCGTGTTCCTTCTGGCTGGTTCAGGCCCTCGCGCGCACAGGTCAGAGGAACGAGGCTACTCAACTATTCGAGAATCTCCTTTCGATGGCGAACGACGTCGGGCTCTTTGCGGAGGAAATGGATCCACTGTCGAAAGAATCACTCGGAAACTTTCCTCAAGCGTTCACGCATGCAACGCTGATCCAAGCGGCTCTTAGCCTCGCTGACGATGAGGAACGATGATGGACTGGACCGGTTGGGCGACATTCGGGTTTGCGGCGACGGTCGCTCTCACGGCCGTTCTTGTGACCGCACAACTTACAGGACTCACCCGCATGGATATCCCCATGTTGCTCGGGACAGTTTTCGTAGAGGATCCCGACAAGGCCCGGATAGTTGGCTTCTTCGTTCACTTGGTGAATGGCCAGATATTCGCGTTGATGTATGCCATCGGATTCGCGGTACTCGACGACGCCAACTGGTGGCTGGGGGCAGCGTTCGGAACCTTCCACGGCTTTGTTGCACTCACCCTCATCGTTCCGATGTTGCCGGGCGTCCACCCGCGCATGGCGTCTGAGCGATCAGGACCCGATCCAAAGAAAGTCCTGGAACCTCCTGGCCTCTTCGCTCACAACTACGGACGGCAGACCACCGGGGTAACCCTCATCGCTCACGCGGTGTATGGGATGTTGCTTGGGATCCTCCTTTCTCCAGGTCCGTAATCCCGTCCCGCGAGCACCTCGAAAAACCCACAAAAAACCCACGCGACAACGGAAAACGGTGCTCAACGACGAATGGGCACCAGGAGGCCTTCGGCTCAGCACGCGAGCGTGTCTCGAGATGATGCGTGATCAGTCAGGCTCGAGGAAGAAGGGCGCCATCGCGATCGCGGCGAACCCCTCGACGGGCCACTTGTCGCTCAACACATCGATCGTCGGCAGGTTTGTGAGGGGGTAGGCCTGCTTGTAAACCGGTCCCAACGTGACATCGATGCCCGGGAAGAACAGCGGAAACGGCGGAACCGAGGCATGGGCCTCGAGAGCTTCGACCTCACCGCCGAATGAGATGTCGGTCGTCGTACGGTTCAGCAAGGTCGGACGATCGATCCGAGCCGTCGGAACGATCCTCAGCTGTGTCGTCTGGTCGGCGGGGACGCGGAGGCCCACCCTCTCGCCCGCTGAGAACACGATCGTCTTTCCCCGGCCTGTTTCCCGGCTCCCTTCGTGTGTGTGAACCACATACTCGAGCGCCCGAGGAAGCGTCAGCGAGAGCGTGACCTCGGGCGTGAACCGCAGGGCTAGAGAGGCCTCTGCGGCGGTCGAGAAGGTCGAGTCGAACGTCGTGTATCCGGCCGACGCGCCGCAGCAGGTCGGGAGATCGTAGTTCAGTGGGAGTTCAATTCCGGCGAGCTTCAGCCCCCATTCGATCGCGCTGATGCCGAGCCCTGCGTACTCGCCGGAGCCGGACGCCGAGAGGCTGCCGTCAGGATTCACGGTGGTCTGACCGACACTCAGATCGGGCAGCTGAACGGACCCGCTCAGGCCCAGCTCCTGGAGAGCGATCTCCGTGAAATCGTGAACGTCCGTGCTGTTGATCCTGAACAGCCTGCCGGTGCTGGTGGGAATGTGGACGCTGGTGCTCGACTCGCCGCAGCTCACCAGACAACCTTTCGCCCCTGCGTTCGCCGAGAAGCCGAAGACCCCGTTGAGGTCGATGTGTCCGTCGGGCGTGGCCGTCGTGATGCGGGCGTCAGGAAGGACGTCGAGGGCAGACTTTATCGTCGCCCACTTGCCCGGCGTGAAGGACGCTGGGGCCAACATTTCTATCTGGACGGGGTAATCGATCGTGAGCTCCCCAGCTCCGAGTTTGTAGTGCGCGCCCAACCCGACCCGCCCGCCGGTCGCCCCGTGCAGCCTCGCTCCGAAGTCACCAGACGTGGCGCACCCGCCCCTGAGATCCGGGAACATACAGACGCTCGAGATTTCGCCGGCGGAACCACTCTCGTCCCACGACAAATCGAAGAAGGGGATATCGCTGGCCAGCTCCTGGCCAGCGCCGCGGCCCCACAGGCTCTGCCCGTCGGTATGAAACGAAGCCGTCCGCGTGATCGTGCGAACGTTTCGCTCGAGTCGGCGGTCCAGGGCGTCCTGCTCTCGGGTCTGTGCCGCCGCCCGCTCGAGGGGATTAACAGCTCCGATGGCGAGCAATGCTCCAACCATGAGTGCCGGCCCCAGGATGATGGCGGGCACGCGAGTCAAGAGCCGGTCGGGGAACGGGATCTTGACCCTCATAGGAGATCCTTTCATGAACAGCTCGAGGCTTAATTAGGCGTTCTCCGATCGGCCAAGACAAGTAGGTTCCGACTCGAAAATCAGACAACTCTTCGGAGTCGCCACGGTACCTACAGCTGGCTTTCGCCCCTTTTGTTCGGCTCTGTCGGGAAGAGAGTCCCGTCAAATGGTGGACTTTGACCGCCGCCACCTTCACCTTCTAGGCGATCGTTGCCAACAGCTCCTTCGGCGTCTCACTGAATCGTGGCGCGAACGTGAAGCAGGTCCAGCAGATGTTGGGCCACGCCTCAGCAACCGTGACCCTAGACACCTACAGCCACGTGTTCCCGTCCCTAGCCGAGCAGCTAAAAGAGAGACTGGAAGACGCATACAAGGCGGCGAGAAGAACTGCTGCGCGCGACCAGGCTCTCTGAGAGGAAGGATCTAGGCATTCGTCTCTTCGCCCATGAATGGAGGCGCAGAGGCATCTCCCTTGGCGAGCTGTGCTCGACAACGGCAACCCTGCTTCGGCTCTTGAATTCGCTCCTCGTAGGCATCTCCGAACAGTCCATCAAAGACGTAGCCCGCGGGCATCACGTCAGCCTCGTGAGATAAGAGCCCGAGCAAGGCACAAGTCGCCAGCCCTGAACCGAAGACCGTCAGTGCGACAACGCTCGGCGCCGGCTCGCCGACGCCCCCAACTACGTACCCTTCCTTCTCTAGACGTGCCCGTTCTTCGGCTGGCATGTTCTCTGCACGAATGACATCGGAATCAATTGCAGATCTGCACCAAAGACATGGCCTTGAGGGTGTGAGGAGATGCAGACCTGCCACCAGCGCCCCTAGTTTTCCTGCCCGGGCTCCGACACGTACCCCGACGTCGACGACGGGCATCAAGTAAGTGGAGATCAACTCGTTGGTCGAAGCGCGGCTGCCGTGCGTATCGGTGCCAACAAGAACGACATCCGCATCCAGGAGCTGGCGAAAAACTCTCTCGACTCGAACGTCGCCTTTCACTCGCCTAACGTCCGTCCCGGAAAATCCAAGGGCATCCAGATGCCTTCCGACTATGTCCACTTTCGGAGCCGGCCTAGGCAAGTCCAGGTCGGCCGCCTTGGAACCGAACACCCTCCTCACGTTCGAGGGCGTATCGAGGAGGTCATCATCAATCAGGATTACTTCTGCCACTCCCATCCTGACAAGTTGTTCTGCTATGGATGAACCGAGTCCGCCACACCCGACGACCCCGATCGAAAGCTGACGGACCACGTCATGCACTTCCCCCAGAGCATCGGTCTGGCGAAGATCTATGTCGTCCACAGCGGTCTCGGGGGCCGACGAAAGCAGTCTGTAGCCCATACCGAGCATCGCGATGCGATCAATGGGCCGAATCTCATTCTCTTGCCATACCACTCCCGCCCAACCTGTCTCGTGAACGACGGCCGCCGCGAACGGACCGTCAAGCATTGGGCCCAGAGTCCTCGCAAGAGAATCGACAGCGCCGAAGTCGACTTCACTAAGCTCAGCAGGGTGATGAGCGTCTGGATGAGAGTGAATAAACAGCAAGCCGGCCCGCGCCTCGATAGAGCGACTGATGACGGACGAGAGCCATCGGGCAGACGGTCGCAGCTGGTGCCGCGTCTGCACCTCCCAAGAATCCTCGTTCGGCAGGATCACCTCATCCGCCAGTAGTCGAAGTCCTCGATTACCTCGACCAGAGCGGAGAAGGCAGAACGCGCCCTCCTCCAGGGCTGCGCTCGACTCCAGGTGCGACCCAATCTTGGCTTCCGCAAGTTCTTGAATGATGAGCCGGTTCACTGCTTGAGCTCCAGTGCAAGGCGAGCCTCCATGAGAGCAAAGTGATCAAGAAGGGGATTTCCTGCTGGATTCCAGATGCCGTTCCGATGCCAGGAGAATCGTCGCCAGTTCCTAGCGAGATAGCTTTCGATGCTGTCGCCTCCTTGAGGCGTGGCACCATCAGGGCGAACCACTTCCACCTCGGTCCAAAACATGTCCATCGATGAAAGTGGGTACTGCTGGTCGGCGATGAAAAGGATGTCGCTGGAATTCACACGGAACGCGCCCTTCGGAAGCTCCATCTTCTCCAAGAGGACGTACAGCCTCACGCCCTCTTCAATCACGGAAGCCGGAATCCCTGTAGCTGCCGTAAGAGCCGCGGCGTGCTCTCTTAGCGGCTCGGCACCCATGCCATGGCCCCGAAGGTGCGATTCCCCGGAATGACACGGAAGCGATCGCCATTCTTGAGCGTCAGTTGCTGGGCAGCGAGCACGACCTCGCCACCGCTCGGGTCGCCTTCGCCCTGCAACTGCAGAAGATCCCAAGTAGTTCCCTCGAAGCCGGCCGCTGACAGCAGCTCAGCGCCTGTAAGCGAGTCCGTCTCGAGGTCCAGCTTCCGGCGGTTGACGAATACGTGGATCTTCATGAGGCTTCCTCCTTGACGAACGACTATTGTTCGCTATTGTGAACACCTCCTGGAATTCTGTCAAGTCCAGCGAAGGGCAAGTGTTTGACATAACGAACGCCTTCCACGTAGCATAGGTCGCGAAAAGATTCACTGGACCCGTCAACGAAGGGGGTGAGATGAGCGACAAACTAGGTAGGCAACTCCGTGAGTTTCGGGAGAAACAAGCACTCTCGCTCTCAGAGGTAGCTCGACGCGCCGGTATCTCAAAGGCGTATCTATCTCAACTGGAAAATGGCGAGAGCCTCCATCCCAGCTATGAGGTTCTTGGTCGTCTCGCGACAGCGCTCGCCACAACGATCTCAGAACTCACAGGTCAGCCCCTTATCTGGGAACCATTAGAGAATGAAGCGCCTGCCTCGCTGAGGGCATTCGCGCAAAAAGCACGCCTTCCAGCCGTTGACGTGTCGATGCTCTCGAGAATTCATTTTCGAGGAAAGCGTCCGAGCGACGCGGATGATTGGGCGCACATCTATGAAACTATTAAGCGGACAATCCGTTGACTCTCATGGCGACGAAGGGGGTTGTCGGTGCTCGATAGACACAGCATTGAGGCCGCGGCTAGCACCGTCTCCATCGGAATGCTTGCCGACGACGCCACGCTTGCGGCTCTTCATTACCTCGAGAAGCATGAGTTGCACGAACGTGACAAGCAAGTACTGGAACGCGCCCGGAATATGTTGCTGCAGGTAGCGGAATTCGCAGGCAGGAAACTCGTCAGCACGCACATGCTGCGAGACATGACTTCCGTCCGGACGATTGGCGAAACCTTCGATGCCGTCGCAGCAGCAGGCTCGAGTTCCCACACAGATATTGCAGCAATGTTCTCTCGTTTCGGGACAGCCATTCAAGCCATTCTTCAAGGCACAGCAGATGATCAAGAGGCCTCGATGGTTCGAGATCTGTTTGACCGATTGTCTCGAATCACGTTGGAGAGATCTCGGGAGCTTGTCCGACCGACCAACCAGCAGAGGTATGAGTGGATCAGGGCAGCTTTGCCTTCCTAAACGAAAGGCTGCAACGCCGCCTTAGGGGAGTAGAAGACCGACTAGCGGTCATTCCCAAAGGCCGCGGCGATCTGTTCCTGCAACTGGCTCGGGAACTCCTGGCTGGAGCGGAAACCAAACGTCAGGACGTTCTCGATCAATTCCCCGGAGCCAGTGAAGCGGAAAAAGCCGTGCTCGTTCGCACACTCTTGCGACTCCTGGGAGAGATCGATGTATTCGATCTCCTGTCCCCATACTTCTCAGGGGTCGGTAGAAGGGACCTGCCAGTCGGGCTTACCCAGCTCATAGATCAATTGATAGTGACGCTTCTCCCGGATGGTGCAGATCCAGTCATTCACCTCGATGAGCGGTACATGTATTCAACTCTCGATCTGGTCCGGCTTCTTTCAGACACGCTGGCATCACTTAGTGTTTCCTACTCTGGCTCTCCGGCACCAGTCGCCTTCAGCTTGCCATCAAACGATCCGACAAATGCCTTCCTCACACCGATCCTTGCCCACGAAGTCGGTCACGTAGCCATCGATCAGGCGAGCCTCGGCAGTGAGGTTCTTGATCGAACAGACCAGACGATCCTGAATGAGCTGTTTGAGGACTGTTTGCAAGCGGCGAGCCAGGGCGATCCTTTGCCTTGGCAGATCCAGTTCGTCAGATGGATTGATGAGCTCCTTTGCGACGCTCTAGCTACCGCCCTTACGGGACCTTCTTATCTCTTCGCATCAGCAGCCTTCTTGCCCGCCCCGGAACTGGGAGATGTCGGCACCCATCCCTTCCCCGCTGACCGAATCAGATTGACGCTGGACCAGCTTGATCAACTCGGGTGGTCACCCCTCCTAGAGGAAAAGACCCCGAAGGTGCTGGACTGGTTGAGAAATATTCAGCAGGCTGCCGACCCAACCGATCATCACGAGCGATTCCTTCGGGGTGCCGTCGACATCGTCGCGCCGGCAATTTTCGAAGTCGCAAAGAAGCACGTGGGAGCACCGCTTGACGCGAGCGAGGCTGGCCGTCTGCTGCCATCGTTGATGGAACATTTCGACGTGGGCGTACCCCCAGTCCAGCTTGACGAAGGCCCCATCTCAAGCTGGCTCATTCTCCTCGCGGCATGGATACATCAATTCCACCGTCATGGAGATCAGTCAACGACCGTCGCCAAGGCTGTTGACGACAGCGAACTAAGCGACTTCCTTGTCAAAGCCCTGGAAATGGCTCGCATCACGGAAATCTGGACACCACGATGACCATGCTCAACCACGAAGAGCTGACGGCGTGCATCGAGAATGGTGCGCTCGCCGAACGACTCGTGGTCACCCCAATGCTGGACAAGGAACAGGTTGGTCCTGCTTCAGTCGATCTCCGACTCGGTAGCGAGTTCGTAGAGGTTCGCCGTCGAGAGGAAAGCCTTATGGATCCATTCTCGGATGCACCAGCGCAGGTGCGAAAAAGGGAAGAGCGAGTGGTGGTTCCTCTCGGTGAATCAGTTGTTCTTCACCCCGGCCAATTCGTCTTGGGTTCGACGTTTGAGTTCATTCGCATGCCTCCGCACCTTGCCGGGCAAGTGCTCAGTAGATCGTCATGGGCGCGGCAAGGCTTAATTGTGGCCACCGCTGTAACCGTACAGCCCGGCTACGCTGGGGTCTTAACGCTTGAGATCGTCAACATGGGTCCCATTCCAATGGCGCTCTACCCCGGGCTTCGAATAGCTCAACTTTGTGTCTGGCGTCTAGGCGGTCCTACTCAGAAGCCCTACCTCGCGAGCCCGTTCGAGGCTCCTCTCGGTCCTCAGAGTCGGCATGCTGGGTGGAAACCTGAGGAACGAGAAATGTTGGAGAAGATTGCCAAGGTATTGAAGGGCGACTTGGCGCCTTAGCTATTGCTCAGCCAGGCTGATCGGATGCAGCAGAAATACAGCAGCCAGCCCAAGAACAGGCGCAAGGAACGCCATCAGCCGACAAGCGAAAAGCGACTCTTGCCTGCAGAAACGCGCGATCCGGCAAGTTGCGATGTTGGCCCCTAGCGCACTTTCTAATCCGAGGGTCGGGGTTCGAATCCCTCCGGGCGCGCTAAACGTTGCGCGCGAAAAAGGCAACCCAACGTCAGTGTGAAACCCCACGGCGTCAGCCGTCACATCTGTGATTCCCCAGAGCTGTGACTTCGAGCACCGATCAGCCAGGTCATCCCGGTCCTGTATCAACCGGAGGCAATTTCCATCCGTCACGCGAAGTCGTCGAGGAGCCTCATCGTTTCATATGCGAGTCCGAAGGCGAATCGGTGAAGAGGGGTCCCCACGCATCTCTTTTTTCGGGGAGAGCGAACGAGGATGTCAGTGCAACAAGGATCGAGCGGGGCGTACGAACGTCATTGCACCGATCTCAGCCATGAAGGGCGAGACGCTTCCCGCAAGGCCCCTTACGGTCCACGCCCTCCTCAGCGCGTCACCACCCCGTTGTCGTAACCACCAGTCGCGGTTCGCCCTGGCTTCGGTCCCGCTCGGCACCCAGGACATCTCTGATGAGTCAAGTCGAAGGCTTGACTTGGTTAACGAAAATGCTAGCCTCCCCAGCCACGCAAAGGCGGACAAAAGAGGAAGGAGTGGGGATGCGGAAAAGGGTTGCGGCGGGTTCCAGAAGGATGCGGGCGAGGATTGGCCTCCTGGTTGCGGTCGTTTCATTGATTGTCGCGTCGCTGGCGGGACCGGCAAACGCCGGCGTCATTGGGTGCACGACCAATGCTGTCAGCGGAAACCTACCTGGCTATCCCAACTG
>WUUC01097083.1_pt1 | contig 17784 bp, 13 predicted proteins | sample 6278441 | NCBI WGS metagenome assembly WUUC01 (sample SAMN13675441, study PRJNA597444) | soil metagenome | isolation source: soil | place: USA: Washington | collected 2017-10 | reverse complement strand
TGCTGGCCGTCGTGGTCCCTCTCGCGGGTCTGTTCTACTTCGTGCAATGGTTGGACCTTGGCCGGCCCATGCAAGAGCGGCTGCTCGCGCTGGTCCGGCAGGCGATGGGGCAGGGCCGAGCGAGGGCTGAAAGGCGAGTGAGTGAGAGCTGAGATGGCGAGCACCTATTCCTCCGTCGAGGTGCTGGACGCCCCGACGTTCGGAACACGCAGGCCGTTCGGCATCCACGCCGCGCTGAGCCTGTGTGTGTTGGCGCTCGGTGCGATCGCCAAGACCAGTGACGACATGTCCGACACCGGTTCGGCCGTGGCCTTCCCGGCGTTGTGCCTGCTGGTGCTCGGTTACTGCGTATTGCAAGTCGGCCTGGTTCGGCGTTATCAGCCGGAGCTCTGGCTCTTGAACCCTGCCGTGCAGGTCGCGCTGTTCCTGCAGTTCTTGCCCACCGGCAGCGCAGTCATTCTGCCGCTACTACCCGAAGACTTGCAGGTGGGCGGCGCCGATCTGTTCATGGACCCATGGGCCATTCGTTACGAGTGGCTCAATCTGCTGGCCGCCATCGCGCTCTGGACCGGGTACTGGTGCGGCATCGCCAATCCGATCGCTCGTGCGCTGGCCAGCTCGCGGACACTGGCCCGCGCGATACGGCCCGGGCTGGTCTTGAACCTGGGGGTGGCGTTCGGGCTCGTGCTGGTGTCGACCGGCTTTCGTTTGCTCACGATCCGGCTCGGCCTGTATGGCTACACCGCTTCGCCGGAAAAACGCGAGCTCGCCGAGGCCTACAACCAGTACCTCGGCATGGCGGGCGAGCTCGGTAAGGTGGCGCTCGTGGCGGTCAGCCTCTCGACGTTCCATCGCGGGTTGCGCAAATGGCCGATGCTCGTCCTCCTGGTGGTGGAAACCATCTTCGGGGTGCTCTCCGGCTTCAAGAGCGCGGTGGTGATGCCCACGCTGATCGTCGGGCTGTGCGCCTACACGGTGCGGGGCCGGCTGCCGCCCATGCTGGTGCCATCCATCTTGCTCGGCATCTTCATGGCGTACGCCGTGATCGAGCCCTTCCGGGTGGCCCGTTACCGCGAGTTCGACTTCGACAGCACCAGCCTGACCTCGATCGTCGACACATTTGCGGCCAGCCGGGACAGCGTCTACGAGCGGGGCGACGGCGAACGCCCCGTCGCCAGCACCACCGCGAGCTTCTTCGTGCGCGCCAGCGACGTGGCCTCGGCCGCCAACGGTATCGAGTTCAAGGAGCGCTGGGAGGTGTTGCCCGAGGGGTCGCCGGACTTCCTCGAGGACATCTTACTCTCGCCGCTCTACAGCCTGATTCCGCGCGCGTTGTGGGAGAACAAGCCGCTCAACGACGTCGGCGTCTGGTACACGCAGGTGGTGATGGGGGAGGGCACGACGTCGTCCACCGCCATGTACCCCGTGACGTACCTCAACTTTGCCGGCGGCGCGCTGGCGGTGATGCTCGGGTTCGCCGTCGTCGGCGTGATCCAATCCGCGCTGTTTCGCGGTATCTCGGCCCACGCCGGCGTGGCGCTGTTCATCACGGTGTGTATGGTTGGCTCGCTCGGCCACATCGACAGCGTGTATTATTCTTTCTTCATCTCGCTGATTCGCAACCTGCCGCTCTTGTTTCTTCTCGGCTGGTTGTTGTTCCGGCAGCCGGAGCCGACCGAAGCGGTCGCCTGGGAGGCAGAGCGGCCCAAGCTTTGAAAGCGGGGCGCCTGGGCAACCCACGGGGCTCAGGCCTCCGCACCTCCGCGGGTCAATACTCGAGCGAGCACGCGCTCCAGCTTGCCGAAACACTCGCGCCAGCCTGCGCCGTTCAGGTCGCGCCGCTGCGCCGTTTCGAGCCCGCGTTGCGAGAAGCTCACGATGGTCTTTTCCCCGTGGGCCTGCAGCTCGACAGACACGGTTGTCTTGGGCCCCACGTGGCCCAGGGCATCGGCCTGCGTGAGCGTGAACAGCAGCCGCTCCGGCTGCTCGAGCTCCACGAGCTCGCCATATTCGGTGTGCGTTTCCCCGCTCGCTGACCGGTACTCCACCCGCCAGCTGCCCCCCGGGCGAGCATCCACTTCACAGCGAGTCACCTCGAAGCCTTCCGGCGCCCACCAGGCCTGGAGCAGCTCCGGCTCCAACCAGTTTCGATACACCAGCTCCCGCGGTGCATCGAAGACGTAGGTAATGACGAGCTCAGCGGACGCTTGGGCTGCGACGTGTTTCATGGAGGCCATGTGATTGTCCCTTCGGCTGCTTCTGTTTTTTCCCCCGAGCCGCCGGCGGTGATACCGGAGGCTGTTGCTCCCGCAGGCGCTGCTCGAGGCGCGCAAAGCGCCCGAGCCACAACTTTCGGTAGGTGCCGAGCCAGGCGTCGACATCCGCCAACGGCTCGGCACGAATGCGGCTTGGCCGCCGCTGGGCATCCCGCCCTCGCGAGACCAGGCCCGCGGCCTCGAGCACGCCGATGTGTTTCGAGACGGCCCGCGTCGTCATGCTGAAGGGCACGGCCAGCTCTGCCACCGACGCCTCCCCTTCCAGCAAACGCGCCAGAATGGCCCGCCGCGTCGGATCGGCGAGGGCCGCGAACGTGGCACTGAGTGTATCCGGAAGCATTGTGGTACCACCTGGTTTCGGAACTACTTGGTTCCATAGTGGCGGGCATGACCGGCGTCAAGGGCGGATCGGCAAGAGCTCCCGGGCGGTCTCGACGAACAGGCGTAACGCGGGTGAGCTGTGGGCGCGGCTCGGATAATAGAGGAAGAAGCCGGGCACACTGGGAGCGTAGGGTTCGAGGACGCGCTCTAGCCGGCCGCTCGCGAGCTGCTCCGCCACTGCCGGTTCGAGCGCGTAGGCGAGGCCAGCGCCTTGCTCCGCCAGGGCGACGCTGAGCTGGTTGTCGCTGGTGACCACACCGCCGCGCACGGGCACGCGCCAGTTGCGGCGCCCACGCTCGAGCTCCCAGGCGTACAGGTTGCCGGTGGTGCTCGAACGGAAGGTGATGCATTCGTGCTGGAGCAGCTGCTCAGGCCGCTCGGGGGCACCGCGACGGGCCAGGTAACTCGGCGCGCCCACGATGACGAAACGGAACGCCGCGGTGAGCCGCACCTGCACCATGTCCCGCTCGATGGATTCACTCAGGCGTACACCCGCGTCGTATCCTTCCGCGACGATGTCCACGAAGCGCTCTTCGCTGACGACTTCGACCTCGATGCGCGGGTGCCGCTGCCGAAAGGTGGGCAGCACCGGCACGATGACGAAGGGCACCGCCAGACGTGGCACGGAGAGGCGAACCCTTCCCACCGCCTCGCCGGGCCGGGCCGAGACCTGCGTGAGTGCGGCCACCGCCTGCCGCAGTGCCGGGCCCGCTCCCTCCACGAGTTGCTTGCCGGCCTCGGTCAACGCCACACTGCGAGTGGTGCGGGCCAGCAGTACGACCCGAAGCTGCTGCTCGAGCTGCCGGACGGACTGGCTCACGGCGGACCGCGACACGCCGAGCTCCCGCGCGGCGCTGCTGAAGCTACTCAGCCTCGCCACCACGAGGAACGCCTGGAGCTGTGGAAACGGAGCCGTGTTCAGCTGCATGCCAGAAACCCGCCTTTGAAAAAGAGAACGAGACGATCCGCCTCAGCCGGAGGCAAGCCGGATTGCCACTGCCTATTGTCCAGTGCAGCTTAACAGACTGTCGCTGCCTCAGCGGCTAGTACCTGCTGCGCCATTGGCCTAAAAACACCCAACGCGAGCGAGGTGCTGCCGCTGACGCTGCAGACGCCTGCACGGAACGACGAGCCGAACGAGCTCGAAGGGAGACATCATGTTGACGAAGCGCAAGTTGGGGCGGCAGGGGCTCGAGGTTTCGGCGCTCGGGCTCGGTTGTATGGGCATGAGCCAGTCGTACGGAGCTCGCGAAGAGCGGGATGAAGGGGAGTCGATCGCCACCATTCACCGCTCGCTCGAGCTCGGGTTGACCTTCTTTGACACCGCCGAGGTGTATGGCCCCTACCACAACGAGGAGCTGCTCGGCAGAGCGCTGCGTGGGCGGCGGGAAGAGGCCATCATCGCTACCAAGTTCGGCTTCCGTATCGACGATGGAAAGATCACGGGGCTCGATAGCCGGCCCTCACACGTGCGCGACGTGGTGGAGGCGTCCTTGCGGCGGCTCGGCACGGATCACATCGATCTTTTGTATCAACACCGGGTCGATAAACAGGTGCCCATCGAGGAGGTCGTCGGCGCCATGGCGGATCTGGTTCGAGCGGGCAAGGTGCGCTTTCTCGGTCTCTCGGAGGCGGGGGAGCAGACGATCCGGCGCGCTCACGCGGTCCATCCGATCACGGCGCTGCAGAGCGAATATTCGCTCTGGGAGAGGAATCTAGAGTCACGCATCATCCCGCTGCTCCGCGAGCTCGGCATCGGTCTGGTCCCGTTTGCTCCACTCGGCCGCGGATTTTTGACGGGCACCGCGCAACGCGCGTCGGACTTTAGCGAGGGCGATTATCGCAGAAACGATCCGCGGTTTCAGGGCAAGAACTTCGACGAGAACTCGCGCATCGCCGCGGCGGTGCAACAGCTCGGAAAGCTCAGGGGAGCGGCGCCCGCCCAGATTGCCCTCGCCTGGTTGCTCGCACGTGGTGAGGATATGGTGCCGATCCCTGGAACCAAACGCCGCAAGTATCTCGAGGAGAACGTGGGCGCGGCGGCGCTGGTGCTCACCCGAGCGGAGATCGCAGAGCTCGAGGCGGTGGCTCCCCTCGGCGCGACGGCAGGCCCCCGTTACTCTCAACCCCAGCTCGACCAACTCGACGGCTGACCCCGTGCCGAGCTCGGGTTGGCCTCGGCTGCTTCAGCTTCCGCACACCCGAGCCAGCACCTCGAGCATACGCTTCGCCTGCCGCTCGCGCGAATAACGTGGGGCGGCGGCGAGCGCACGCGTGCGCATTTCGGTGAGCCGGTGGCGTGAGCTCGAGAGCGCGCGGATGGCGCTGGCGAGCGCCACGGGGTCTTCGGGCGGCACGCTGAGCCCCGCACCGGTCTCTTCGACGATGGCCGTGGCCTCGCCCCTCGGCACACTCATCAGCACGGGCACGCCGTGCGCCATGGCTTCGAAGAGCTTGGAGGGAATGACGCCGGAGAAGACGAAATCGTCGCGCAGCGGGATGAGCGTGAGGTCGCAGGCGCTCCAGAGCGCGGACATGCGCTCCTTGGGCTGGCGTGGGATGAGCTTGACGCTCTCGAGGCCTCGGGCTGCCACGCTCGCCTCGAGGGCGGCGCGTTCGGCGCCACCGCCGGCGAAAAAGAAGGTGACCCCGGGGCTGTCGCGGAGCAACTCGGCCGCATCGAGCACACGCTCGAGGGCGTGGGCCATGCCGTGGGTACCGATGTAACCCACGACGAGCTCGTTCTCGAGGCCGTGCTCGCGCATCAACGCGTGGTCGCGCGGGACGGGGGCACACCAGCCGAGGTCGGCGCCATTGGGCACGACGTGGAGCTTGTCGGGCGAGATGCCGCGGCTCGTGATGTCGCGGCGAAAGGCCTCGGTGACGACGACGACCGCACGCGCCTGGCGGTACAACGAGAGCTCGAGGCGCTCCAGGGCATCGATGATGGGGCCGGGCTGCATGGCGCCGACGGCCACGATCGATGCGGGCCAGAGGTCACGCACCTCGAGCACGAAGGGCACACGCTGAAGGCGGGCCAGCTGCGAGCCACCGACCGCCGCGAAAAACTGCGGCGAGCTGGCCACGACCACGTCGGGGCGCCGCTCGAGCAGGCCCGCCAGTGTACCGCTGGCCATGAAGCTCAGGTAGTCGAGCGTGCGGGTGAAGAAACCCTCGTTCGGCGCGATGAACGTCTTGACGCGTACCACACGGATTCCGTCGAGCGTCTCGACCTGGTGCCAGCGGTTATCGTAACCGGGGTAGAGCTTGCCCTCGGGGAAGTTGGGAGCACCCGTGATCACGGTCACCTGGTGGCCAGCGCGCACCCAGTAACGGGCGTGCTCATGCAGGCGCGAGGCCGGTGCGTTGGACTCGGGCGGGAAGTTGTCCGACAGGAACAGGATGTTCACTCGCCGAGCCTGGCGTGGGCAGCGCCGCGTGTGGGCAGCGAGCGGCCCGCACGCACCAGCCGGTCGTGCGCGCGACGGTAGACATCGGCGTAGGCGCGGGCGATGCGTTCCGGCGTGTATTGTGCCGCGTTGGCGTAGCCGGCGCGCACGAGCTCAGCCCCATACTCGCGGTCGTCGATCAGGCGCCGGATGCCGCGGCGGATGTCGCTCGGATCCAACGGGTCGACCAGGCACGCCGCGCCGCCGGCGGCCTCGGGCATGGAACACAGGCGGCTGGTGATCACGGGCCGCCCCACGGCCTGTGCCTCGATGATCGGCAGCCCGAAGCCCTCATAGGTGCTGGCGAAGATCAGCGCGTCGCAGCGGCGATAGGCGGCCAGTAGCTCGCGGGGAGCGAGGTTCGTGTGACTTTCGTACGCGACGCCCAGGTCGTCGAGCAATGTTTTGACGTTCGGCGGGAGCTTGCCGACGATCTCGAGCAGCACGGGCAGGCCGCGGCACGCCTGGACCACACGCGGCAGGTTCTTGTTCGCGCTGGTGCCGACCTGCAACAGGCGCAGGCGTTCCACCCGCGGGGGCGCCGGCCAGGGCCCAAACTCGGCAGCGAGCGGCGGCGGGATCACCTCGATCTTTCCGCGCGCGCCCGGCACGTGGCTCGATAACTCGTCGCGTGTGAACTCGGAGACGACGGTGACGTGTTCGGCGCGGGCGAGCGGCAGCCAGTACCAGAACAACCAGAGCGCGGCGCGCCGTATGCCGGAGAGGCGCTCGAGCGAGACGCAGTCGTGCACCGTGAGCACGCTGCCGCGGCGCGGCAGAAACCACATCAGATAATGCACGTCACCGAGCACGTGGTTGACGCCACCCGCGCGGCGGCGCGCACGCAGCGCATCGAACAACCTCGGCAGTACCCCGAGGCTCGAGAAGCGGTTGGTCTCCAGCCGGACCTCGATCTCGCCGGGCAAGGCCGAGCGGACCGTCTCGAAGACGCGCTCGATGCTGAAGAAGCCGGGCGCGGCGCGGCGCTGGAACTGGGTGACCTGGATCGGGCTCATCGGACCTCGAAGCGGCAACGCACGACCGGCCCGGTGAGCCGTGCGACGACCACCTGGTTCGGCTGGCTCTGATTGAAGCTCGGATGCCAGCTCCCCGCGGCCAGCGAAAGCTCGGCGCCCTCGGCATGCAGCGCCAACGAACGACTGCCGCGGCGGAGCTGCAGCTCGCCGGGCCGCCCCGCCGTCACCGTCACCTCCGGGTGCAGATGCAGGCGCGCCTCGGCGTGGGAGAACGGCCCGCGCAAGCTGTCTTCGATCTCGAGGCTGCTCGGGTCGACGCGGATCCGCCGCTGGTGCAGCGGGCCACCGGCCTCGAGGTATCCGTCGTGGGCGGCCTCGAGGAATACGGCCTGCGCCTCCGTGCGCACGTGCACGTCGCGCGGCCGCGCGCGCCGGGCGACGCGGAAGCTGCTCCAGACCTGTGAGGAGTCGCGCCCATCCACGACCACGGTGTTGTGGGCCGCCGTGCCACGCTGGCGCAGCCGCTCGGGACCTCGGGCATACGTCGAGCAGCCCGAGTCCACCACCCAGCGTTCTCCGCCGAGCGAGAGCTCGAACGAGAGGCTATCGGCGTGTGCGTGACCCGGCAGGTAATCCGGGCCAATCTTACCGACGTCGCAGAGCAGAAGAAAAGGCCCGCGTTCGACGCGCACGTAACCGCTCGCCGTGAGGTGCTCCAGCGACTCGGCGGGGCGCACGGGCGCAAACCCGAGCCGGCTGGCGTAAGCGAGCAGCTCGGACGGGGTGGGCGCCACCTCGAAGGCACTGTCGTTGAACAGCGCGATGCCACCGTCCGGGTGGCGCAGGCAAACGAGCCAGTGCAACATCGCCGGGCAAACCGAACCCAGCGCCGCGATGAGCGCCTCCGGGACGCGGCCGGGCCAGGCGCGCGAGGTGTTGACCAGATCGAGCACGTCCTCGAGCGCGAGCGCGTGATACATCGGACTGAGCTCGAAGTGGCCACCATCCGGCAGCACCTGCTCGGCAAGCTGCTCGCGCAGGATACGGGCGCCCCGCTCGCGCCAGGCGTCTGCCTCACGCCCGGAAAAAAACGAGCCCGCGATGATCAACGCTTTGGCGTTGGACCACAGGTGGTTACCGAGCAGGTGCCACTCGATCCGCTTGTCGAGCCAGCGTGTCTGCACCGCCAGGCTGTCGCGCGCCGCCTTCGATAGGGAGCCGCCAGCCAGGGCCCACTTGACCCAGTTGACGATGCGCCGTGACACCGGGTACGGCTCCCAGCCCGTGCCTCGGCCCGGCGGGTTCTCCACGATCCAGCGCTGGATCAACGCCTGGTGCCAGCCCTCGCGGTCGCTCGCGTCGCGAGCGTTGAGGTCGTCGAAGTAGTGCAGGTGGTAACGCCAGAGTTTGGGCACCTCGGCCGCGTCCCAGGCGCGGGCCGCCGAGATGTCCCGAGTTTCGCCCAGCAGCACGGCGGCGCCGGGAGCGGCGAGGCAAGGGGCCCCGAGGACTGGCGCCACCCACGCGCTGGTCGCGAAACGCGGGGTCGCCGCCGGCCTCAGATCGGGGCGCGGGTGATAGGTGCGAAACCACACGCGCCCGTAGAGTTGCCGCGGCCGCAACCAGCGCACCGTGTTCCACCAACGCCGGGCGGCGAACAACGGCTGCTCGACCGCCGCCACCGGGCGGATGGAGCTCGCAGCGCTGCGCGGGTGGGTCATGCCGAGCCGACCGCCTGCTGCGCCAGGATACTCACGCGGCTGACCTCGAGCAGCTCCTCCCGCGTTATGGGTGGCATGCCGCCGCTGCGAACGGCTTCGACGAAGGCACGCACGCAGGCCGCTTGCCCCTTGTCTTGCACGAGGCTGCGCTGGCGCGAGAACCCTGGCACGCCATGACCCACGAGGCTCTTGAAGTTGTCGAGCACCAGCACCCGGCCTGCGCAGAAGACCTCGAGCCGCTCCTTGGGGAAGCTCCGGTGGCCCTCGGTGAAATAGTGAATGGCCCCGCTCGAACCGGACTCGAAGTCGAGCGTGAGGGTGGCGCCCTCCGCGCCGACCTTCTGCACGGCGTGGTTCTGGATGGGGCTGCCCGCCAGGTGCCGGAGCAGATCGATGTAGTGGCAGGCTTCACCGAGGATGCGGCCGCCGCCGACGTCGGGGTCGGACAGCCAGTGGCCGCGCGGCAGCGCGCCTGCGTTCACCGTCATCACCATGGCCCGCGGCTCGCGCAGCGGCGCGAGCAGGCTTTCGAGCTTGACCACGAGCGGCGCAAAACGCCGATTGAAGCCGACCATCAGGCATTGCTGGGGCCTCTGGGCGAGCTCCGCCTCCAGCGCCTCGAGCTCCGCCAGGCTGGTACACAGGGGTTTCTCCACGAACAGGTGTTTGTTGGCGGCGAGCGCGCGTAGCGCCAGGCTCGCGTGGCTCGAGTGCCGGGTGGCGATGACCACGCTATCGACCTCCGGGCTGTCGAGCGCCGCGTCGATGTCCGTCGTGGCCTGCTGAAAGCCGAACTTGCGACCCTGGTGGGCAGCGCTCACCCCGAGCTGGCTGACCGCCGTGTGCAGCCCCGCGCCCGCCGCCTGGAATGCGGGGATGAGGACGCGGCTCGCGTAGTTGCCGGTGCCGATGAACGCGACGCGTGCGGGGGCCGACGCGAGCGAGCCAGAGCCGAGGTACACCCGGCGTGCGCCGAGCCCCGGTGGCGCGCCGGGATAATCGAGCAAGACGCCGAGCGAGGGTTCGCTGCCCGCCAGCAGATCGTAGGCCTGCGTGGCGCAGGCAATCTCGAAACGGTGTGAGATGAGCCGGCTCGGATCGAGCGAACCTGCCGCCATCAGATCGAGCACCGCCTCGAAGTTGCGTTGTTCGGTCCAGCGCACGAAACCGACGGGGTAGTCGTGCCCGCCTTGCTCGTATTGTGGGTCGTAACGCCCGGGCCCATAGGAGCAACTGACCTGAAAGCTGAGCTCCTTGTCGTAGAAGTCAGCGCGCTCGAGCTCGAGCCCTGCCACACCGACCAGCACGATCCTCCCCCGCTGCCGGCACATGCGAGCGCCCTGACGCACCGGCTCCGCGCTCTTCGTCGCGGCCGTGATGAGCACGGCGTCCACCCCCCGCCCACGCGAGAAGGCCTGCGCCTCGGGCAGGGGATCGCAGGCGGACAGGTCGACCACCTGCGCGCCGAACGCCGCCCCGAGCTCGAGCCGGGCGGCATCGAAATCGAGACCGAGCACACGACAGCCCTGCGCACGCAGGAGCTGCACGGTCAAAAGCCCGATCAACCCGAGCCCCGTCACGACCACACACTCGCCAAGTGATGGCGCCGCCAGGCGGATGCCCTCGAGACCGATGGCGCCCAGCACGGCAAACGCCGCGGCGTCGTCTGCCACCGCGTCCGGGACGCGGGCACACAGGTTTTGCGGGACGCTGACGACCTCGGCGTGTTTGCCGTTCGAGATCACCCGATCCCCCACGGCAAACCCACGCACCCCGGCGCCGACCTCGCGCACGACGCCCATGTTCGAATAACCGAGCGACAGGGGTTGATCGAGCTTCGAGCGTACGGCTTCGTACGCCGTCTTCACGCCGTCGGTTCGCGCCTTGTCGAGCACCTGGCGCACCTTCTCGGGCTGCGAGCGCGCCTTGTCGATCCAGTTGGACCGCCCGAACTCGAGCAGCATGCGTTCGGTTCCCGACGACACGAGGCTGCGGCGTGTTTCGATCAGCAGATGGCCCGGCGCCGAGCCGGGCGCCGGCACCTCTTCGCTGCGCACCTCGCCGCTCGCGAGGCTCTGGAGCACTTGTTTCATGACAGGACCCGCCCGACCGGGCTCGTGGCGCTTCGCGCCGAGTGTGCGCCTGGCGCCCGCAGGAACTGACGGCACCACAGCTCGATGCAGCAGAGCGAGAAGATTGGGTAGGCGGCGTCCACCTCACCGCGGCGATCGGCGTCGACCAGCGCCTGCACCCGCACCGGGTCGAACAGGCCACGTTCGGCGAGGCGGCGTGGCGACAGCACGTCGAGCAGCAGGTCGCCGAGCTCCCCGCGCAGCCAGCGCCGGAGCGGCGCGCCGAAACCCACCTTGGGGCGATAGATGACCTCTCGTGGCAAATAGGGCTCCATGGCGCGTTTCAGGATCCACTTGCCGTGCTGGCCGCGCCGTTTGAGCCCGGCCGGCAGCCGGTTCGCGAGCGCCACCAGCTCCGGATCGAGGAAAGGCACGCGGACTTCGACGCCAGCGGCCATCGACATCTTGTCAGCATACGGCAAGTTGTGGTCGCCGAGGAAGAAGCGTTGCTCGAGCGCCAACAGGCGTTCTAGCGGCAAAAGCTCCGGGGGCAGGGCCTCGAGGAACTGCACGAGCGGCTCGTTCAGCGCCGCGTGTGTGAGGCTCGGCTGGTGTTCGCGCGCGAACAGCCCACGCAGCGTGCCGGCGCCCCCCCACGCGAAGTAACCGAGCAGGCGCTCGTTCGCGTCACCATCGGCGTGAGCAAAAACCCGCGAAAGTCGCCGCGCCAGCGCCCCGGCGGGAGGCCAGCGCTGGCTCCCACCCGGCCCGAGCCCACGCTCGAGCGCGCTCGAGCCGTGGCGCAGCCCCGCGCGCAAGCGTTCGGGCAGCCAGCTCCAGAGCGGCTCGGCGGCGAGCGCGCGGTGACGCCGATAACCCGCGAACAGGTCATCTCCGCCCACGCCTGAAAGCAGCACTTTGATGCCGTGCTGCCGCGCCGCCAGGCTGATGTAGAGCACGTTCAGCGACGCGGGGTCGGCGAGTGGCTCGTCCAGGCAATACACCATGCGTTCGACGTCCGCCGCCATACGGGCCGAGTCGATCGGCACCTCGTGCAAACGCACGCCGAGGTGCCGCGCGACGCGCCGAGCATACGGCGGATCGCTTTCGTCTCCGGCATCGGGACCGCCGCTCGGCACGATCGTGAAGCAGTCGAGGTTGGGCTGCTGCTGCCGTGCAAACGCGACGACCGCGCTGGAGTCGAGGCCGCCCGAGAGGAACGCGCCGAGCGGCACGTCGGCGACGAGTTGCCGTTCGACGGCCTGGCGCAGCGCCCGCGCGACCTCGGAGGCGCCGACGTGCTCTCGTTCGCCGCCGGCGGCAAAGGCGGGCGCTGCCCAGCGCCGGCGTTCGACGAGCCGCCCGTCGCGGACGATGCAGAGCTCGCCCGGCGCGAGCTTCACGACCGACCTGAGCGGCGTGGCGTCCCCGGGGCACCAGAGAAACGACAGGTAACGATACAGCGCCGGCACGTCGAGCTCGAGCCCGTGGGGCCCGAGCGCGAGCAGCGCCTTGAGCTCACTGGCGAAGCAAAAGCCGCGCCCTTGATCGGAAAAATACAGGGGTTTGATGCCGGCGGCGTCCCGCGCGATGCAGAGCTCACCGCGCCGCGTGTCGAATACCGCCAACGCAAACATGCCGTTCAAACGGGGCAGCATGCGTTCGCCGTGCTGGACAAACATCGCGAGCAACACCTCCGTGTCGGAGGCGCCACGAAACGCGTGGCCGGCGGCCACGAGCTCCGCGCGCAGCTCGCGATAGTTGTAGAGCTCGCCGTTGTACACGAGCACGTATCGCCCGTCGCTCGTCGCCATGGGTTGATGGCCGGCGGGCGAGGGGTCGATGATGGAGAGCCGCTGATGGCCGAGCTCGAGCCCGGAGCGCGCGTCCCGAAAAACACCACGGTCATCCGGGCCTCGATGCTGGAGCCGATCGAGCGCGCGCTCGATCGGCGCGTCGGGTTCCCCGCGCAGCCACCGCCCGGCGATGCCGCACATCAGCCCGCACCGCGAGTGATGATGGGTTTCGCTTCGATCTGCCTTGCCATATGCCGTCCGGATCTCGAGAGGTCCGGCTGCAGCTTAGAACGCATCTCTTCACCTCGGGCGGGTAAAACCGGCGTGGCCCTGGCTCGGGGCGGCCGCCCACATCGGTGCTCGTCTCCCACACGGCTCGGCCGCTAGCGGCACTTTCGCCCGGCGCGGTTCGTGTACACTGGCCGTGATGAGTCTCTGGCCTCCTCCCGCGGCTCAGCGCGAGCCGGTCCGCGTGCTGGGCCGCATCGGCGGCAGGTGGCACGTTGCAACGGCGCACGCGGAGGGCGAGGACCGATGTGTGGCCTAGCGGGCGTGTACCCGGTGGGCGGGGCGGCACCCGAGGCGCTGGTCGCGTCGGTGGAAGCGATGTGCACGCGCATGGCGGCGCGTGGCCCCGATGCACGTGGGGTGCAGGCCTTCGACGACGGCCCCGTCTTTGGTCATCGCCGGCTGTCGATCATCGATCTGGACGCGCGCTCGAACCAGCCGCTGTCGAGCGCGGACGGGCGACATGCCATCGTGTTCAATGGCGAGATCTACAACTATCGCGAGCTGCGCCAGGGACTGCAACGAGCCGGCGAGGCGCTGCGAACGGACGGCGATACCGAGGTGTTATTGGCGTTGTACCGGCGCTGGGGCAAAGACATGCTCCCGCGTTTGCGCGGCATGTTCTCGTTCGCGATCTGGGACGGCCCCGCGCGCACGCTCTTGCTCGCGCGCGACCCGTACGGCATCAAGCCCCTGTACTACGCGGAGACCCAGGCGGGATTGGTGTTTGCCTCACAGGTCAAGGCGCTGCTCGTTTCGGGGTTGGTCGACACACGGCCATCGCTGGCGGGGTTGGGCGGGTTTTATCTATGGGGCAGCGTGCCCGAACCCTGGACCACGCATCAGGACATCCGGGTCTTGCCCGCGGGCCACTGGCTGGAGGCGCATGCGGGCCGGGTGAAAGCGTCCCGCTCGTGGTACGACGTGCGCCAGAACTGGCAGGCGCCGAGCCAGAGCTGTCCCTTGCCTGAGCTCGAGGCCCGCGTCACGAGCGCGGTGGTCGATTCCGTGCAGGCTCACCGCGTGGCGGATGTGCCGGTCAGCGTGTTCCTCTCGGGCGGCATCGACTCGGGCGCCATCACCGGTGTGATGGCGGGTGAGGGGGCGGCGCTGGAGGGGATCACCATCGCCTTCGCCGAGCTACGCGGCAGCGCGGCAGACGAGGTGCCGGGAGCACGCTCCATCGCGCGGCACTACGGTATCGGGCACCACGTCCGCATGGTGACGCGCGCCGAGTTCGAGGCGGATCTGCCGCGCATTCTTGACGCCATGGATCAGCCGTCCATCGATGGGATCAACACCTGGTTCGCCAGCAAAGCGGCTGCGGAGCGCGGTTACAAGGTCGTGCTCTCGGGCATCGGCGGCGACGAGCTGTTCTGCGGGTATTCGTCCTTCGCGCGTTTGCCCAGAGCCGTGAAGCTCGCGGCGCGTGCCCTGCGCGCCCCGGGAGCCGCGCCGCTGCTCGGGCGCCTGGGAGCGTGGGGGGCGGCGCTCAGCGCTCAGCCCAAGCTGCGTTTCATGAGCTCGCAGCTCGCGACGCTGGAGGGGGCATATCAGCTCGAACGCGGCCTATTTTTCCCCGCCGAGCTGCCGCTCGTGATGGGACGAGCGGAGGCGCGAGCAGCGCTCGAGGCGCTCGGCGATTTCGCTGCCTCGGGTGCTGGGCGCGCGCGTGACGATGTCGCCGCGGTGGGGCTGCTCGAGTCGACCCACTACTTGCGCAACCAGCTGCTCCGGGATAGTGACTGGGCCAGCATGGCTCACTCGATCGAGCTCCGGACGCCGCTCTGCGACGTGCCGCTGCTCGAGGCGCTGGCGCCGCTTTCGGGCCAGTTCGGGCGCGGAGCGGGCAAACGCCTGCTGGCGAATAGCCCGCGGCGTCCGCTCGCCGAGGGCGTCGTCACGCGCAACAAGACGGGTTTTGGTGTGCCGCTGGCGGCGTGGCTCTCGGACGCAGCTGCCGCTGAAGCGGCGCCCGCCGCGAGTTTTGCTGGCGCGGGTGTGCCGCGGCGAACGCCGTGGGCGCGGCACTGGGCTTGCCACGTGGCCGCGCGCTGGTTGCCATGAAGGTATTGCAGCTGGTGAGCAGCGTGGCAGAGGAAGCCGCCGGGCCCTCGTACTCGGTGCCGAGCCTGGCGCGTGCGCTGGGCCGCCAGGGTGATGACGTCTTGCTCATGAGTTTGCTCGGAGACGAGCTCGGAGGCTCGCCCGGTTTCGCGCACCGCGTGTTCCCTCGCGCTCGCCCGCTGCGCCGTTTGTGGCGCTCTCCCGCGCTGCTCGGGGCGCTGCGGCGCGCCTCCGTCGATGCCGAGCTCTTGCACTCGCATGGGCTGTGGGTGATGCCCAACGTGTATCCTGGCTGGGTGGCGCGCTCGGCGTCCACGCCGCTGGTCATCTCGCCGCGCGGCACACTGTCGCCCTGGGCGCTGAACCACTCGAAGTGGCGAAAGAAGGTGTTCTGGGCGCTCGCGCAGGGGCGAGTGGTCGAACGCGCGAGCTGTCTGCATGCGACGGCCGAGAGCGAGTACCGAGACCTGCGCCGTCTGGGTCTGCGCCAGCCCGTCTGCATCATTCCGAACGGCGTCGATGTCGCACCGCTGGACGAGCCGGGGTTCTCGGCGCGTGGCGCGGCTCCGCACACGATCCTGTACGTGGGTCGCTTGCACGTGAAGAAAGGCATCGACCTGCTGCTCAGGGCGTGGGCAATCGTCGCGCCATCGCTTCCGGACTGGCGTTTGCAAATCGTGGGGCCGGACGATGGCGGGTACGAGGCACCGTTGCGCCGGCTCGCCGCCTCGCTCGGGGCGCCGCGCGTCAGCTTCGAAGCGGCGGTCTACGGTGCCCGCAAGCAGGCGCTGTACCGTGCGGCGTCCGTGCACGTGCTCGCCAGCCACTCGGAGAACTTCGGCATGACCGTCGCCGAGGCGCTGGCGAACGGCACCCCGGTCATCACCACGCACGGCACGCCGTGGTCGGGGCTGGTGAGTGAAGGATGTGGGTGGTGGATCGACATCGGCGTCGAGCCCCTCGTGGTAGCGCTGCGGGAAGCGGCGGGTACGGGGGCCGAGGGCTTGCGTGAGCGCGGCGCACGCGGCCGCCTCTGGATGCAACGCGAGTTTTCCTGGGACAAGCTGGCTCGAGACATGGCCGCCGTGTACCGCTGGCTGCGCTTCGGGGGTCCGGTGCCGCAAAACGTGCGGCTCGATTGACGCGAGGAGGAGACCCGAAGTTGACTTGGGTTCCCCACGCAGGAAGTATTCGCGAGAGGTTTGCGTTTGTCGCCGGGGGCGACAAAGCTGACGAACGATGACGTCGAGCGCGCCGATGGAACCCGCCGTGGCTGCCAGCGAAGGCCTGGCGCGGGCGGCGCTGCTGTCTGGGCGGAAGGTGCTCGCGGTCAGCCCGGTGAGCGCATACGGCGGCTTCAACACCAGCGTGCATCGCGTGCGAGCGCTCGAGTCTCTCGGTGCCGACGTGTCCGTGGTGGACACCGCGCTCGACGTCGTTTCCGGGCTGGCGCGCGCGAGGCTGCGGCTGCATAACCAGCTCTTTCAGCGCGGCCTGCCCGTACCGCTGCCGGACCCGACGCAGATTCGCCAGCGTACGCTGGACGCGGCCCGCCACCGCCACTGGGACATCATCTGGCTCGACAAAGCGCTGACGATCGGGCCTGGTCTGGTGCGCCGCCTGCGCAACCTGTGCCCACGCGCCAAGATCATTGGTTTTGCCGCCGACGATATGTGCCTGCGCCACAACCAGAGCCAGCAGTTTACGGGCGCCCTGCGTTATTACGACTGTTTCATCACCACCAAGGCGGCCACCGTGAGCGAGCTCGCGGCGCTCGGCGCGGGCAACGTCATCGTGATCGGTAACGGCTACGATCCCGAAGCGTTTCGGCCGCTCGAGGTCACACCCGCCGACGTCGAGCGCCTGGGCGGAGACGTCGGTTTTATCGGCTCACACGAGGCGGATCGTGCCCGGGCCCTGCTGGGTCTGGCCCAGGCGGGGCTCGGCGTGCGCATCTGGGGAGAAGGCTGGGGGGCGCTGCGCGGCGCACACCCGAAGCTGCGGGTGGAAAATCAGCCCCTGTATCACGACGATTACGCGCGGGCGTGCGCGGCGTTCAAGATAAACCTCGGATTTTTGCGCAAGAAGAACCGCGATCAACAGACGACGCGCAGCGTGGAGATCCCGGCCTGCGCCGGCTTCATGCTCGCCGAGCGCACCGCCGAACACGCCGCGTTGTTCGAAGAGGGCGTGGAGGCCGAATTCTTTGCGTCGCATCAGGAGTTGCTCGATAAAAGCCGCCGCTACCTAATGGATGACGCGGCTCGTCTGGAGGTCGCACGGCGGGGCCACGCGCGTTGCCTCGCTTCGGGCTACAGCAACGCGGCTCGTCTGCGCGAGGCGCTGCGCTCGGTCTTGCCGCTCAGCGCGTAGCCACCAGGCCCGCGCGCTGGCTCGTGGGGGCGAGCCCGAGCAGCGTCGCCGCGGGGTCCTCGAGCGGCTCGTGACGCGTGAGTGTGGCCTCCACGGCGTCGGCCGCGAGCTGCAGCAAGATGTCGGCCTGGGGCGACAGATCGAGCTCGCTCGAGAACCAGAACTCGAGGCGCCGATCGGGCGCGATCGGAAAACGAGCCACCACGAGCCGCGCCGGTTCGGCTTCCGTGGTGTTCGCAGGCCAGCGCCGCTGCGCCGTACCCATGCCCCCCTCGAGGCTCACCACCGCACACTCTGCGCGTTCGGCGAACGTGCAGAGCCTGGACCAGAGCTGCTCCTCGCTGTGTGCTGCGGCCAGGTCGGCGGTGAAGGCCGGCACCAGGC
>WUUC01050177.1_pt1 | contig 17787 bp, 12 predicted proteins | sample 6278441 | NCBI WGS metagenome assembly WUUC01 (sample SAMN13675441, study PRJNA597444) | soil metagenome | isolation source: soil | place: USA: Washington | collected 2017-10 | reverse complement strand
ATCGGTGGCCAGCACGCCGTCGACGTTCCTGCCGGATTTCAGCCGGTACATGCGGCGGGCCAGTGCGGCGGCTGTCGGGAAATCGGGCGTCAGGTTGACGTCCTGCAGGTAAGTGGCGGGCCGGTCGGTGTAGAGCGCGTCCATCTCCGGCCCGAGGTCCATGACGGGGTCGGTGAACTGCTCCAATGTGCCGGTGGTGCCCTGGTCGACGATCGTGATCGCGCCCTGGTCGGCGGAGAGGACGACGAAGGCGCCCGGCATGCCTCCCGTCGCCCGCACCTCGGCGAGGTTCTGGAAGAGCAGCAGGTAATTGCGGGGTGTGTCCGCGCCCAGCATCGTCGGCAGGACTCGCGCCGCCCGGTCAGCGGTGGCGATCACCCGCTCGGCCTTGGCGAGCCCGGCGGAGAGGTCCCGCACTGCGGACCTGAGTTGCGAGGCCAGCCCGCCGGTCGGGATGGCGGCGATGCGTGACCGCGAGGCGCGGACCACCGCGAGCCCCTGGGCTATCTTCGGCGCCGCGTCGTTGAGCACGTCGGGATCGATCCGACCGAGCTTGGGCGAGAGCTTGGCCGGGTCGAGCCCGTCCGCCACGTCGATCAGCGCCGGGAGGCCGTCCCGGGAGAGACGATCGAGCACATCGGACACCGTGCGAACGGCGCCGAGGTCGCCACCGGCCCAGGGCAGGCGCGTGCTCAGGCCCCACAGCCAGCCGTCGGTGTCGTCACGAGCGGCCCTGGTCCTGGCCTGGAGCCCGGCCAGGACCGAGCGGGCACCGGGAAGGTCGCCCTCCTCGATCTTGCCCTGCAGCTCGGCGAACAGGCCAGCCGCCGCCCGCAGTTCCCCGGCCGCCCGCCAGGCCTGCACGCCGACCCAGCTGGACGCGGCGAGGAGTAGGACCGAGACCACCGCAAGAGCGAGGAGAACGTTGCCGCGCCGGAGAACGGACTGCTTCGCCGGGAGCGATCCGGCTGCGAGGCGCCGCGACCGTTTGAACTGAATATTGGGCGGCGTGGCCGGCGGATCGAAAGAGAATTTGTTTTCGGCGACCGTGGGCGGGTGCAGTGATTCGTGATCGCCATTCGCATTTTTGTTGCCTGGGTCGCCCGCGGCTGAGCCGGTCGGATCTTCCTCGCGCATGATGTGGCAGACCTCGTCAGGACCTAGGGGTTTGTATCATTGGCAAAGGCTAGCGTCGGCGCCGCCTCCGGAGATGCGGGAAACCGAAAATTTGACCGGTGCGGACCGGCGTTGGAGTTTCGGATTAACCCGTTGGTGGGCTCATAGGAGTGTCAATGCTCTACGGCAGTCGATTCAATGTCCTGTTCGTGTGCCAGGCCAATATCTGCCGGTCACCGCTGGCGGAGCATCTCGCCCGGCGCGCTATCTCACAATCTTTCGGCCCACTCGGCGCGACGCTGTCGGTGTCGAGTGCGGGCACCCACGCCGACCACGGCAGCGCCATGCATCCAGGCACCGCCCAGGTGCTGACGGAGCGCGGAATCGCGGAGCCCTCGTGGACCAGCCGGCCTCTGACCTCCGCCATGGTGGCCGACGCGGGCCTCGTGCTCGCGGTGGCCCGGACCCAGCGGGCCAGGTGCGTCGAACTGGCACCGCGGGCCATGCGGCGCACCTTCACCCTTCGGCAGTTCGCCCGCATCGCCGGCCGGCTTCCGCCGTCGGTTCCCGATGCGGAGACCACACCGGAGGTCAAGTTCCGGACGGCAGTGGAACGGGTCACGGGCTGGCGCAACCGCGTTCAGCCGGGGTCGGCGAACGACGATGACATCGCCGACCCGGTGCGCGAGCCGATCGACGCCTTCCGGGACTGTGCCGCCGCCATGGAAGAGGATCTGCGCATCATCCTCACCGCTGTGGAAAGACTTTGACGCTCGACTGCTGTCCTGGGGAGGCACTGCGATCGTCGACCGGCCCGGTCGGCGGGTGCTCAGTGGGAGTCTTCAGTTCGCTGGCCGGGCTCTCAGCCGCGTCCGGGGCCGGGTGCACGCCTTTCCCGGCTGTTGTGCTGCCGGCCGCCGACGGGCTCTTGGCGAGACCGGAGGGCACGGGGGGCTGCTGGCCGGCGCGCGCCGGGGTCATCGGGGCCCGCGCACCGTTGAGCGGCGTGTAGCCGTAGTAGTAGGTGGAGGACCGCTTCCGCGGAACCATGTTGAAGACGCATCCGTGCAGGCGGGCACCGACAGCAGTGAGCGCCGCGGCGGCCCCGGCGGCCTGCGTCGTCTTGGTCTTGCCGTACCGGGAGACGAGCAGGCAGCCATCGGCGACCGCGGCGATGACTGCCGCGTCGGTGACCGGCAACAGCGGTGGCGTGTCGATGATGACCATGTCGAAGCCCTCGGTCAGGGCGACCAGGAGATCGGCCATGTTGCGCGAGCCCAGCAGCTCACTCGGGTTCGGCGGAATCGCTCCACTGCTCAGCACCCACAGGCCGCTGTTGCCCCACTGCTGCATGGCGTCCACCAGCGCGACCTGGCCGGCCAGGACGTTGGTCAGCCCGACCGCACCCTCGAGATCCAGATATTCGGCGAGCTTGGGCCGGCGGAGGTCGGCGTCCACCAGCAGCACGCGGTAACCCGCCTCGGCGAACGCAATGCCCAGGTTGCACGAGGTCGTGGACTTACCCTCGTTCGGCACCGCGCTGGTGACGACGATGCTGCGGAGCGGGCGGTCGACGTTGACGAACTGAAGATTGGTCCGGAGCTGCCGCATCGCCTCGGCCCGAGCGGACTGCGCGCTGCCTTCGATGATCAACGGCGCGGCGGCGGACTTCTCCTCGTACGGGACGGTGCTCAGCACGGGTGCCGATGTGACGCCGGCGAGTTCGTCCGCCTCCCGCAGAGTGCGGTCCAGCAATTCGCGGCCCACCGCCGCGGCGACACCCACTGTGACCCCCACGAGCAGGCCGAGAAGGACGTTCATTGTCCACTTCGGAGATACCGGGCTCTCCGGTGCGGTCGCGGGTTTCGTGACAGAGACCTTGACGGGCGAGACACGCGCACCGGGCGAGGTCTCGAGGTTGGTGACGAGCGCCGGGAAGTATCCCGCGATGGCCGCGGCGATGTCGCGGGCGCGGGTGGGCGACTCGTCGGTCACCGTGATGTCGATGAGCACCGTGTCAGCCGAGGACTTGGCGTCGATCTTCTCCGCGAGCTCGGCCGCCGTGTAGGGAAGCGCCAGGGACCGGATCACCTGCTGACCGACGACCGGGCTGTCGACGATCTGCACATAGGAGCGCACCCGCTCCTGCACGAAACTACCGCCCTGATTCAGATCACCCGCGTCGGTCTGCACACCCGAGGCGGAGACGAAGATCTGCGTCGTGGCCGCGTACATCGGTGTCTGGAGCCAGGAATACGTGCCGGCGCCCACACCGCCGAGCAGAATTGACAGCAGCACGATCCGCCAGTGGGAACGGACGGACTTGAGCAGGCTTGATAACGTCACGATAATCCTAGGCTATGCTTTGCGGCACAATTCCGATGACACGTTCGAGTAGCAAATTTTCCAGATGAGTCACCCGGGCAGGTATGGTCTCTGCGTCCGCGCCTGCCAACGTGCAGCGATACTGTAGCCGTATCGGGGACATGCGCCGGGATGCTGCGGCGATGCATCCGCGCAATCACTCGTACGAGCTACCGGAACTGTTGGAGGAATAGGTGCGGGTCGCATTGCTGCACGAATGGTTCGGCACCACCGGTGGCTCCGAACGAGTTTTCCTCGCGATGAGTTCCGCGCTTCCCCGGGCCGAGAAATACGTTCTGTGGAATGAATGTGCCGACCTCGCCGACCTGCCCGAACTCCGGCAGTCGTGGCTGGCGCGCACCCCGCTGCGGAACCACAAGGCGATCGCGTTGCCACTGATGCCGATCGCCTGGCGCACGTTGTCCCGCCGGCCGTACGACGTGGTGGTCTCGTCGAGTCACGCCTTCGCCCACACCGCCAAACTGGGCCGGAGCCCGCACACCCGGTACCTGAGCTACGTGCACGCACCGGCCCGCTACGTGTGGAGTCCCCATCTCGACCGCCGAGGATCCAGCCCGGCCCTCGTGCCGTTGCGCGCCCTGATGAAGCGCGTCGACGTCGGCCTGAGCAGGCACGTGGACTCGTACGCGGCCAACTCGGTGGAGGTGCGTGACCGCATCCGCGAGTACTGGAAACGGGACGCCGTCGTCATCCACCCGCCGGTGGACGTCGACTTCTTCGCGGCCCCGGTCGAGGCACCCGCCGACCGGACATACCTGTTGGGGGTCGGCCGCTGGATTCCGTACAAGCGGTTCGACCTCATAATCGACATCGCCGCCGCCGCCCGACGGCCCCTGGTCATCGCGGGCAGTGGCCCGCTGGAGGCGCAGCTGCGCCGGCGGGCTGCGGAATCCGGAGTCGCCGTCACCTTCGAACATCAGCCGACTCCCGAGCGGTTGCGCGAGCTCTACCGCGGCGCGCTGGCTCTGGTGTTCCCGGTGCACGAGGACTTCGGCATGATCCCGGTCGAGGCGCAGGCGGCCGGCACTCCCGTGCTCGGGCTGGCGCGGGGCGGACTCCTCGAGACCGTGGTGGACGGCAAAACGGGCTTCCTGCTGGACAGCCTGGAGCCGGCCGACTACGCCGAGGCGGTTCGGCGCCTCGGCCAGCTGCAGCCGGAGGATACGACGGCGCACGCGATGCAGTTCTCGACGGCCCGGTTCCACCGCGAGTTCGCGGGCTGGGTGGCGTCAACCGCGGGCGAGGACGTCCGCGACGTGTCGTGACCACTGCTCGTGAAACACGGCGATGTTGTGCTGCCCACGGATGTAGGCCGAGGCCTCGGCGACCGCGGGCAGGGAGCCGTCCAGAGCGGCCAGGGCTTCGGTGAAGTCCTCCGCATCGCCCGAGCGACCGGTGAGGGAACGATACGACGGAACGGCCGCCAGGAGATCCGGCACCCAGCCGACCCGGGTCGTCACCGTGGGGGTGCCTACCGCGAGACACTCCAGGAGCGCGAAGGAGCAGGCCTCGTACTGGGACGGCATCAACACCACGTTCGCCGCGGCGATCCAGGTGGCCAGTTCAGCGGGGGCCAGGCTGCCGAGCCAGCGCATTCCGGGAAAGTCGCGGCCCGCCGCAAGAGCGACCTCGTAGCCGTGCGCACGCGCGGCGCTCAGGGCGATGTCGGGCCGCTTGCGCCATTCCGGTCGGCCGACGAAGAGCGCGACCCGCTCGCCGGCGCCGAGGCCGACCCGTTCTCGGGCGGTGGGCCGGTCGAGCGGCTGGAAGACCGCGGTGTCGACGCCGTTGGGGATCACGGCTGAGCTGAGGCCGTACCAGCTCCGCACCTCTCGCGCGCACTGGCCCGACACCGAGACACGCTCCGCGCCCGCAGCCGCGCGATATTCGCGGTAGGCCATGCCCAGTGCCGACTTCAGCCGCCACGGCACCGACGCCTCCGCGTGGCTGCGCAGACTCTGCGGAATCGCGCAGCCATGATGGACGTGCAGCCGGCGGGGACCCCGCCGGATCCGGGTGAAGGCATTGGTGATGACCAGGTCGGCGCGGGCCAGGGAGCCGTCGGCGGCGTCAACCACCGGCGCGTCCATCCCCGCCGCCCGCAGGCCCGCGGCCAGCAGGTGACAGAACCGCTCCACCCCCTGCGAGTTGTCCGTCGGCGCGGGACTGACGATCGGAACCAGTGCCATCGAGAACTCCCTTGCGGTCCGGGACTGGGGTGGAGGTCCGCGCGAGGGCCGCAGCGGAGATCCCGAGGCAGATGCCGTAGAGGACCGGCCAGCGGTAGGTGCCCATGACGAAACCCGCGGAGGTGCCCGCCAGCGGCGTGATGATCAGGAAGAAGGCGGCGGCCGACTCCGTCAGGGTGGTGCGGTTGTTGAGCACCTTCAACGCCACCAGGACGCCGAGAGCCATCGTGAGGCAGTAGGCGAGGAGGCCGATGACGCCGAAGGCCAGCCAGGCCATGAGTCCGTCGTTGTGGACGTACAGCGTGCTCTGAACGACCAGTCCGGGCAGGCCGCGGTCCGGGCCGTAGCCGAGCCAGGGCTGCGCGGTCGCCAGGTCGAAACCGACGGAGATGTCCTCGAAGTGGTCGGCGGTGGAGGCGTCCCGGCTGTCGAACCCGTTGAGCAGGTCCGCGGCGACCAGCCGGTCGACGACAGCGGCGGTGACGGCGGGGAAGAACGCCTGGACCGACACGACGGCGACGATCGCCGCCGCCCCGACCCGGGTGGCGTACCTGCCCCGGCCGCGTGAGCAGGCGAAGACGAGGATGATGGCGGACAGCACCGCGAGCCAGATGTTGCGGCGCAGCGAGACGAGCAGGATGGCCACCGAGACGGAGAGCACCGCCGCCCGGTGCCACGAGGTGAAACCGCCGGTTCGCAGGAGCGCCAGCGCGAGTGCGCCGGCCACGGCCGGGGTCGCCGAGTCGTAGAAGATCCCGACGCCGATGCCGGATCCGCGGATGACCAGCAGGACGACGACTGCCAGGATGCCGATCGCGGCCAGGGCCACCACCTGGACACCGTGGACTCCTCCGGGCTGGCGGCGCAGCGAAGCGGCGATCAGGAATCCCTGCAGGATCAGGAGGAAACTGCAGTGCCGGTAGAGGACCGCGACCGGGTCGACGCCGTGATAGATCCCGACGATCGTGGTCAGGGCCACCAGCGCGGTCAGCAGCGCCGCCCACCGAAGGTACTTCGCGCCCTTCGCCCGGCTGCAGAGCCAGTAGGTGCCGCTGACGGCCGCGACCGAGGTCACGAGGACGACCGCGGGGATACCACCGATGCCGGTGTAGAACAGCTGGGATCCGAACGTGGCTCCCCACGAGTTCTCGAAGCCGTGCCGCGTGGCCGAGACCTCCTGGGCGCTGACGAGGAGGAGAACAGTGGCGGCTGCGGGAGCTGCCGTCAGGGCCGCGATCAGGTACGGCACCAGCGTGCCGACGACGCCCGCCGAGGCGCTGACGGTGCCGCCCAGACCGGCGGCGAGAGCGGTTCCGCCGGCCAGCGCGACGCGACGCGCCCGGTCCCCGTGTGAGGTGGCCATCAGCGGGACCCCAGTGCCGGAGGTGCGAGCGACGCGATGCGGTCGAGCAGGGGGCGCGACCTCGACTCCCAGGTCATGGCCTGTACGCCCGTCCAAGCCGCTTCCTCACTCATCCAACGGTGCTCCGGTTCCTCCAGATACCGGGCCAGCGCACCGGCATACTCTGCGGCGGAGTCCGCTCCGCGGTAGGCCGTCGTCCCCCGGAGCTCGGCTGGCACGCTGGCCGCGGAGAACGTGCTGCCGACGCAGCAGCGGCCGAAGGAGAAGGACTCGGTGATCTTGAGTTGTGCGCCGCCGCCGGTGACGGCGGGTGCGAGGGTCACCGCGGCCGGTCCGTAGCAGTCGGCGACGTCGGCGACGGTGCCACCGATCTCGACCCCGCCGACCCGGCGGAGGGCGCCGAGTTCCTCGCTCCCCCGGCCCGCGATGACCAGCCGCGCGGCGGGGTGCGCAGCGCGCACCACCGGCCAGACGTCCTTGACGAACGCGATGATCGCCTCCCGGTTCGGACCGTAGTCGTAGGAGGCCATCGCGAGTACGTGGCCGCCGCTCGGCGAGCGCTGGTAGGCGCGGGTCCGGATGCCGTTCGCAACGGTGATCGCGTCGCCTCCCCAGGCCTCGAGCTGCCGGTGGTCGTCGGTCGAGAGTGCGACACACAGCGCGGCGTCGCGGGCGACCGCGGGCTCCCAACCGACGGACTTCGCCGCCTCGGCCCGCCGCAGCCACCGCCGGAGGCCCCGGGCACCGCCGACGAGGGTGCGCAGCCGGGCCGACTCGATGTTCGCGAACTCGACGACGTTCGGCACGTGCCTCGTCAGCGGCATGCCCCAGGCGGCGAGGTAGGAGTGCGACCAGTAGACGACGGCCGGCCGGCATTGCTCCAGGAGCCGTTCGAGCTCGCCGAGCACGGGCCGGAGCTGGTGGCCGCCGAGGTGCGGGCGACGCGAGAGCCGGGTCAGGTGGCGGCGGCTCGTACCCGGACCCAGCGGTCTGAGCTGGAGCGCCCCCTCCTGGCGGACGTCCTGGGCTGTGCCCACCGGGTAGGTCACGGTCACCTCGTGATCGACCGCGAGGGCCGCTGCGATGTTCGCCGTCCGGATCCGGCCGCCGTGGTGCTGCGGCCACGGCGACTCCACGCTCACCACCAGAATCCGGCTCACAACGCCTTCCTGGCACTGATCAGACGCAGGTCGGCGAGGGTCACAGTCCGGGCCGCGACCAATCCCGCCACCAGGATCACCAGCGTCAGCAGGTAGCCCGCGGACCAGTGCACCGGCACGAGAAGGCCCGCTGCGGCGGCGGCCGGCCCGACGACGAGAACGGGAAGCAGGCGGCGGCCCGGCATCGCGGTGCCGAGGCTCCGGGCCGCAACACCGACCATCGTCACGCCGATGATCAGCTCGGTCACCGCGGTCACGGCCGCGGCACCTTCCGCACCCCACCGGGGTGCGGCCCAGACATGGACGGTGAGGCTGCAGACCGCCACGCCGATGGAGACCGAGGCGATGACCTTGCCGGCGCCCAGCGCCGAGCCGAGAGTGGTGCCCACATAGCCGAGACAGATGCCGAGATAGGCCGGCGCAAGGAGGCGGAGGGCACCGGCTCCGGAGGCGAAGTCGACGCCGTAGGCGAGCCGCATCAACGGCTCGGCGAGCACGAAGAGAGACGTGGCCCCCACGACGCCGACCGCCGTGCCGGCGCGGACCGCGAAGCCCAGGAACTCGTGACGGACGGACGCGTCGCGCTGCCGGTACCGCACGGCGAGCGGGAGCAGCGGAGCGATGAGAATGGCCGGGAAGACCTGCAGCACATCGAGAAACTTGTACGCGGCCGCGTAGAGCCCGACCTCGGCTGCGCCCCTGGTGCTGAAGAGGACCACGGAGTCGAGCCGGTAGTAGGCCATCGTCGCGATGGCGGTCACCGCCAGCGGCCAGGAGATGGCGAGCAGCCTCCCGGCCTCGGCCCGGGCCGGGCGCCCGACCCTGATCACTCGCCGGTTGAGCAGCACCCCGGCCGTGGTCTGCAGCACCACCACGCTGACGTGCCCGACTGCCAGCCACATCAGGTTCGCCTGGTCACTCCGGCTCACCGCCAGAACCACGCCGAACCACAGTACGCCCTGCAGGAGCGCCACTACGGCGCCGATCTGCGGCCGGTAGCGGGCTGCGGATCCGGCCGTGAGCACGGACGCCGCCGAGAGCGGGATGGCGAGGGCGATCACCGCGACGACTCCGCCGGAGGAACCGAACGCGTGCGCCGCGCAGGCGAGCAGCACCGCCGCCATGGCCACGACGGAGAACGCCGTCCGCAGGGCGAGTCCCGAGCCGAGGGTCCGCTCGGCGTTCCCGTCCGCCCGGGCCACTCGGCCGGCGACGGCCACGGCGATGCCCGCATCCGCCACCTGGGCGGCACCGGTGGCGAGGGTGATCGCCAGTGCCAGCTCGCCGAAGCCGGCCGGGGCCAGGTGCCGGGCCAGCAGGAACGAGGTGGCGAAGCCGACCACCAGGCCCACGAGCCGCAACACGAGCGAGGAGGCGGTGGCCAGGCTCAGCGCTCGCGCGGTGGGCGGGTCGCTGCGGACCGCCGTCGACGTCACTCCCACAGGAGCGTTCGTGCCAGGTCCCGAAGCACATCCCCACGGGTGGCCCAGCCGTGCTGTCCGGCGGAGTCGATCCGTTGCGCGATCCGGTCGTCGTCCGTGGTCAGACCGGCCAGCGCGCCGGCGATGAAGGCGTCCCCCGAGGCGCTCAGGACGTGCGGGTTTCCTCCGGCCAACCGTTCCACCTCCGGCAGCGCGGTCCCGATGACCGCGAGGCCCGAGGACAGGTACTCGAAACACTTGAGCGGGCTCACACCGGTGGTGTAGTCGTTGACGGCGTACGGAATGATCCCGGCCGCGCAGGTGCCGGCGACCTTCGCCAATTCCTCGAGGGGCAGCAGGCCGAGGTGCCGGGCACCCAGGCCGGCCAAGCGGTCGAGTTCGGCCTCGTAGGAACCGCCGCCCGCCGCGACCGGGCCGGCCAACAGCAACTGGCCGCGCCCCCGCAGGGCGGCCGCCAGCCCGGCCAGGAGTTCGGTGTCGAGTTTGTGCGGCGTGAGGTTGCCGGCGAAGAGCACCGACCGGGTGCGTTCCGCCGCGGGCCGGCTCCATCCGCTGAAGGCAGCGGTCTCCGCGACGTTGGTCAGGGTGGTCACGGCCTCGAAGCCGACCTGCCGTAGATGGCCGGAGACCGCACCGCTGGTGCCGATGGCCGGTACGCCCTTGCGGGCCAGCGTGTCCTCGCCCCGCCGGACCGCGACCCGGTCGATGCCCGGAAACTCCGACAGCAGGTCGACACAGTGATAGAGCGCCGCGTCGGCGTGCGCTTCCATCCCGTACGTGACAGGGGTGAAGGACCACAGCAGCCGTCGGCCGCGAACTCTGGTCCACGCGCCGAGCGACCGGCGCAACAGTGCCGTGTTGACCGGGCGGGAGGGCCGCCGGTGCCAGGGGATGACCAACGGCGACACCACGGCGGTCCGGGCGGGGCGAGGTCTGGCCGGTGAAGGCGAGGACGTAGCGGTCGCCCGCCGCAGCCGGCCGGCCATGCGGCCCAGATCAGACCTGTTCCACTTCGGCCGCCGCAGGCCCAGCGACTCGACGTAGGTCACCCGGCCGAGCCGGGCGAGCTCACGGACGACGTAGTGCTGATTGGTGGCGATCGGCGCATCCCACTCGGCGGTGCCGAGGACCAGGATGTGCGGGATATCGGCGGCTTCGGTTTCCCCGGGCCCGGCCTGAGACATTGTGGGGATCCTCGTCGGCGATGTCGGGGTTGGGAATGCATTTCCGGCGGCAGCGTCCGGCAACCACGGAACATACAAGCGCAATGGTCGGCGACTGTCCACCACGGCCACTCAGAAGAGTGAACAAAATGGCCGGATGTGCGGGTGTTAATGTTCCGCCCGGCGCGCCCGACGCCATACCCGAAATACATTCGCCGTGAGGAAACGATGACCATCGGATCGGTACACATGGTAGAGGCAGGTGGTCGCGGCGGCGTTTTTCAGCACTCCCTCGCGGTTGCCGCGGCCCTGCAATCGACCGGGGTGGAGGTGACGCTGCACACCGCGGCCGATTCCGAGATCGAGACATCCGCCGTGACGCAGTGCCGATGCATTCGGTGGAACCGCGGCTCGCATTCCCGTCGGCTCCGGCAGGCGGGCACCACTCTGCGGTTCGTCACACGGACCCTGCCACACCTGCGCCGGTCCCTGCGCCGGGGGGACGTCTTGTGGGTGCAAGGGCTGTTCGGGCTCACCCCGGAAGTGATCACGACCGGCCGGTGGGCCCGTGTGCGCGTCGTCTGCAGCCCGCACAACACCTTCGCCCGCGATCGGGCCGCGGGCGCCCACCGGGCCCTCCGAGCAGTGCTCCGGTCCGCCGATCGGGTGCTGGTCTATTCCCAGGCAGATGCCGATCGCGTCGCCGGTCTCGGGGACCGGGTCGGCGTGGTGCCGCTGGCGCAGTGGCTGCCACCGGTCAGCGAGGAACGGACGGCCCGGTGGCGCGCTGCGTTCGGCCCGGCCGGGCACAGGGTCGCTCTGCTGGCCGGCCAGGTCCGCAGCGACAAGAATCCCGACCAGTTCGTCCGGGCCGTGTCGACGCTGCCCGGTTGGCGCGGTGCCGTGGTCGGCGAGGACAGAGGAGCCGGCTCCGCGCTGGCGGCGCTGATCGACGCCACCGGTGCACCCGTCACCACGTTCTTCGACTACTTCCCGGTGGATGACTTCGCCGCGGCGATTGCCGCCGCCGACGTCGTCGTGGCGCCGTACGCCGTCGCCAGCCAGTCCGGTGTCGTCTCACTCGCCCGCTCGCTGGGCATTCCCACGGCGGTGACTCCCGTCGGCGGGCTGGGCGAGCTGGCCACGGCGGTCTCGATCGACGGCAGCGCGGAGGAGCTCGGCCGGGCCATCGTCCGCGCGGCCGAAGCCGGCGAGCCGGTGCCCGCGGCGGAGGAGCTCGGCCGTCTCTATCTCGATCAGTTGTCCGAGGTCACCCGTGGAGGTTCCCGTCGATGACCGACATCGCTGTGATCTCCGCGTCCGACCTTCCCGGCGGTGCCGAGGCGCACACTGTCGCGCTGGCCCGGGGACTCGCCGGCCGCGGGCACTCCCCCCACCTGTACGGCCGCTGCCCGGGCTGGTCCGAGGCCGGGCTGCCGGTCAGCGCCCTGCCGCTCGGGCCGAAGTGGTCCGGCCACCATCTCACCCGGAACCTGCGGCATCTGCCGACTGATCATCGACAACTACGGCGCATTCCTCCGGCGCCGGTCTACTACCTGCAGTTCAAGCGGGAGCAGATCGTCTACACCAGGTCGCTCGCACGGCGCGGCCGGGTGATCTGGACCGAACACGGCCGCTGGCTCGGCGGCGCCACGGGACGGGCCTTGCAGCCGGCCTACGCCCGCGCCGCGCGCAGCGTCTCCGCGATCGTCTGCGTCAGTGCCGCCGTCGCCGACGATCTCGCCCCGATCGTCGGCCGCGACAAGCTTGTCGTCATTCCCAACGCGATCGACACGAGCAGGTTCAGCATCCCGTCAGCGCAGCGGCGGGCGGCCCTGCGGGAGAGCCTGCTGCCGTTCCCGCCCGGCGACGGGCCGGTGGGTCTGCTCGCGTCCCGGCTGCACAGCAGCAAGGGACACGACCGGGCGATCTCCGCCGCGCTCGGGGCCGGGCTCTCCCTGCTGGTCGTCGGTGACGGTCCGGACCGGGAGCGCCTGCAACAGATGTGCGCGGGTTCGGGCCAGGTCGCCTTCCTGGGCTGGCGCGAGGACATCGCCGACCTGATGGCCGCCGCAGACGTGTACCTCTATTCGGGGGGCCCGACGGACGGCATGCCGATGGCCGTGCTGGAGGCGCTGGCCGCCGGGCTGGCGGTGGTCGGCTTTGCCGGGGATCCGGGAGTCGAGCTGATCGAGCGGTGCGGCGGGATCGTCCTGCGGTCCAGCGCCGAGTTGTCGCCCCAGCGGCTGCGAAAGCTGCTCGCGGAATGGTCGGGGGCCGGGCGCAGGCACATTGTTTCCGAGCACGGACTCGATTTGTGGCTGGACCGCTTCGAGGAGGTCCTCACGAGCGCGCGGCCTTGATCCGGGCGCACCCGGGTGCCATTCGCGAAAACCAAAGTGAGTCCCTTTCAGGGTAAGACGTACGGCGTCGGGCGCAGCACTTTGATCGGCCTGAAATGATCTTTACGGACCTGCCGTTCCACTCACGAGTTGGGACAGGATTGATTGTGCGGAAAGCACCGCAGCTTTCCCGCGCGTCCCTATATTTTTGTGACTGTCTCCCGGCTGTACTCAGAAAGGTCCTTGATGCCTCGACACGCCGCACCCATCGGGCTCCAGATCAGGCCCGGCGGCGCGGGCCGTCCGCTGTCCACCATCGGTGGCGACACGCCGGTTATCGCCTTCGAGCACCGCGCCACCACGGTGCCGGCACCGTCCCGGATCGCGCCCGACAGCGCAACGGTCACCGCGGAAGGACTGTCCGACCTCGTGGCCGGACACCAGCCGGCGGCCACTGCCCCCTCCCGCGGCATGCATCCGTCGGCCTGGATGGTCACCCTGTCGGCCGACCTCCTGGCACTGGGCGCACCGATCGTCTGGAACCAGTCCTATGTCCGAGGTCTCAGCGTCTTCGGGGTCCTGGTGATAGCTCTGCTGGCCGCGGGCGGGATGTACCGGCCCCGGCTTCACCTTTCCGTTCTGGACGATCTGCCCCGTCTGCTCGGCGCGCTGCTCATCGCGGTAGCGGTCATCGCGTCGGTGATCGCCCTGCGGCACGAACGGCTCGCCGTCGACGGGTTCCTGAGGGCCGCGGTGGTCATCACCGTGCTCACTCTCGCGGGCCGCTCGCTGACCACCGCGGCGATCAAGTTCATCCGCAGTCGCAAGTGGGTCTCTCATCGCGTCGTCCTCGTGGGGGCCGGCCCGGTCGGTGCGGAGCTGACCAGACTCCTCGACCGCTACCCCCAGTACGGCCTGGACGTGGTCGGCTTCGTCGACGGCGCCACCGGCATGAGTGACTCAGACCGCAACCTGCCCCGGCTCGGGGACCTCGACGATGTGACCGGCGCGCTGGAGCGCAACAACGCTCACACCCTGATCATCGCGGATCCCGACGTGGCGGACACACAGCTCACGGAGCTGATGCGCGGTGCCCTCACCGGCACCCGCAACGTCCTGGTGGTGCCCCGACTGCACCAGTTCCAGACCCAGACGGGCCGGCCCGACCACGTGGGGGCCATTCCCCTCATGCGGATCAGCCCACCGGTGCTCGCCGGCTGGCAACGGTCACTCAAGCGCAGCATCGACGTGGGTGTCAGTGCGATGGCCGTGCTGCTGCTCGCTCCAGTCTTCGCCCTGTGCGCCCTGCTGGTCAGGATCGAGGGCGGCCCTGGGGTGTTCTTCCGGCAGGAGCGGGTCGGCCGCAACGGCAAGCTGTTCGAGATCCTCAAGTTCCGCTCGATGCGCCCGGCCGACGACCAGGAGTCCCGGACGAACTGGTCGGTCGCCCAGGACAACCGGGTCGGTCCGGTCGGCCGCTTCCTCCGGCGTAGTTCGCTGGATGAGCTCCCGCAGCTGTGGAACATCCTGCGCGGCGACATGACCCTGGTCGGCCCGCGCCCCGAGCGACCGTTCTTCGTCGAACGCTTCTCCTCCGAGTACCGGGACTACGAGTGGCGGCACCGTGTCCCCGCCGGCCTGACCGGCCTGGCCCAGGTGAGCGGGCTCCGTGGGGACACCCCGATCGCCGACCGGGCTCGATTCGACAACTACTACATCGAGAACTGGTCGCTCTGGCTCGACTTCAAGATCGTCCTGCGGACCCTGCGTGAGGTCATGGCCGCCGGAGGCCGGTAGGCGGAACACGCACCCCAGCAGTCCCTCCCGGCCCGCCGGCCACGGAAGAAACCGGCGGGCCGGGCGCCGGGTTGCTAATCGGTTTCCTTCACGCCGAAGGCCGCAGTGCTCGTCCGGCCCGGCCGAACCGACGTCTGTGACGGTCATCCGAAAGCTTCGCGTCAGCCGGCGCAGTGTGCTCACCGCCGCGGCCGGCGCCACGACCGCCGTTGCCCTCGCCGACCCGTCGCCCGCCGTGGCCGCCGTCCAGGGCGCCTCGTTCGTGCCCGACGATGCTCAGCTGCACCTCCTGCGCCGGGCCACCTACGGGCCGACACCGGCCTCGATCGCCGAGATCCGCCGGCTCGGCGTGAGCCGGTGGCTCGAGCGGCAGCTCCACCCCGCGACCATCGCCGACCCGGACGCCGACGCGCTGATGGCCCGGTTCCCGTTGGCCGGTGCGTCCGTCACCGACCTGCGCCGCCGAGTGGCCACCGGTGAGCTGGAGAAGTTCACCTGGGCCGCGCTGAGGCAGGTGGGCCACGCCGCCGTCGCCCGGGCGATCTGGAGCGAACGCCAGCTCTTCGAGATCATGGTCGACTTCTGGTCCAACCACCTCAACGTCAGCTGCACGGCGGGCGACGTGTGGGACAGCCGGGCGGACTACGACCGCAATGTGATCCGCCGGCACGCGCTGGGCCGTTTCTCGGACCTGCTGAAGGCCTCGGCCCGGCACCCGGCGATGCTCACCTACCTGGACAACCGGTTCTCCACGAAAGCCGCGCCGAACGAGAACTACGGCCGCGAACTGCTCGAGCTGCACACCATCGGGCTGCCTCACAGCGAGTCCGACGTCCGTGCCGCCGCCCGGCTGTTCACCGGGCTCACCGTGGACGGCAGCACAGGCGCCTTCCGCTACAACGCGGGGGCGCACGCCACCGGTGTCGTCGCGTCGGCCGGCTTCCGGCACCTCAACCGGACCGCGGGCGGCGGACAGTCGGCCGCGCTGGCCTTCCTGGACCACCTGGCCCTGCGCCCGGCCACCGCTGCCCGCATCGCCACCAAGCTGTGCCTGCGGTTCGTCTCCGACGTCCCTCCGCCGTCGCTGGTGAAGAAGCTGGCCGCGGTGTACCTCGCGCACCGCTCCGACCTGGTCCCGGTGCTGCGGGCACTGTTCACGTCCCCCGAATTCGCGGCCTCGGCCGGCGCCAAGGTGCGGACCCCGTACGAGGATGTCGTAGCGACCGTGCGGGTGCTGGGCTACGGCCCGGAACAGATCGACGCGGCCACGAATCCAGCCGGCACCCTGGGTGTGGAGGCCCTGCACTGGACCATGACCACCGCGGGACATGCGCCCCTCGCCTGGCCCGCCCCCAACGGCTATCCGGACGTCGCGTCCGCCTGGGCTTCGCCGTCGGGGCAACTCATCCGCTGGAATGCCCACCTCAACATCGCGGCCGGCTGGTGGCCCCGGCAGCTCACCCGGCCGAAGAATCTGATCGCCGATCTCATCGGCCCGGTCCCCACCTCGTACGGCGGTCTCATCGACGCCTTGGCGCGGCGACTGCTCGGGCGCACCATGAAACCCGAGCATCGTGCGGCCGTCGCTCGTCACTACGGCAGGAGCCTGACCAGTCCGCTGAGCCCGTCCGACCAGCCGGTCACCTCCGGCGCCGCCCATCTGGTGGCGCTGATCCTGAACACTCCCTACTTCGGACTGAGGTGACTGCCATGCACCCGACCAGCCACGGATGCACCGACCGACGGCGAGTGCTCGGCGGCCTGGCCGCCGCGGCCGTCACCGGCGCGCTGGGAGCTGTCGCCGGAGACCAGGCCGTCATACAGACCGCCTACGCCGCCGGGAAGTACGACGGGGACGTGCTGATGGTGCTCTCACTCCGAGGCGGCTTCGACGGTCTCTCGGCCATCGTCCCCTGGGGGGATCCGCACTACCGCGCCGCCCGGCCGGACATCGCCGTGCCCACCAGCCGCCTCATCGCCCACGACGGGCCCTTCGGTCTGCATCCGGCCCTGCGCCCGCTGCTCCCGCTGTGGCAGGAGGGAACCTTCGGGGCGGTCCACGCCGTCGGCCAGGTCGCCCCCAACCGCTCCCACTTCAAGGCCATGGACGAGCTGGAACGCGCCGCACCCGGGACGACGTTGCGGACCGGCTGGCTGGACCGGCTGATCGGCCGGATCGGCACGTGGGACCCGTTCAACGCGGTGTCGGTCGGCTCCGCCCGGCCGACGGGGGCCCTGACCGGGTCGACACCCAGCCTCGGGTTGAAGTCGATCGACGAGTTCTCTCTGCTGCGCGAAGAGCCGGGTCGGTACACCGCCGCAACGCTCACCGACCTGTACGCCGGCGCACCCGCCGTCCTGGCCCAGTCCGCGACCCGCGCCACCAGCGCGCTGGCGACCACGACGGGTCTGGCCGCAGCGGGATACGAACCGGCCAACGGGGCCGAGTACCCGCGCACCGACCTGGGCAGGGCGCTCAAGGACGCGGCGCGGCTCATCAAAGCCGACGTCGGCCTGATGAGCGTGTCCGTCGATTCCGGCGATTGGGATATGCACGAGAACCTCGGCACCGCCGACACCGGCAAGCGCCTGCACGACAACCTGTTCAACCTGTCATCGGCCCTTGCCGCCTTCGCCGCCGACCTGGGCGAGGCCATGTTCGGCAAGGTGACCGTCGTGACCGTCAGCGAGTTCGGCCGTCGGGTGGAGCAGAACGGCTCCGGCGGCGTCGACCACGGCTACGGCAATGCCATGCTGGTCCTGGGCGGCGGCGTCAACGGCGGCCGTGTCCACGGCCGCTGGCCCGGCTTGGCACCGCATCGTCTGGTCA
>WUUC01022187.1_pt1 | contig 17792 bp, 18 predicted proteins | sample 6278441 | NCBI WGS metagenome assembly WUUC01 (sample SAMN13675441, study PRJNA597444) | soil metagenome | isolation source: soil | place: USA: Washington | collected 2017-10 | reverse complement strand
CTCGTTCTCTCATCCATTCGCCAACCGCCGTGCCTGGATCAACTACCTGAGGAGGTTCCTCCGTGACCAATCTCGACAGTCTACCGAAGGTTCCCGTACCCGATCCCGCCCACGAGCACAGCGTCTATCACACACTGGAACTGCTGTGCGCCAACGGTCACCGCGATCTGCTGACCATCGAGGGAGTGAGTAGAGAGTGGGTGGAGGTGTACTGCGGCATCGTGGACGGCACCTCACCGCTGTACAAGCACCCGCCCGGTCCTGAGTCCTCCATCGGCAAGTGCGGCATCTGCGGCGTACCGTTCAAGGCGCGGGTAGTAGATGGAAGGTAGCAGAGGAGCAGGGTAGGTGACCGAGCAAGTCAAGTACCATCGTAGGGTGATCCGCATTGCCGGCTGGGACTCGCCCAACGTCCAGTTTGCGCTGGCACAGCAGAAGCACGGTCTAAAGCCGACGGGTGAGACGTTGGTCTCTGGAGTACTGGGCTATGAGGAGTACCTGCGGCGGCTGGAGACCTGGGATCAAATCCGTATCTGCATCGGCATTCGCGGCGAGTTCTACGAGGGTGCCGAGGTCCTGCTGTACCCGCCCGACTGGCTGGACCGTGCCGAGGCCGTGGCCGAGAGCTTGCGGGGGAGGGTACGGAAGGCCAAGGGGATCGGGATTGATCCCGGTGAGGGCGAGAGCGCTACGGTGATGACTGCTGTGGATGAGTGGGGCATAGTGGAGCAGAAGAGCAAGAAGACCCCAGATACTAGCGTGATCGTGCCGGACGTGATGGAGTTTATGGGTTACCATCCTACCGTGCCCCACGACAACGTCTGTATCGACCGTGGCGGCGGTGGTAAACAGCACGCCGATATCTTGCGCAAGAAGGGCTACAAGATCCGTACGGTGGCCTTCGGGGAGTCCCTGGTGCCCGATCCGCGCAAGCAGCAGTTTCATCCGTATGCTGAGAAGGTGGAGGAGCGTGAAGAGAGGTACGTGTACGTCAACCGTAGGGCACAGATGTACGGGGACCTACGGCGGTTGCTGGACCCCGGCCTGGACTACTTCGGCAGCGGGTTGTATCCGCACCACTTACCGGTGAACGTGCCGGTGCCTGTAGGGTTCGGTATCCCCGGACGGTATACGGAGCTACGCCGGCAGCTCTCAATGATGCCGCTGCTGTACGACGGTGAGGGACGATTGAAGATGTTGCCCAAGGCCAGGAGGAGTTCTAACAGCGAGGAGAAGACGTTGACGGAGCTACTGGGCTGCTCTCCGGACGAGGCCGACGCGTTGGTACTGGCGGTACATGGCTTACTGCATAAGGTGTATCGGCCGAAGGTAGGAGTTGGCTGAGCCAACAGCTTTGTGCGTAGCGAGGGCGCAGACGAGAGTATTATAGGGGAGTGGAAAATGGATGAGATGGATGAGTTGATGGTGAATGTCCGCAACAGTATGCCACGGTTGTGGTGGAACATGTATCAGGGCTGTCTGGAAAATGGCTTCAGTACCGACTAGGCTATTCGCCTGCTGCACTCCTACGTTCTCGGTCAAGGTGCCGGTAAGGTCGTACCCGACAGTGGTCAAGGACCGGAGAAGGATACCGAGTAGCATAGTATACGCTTCCCCGGTAGGCAAGGGCAGTATTGAGTCTAGTTAACGGTGTCGAACGTAGCGGCGGTGGACGCGGATAAGCCAGTTATGGTTGCGAAACTCGTACCAGCCGGTACGGTAAGTCTCATATCGCTCGAAACCCGTAGTGTAACGGCTTGTGTAGTCCTGCCAACTGTTCGGTGGAGCGGAGACACGGCGGATGCTACAGGGAACCTGTGCGGGGATCTGGAACCGGGGAATGCGGACGGTAGGTACAGTGGGCGGAGGACAGACGAGCTGTTCGCCGCGTTGCGTCTCGCTACCGGACCAACTGGTTGCGGTTCTCTTATTCACTGGCTCATCTCGTTCAGGGTAGCGTAAGGGTATGCCAGGTCGGCGATCGAGACACAGTGGCAGCCGTGGCATCCTGGAAGAAGGTTATAGATCGTCTCGTACGCGATATCGTATGCTTTCGTGGTATGGAGAGCTTCCTGCTGAGCGTACCAGCCGACCAGATATGTAAGGTCGTTCTTGGCATCGCCATAGTGCCAGTAGTCGTTGGCACAGTACCTCCTGGACCGGGCTGCGGTGATGTGCTGGTAGAGTGAGTTCGCCCACAGGTCCAGTAGTCGAGGTTCGGTCTTGAAGATCGAGTTAACATCCTTCGGGTACTTGAATGTGTTGGCGGAGATGTAGCGGGCGAGGTTCTTATCCAGATTGAACCACTCCCCGTGGATACGAAGGTCATCGAACTGTTTATGGACCCGTCTCTCCAGGTCGTGGCCTCCGGGAGTGTGTCCGAGCAAGACAAGGCGGTCAGGACTTCCCGTGCGAAAATCCTCAATACGATCGGGAGAGCTTCTGGAGCAGCCGATCTTGATTCGGGCAAGGGACGGCGACAGGACGAAGTACACGGAACGTAGCGACGGCATACGCGTCTCCAGACGGGTTGTAGTGAATCCCACTAGTCTATTATAGTAGGTCGGATAGGGTAAAATATGTTTTCGTCCCCTACCAACGGAGCAAGCAAATGGACATCACCAACGCCGTTTCACAACAGCAGGAATCCAAGAACCCTACTCTCCACGCCATGCTCTCCGAGCTACTGAGCAACCCCGGGGATACCACGCTGCGACTGATCGTGGCCGACGCCCTGGACGAGCACCTACCGCTGGAGCACCCACAGAAGGCCAAGATCAGTCTCCTCCGCTCCGAGCACGGCTGGTGGGAGATCGAGTACCGGATAGTGAACAAGCACGACTTCAAAGACTTCTACGACGGGAAAGCGTACAGTCGCTACTTCATCAAGTGGATCGTGGGTGACGGCAAGGGACCACCGCAAGGGTTCGCCGAGCTGTGCAAGACCCAGTTCCCGCCGCCGTGTACTGGTAAGGACTGTAAGCACATGCCGACCTTGCGGAGTACCGCCACGACGACCTATGCCCGTCCTCCGGGTAAGATCCGCTGTGGTCCGCGTACCGACTGGAAGTGGCTCTGCTCGACGTGCTACAACAAACTCAAGCAAGCTAGGAAGCGAGGAGACCAACGATGAGCGTACCTACCCCGGGCAGCGAGCCTGTTCCTCGCAGTACTGCACAGAACCTGGAGCGGCTACAGATAGAATGGCAAGAGGCACCGGAGCCTAGCTCCGCCTTCCTGCCGCCGCCGGTGGAAGAGATCAACCTGGAGAAGATCGACAACGCCGCCTCGCCCTCGGCTTCCCCCAACGGCGGTCCCGTGGGCTCCGATACTACTCCTACGGTGGAGTTCGATCCCACCCGTCCTGTACTCAGGTACGACCTGAAAGACTTCCAGACGGTTATCCAGGCACCGGGCGAACTGTTCACGATCACCGACCAGAAGATCAACAACCCGCCCGAGGAGCCTACTGCCGGACTGGACGATAGCGGTCGTGTGTACTACCAGGACGCCGAGGTCCAGAAGCTCCTGGATACGTTCAAGTACGTCAAGACAGCACGGGCACGGATCAAGGAGTTGGAGACTACCGTCGCTCTTCATCAGGCAACCGTGGAGAGGGCAAGTGAGCAGCAGGTTCAGATGGAGCAGCGAATCCAGGTCCTGGAATCTCTGCTGACCCACGCAGATGAGCGTCTTCAGCAGCTAGAGACTGGTAAGAGCGTCGGCGAGGCGGACGTACTGGCGATCCATAACCTCCAGCAACAGCTCCTTGTGGCGCAGCGGGATCGGGATAGCCTCAGCAAGCGGCTGCTGGACCAGGACGCCCTGGGTGCCCGTATCGACGAGCTAGCCACGGCTAACAAGGCTCTGGAGGCCCAACTGGCCGAGCGTAACAAGCGGGGGGTGCAGGTACTGGACGTGGGTAGTATCGCTCATGTGAAGACGCTCCGACTACATGCTACGATCCAGTCCATCGAGATAGACCGAGGCGGGGTGTGGTACAACCTGGCCTGGTGGAATACCGCCCATGCCTACGTCCGGCAGTACACCCGGCTGCATAGTTCCGAAGTAGAGGGCTCCCCTACAATCAATGACGACGTACTCCCTCCACCGCCGGTACCGGACTACAAGGAGTGGGCCAAGGAAAGGATGGACTAGGTATGGATGAGTCCCTGTGGCTCTCCTGTGATGACCCAGCACGGATGCTGAACTGGCTGCGGGAGAACGACCGGCAAACCAGCGACCGCAAGCTGAGGCTGTTTGCCTGTGCGTGCTGCCGGCAGGTGTGGCATCTGCTGACAGACGAGCGGAGCCGGAAAGCGGTGGAGGTGGCGGAGCGATACGCAGACGGACAGGCGACGAAAAAAGAATTGAGTACAGCATGGCACGACTGTGCCTTATCTGGAAGCCGAGGCGTTTTGGAGGCAACCCGTCATGTGGTCGGCGGTTATGCTGCCGTTGACGTTGTTTGCAATGTCCTCGCAACTCTCAAGGACGATGATTCGCCTACCATCCAGGCCGACCTGCTCCGGGACATCGTCGGCAATCCGTTTCCCTCTCGTATGATCTACCGGCGCAGCATTCATCGTCTGTGGCAGACGAACGGGCATGGACATCCCGGATCGAACGAGTGGGAGGAGGTCTCCTGGCTCACTCCTACCGTGCTAGCGCTGGCTGAGGCTGCCTACCGGGAGCGGGGGCGAAAGTGGAGCGGGATGGTAGAGGGCGAGATGGGGCCAGAATTCCAGAGTGGCACCATCGAGGACGGCACCATTGACCCGCAGCGCCTGGCCATCCTTGCCGATGCCCTCGAAGACGCCGGCTGTCCCAGCGGGAGATGCGACAAGTGCGGCGGTATCGGTTGTCTGGAGTGCCCTGGACGCGGGTTTATTGACGCGGGTTCGATCGTTGGCCACCTGCGTTCACCTGGTCCCCACGTCAAAGGATGTTGGGTACTGGACCTGCTGCTGGGTAAGGAGTAACGGCAGTGAGGGCCAGTAGAGTCCACCTGGTGCTAACAGGGCTGTGGGTGGTACTGAGTGTGCCGACGCTACTATGGTGGCGCGAGTCGGTACTATGGGTGGCTCTCATAAGTATCTACGCTAACGTGGTTGGGCACTGGTCGGCTTTCTATGCTGCCCACGCCGATGAGCGTCTGAGGCAGAGTAAGGGTAAGGAGAAGGGTAAAGGTAGAGGTAGGAGTAAGGGAGCAGGAGCAGCGAAGGAAGGACGGGTACGATGGCTGAGGATACCACGATCAACGGTAACGGGACTACGCCTACGACCACGACGGGCAACGGTATGGCGGCAACCGTAGCAGCAGGAGAGGGAGGGGAGAGGCAGCGGGTATTCAACCGCCGCGCCGCCGAGGAAGTGTTTGCGGTGATGAACGCCGCCATTGTCTCACGGGCAGAGCTGGTACGCCGCTTTGCCGATCCCCGCCGGGACGTGGATGATGAATGCGGCTACCCCGATACCGGCAAGCTCACCGAGCTGTACACGGATATGTACGAGCGTCAGGAGATCGCTGCCCGGGTGGTCGAGGTCTGGGCCAAGGAAGCCTGGCAAGTACACCCCAAGGTGTACGAGAAGGAGGATGCCGGTGAGGTTACCTCGTTCGAGGCAGCGCTGAAGGACGTGTTCAAACAGTTACGCGGCGAGTACAGCTGGTACCGCGACGAGACCGGCGGTGTACTGTGGAACAAGCTGAAGAAGGCCGATATCGAGGCCGGGATCGAGTCCTACAGCGTGGTCCTCCTCGGTCTGGACGATGCCGACCCTGATATGGGTCGCGACGCCCTGCGGATGGAGGTTCCGTTCGTATCCTCGGCCAGCGCTTTGCCGCAGGGAGTACCGGCGATCCCCGTTAGTGGTACTCCTCCCTCGGCCGCCCTTAGCACAGTACCTGCGGAGGCAGGCAGAGCTACGGCAGCCACGGGGGCTCCGATGGCACCTACGTTACCTACGTTACCCAACGGCAGTACCCCCGGTGCTCCCACGACCCCTGCTGCTCCCGCTACTCCGTCATCCCGTCGCAAGAAGCAGGGACCGGTCCGTAAGCTGGTGTACCTGAAGAGTTACCCACAGCGGTTGGCCACTATTGCCGAATACGAGACGGATGCCGGTAGTCCGCGCTTCGGGCAGCCCCTATATTATGACATCACCCTCAACGATCCTCAGCAGCACCACGGCGGTATCGGCCTGGATACCTCGACGGTGCGGGCTCACTGGAGCAGGGTGGTACACATCTCCGACGGCGAGGTGTACGGTACACCGCGGATGCAGCGGGTACTGAACCGCTTGCTGGACCTGAAGAAGCTGTACGGCGCCGACGCCGAGGCGTTCTGGAAGGGCTGTTTGATGAAGCTGATCCTGGAGACCAACCCCAACCTCGGTGGCGACGTGGAGGTGGACAAGGAAGCGCTCAAGGACATGATGGAGGACTTCGGCAACGGCATGCAGCCGTGGATGCTGCTCATGGGTATGACCGCCAAAGGAATAGCGCCCTCGGTGGTAGATCCTTCTTCGCATATCGACAAGCACATCGAGGCTATCTGTATCTACCTGGGCATCCCGATAAGGATCTTCAAGGGTAGCGAACGCGGCGAGCTTGCTTCCTCCCAGGATGACATGTCGTGGAATGACCGGGTGAAGGAGCACCAGAACGGTCACACCACCCAACACGTTATCATCCCGGTGATTGACCGCCTGATCGCTGTGGGTGTTCTCCCCGTTCCGCAGGAGGGCTATACCGTCTGGTGGCCGGACATCACCTCGATGACCGCACAGGAGAAGGCGGGACTGGCTTCCACCATCGTCGGGGCCATCACGCAGTACGTCAGCGGTCAGTGCGAGAAGATGATCACGCCGCTGGACTTCTGGACGATCCTCGTCAAGTTCACCGATGAGGAGGCCCAGAGCATCATCGATAACGTCGCAGCGGCGTTGGAGGAACAGCGTAAGGCAGCCGAGGCCGATCCGCCACAGCTGGGAGAGCAGGAGCGGGCCGATGTCGCTGCCAAGGTTATCGGCGTCCTGTCTGCGTTCGTCGGCGGTGGTGTCGAGGCTATCCTGCCGCCCAAGGCTCTGTACGAGGACGTGCTCAAGTGGTCGCCGGAGAAGGCGCAGAAGATGATCGACGAGACGGCAGGTATCCTACAGGAGCAGGAGAAGGTGGAGGAGGAGGCTCGTGCTGTCGAGGAGCAGAAGGCGGCAGAGGAGGCGCTACTGAATCCAGAGCCACTGCCGGGACAAGGCTCTATGAAGCCTGGAGCGAAACTGAAACTGGAGGGGGTGGTGGAGTGACCGAGCAAGTAGGGCAAGGGAAAGAAGGCTACCGCGGCGAGCCCTGGTCCGTACGCGGCTACACCTTGTGTGACCGTGACGGAATTGGGTTCGCTTTGTTGCACCGGGGGGCGGAGAAGTTCGGAGAGACCATCACACTCGCCGTCAACCTCCTCACGGAGTACCCGTTGCGTGAGACGGATAGACCACCAACGCCGGGGCAAAGGTACGTCCTGGCGATGCTGCGTAATCCTGGATTCGCCGAGGAGATCGCTCACCTGATCGACGTGGTCAAGGAGGTTCACGGGCAGTACGGTGAGGACTTGTGCTGGATGGACATTGACAAGATCTTCGCCGCTGCCGGACTACCCGTACCCGACCGTAGCGTGGGTGACCCTGCCGCGATGCTCAAGAACTGTACCCGCTACGTCCTGCACATGTGTCAGGGTGGCGGTGGCTGGAAGAGCTATGCCGAACTGGAGCAGGAACTGGTAGGACTCCGCAAGGCATACGACCTGCTCAACAAGGGAATGGAATCTCAGTGCGAGCTACAGGACCGGCTGAAGCAAGAGAACCGGGAACTGAGAGCACGACTGGAAAGGTGGGAACATGCCTCTCAAACGTTGCCAGGTTAAGGGCAAATCCGGCTGGCGCTGGGGCGACGCGGGTAAGTGCTATCCGGGTCCGTCCGGACGTAGCAAGGCTCTACGTCAGGCACGGGCGATCCAGGCATCCCAGGCGAGGATGACTAGCAACATTACCAACCCTCTACGCCTGGACCCCACGCGGCTGACTACGTTACGACGGAGCTTCGCGGCTGAAGCCAAGCGGCGTTGTGCCCTGCTGCGAAAGGACCTGTGGGGGCTGCTGGTTACCGAGGACGCTCTCGGGCTGAATCAAGGCTCCGGTAGCCGTACCCGTCCTGTACTGGGCTCCTCTGCCGGACGATGGCGGTCCCTGGACCTGGTAGACAAGCTGACTGCCTTCGCTCAGTGGCTAACCCCGGTAGTCTCCCAGCGACTGCTTCAAGGGGACTGGTGGCTGAAATTTCTACGAAGGGGGTATGGTTCCGGTACCTCCCGCGCTTACGATAAGGTGCGCAAGAGCAATGTGAACAAACAGGGCAAGGTGGAGTTCCTGCGGCTACTGTTCTCGAAGCGAGGGATTATCACCAACGCCAGCAGTACTGGTGCCGACAGTAGAGGAAGCATCTCCAGCAGTGAACGTCAGGGACTGCGGGAGCGGCGGGCACGCAACGACGCTGAAGGGATCGCTGGCTACCTGGAGCAGCGGCTGTTGCGTACGGTAGCAGAAGCCCTGGCTACTCCTTTGTCGCCACGTCAGCTGGGACTCGCTGCTTCTGCTACGGTGACCTCGGTAGGACAAGCACGGCTCCTGGCGCTCGTCAACAGTGAGCTTACCTCTTCCTATGCTGATGCTACTCTCGATGCTTATGACGAGTTGGGAGTACAGACGGTAGCTATTGAGGCCGAGTGGTCCGCTCTCACCGCAGCATGCTCGTTCTGTTCCTCCCAGGATGGCGAAGAGTATGCTCTGGAGGACGCCTACGGAGTACTGCCCTTGCACCCCGGCTGCCGCTGTGACTGGGTTCCTGTTGATCGTTATCTGGTCTGATTAACCACCGCCCCCGTCCCTATTCCTGGGACCTTCGGTAGACTATCGAGAGCCTACGGCAGACTAACGAGGAGGAAGTACCTGTGGATCTCAGCAAGTTCACACCGACGCAACAGCGAATGCTCCAGTTGCTTATGGACGGCCTCCCCCACTCCCCGGCAGAGCTTCACGGATGTTTGTACGATGAAATGTCCGCGGTCAGGACAGTTAAGTACCACCTCAGTACGATGCGCAAGATCCTCCGTCCCGCCGGTTTGGACGTGTTGACACAGGTGGTTAAGTTTCGAGTTCACTACCGTCTGGTTCGCCTCCTCTCCTCTCCCTACAAAGGGTAAGTTCCTAGTATAACTTTTGTTTATACTACTCGACACATCTCTTTACGAACTCCCTGCCGCACTACTAACGTAGGACGGTATGGAGACCATCACGGTCAACGTAACGCGGGTTCAGGCACGCCGAGAACAGCTCCACGGTCGCGACTACCTGGTAGTACCGGCCACGCTGATCGTCCCGGGCGTGCTCAACGGCTCCCGTGGCGCCCTGTACTATCCTCCCGACGAGATCCAGAAGAACCCTGACGCCTGGAATGGTATGCCCATCGTGGTGTACCATCCCACTCGTAACGGCAAGCACGTCTCCGCCCGTCGTCCCGATATCCTCCGGGACTCGGGCATCGGCGTTGTCTACGGCTCCCGTGCCAAGGGGAAGCTGTCCGCTGAGGCCTGGTTCGACGTGGAGGCTACACGCAACTACGACAAGAAGCTCAGTCCTGAGTACCAGATCCTACCGCGCCTCGAAAGCGGTGGTCAAATCGAACTCAGTACGGGACTGTTCACCGACAACGAGCCAGCGCCGAAGGGCTCCGTGGACAACAAGGGCAGGCCTTACCAGTACACCGCCCGCAACTACAAGCCGGATCATCTGGCGGTGCTGCCCGATCAGGTGGGCGCCTGCTCCATCCAGGACGGTTGTGGTATCGCGGTCAACTCTCGTGTGCTCACGCCGCTGCCAGACCTGTGGTGGGAGGAACTAGAAGCAGCGTATTGGGGTGACTACGGCTGGCAGCCTATCGGTAACGCCTTCGATGAGAGCAAGATAGTCAGAGGCCCCGGGGGTAAATTTGGCGACAAACCGGATATGCCAACCCCCGGTCCTAGTCTGCTAGAGACCGCGATCAAACTTCAAGCTACAAAGAAGGGAAAAGAGAAGGAATTCGCCGAAGCCAAGGTAAAGCTCACCGCAGAGGAGAAGGCCAAACAGAAGATGCTCAAACAGTCTGGTGTAGCTGACTTCCTTAGCAAGTATCCCGAATTAGCAGAAGACTTCGAGGGGATGGAGAAGCGCCCTGCCGGCTCGCACTGGAAGTATGCCGTACCCACCGGGGAACAGGGGCCATTTGGTCCTTACATGGAGCAGTTTACTTTGACAGGGAAAAGTCCCCGAGCTGTAGGACCAATCAGGTTCCCTCCCGTGGCGGGCCAGGACTCATATCAAGCCATGTCCTCGGGTATCAAGACGGCCGTACTGGACAGGATCAAGCCAGGCTCCACCGTACAGCTAATGACCCCGGACGGACAGATGCGTGAGCCGGGCGATGAGAACCTGCCTACCCATTTCGCTAATAGGCCAAGAATTGTTGAGGGGAAGATTACCGGCGTCACCAGGGACGAGATGGGGAAGATAACCGGCTACACGGTCAAAGGACAAAGCCGAATTGATGGCATGGCGACGAGAGGAGGCTATCCTGGGTCTTTCGTGAAGAAGGAATGGACAATCCCGATCTCTCAGGATTGGAACAGTATCAGTACCGGGGCTAGTAAGGACCACGATGAGGAGAAGCCGCCGCCGCTTCTTAATACCGAGTGGGTTCCTATCGGTAACGCTTTCGATGAGTCCAAGATCGTAAGAGGTCCGGGCGGTAAGTTCGGTGACAAACCCGACCTGCCCACGGCTGGACCCAGTCTGCTCGAAACCGCGATCAAGCTACAGGCGAGCAAGAAGGACGGAGAGGAACAGGCAGAGCAGGGGCAGGAGCAGCGGTCAGGGGAACTGGCTACGGTCAAGGTGAGCTATGCTTCTCCCTCCGGTAAAGTCGCGGCCTCGGCAACCAAGATGATTGAGGATGTGGGTGTCCGTGCCGCCACGGAGCAGCTACTGGCGGAGTCCGCAGGGGATGCTAATGCGGAGCGGTTCGTGGCCGATGCCGCTATCAACTATGTCGAAGCACAGACCAACGCTAAGGCGATCAAGACCCAGTTCCAGGCGGAGTTCGACAGCTACATGCGGCGCGGCGTGACTGGGTTTAACCTACAGAACCTTACAAATTACAAGGCGCAGCTCGACGCACTGGCTAACGATCACGCTTTCGTGGGACCCGCTACGGGGCTGATGCAAGCCATTCGTAGCATCGTATCCTTCTCGGAGTCACGAGGGCAGATAAGTCCCCGTTCGGATGCGGAAACAGCCCGGTACACCAAGGAGTCCACCAAGGCGAACAAGACGGCGGACAAGCTACTCAGCAGCTGGGCCAAGAAGAGAGCCAAGTTCACGAAGACCATGGATGGCGTGACGGGTAATGCGGAGTGGGAACCTCTAGATTGTCCCTCTTACAGCCCTAGTATCAGTGGACATAGTCGGGTTACAGGTCTACAGGATTGGACTGCGGGCAAGCAAGATTGGGCCACAAACGCGGTACAGGTTGCTTCCTCCCAGGAGACTGATGAGGGCACTCGTCTTCAGGAGACTCCACTGGTGGCCAACTCCTTGACGGAAGTAGACAACTACGACCGCTCCCTGAACGACCGCATGAGCGACCTGAGCGGTGCCTTGCGGGAACGCTTCGGCAGCGATGCCTACATGCTAGAGATGTACGACGACTATGTGGTGTTCAGCCGCGAGGGGAAGACCTACCGCCTGGGCTACACCGAGGACGAGGGCACCTGTGAACTGAGCGACGGCAAACCCAAGGAAGTCAAGCGACTGACGCAGTACGAGGTAATCGAGAACTCTGGTGGGAGGATGTTCCCACTCTCTAATAGCACTACTCCCACGATCAGAGGAGGGCGGAATATGGCCGCTTTGACGACCAACCAACGCAGCGAGATCATCACGCATCTGACCACCAACTGCGAGTGCTGGAAGCACGCCGGGGACAAGGAGATCCTGGCCGCGTTCAGTGACGAGAAGCTGACGCAGCTCAAGTCTGCTGCTGATAAGGAACAACAGGCCTACGACGTGGCCAACGCCGCTGTCAACGGGTTTCAGGACGGTCAGGGTAACGCCTTCCGCATCAACCCTGAGACGGGTAAGTGGGAGAAGGGCAAGGTGCCGGTGAAGAAGCCGGTACTCAACGCTGGTCCCGAAGATGAGGAAGAGGAAGAGGACGACGACGAGGAAGAGGAGGAAGCCCCTGCCGCACGGAATAGGGGGAAGGGTAAGGGCACTCGCAACAAGGTTAAGGAAGAAGAGGAGCCGCGCCGGCGCCGGCCGCAGACCATCGACCAGGTCATCCGCACTCTGCCCGAGCATCTTCAGAAGACCATTCGCAACGCTCAGGAAGTCGAGACGCGGGAGAAGGTGCAGATCATCAATCAGTTGCTGGTGAACGTGGCGGCAGCTGACCGTCCGGCTCAACAGGAGCGGTTGATGAACCGCGATCTGGAGGACCTGCGCATGGACCTGAGCATGCTGCCCAAGCAGCTGACTCAGGAGGAAATCGACCGCGCCTCGCAGACCAGCAATCGCCGCCGTCGCGATGAGGACGATGGGGATGTGCTGGGTCTGCCGTCCGTGGACTGGACCGAGGTGGACGAGCACGGCGATCCGGTGAACAACAGCGTCTCCAACACCACGCGTACCCCGGCACAGGAAACTCGCACCCGGGGTGAGGAGGACATGAGCGACGAGGAGTGGTTGCGTAACGCTCCGGCCTCGGTCCGCAACAAGTTCCAGGCGGTGGCGGCCATCGAGAAGCGAGAGCGTGAGGGCCTGATCGACGACCTGATCGCTAACTTCCAGGGTACGGAGGAACAGGAGCGGCGACTGGTGAGCCGGCTAAACAAGATGGGCCTGGAGGAGCTGCGTGATATGCAGGCACTCCAGCCGAAGAAGGAGCAGCGCCGCAACTATTTCGGTGGCGGTCCTATCACGCCATCCACGGTCACCAATCGCAGCTCTGGAGGGGTCAGTGACACTGACGACGTGCTGCCGCTGCCGACCATGGACTGGAGCGAGGGGCAGCAGCGGAAGGCGAGGGGTTAAGAAGAGAACTAATGCGGCTAGGTCGGCCAACCGAAAAGCGGGCACCTCACCCGCCTGCCGCGTTAAAACTTGAGGCTCATCTGAGGAATGAGATGCCACCTATTAAGGGATGGAAGACGGGCGTTTACTGCTGGCGAAATCTGATGAATGGAAAGGTGTATGTGGGTAGTGCTGAGGTAAGTCTTGCGAAGAGGAAGTGTAATCACCTCAGCGACCTACGGCAGAACATTCACTGCAATATCTATCTACAACGGGCCTGGAACAAGTACGGGCAGAAGTGTTTCAAGTTCGTGGTACTGGAGCGATGTCGCGGGGACTACTGCGTAGCGAGGGAACAGTACTGGATGGATGCCTTGAATTGCTATCACCCTGACTACGGATACAACCTCTCTCCGACGGCGGGTAATAGTAGCGGGTACAGGCATACCGACGAGTGTAAGAAGCGCATGGGCGAGAAGCAGCGACTAAGGGCTCAACGACCTGGAGAGAGGGAGAGACTCAGTCGGATAGCAAAGGAGCAGGCCAGCCGCGAGGAAGTAAGAAAGCAGAGTTCGGAGAGGCACAAGAAGCTCTGGAAAGACCCTGAGTGGCGGGCTAACCAGGTAGCGAAGCGGAAGGGGATACGGCACTCTCCCGAGACAAAAGCTAAAAGGAACGACAGCCTACGGCGTATGTGGGCAGAACGAAGAGACGAAATCATGGCCTCTCGTCGTCAGACTCGACTGAAGAACAGAGCTGGACGAGACAAGAACTCTGGAGGTTAAGTCATGGCGCGTGGGCATGAAGTAATAGTTTCTGCGATGCCCCAGGGCAAGTTCATGGAGGGGTACATCGCCACGGGAGAGACGCCGAAGCCGGGGACGGTCATGCAGGTTGACCCCACGGTGGCTCTCAAGGGCGGGAGGCACACCTACAAGGCGTACGCTCCCGGTGTTGACGGCGAGAACCCGCTGGGCAGTATCTGGGTGCTGCGCGAGGACCAGTTCAACGGCGACCGCGACGAGACGACTGCCTATGCCGCCGGTGACCGCTGCTTCCTCTACAGCCCGTTGCCGGGCGAGGAGCTGAACATGCTGGTCGAGAACCTCGCCGGCACCAACGACGACCACGCTGCTGGCGAGAAGCTGATGGTCAACCACGGCACCGGCAAGCTGATCATCACGACCGGGTCTCCGGAGAACGAGCACTTTGTCCTGCTGGAGACCATCACCGATCCGACGGCGGACACCCTGGCCTGGGTGCAGTACGCCGGCTAACGAGCTTTCGCGGCTAGGCTGATCCCCGAAAAGTAGGCTTCCTCACCTACCTGCCGCGAGAAACTATGAGGGCTATCGGGGAGTAGCGATGGGTAAGCAGAAGATCCAGGTAGACGCAGAGTACGGGTGGTGGACGGTGGTCGAGTACCGGGGCGGCAGAAGTTTGTGCAGGTGTACTTGCGGAAGGGAGGTTGCCGTGCTGAATAGTAATCTTACTTCCGGGCAGTCTACCAAGTGCAAGTACTGTGCCACGAAAATTACCGCCAACAATCGTGAGCACGGTCCTACCCGCAAGGTGCTGCGTCACATCCCTGCCGAGGTGTACCAGAGACTTGCCACGATAACGGTGAACGTCCTCCGACGGTGTACCGACGCGACCCACCCACAGTGGAAGGACTACGGCGGGCGAGGGATCGAGGTTTACCTGGCCTGGTTGGAAAACCGTTGGGAGTTTATCAAGTATCTGGCTACTCTACCATGCTACCTGAATCCGTCTCTGGTTCTGGATCGAAAAGACAACGATGGGAACTATGAACCCGGTAATCTCCGGTTCGTGACCCGTTCCGTGTCCAGCCTCAACCGGCGTCGATTTGCTCATAAATTTGCCCACGACCATAAGGGCAGGTTCACAAAAGCTACTTTGGAGGTATACTAAGGTGTTTGTCGACTTCGTGATGAACGGGCGGGGGCATGGTGAAGTGGGTCAAGAGTTGGCCAACTGTCGCTTCGACCCCGGACTGCTGCGCCCTTACTACGACGCTCGCGGTCAGCGCTGCGTGACGGTCAATACTGGCCGCACTCAGTACAACCCGCAGACGCAGCGGATGGAGCCGATCTTCGAGAAGAAGATGATCGGCGACCTGATCAATAACGGTATCAACTCGCCGGTCTTCAACGCCACTTCGCTCCGCAAGGACGAGTGGATCGACCTCGACCGTGCCGTGATCAAGGCTGCCCGCCAGCGGCTGCGGGCCTGGAGCGACCTGGCCGCTGCCAACACCTACGGCGGCTTCAACGGCATGAGCAAGACCATCCTCGAACACGAGACCATGTCGGACCCGGGCGAGGCTGTGGTGGACATGGACGGTCTCACCGAGGGCCGCACCGACGCGCCGCGGTTCCAGCTGGAAGGCTTGCCGCTGCCGATCACGCACAGCGACTTCTGGTTCTCGTCCCGTCGCCTGGCCATGAGCCGTAACAGCGGCACCCCCCTGGACACGACCATGGCCGAGGCGGCGGGTCGGCGCGTCGCGGAGATGATCGAGAAGACGCTCATCGGCGTCGAGACTGGGGTGACCTACGGTGCCTCCTCGTCCTACGGTCGCACCTCCAGCGTCTACGGCTATACCAACTTCCCGGACCGCATCACCAAGACGGACCTGACCACGCCGACGGGTGCTAACCCCGAGGCGGTGATGACCGACATCCTGGAGATGATCGAGCTGATGAACGCTGCCGGCTTCTACGGCCCGTTCATCCTCTACCATTCCACGGGGTACAGCCGTTACCTCAGCGACGACTACTTCCGCACCGGCAGTACCTCGGCTGTCCGCTCGCTGCGGGAGCGCATCCTGGAGGTTGAGGGTATCTCCGCCATCCGCCGGCTGGACTACCTGACCTCGGGCTACCAGCTCATCCTCGTCCAGATGACCTCCGACGTGGCCCGTGCCGTCAACGGTATGGACATCACGACGGTGCAGTGGGAGAGCGTTGGTGGGATGCGCTTGAACTTCAAAGTCATGGCGATCCAAGTACCCCAATTAAGAGCGGATTACTCTGGTAACTCCGGTATTCTGCATGCCACAACGGCGTAGTCGGGTACAGAAGGGGTAAGAGGGTATAATAGGGGGATTTGGATACGGCTAGGCTCGCTACCGAAGAGTAGGAACCTTGACCTACCTGCCGTATCCGAAGTATATCAAGGGGTCGCTACAAGGAGCGAATAATGCCGCCGATCCACGGCTGGAGGACTGGTGTTTACTGTTGGCGGAACCGGATCAACGGGAAGGTCTATGTGGGCGGAGCCTACTACTCCTTCGTCGTGCGGTTCCAGAGCTACCGACGCCAACTGCCGCAAGGGAAGTGCCACAACCGATATTTCCAGAACGCCTGGAACAAGTACGGAGCAAGGGCCTTCGCTCTCTCGATCCTCGAACGCTGTGCGCCCGACAGAGTACAGGAGAGGGAGAACTACTGGCTAGTCAGGCTCAAGGCAGCCGACAAGAGGTTCGGCTACAACATCTGCCCTTACGCCCAGAGCAGGCTTGGCGTACGGCACACAGCGGCTACAAGGCAGAAGATGTCGGCAACGAAGAAGGCCCTCTACCAAACACGACCGGGACCAAGGACAGGAGCGGTACTTTCGGCGGAGACTAGGGCCAAAATCGCTGCCTCGAAGAAGGGTAGCAAGGCAAGCCCCGAAGCCAGAGCCAAGATGTCTGCCTCTCGCAAAGGGAAGAAGATGACTCCTGAACAACTTGCCGCATACAAGGCAGGCCATTGGAGTAAGGGGCCGAGAGCGAAGGAGATCGCCGCCAAGATCGCAGCGGGGAACAAGGGCAAGCCGTGTAGCCCCGAGAAGCGAGCCAAGATCTCCGCGACCAAACGGGAGCAAGGCTCCCTCCTCGTGAGTCTGCCAAAGGCTTCTTCCCAGGAGAGTAGGGGTTTAGTCGGGATACCCGCAACGGAGTAGAGGTACGAGAGGTGATCTTCGCAGAGATAAGCGACGCGGTCTGGCTAGCGGCGATTGGGTTACTGACCGTCCTGAGCACTGCTGCTATCAACATCATCACGATGGTCATCAAGGAATACTTCGACCGCGAGCGCTATCGGATCTCTCAAGCAGAAGCCAAGGAAGTCAAGACCACACTGGAGCAGACCAACGCCAAACAGCGGGAGCAACACCAGACGGTCGTCGCGGGCGTCGAGGAGATCAAGAAAGCTACAAACGGGATGAAACATGAGCTTGTTGAGGAGGTAAGGAAGGCCAGCTTCGCCCGCGGCGAGAAGAGCGAGAAGGACAGGCAGGGAGGACCGTCCGCACCGGTAAGCCCGGCAACAGCAGGCCAGCCAGCGGCGAGCCCGCCCGAGGGACTGCATCAGGCAATCGAGCAGATCCCCGAGAAGACCGCCGAGAAGGTGGTCGAGAAACTGAAGGAAGACAAGACCTCTGTCGAAGGAGTGTAAGAGATGCTGGAACAACTACGGACGGTACTGGACCAGGTGGGGCAACTGGTAGACGCCGACCCTGCCGTACGCGGTGGTGTAGTCCTCGGGGGCGTGGTTACCGGCCTTACCGCTGCTCTGCTATCCCTGCGGCGACGGAAGGCCCCTTCCGCCCGTATCGTAGTCCACGTG
>WUUC01031126.1_pt1 | contig 17794 bp, 11 predicted proteins | sample 6278441 | NCBI WGS metagenome assembly WUUC01 (sample SAMN13675441, study PRJNA597444) | soil metagenome | isolation source: soil | place: USA: Washington | collected 2017-10 | reverse complement strand
GCAGAAAAACCGATGTCAAGGATGCCCAGTGGCTACAGAAGTTACATGCTTTTGGTTTACTAAGAGCTAGGTTACCTCTCTCCCATAAACTATGAGAAGGCTTCCGGTTTCTCTTAAAAAATATGTCTACTTTTGCTGGACCAGAACAATAGTCAGGTGGGTAGAAAACTTCATTCATTGGTATGATTTGCTCATTCAAGATCAGATCAAAGTCCCCACTGATCGCAGGCGGGGATAGCGGCTAAGGTGGTGTTTCATTGCCTGTCTGGTGAGCCGTTAACAGGGGTTTTAGGAAGCGAGCGGTGTGAGAGTTGGGATCATCAGACACGGTTTCTGGGCGACCCGCCACCAAGATCTTTCCACCACCTCCGCCACCCTCTGGACCTAAATCGACGATCCAATCGGCAGTCTTAATAACATCCAGATTATGCTCAATCACTACAACGGTATTGCCTTGATCACGCAACTGGTGCAGTACTGCTAGTAACTGTTGAATATCGGCAAAATGTAGGCCGGTGGTGGGCTCATCCAGAATATAGAGCGTTTGACCGGTGGAGCGCTTCGAGAGCTCACGGGATAATTTAATCCGCTGCGCTTCACCGCCTGAGAGCGTCGTCGCAGCTTGCCCTAACTGCACATAGGAGAGTCCCACCTCAATGAGGGTCTGTAACTTACGCGCTAACACCGGGACCGCACCAAAAAAGTCGTAGGCTTGGGCGACGGTCATCGACAGCACCTGATGAATGGTATAGTTTTTATACTTGATCTCTAACGTCTCGCGGTTGTAGCGTTTTCCTTGACACTGATCGCAAGCCACATAGAGATCAGGCAGAAAGTGCATCGCTACCTTGATGACGCCATCGCCTTGACAGGCTTCACAACGGCCCCCTCGTAAGTTGAAGCTAAAGCGCCCTGGTAGATAGCCGCGGCTCCGAGCTTCTGGCACTCCAGCAAACAGCTCACGAATAGGCGTTAATAAACCCGTATAGGTCGCTGGGTTAGAGCGCGGGGTACGACCAATCGGACTTTGATCTATCGCAATCACTTTATCGAGGTGGTGCAGCCCATCAATATGCTGATAAGGTGCTGGTGGCTCTCCTCCAGTTTGGTTAAGCTGCTGCTGCACCAAACGTAGCAGCGTATGGTTGATTAAGGTCGATTTTCCAGAACCCGAGACCCCGGTAATACAGGTGAAGAGCCCGATCGGTAGGGTTAAGGTCACATTTTGTAGATTATTTCCGCTGGCACCACGTAAGGTAATCACCTTCTGTGGATCGGCTCTCCTCCGTTGCTGCGGAATCGAGATAGTCCGTTTGCCCGAGAGGAACTGCCCAGTCAAGGAGCCTGGAGCGGTCAGGATCTCGCTGAGGCTCCCTTGTGCCACTAACTCTCCGCCGTGTATCCCGGCTCCGGGACCGATATCAATAATATGATCAGCCGACCGTATAGCCTCTTCATCATGCTCCACCATAATCACAGTGTTGCCCAAATCCCTCAACTGGAACAGTGCTTCCAGTAAACGAGCGTTATCTCGCTGATGGAGCCCGATGGAGGGCTCATCAAGCACATACATGACCCCCACCAGACCAGCCCCGATTTGACTAGCAAGCCGAATACGCTGCGTCTCTCCGCCAGAGAGGGTATCTGCAGCACGAGCCAGCGTTAAATAGTCCAGGCCAACCTGCACTAAAAAATGCAATCGATCACAAACGCTCTTCAAGATCTTGCTCGCGATCTCAGCGCGTTGTCCCGATAAAGCTAACTGTTCAACGCAGTGTAAAGTCTCACCAATGCTCATCTGCACAATCTGCGGCAAGGTGAACTCACCCAGATAGACATGACGGGCCGCTTCGCGCAAGCGGCTCCCTTGACACGCTTGGCAGGATCGAGTGCTAAGGTACTGGGCTAAGGATTCACGGACCGCCAACGATTCGGTCTCTTGATAGCGCCGCTCCATGATCGGTAACACCCCCTCAAAATAGGGAGGTTCTTCCATGGATTCTGTCGACTGTTTAGGGACTAGTAGGCTATCTGCAGCGGCCTTAGAGCCATAGAGTATCAGCTGCACGATCGCTGGTGGCAGGCTATTAAAGGGTGCGGTAATCTCGAACTGATAGTGCTTAGACAGCTGGCTCAACAATTTAAAATAAAAGTAATTGCGTCGATCCCACCCCCGAATGGCTCCTCCGGCTAGGGATAACTCGGGGTTCTTGACCACCTGCTCGGGATCAAAAAATTGCTGTACTCCCAGTCCGTCACAACGCGAACAAGCTCCTGCTGGATTATTAAATGAAAATAGGCGCGGCTCCATTTCACTGACATTATATCCACAGTACGGACAGTTAAAGTGTGCCGAAAATAGCAATGGGGGTGCTTGGAGATCATCCATATCCACAATCAGGGCGGTGCCGCTAGATAACCCTAGCGCCATTTCAAAGGAGTCTGCCAGCCGAGTGGCAAGCTCAGGGTGGACTTTAAACCGATCGATCACCACCTCAAGAGTATGTTTTTGTGTCGGCAACAGTTGTGGCAGATCAGAGAGCTCATACAGCGCTCCATCGATCCGAACTCGAGTGTAGCCCTGACGTGTCAGATCAGCTAACACTTTATTCTGATCCCCCTTACGCTGCTGCACGAGTGGTGCCAGCAGTAGCAGTCGCTGCTGGGGCGGTAAGATCAGCACCCTATCCACCATTTGACTGATGGTTTGTGCGGCTAAAGGGGTCCCGTGCTGTGGACAACGGGGTTCACCAACTCGGGCGAATAGCAGTCGCAAGTAGTCGTAAATCTCAGTCATCGTTCCCACAGTGGATCGAGGGTTGTGAGAACGCGTTTTTTGTTCAATAGCAATTGCCGGTGATAACCCCTCAATCGAGTCAACATCCGGCTTTTCCATCAGTGATAGGAATTGTCGTGCATAGGCCGAGAGCGACTCCACATAGCGGCGCTGCCCTTCCGCGTAGAGTGTATCAAAAGCGAGCGAGGATTTACCCGAGCCAGAGATCCCAGTGATAACGATCAATTTGTCGCGCGGGATCGACACATCAATATTTTTTAGATTGTGCGTTCGTGCGCCTTGTACTTTAATAGTATCCATACGATAGGGTTTTTAACCTGATATAGGGGCTCTTTTGTATTATACAAAATTCCACAGAGTAACTAGGCCCTTAAAGCAAAGAGGCCTGTAGTCCGTATCTGCTGGATCGATTTGGCCAGCCTAGAGTGCAATCAGCAAGCTGTGTTACAATAGAGAAAAGCAGCATTGTTAACCAAATAGAGGAGAGTTTTGTGGCCCGAGGTGGTGTTAATAAAGTGATCCTCATTGGCAACCTAGGACAGGATCCAGAGATACGCTATATGCCGAATGGAACGGCGGTAGCAAACCTTCGGTTAGCCACCTCAGAGAGTTGGCGTGATAAAGCGACTGGCGAACAGAAAGAGTTGACGGAGTGGCATCGTGTCGTGCTCTATCGACGTTTAGCAGAAATTGCTGGTGAGTACCTACGTAAGGGTGCCAAAATTTACATTGAAGGTCGCTTACGGACTCGTAAATGGCAGGATCAAAATGGGCAGGAGCGTTATACCACGGAGATCCAAGGGGACTTATTACAAATGTTAGATGGCCGTAGTGGCACAGTGATCCCTGATGCAACAAGGAGCGGCACCTCGGATAATGCGCCACCTGAGCCCTTCAAGAGCCATTCAAAGAGCCAGTCGCCACACACGTCTAGCCCGGAAGTGCCGCTGGAGAGCGACCCTTTTATTGATTTTGATGACACTATCCCTTTCTAGCAGCACATCCCAGTGAGCTGGTTTAGAGCTATCTGCCGATATAGAGATCACCCGTGTTCAATGGTCTTAAAGTTACTTTACAGTACCTACTGCCTAAATACTATCTGAGTCGACTGGCTGGATGGCTGGCGGAGTGCCGTGCTGGGTTATTAACGCAATGGCTTATCCGAGCTTTTATTCGCTATTATCGGGTTGATATGCAGGAAGCTCTGTTACCTCAGCCCAGCAGTTACCCAACGTTTAATGACTTTTTTACCCGGCATTTGCGACCAGAGGTTCGGCCGATGGGACCGGGTGGTGATGACTCTGGGTTGGTAGCGCCGGTTGATGGAACTATTAGTCAGCTGGGGTGCATTGATGAGGGTCGTTTAGTACAGGCGAAGGGGCACCATTACCAACTTGATCAATTGCTGGCTGGGGATACCGAATTAGCCAAGACCTTTCAGGGTGGGCAATTCGCCACACTCTATCTATCGCCGCGTGATTATCACCGGGTTCATATGCCTTGTGATGGACTACTGCAGCAGATGATTTATGTGCCAGGAACACGCTTTTCCGTCAACCATCTGACAACACAACAAGTTCCCAATCTATTTGCTCGTAATGAACGGGTGATTGTTATTTTTAAGACTGCATTTGGGCCACTGGCGCAAATTTTAGTGGGTGCAGCTATTGTGGGGAGTATTCACGTGACCTGGTCCGGAAAAGTGAGCTCTGGGGCTGGAACGATTACCCAGTGGGTCTATTCAACGGATGAACCTATTTTTTTAAAGCTTGGTAGCGAGATGGGCTACTTTAAGCTGGGGTCAACGGTCATTAATTTATTGGCTCCTAACTGCCTCTCTTTGGCTAGCCATTTGATGTGCGGTCAAACCATCAAGCTAGGTGAACCCTATGCTCAGCGAGCATAAGATGAATTGGGATCGGCTTTTTTGCCATTCAAAACTGAACTGGATATTGATTACGCTCTTTGTATTAGGATTATGGGTTACCAGAGATTTATTGCTCACGCCAGCCAAGGCAGAACCGGTTCTCAACGCTGGGTTCCAAGAGCAACCATCTGCACAAAAAATGGAATTCCGACCCCTGAATACCCTTGATTTACAAAGGATTATCAAAGCGTATCATGAGCAGCAGTGGGCGGCAGAAAAAGAGAGCGCAGATTATCGGAATAGTCTCGAGAAATTTCCTCAGCGCTTAGCAGAACTCGAACGTGAACTTGCGTTGCTGGAGCAAACCAGACCAAACCGCCTAGCTTTGAACAGCCTACAACGGCAACAACAGATGTTAAAAGCTAGCGATACATTGCTGGTATACAACCAAAGGTTACAAAAATTTACCGATCAGATACGAGAAACGACTAAACGTTTAAGCGATATTCCGCAAAAACGGATTGAAGTCGAAAAAGTGCTGGAAGAGGCTACTAAAGTGCTGCAAACAGCACAGGTCACCTCCTCCAATAATCCCAAATTAGAAGCTGAAGTACTGCAAGCAAAATTTAATTGTTATAAGGCGCAGCAAAAAAATATCCTTGATCAGGAGCACTATTACCAAAAAAAGTTAGAGGTGACACAGCTTGAAGTGGATTATCTCCGTAAGCAGTACTCTCTGTTAGATCAGCAGCAGCAATGGGATCAACAAGCGTTGATCGAATCGGCTGATTTAGCAGCGCCGCAGCAGGAGCTAAAACAGTGCTTGGAACGTAATCGCGAACTCTCTGGAGATATTGTCCAACAACAGCAACGTCTTCAAGAGATCCTGGTGGATCAGCTTGGAGTGACCAGCCATGCTTATCGCGTTCAGCAACAGATCACAGAAATTGATCAGCTATTGCAGGAACCTGTCAGTAATCCACAGTTAAGCAAATTATTACGCTCACGTTTTTTAAAGCTGGTGACCCCCCCTGACTTAAGACAGGTACGTCGAGAAATAGAGCGGTTCTACGTTCAACAAATGGAATATGAAAATGAGTTGGTAGAAACAACGCAACCCTTTCAAGAGAAACAAGAGAGCAGGCCATTCAACCAGTCAATTGAATATTTAAATAAAGAGTATAATAAAAAGCGTCAGCACCTTGAAATTTTAGTAACGAGCAGTCAAGACGTTATTTTACAATTGAAGGAATTAAAAAAAACCAAATTAGAACTGGTACAAGAGCAGCAAAAACTACAAGCCACTATTGTTCGGCACCTATTTTGGGCTACCGATGCTAATCCAGTGGGTTTAGACTTTCCAATGCTTGTGGCTAAAGATATTAAAAAGTTATCCAAAGAAATATTGCCATTAATTAAAAGTTGGCACTACAATGGATTGACCGGCAGTAATATCGGATTATTGTTTTTTGCTATCTTAGGAATACTGTTAGGGCGTAGTTCACGTCACAAATACCGTGATTTCTTACAAAAAGCGGCGACGCGTGTTGGAAACGTTACCCAGGATAGTTTTAGCTTAACTGCAGCCACAGTCGGCTGGGCTGTCTGCATTACTCTGCCTTTTACTTTATTCATCACTGCGGTTGGTTATAGTCTAAAAGAGTCCATGGAATTCCTAGGAAATGCTGTGCTGTCCATTGTACCACTGTTCTGGTTGCTTAGGATATTTGTGAACTTTGCTCATCCACAAGGACTATTTATTAAGCATTTTGTCTGGGATCAACACCGTATTTCCAAGATTGCTCATTATTATCTCTTAGTGGTTGGGGTCGTACTACCTTTGATCATCATGACCGTTACTTTTAATAAATTAGAAGGTCGACAATTCTCTGAGACTTTGGGGCGTACTGCTTTTACAGCACTCTGTGTTATTTTATTGATTCTCATTGTAAGCGTTAAAAAAACTGGTGTTACCTTCTACCTTAGTCGTAAATCCTCAGCACGGAATTTTATTAATCGCCTGATCTGGAACTTATTAATTAGCACACCGCTGTTAGCCACTATTTTCTCAACTTTTGGCTATGTTGCTGTTTCACAGCAGCTACTATTACGGCTAGCTGGTTCTATGGGTATTTGGTTTACCTTGTTAATTATTTACCACTTAGTCTGGCGTTGGATGCTCATTCAACGACGTCGTATTGCCTTTGACCGTGCCAAACAGCGTCGAGCGAGCAAGTTAGCACAGCGGGCGCGAATCGAGGAGGATTTAACCAGAATTGACCATAATTTAGAGATGCAACTGCTTGACTTAGATACTATTAGTAGCCGTTCGCTTCAATTGTTGCGTTCGATCATTGCTATGGCGACTTTGATGTCATTGATTGCTTGGTGGTCTAAGTTAAATCCCGCTTTTGGTTTTCTAGAAAATGTAGCGCTATGGCAGGTTGAAACGCTACAAGGTTTTCAATCCGTTACCTTGGGTAAATTGCTAGAAGCCATTATTTTTATGGTGATTACCATGCAGCTCGTACGTAATTTACCTGCACTCTTAGAGCTAGCGCTGCTACAGCACTTAGATCTGACTCATGGGACTAGTTATGCAATTACCACCATCACTAAATATCTATTAACCTTGGTCGGTGGTTTAGTGGTCATTTATTTGCTAGGTATTGACTGGTCAAAAATACAGTGGGTAGTTACTGCATTAGGGGTTGGACTCGGTTTTGGTTTAAAGGATATTTTTGCTAATTTTATTTCCGGATTGATTTTGCTATTTGAAAAACCTATTCGGATTGGCGATACCGTAACCGTCCGTGACTTTAACGGGACAGTCACCCGTATTAACACTCGGGCAACTGTTATTACTGACTGGGATCGCAAAGAGATTATTATTCCTAACCATACGTTGATTGTTGAACAATTTACTAATTGGACGCTCTCAGACACCATTATTCGTCTGGTGTTACAACTTGCAGCACCGGCTAATGTTGATCCGCAATTTATAAAAAAACTGATCAAGCAAGCTGCTAAGCGATGTAGCTTACTGCTGGATACACCAGGACCTGAGATCTATTTGAATGATCTGCAGCAGGGGTTGCAAACGTTTGAGATAAGATTATATGCTGCTGAGCCAGGACATCGAATGCCGTTACGTCATGAATTTCATGAACGGATTCTATTCCTCTATCGAAAATATAATATTACGCTACCCTATCCGCCAAACCAGATCCGCGTAGAGTCACTCGCTTCTGCTGAGCAGGGGGTTCATTTTAAACCCAGCCAGGGGAAAAAGGCATTCCATCGATAAAATGAATCAGTGTACGACTCTGAAGCTGGTCTGCATCAGGGCCGGCTGGAGAGTAACAAGAACCTTGCTGAAAGCAGCCCCCAGGGTGTTAGTTCAGGCCGCAACCTCGCTCTTTTTATTGATTTTTGGACAGCAAACTGTTTGATCTTAAGGTGATCCGAATGTATAGCTTCCTTTGCGGACGTTGCTATGGGTTTAAAAAATCCAGGGTACTAGCCACAGTACTAGTGGTATTGATCCAGTGGGAGGCAGCGACCCAGGCCATGGCTGCTCCCCGGCAGGAGCGTGCTATCGTCCATGTGATTGCTCCGGCTTCTAAAACCGCACGATCTGAGCTAGCAGCTATCACACAATACCTCACTGCTTTACGGCTAAAGTTTTATCTGCCTGAAACCATTTATGGAGAGGATCCGCTCTATGCCAATAGCGATGAAGCTCGAGCGAATCATCTAGTCACTGCGCTGACCGATGATAGTACCTTTATTTGGTGTCTCCGTGGCGGTTATGGAAGTGCCCGATTGATTCCTTACTTAGAAAGGCTACCTTCTGAGGTTAAAGCAAAAATTAAAGAGAACCTCACTAAAAAAATAGTGATTGGTTATAGTGATATCACTGCACTTCAGCTCTATTTACAAAAAAAATACCAATGGCCTGCTCTCCACGCAACGCTGTTAACCGAAATTATCAATCACAAAGTTTCACCGCAATCGCTTGATCAACTGTTAGCCTTCATCACGGACAATAAAAAAAGTATTGAAATTTCCAAGTTAACCCTGCTTTCTCAGAGAGCATTGCCCGAGGATTTTAAATTAGAGGCTAAAGTCGTGGGCGGAAACTTAACTCTGGTTGAAAGTAGTCTGGGTACTTGCTGGCAACTGGAAGCTGCTGATCAATTCCTATTTTTAGAAGATATTGCTCTACCGCCTGCTGTTTTAGAGTGCCGTTTAGAGCATCTACGGCAGGCTGGTGTTTTTGATGGGCTAAAGGCGGTGATTTTCGGTGATTTTACCCAATCAGGAAATAAACCGCTCACTGAGATCGTTCAACAACGTTTTGCCAATAGCATGACTATTCCAGTTTTTAGCCTAACGGGCATTGGCCATGGTTATCAAAAAACCCCTCTGCCATTAAACACTCAGGCCACCCTGCAAGCTGTAGCCAGTCAGTCAGACCATTTTTCACTCACGGTATCAGCACCTTATCAATGATCCTACCTCTTCATCATGGTGCTGGTTGTTGCAGCACCTTAACTCCCCCGAGTCAACTGCTCGAACGGCACCAAACAGTGCTGTCGAAACGTCACCTGCTGTTTACTGGTGATCTGCAGGATGACTACTGTAGCCAGTTTAATGCGCACCATACTCGCGTCTATACCCACTACTACCATCATGCCAGGCGTTTGGTTCCTTGGCTGGGGCTAGATCGGGTACACTATAGCCTCCTCCCTGAGCGCTCTCACGTTACTGCTTGCGATACGGTGCTGTACTACTGGCCGAAAAACAAGGGCGAAGCACAACTGCAACTTTTCAGTTTACTGGCGATATTACCCATCACAACCGACTGGTTGTTGGTGGGTGAGCTGCGCAGTGGCATTCGCCATGTAGAACAATTACTCTCTCCTTTTGGGGTGGTGACCAAGCTGGATAGTGCCCGTCGTTGTCGGTTATACCGTTTTCGCTGTATCCGGCCGCCCCCAGTTGATCTAGTCAACTATTGGGGTAGCTATGACTATCAGGGGTTAACAATTAAAACCTTGCCAGGAATCTTTAGTCGTGATGGGATCGATGTGGGCAGCCAGCTACTGCTAGAGCAGCTCCCAGCGCTGCAGGGCCGTGTGTTAGATCTGGGCTGTGGTACTGGTATTTTAGGTGTCGTTGCACAGAAACGCTATCCGACCATCCAGTTAACCCTGTGTGATGTTCAAGCGGCTGCTCTGGCTGCCACACAAGCGACCCTGGCGGAGAACCATCTCAGCGGTAAAATAGTGGCCAGTGAGGGGTTCTCCGATCTACAGGGTTCTTTTAATGTGATCATAACCAATCCACCCTTTCATGAGGGGCGCCAACTGAGCACCCAAGCGACTGCAGCTTGGATCCGCGAAGCCAGGGACTATTTAGCGCCAGCAGGCCGATTGTTCCTCGTAGCCAATGCCTTTTTACCCTACGCTACACTGCTCGATCAGACTTTTGGTAGCCACCAACTCATGGCTCATCAATCGCGCTTTAAGCTCTATCAAGTGACAAAATGTTGATCGGGATAGGAGATACCTTGCAGTCGTGCCTCTACCACTCCACCCAACCCATCGTATCTATTTCCCTAAAAGTTAACAATCATCACTCTGGGATAGAAATTTTACAAATGGTAAAAGTTTGGGGTAATAATGTTTTAAATCTGAGCAATATCATTTGGTTATATTCCAAAAACCTATGGAAACCGTGTTGAAGTTAGGTTATTTATAAATTACGATAGCGATATGAAGGAGAAAGGGGGATGTAATCATTATCCTGCTCTGTGGCGAAGAGAAGAGCACACAAGCGAAAGCTAGTAAGTCCGCCGTGATAAGCCATCACCGATAAACTCTAAACTAGTATAACTTGGCAGGATTTGGATAAACCAGGAAGGTTAAGCACTTTATGAGACTACAGCAGCTACGTTATATCGTCGAAGTTTTTAACCATGCCCTTAACGTCTCTATGGCAGCGAAAACACTTCGTGCTTCACAACCAAGCATGAGTAAACAGATCCGTCAATTAGAGGATAATCTGGGGGTACAAATCTTTGAACGTCATGGTAAACATTTTTCCAAAGTGACCCCTGTTGGTAAAGTGCTCGTTGAGATTTCCCGTAAAATTTTGGCTAAAGTTGATAAGCTGGAGTCGATTGCTTTCGAAGAGACCCATCCAGAACAAGGGTCGTTGACGATTGCAGCTTCCAATAACCAGTTGCGTTATCATCTACCCATGATACTCAAAAGCTTCACGAAGCAGTACCCGCGTGTGGCCATTCATATACAGCTGTCTCCGCCCTCGAAAATTGTCGAGTCGATGATGAAAGGAGAGGTGGATTTCGCCATTACCTCCGAAGTTGGCAGTGTTTATGATGATCTACTGTTGCTTCCATGTTATCAATGGCAATTGGTTGTTGTGGTACGGGATGATCATCCTTTAGCTTTAAAAAAACAAGTTTCGGAAGAAGATCTAGCTAATCACTCTTTAGCTACCTATCCTTTGGGTTTTTTGGGTCTATCTATATTAGGAGGACTTTTTAATTGCGCAGAATTATCATCAAGAATTGTTTTTACGGCAACGGATAGTGAGCTACTCAAGTCCTATGTACGATTGGGATTGGGGGTTGGGGTGATTGAAAAAATGGCTCTTGATCCTGAGCTGGACAGGGATCTCGTATCGCTTGATGCAAGCAGCATCTTACCGATAATTACTACTAAAATAGGCTTCTTACGCGGTAAGTTTTTACGGGCCTATATGATTGATTTTATCACTTATTTTTCCCAGAACCTCACCCACCCCGTCATCAGTGCCGCGGCAGATCTCACTAATAACCAAGCGGTGGAAGAGATGTTTCAATCCTTTAATTTGCCATTAAAATAGCTTTGGAAGGTTCAACCTGTCCCTCATTGAATGAGGGCATAGATTAGGGCAGAGATTGCAATACTACCGATTATCACAATAAAGCTGTCCCAGTATTTATTGATATAACAGCGTAGAGCAGCCACCCGGTAGCGTGCATAAACCGGCATGATGAACAAAATCAGCGCGATAACCGGACCAGTCAGCGATTCAATCATTCCTAAAATACTCGGGTTGAGTACGGCAACACCCCAGAGTGATAACAGGAAAAAAATCGTGATCCAGCGATCGAGGCGAGATTGCTGAGTGGGTTGAGTGTACCCAGACATCCCTAATGCCACCAAACCCTTTAACCCTTCACGTGCACTTTGATAGTGTCCAAAGAAGGAGCTCACAATTGCCAGTAATCCAACGATGGGCCCTAGGTAAGGGATGAGAGGCGCATTGAGCTGGTTGGCCAAAAATGAAAGAATCGAGAGATTTTGTTGTTTGGCTAATTTGAGAGACTCAGGTGTTAATGTTAGCACGGTGCTAAAAACAAAAAACATCACAAAAAACAGTAAAATGATCGAGGTACGTTTTAAAATCTGACGAGCCCGATATTCTGCCTGCTGACCATAACGGCGCTGCTGCGCCGAGGCGAAATAGGAGATAGCCGGGGAGTGGTTGAAAGAAAACACTAATAAAGGCATGGTGAGCCACACGGCAGAGCTAAAACTAGCTATAGTTGGGATTTGATAGAGTAGATCAGTTCGCCAATAGGGGATTAAATAGCACGAGATCGCGGCTAGGATGATGACCAGGGGGTAGACTAACCAAGTGGTTATTTTTAGTATCCAAGTTTCACTGATCTGCATCATCAGCATTAATAGGCTAATCGCCGTCAAGGCCAATAAGGACCGTGGCACGGCTATCACCTCCAGCTGATGTTGGATAAAGCTACCCAGTGTATTGGTCACCCCTACCCCATAAATCAGTAAGATCGGATAGATAGCCAAGAAATAGAGCAGGGTAATGAGCTTTCCCGCTTGAGGGCCAAAATACTCCGTAACCACCTCAGTCATCGTACTGCCTGGCTTGGTTGAAGTGAGCACAAAACGACATAAACCCAAGTGGGCCAGGTAGGTCATGGGGGCTACCAGCAGTGTCAGCAACACCAGTGGCCAAAAGCCTCCTAAGCCGGCATTTATGGGAAGAAACAGGATACCTGCACCCACGGCGGTTCCGAAGAGTGTCAAGGTCCAGTGAGTATCAAACTGGCTCCAAGCTAACTGGCTGTTCTTCTCCTCCAACTGTGCTGGAGTGTTTGCTTCAATGGTCATCGTTATTGTTGATCCTGGTGCTGCTCTCCCTGCTATCTGGGAGAAACTAGTGGCTGCTAGGCAGCGATTATCTAGTTGGTGTGAGCATGTGGGTAAGGGGTACTGCGAATTTTTACAAAAAAGTGTCTGTGGTGTCTATTCCTAAAAAGGTTTAAACTTTTTTCATTATGTATGAATAAAGTGTTAAAAGCAGCCGCTTCCTATGTTCAGCCATAGAAACTGTAATAGAGATCACTCTTTTTCTAAAGACACCCTGTGAGCATGGCTGCATCCGGCGGATGGTTATGCTTCTAAACTGGGTAGCGCTTCGGAAGGTGTGAGTAGCGGTAAAATTTTATTCAGCTTATCAAAGCTCTCTTGGTATTCAGCTTCCATGTCGCTATCAGCGGTAATGGCTCCTCCAGCCCAGCAGTACAGCTGACCTTTTTCGGCCAGCAGTGTCCGGATAGCAATATTCGTATCGAGGGTCCCGCAGCAACTGATGTAACCGATGCTGCCACAGTAGGCACTACGTCGCTGCGGTTCTAGCGCTTCAATGATTGACATGGCTGCTATTTTGGGGGCACCAGTCACGGAACCTCCAGGGAAAGTAGTGCGTAGTAGATCAAAAAGCGTAAACCTTGGGTCGAGCGTTGCTGTAATCGTACTGACCAAGTGGTGTACTGCAGGAAAACTTTCGATAATGAATAATTCAGGGACTTGTACACTGCCAGGTAGTGCAACGCGACCAATATCATTGCGTAACAGATCAACAATCATTAGATTTTCAGCCCGATCCTTAATGGAAGAGGCCAAGGTCTGAGCAGCCTGCTGATCGAGCACAGGGTTAGCGTGGCGTCGACAGGTTCCTTTAATGGGTCGTGAACTGATCTCTCCCTGAGCTACTTGTAAGAAGCGCTCTGGCGATAAGCTTAACAGGGTCGCTGCCGGGAATCGCAAAAAAGCTGAAAAAGGGGCACGATTAGAGGCCTGCAACCGTTGGAAAGCCTGCCATTCATCGCCTTGGTAGGAGGCACAGAAGCGCTGTGCTAAGTTGACTTGATAGCAGTCGCCACGTTGTAGATGGGCCTGGATCTTAAAAAATTTCTCGGCATAGTCGCTACGACTCATGTTGGCTACCCAAGATCTGGTCAGCTGAAATGGTTGAATCTGAGTAGCATGTCGTTGCTGTTTTAACCAGTGAAGTCGCTGAGAGCAGTCACCTTGGCAGATCAGTATGCATTGCTGCTGGTGGTGATCAGCAATTAACGCCCAATCATAAAGACCGACTGCCATGTCTGGGAGTTGGGTGTCGGCAGCCGCCATCGTCGGTAAGTTTTCAAAATGCCTGCCCAAGTCATAACTAAACAGCCCAACTGCACCGCCTAGGAAGGGATAAACTGCATGCGGGCTGACTGCCGTAAGAATCTGTTGCTGCATTTGTTGGAGCAATATGAGCGGATCATCGTAGGCAATCTGTGTTCCATACTTTTTGCTAGTCATGGTGGTCATAACACCTTGAGTGACTAAGGTCGCTTGCGGATCAGCCACCAAAAGATCAAAGCGACTATGGGCATGTTCAGCGCTACCCGAGTGTAGTAATAGGGTCCAGGGTTGGCTCATTAACGGAGCAAACTCAGTCATTAAACACTGGGGGGTGTAGGGTAATGAGTAGAATGTCGGTGTACACCGGGTAGTCATTAATTACTCCGCTATAAATCAGTGAAGTCTATCCGTCAGGAGCGGCACCGGCAACTGATCTGTGGATTGGTTTGCGGCAGATTACCACCTATCTCACTTGAGCGAACTCCTCAAAAGAGCAATCAGGATAATATTTTTCCATCAAGGCAAATAACACGGCTGCTGTTTTGATATTGATCACACCGGTGACATTATCTTGAACAAAGTGGCGTTGAAAAGCAGACACCACTTGGGAGGTTTGCTTATCAAACTCCCCAGAAATCTCTAAATTATAGCCATATTTCCTTAAGGCCTGCTGAATGGTTAGTAGTGATGGCATGCTCAGTGTAAATTTTTCCGCGTATTTAATCATTGTCTGATAGTCAAACCATGCACCATGACCGTGGCGATACAGCAGTTCCCATGGAAATCTTGGGCCAGGATCTAATTTCCTATTGGGCGCGATATCACTATGGGCAATGATATTCGTTGCTTGAATATGAGGATATTGGATCATCAAATAATTGAGAGTTTCGAGGAGTAATTTGATCTGTTGTGGGTCAAAATCTGAAAAGTAGCAGTACTCTTTCTCCGCAATAGAGCGGCAACTCGCCCGGTTCACCAACTCAATTCCGATAGATTGATCATTCAGACCGGCTACGCATTTCCAGGAGCTGACACCAGCATGCCAAGCACGTTCAGCATTTTTAACTAATCTAAAGACTTTTAATTTTTTATAATGGTAGCTGCTATCTAGATTTTCTGGAATCACATAATGCGCACTCACCTCTCTAGGTAGCGTTGAGTTATTGGTAAAGATATCAACTGTGTTTTTAAAATTTGTGGCCGTATAGTGCAGCACAATATACTTTATGCGCGAGTTACGGTTAGGGGAGTGAATCGACTCATCAAATTTTATAGAGGAGTTGCTACAGGAGCAACCAGCGACTACTGTCAAAAGCAAGGGTGCAGCAACCTGCCAGATCTTCATCGAAGAGTTTCCATTGAATAACTATCATCCAGTGTTGATAGTACGCATTTTAGCCTGGTGGTTCAAAGAGTATTTGTAAAAATGGTTTCTCACAGGTAATCACTTTTTTCCTGATCTATAGTGATAAGATTGAGCGCTGTTGAGGTTCACTGATTTGAAGGCAACAATACAAGGGTAATGGGAGATAGAGAGACTACCATGAATAAGCTGGTAAAATGGACCCTAACGCTGGGAGCGCTGCTAGTGAGTTGGTCTTATGCAGCCGTTGCTGAGGCGCCACAGCGTTGTGAGCTGCCACTGCTGCAGATACAGCCGCAACACCTGGTCGCCAGTCGACAGATTACCCACTACTTTACCCACTACCATTATCGCCAGTTTAATTTGGATGAGCAGTTTTCTCATCAAATTTTTGATCGCTATATTAGCCTATTAGATCCACAGCGTAATCTCCTGATGAGCAGTGAACTCCAGCAGTTTACAGAGGCTCGCAGTCAGCTAGCAACAGAGCTACTAACCGGAAAGCTCAAGACAGCCTACCAACTCTACAGTGCAGTACAACAGCGTCGTTTGGAACGCTACCGTTACGCCTTGATGGTAGCCAAACAACCGATCACTTTTAATACTGATGAGCTGTTTGAGAGTGATCGCAGTGCCTCACCTTGGCCTAACACATTACAAGAGCTTGATCAGCTTTGGTCCCACAGAGTGCAATTTGATGCGCTCAATTTGTCTCTAGCCAATAAGTGTGAATCCCAAATCAGCGAGCTATTAACAAAGCGCTACCAATCTGCGATCAACCGCTCAAGCCAAACGAATCATGAAGATGTTTTTTTTCTCTTTATGAATGCTTTTGCTAGTGTCATTGACCCCCACACACGCTACTTATCTCCCCGTCTAGCCGATCAATTTAAAGTCGAACTGAATTTATCAATGGAAGGGATTGGCGCCGGGCTACAGCTCATCGATGATTATGTGGTTGTGCGCTCTTTGGTAAGAGGTGGCCCAGCGGTTAAGAGTAAAGTGATGGCTATCGATGATCGAATTATTGGGGTAGGGCAGCCCGGTAAACCGATGGTGGATATTGTCGGTTGGCGTTTAGATGATGTAGTAGAGCTCATCCGTGGCCCTAAAGGGACGCAAGTGAGTTTAGAAATTTTACCGAAAGGTGGGCATGGTAAACCTTATCAGGTGATATTAACGCGCGAGCGAATTCGTTTGGAAGATCAAGCTGCTAAAGCGACGATCCGCTCTTTTGAACCGCATAAACTGGGGATCTTAACGCTACCCAGTTTTTATATCGGGTTAGCTGAGGAGGTCAAAAACCAGTTGTTAGCCTTTGAGAAGCAGGAGGTTGCTGCTGTGCTAATTGATTTGCGAGGCAATGGCGGAGGTTCATTAGATGAGGCGATCACACTCACTGGTCTGTTTATTCCTCGAGGGCCGGTAGTGCAGGTACGGGATCGTCAGGGGAAGATCACTGTGCACTGTAGTGACAATCAGAGCCAGTACTATACCAAGCCAGTACTAATATTGGTTGACCGTTTTAGCGCTTCCGCCTCCGAGATTTTTGCAGCTGCCCTGCAGGACTATGGAAGAGCCCTAGTGGTCGGCGAACAGACGTTTGGGAAAGGCACAGTTCAACAACACCAAGCGCTGATTCATCAATTTATCCCCTATAAACAACCTTTGGGTCATATTCAATACACCATTCAAAAGTTTTACCGGATTAACGGTGGCAGCACCCAGCTGAAGGGGGTAGTTCCTGATGTGTGGATGCTTCCGGGTATCAAACCGCTAGAGATTGGCGAGAGTTTTACCGACAATGCGCTGGCTTGGGATAGCATTCCGGCGAGCATTTATCAGCCCATGTGTGATCTGATCCCCTATTTAGCAACACTCCGTGCACAGCATCAGCAACGGATAGCGGCTAATGAGGAGTTTACCTTCTTGCGACAGAATTTAGATCATTACCACGCCTTGAAACAGCAAAAAGGGCAGATATCGCTCAACTTAAAACAGCGTCAACAGGAGCTCCAGCAGCAAGAGGCGCGTCTATTAGCGCAGGCCAACTGGCGGCGGCACCAGCAAAAGCAACCACCGGTAAAATCGCTGCAAGATCTCCCGAAAGATGAAAAAATGGCTGATCCCTATTTGGAAGAGGGGCTTGCAATTACTCGAGATTGGTTGCGCTTACCTTCTTCCCAGTGACCACTGTGGATAGCAAAGGTAAAGAGCGTAAGAAATACCCTTATGAATCTATGATG